>Ga0209215_1000023_pt1 | contig 166705 bp, 146 predicted proteins | sample TexAe_OM2H0_M2_FD_187938 | JGI IMG/M metagenome (GOLD analysis project Ga0209215, IMG submission 187938) | Forest soil microbial communities from Davy Crockett National Forest, Groveton, Texas, USA - Texas A ecozone_OM2H0_M2 (SPAdes) (version 2) | ecosystem: Environmental > Terrestrial > Soil... | reverse complement strand
ACCCGCCAGATTCGTCTGAAACTTACAGCTCAACTACCAAAAAGTTAAGGGTGTTTACCCGCGCTATTAGTTTGTCATTATTGCGCGTTTGTTAACGCAGCGATAATGGCGTACCAGTTCGCAGCCTCGCAGCCCAACTCCTGGTAGAAACCAAAAGGAGATTGAAAAGTATGACGACGAATATCCAACCACTGCACGACCGCGTAATCGTGAAACGCATTGATGAAGGCGAGCAGGTCCGCGGCGGCATCATCATTCCCGACTCAGCGAAAGAGAAATCGCAAGAAGGCGAAGTGATTGCCGCAGGCCTTGGCAAATACAAGGAAGACGGATCGCGCCAGCCATTGGATGTCAATGCAGGCGACCGCGTTCTGTTCGGCAAGTACGGTGGGTCAGAGATCACGGTAAACGGCGAAGAGCTGTTGATTATGCGCGAGGACGAGATTCTGGGAATCATCACCCGCGCGGGTGCGGTTGCCGGCGGCAAAAAGAGCAAGTAGGTCCGGGAGTACCGCAAACGGGAAGTTTGCGAAGTCTGTATATTCCGCGACCCGCAAACTGAGAGTTTGCGTCACACCTTTAAAGTAGGAGAAGAGACAAAGATTATGGCAAAGCAAATAGTTCATGGCGAAGAATCACGAGCTGCAATTCTGCGCGGCGTGAATCAGCTCGCCGACGCAGTGAAAATTACCCTCGGACCAAAGGGGCGCAACGTAGTTCTCGATAAGAAATACGGTAGCCCAACCATCACGAAAGACGGCGTGACAGTGGCAAAAGAAATCGAGCTGAAAGATGCAACGGAGAATATGGGCGCACAGATGGTGCGCGAAGTCGCTTCGAAGACCAGCGACGTTGCGGGCGACGGCACAACCACGGCGACGGTGCTCGCGCAGGCCATTTTTCGCGAGGGCGTGAAAACCGTGGCGGCGGGTGCGAACCCGATGGCTCTGAAACGCGGCATCGATAAAGCGGTCGAGCGCGCAACTCGAGAGATCAAGAAAATGTCGAAACCGGTCACCGGAGAGATGATCGCGCAGGTCGGCACGATTTCGGCAAATGGCGACCATAGTATCGGCGAGTTAATCGCCGAAGCGATGGTCAAGGTTGGCAAAGATGGCGTCATCACCGTCGAAGAATCGAAAACAATGGAGACGGCTTTGGAAGTTGTCGAAGGGATGCAGTTCGATCGTGGCTACCTTTCGCCCTACTTCGTCACTGACGCGGAAACGATGAAAGCCGTGCTCGAGAATCCGGTCATTCTGCTCAGCGAAAAGAAGATTTCGGCGATGAGAGACATGCTTCCCATTCTTGAGCAGGTCGCCAAGTTGGGCAAACCAATCTTGATTATCGCCGAGGATGTAGAAGGGGAAGCATTGGCAACTCTGGTGGTCAACAGACTCCGTGGCACGATCAACGTCGCGGCGGTCAAGGCGCCGGGCTTCGGTGATCGTCGTAAGGCGATGCTCGAGGACATTGCGGTTCTTACCGGTGGCAAGGTCATCAGCGAAGACCTCGGGATCAAACTCGAGAACGTCAAGATCGAAGACCTGGGTACCGCAAGACGTGTGACCATCGACAAAGAGAACACGACTATCATCGATGGCGGTGGCGAGACGAAAGATCTCCAAGGTCGCGTGAAAACACTAAAAACTCAAATTGAAGACTCTACCTCGGACTATGACCGCGAAAAACTGCAAGAGCGGCTGGCGAAACTCGTTGGCGGCGTCGCGATAATTCGCGTCGGCGCAGCCACGGAAACCGAGCTCAAAGAGAAGAAGGCGCGCGTTGAAGACGCGATGCACGCGACGCGCGCGGCAGTAGAAGAAGGCATCGTGCCGGGCGGCGGTGTCGTATTCATTCGCGCTGCGAAAGTGCTCGACAAATTCAAACTCTTCGACACCAATAACGAGGACGAACCTGCCGGCGACGCAGACGAGCAGATTGGCGTCAACATCGTCAAGCGGGCACTGGAAGAGCCGCTGCGTCAGATTGTTTCAAACGCAGGCAAGGAAGGCGCCGTCATTGTCGAAAAGGTTCGTGCAGAGAAGAACCCAAACATCGGCTACAACGCAGTGACCGAAAAGTTTGAAGATCTTGTGGCTGCAGGTGTGATTGATCCCGCCAAGGTGACACGTTGCGCGCTGCAAAATGCCGCGTCAATCGCTGGGCTGATGCTCACGACTGAAGCACTCATTTCTGAGCTACCAAATGATGACAAGCCGAGGGCAATGCCCGGCGGCATGGACATGTGATTCGGTGGCAAATTGGGAAGCCAACATGTTCACCAGGGCTTCTGTTAACTCACCAAAGGAGAGAAGTCTTCTGGAAGTGAGAAACCCTATAGAGGGAAAGGTAAGAAACTTATGTCTATGAAACTTTATGTCGGCAATCTCTCGTTTGACACGTCGAGCAATGAACTACAAACATTATTCGCGCAAACGGGCACAGTCGAAACTGTATCGTTGATTGAAGATCGTGAAACAGGTCGCTCGCGTGGCTTTGGCTTCATCGAGATGTCCACGAAGGAAGAAGGCGCCGCGGCTATCGAGAAATTCAATGGCCAGGAACTAGGCGGACGGACGTTGAAAGTCAACGAAGCCAAGCAGCGTGAAAAGCGCGTCGGCTTTTAGTTAAGAGAACAAACCGCGAGAAATGAAGGGGATCTCGGGTTTTCAAAAAGACCCGGGATCTTTTTCATTACGGTTGTCGTTCGCAGCCAGATAAACTACGAACGACGAATCGACTTTAACTTGCCACCAATATAGTCCAAAACCCAATCCTGGTTCTGAAAGCTTGGTTTATATGTGAGACAGCGCACATACGATTATCTTGCTGCTTCTTACACTTAGACGTCCAAAAGATTTAGCTGTTCGTTGACTGAGGAGAACGCCGTGCAATTATCGCGAAAACCAGCACTTTCTTTAGTAAGGACTCAGCACTCGACAGTTGATCAGGTTGGTACGCTACTCCCATGGATAGCAAGAGGCGATGAAGCTTCTTTCCGTCTCTTTTTTGAGGCTACGAATGGGCTGCTTTTCGGTCTCTTGTTGCGTATTCTGGGGCACACGGGGACGGCGGAAGAGGTGTTGTCTGAACTCTATGAAGAAGTACGACGCAGAGCCGCCCAGTTCGGCAAACGGAATGAAAGGCCGCTTACTTGGCTTATACTTATGGCGCACCGGCGTGCCATCGAGCGTCTTTGCAACGATCTAAACACAAATCGCGAGAAGTTGCGCACAAGCGGAGGCAAAACCAAATCAACCTCCTCGATTAACATCACAGAACAACGGCGACTCGTTCACGCAGTGCTGGATGCAATCCCACCACTGCACCACCGAATGATTGAACTCGCATTCTTTTCTGGGATGACCAATCTTGAAATAGCAAAGGAAGTTGGACAGTCGCCCGCGGTAGTGGAAGCCGAGCTTCGACATTCGATGTTGCAACTTTTCGGACTGTTCAAATCCATGGGCTTCTCAGTGGAGCCCGGGACAGAAACCTAAGAGGGGCTGACCCACCGGCAGACCTCCTCCATCTTTGGGTGTGTGTGTTAACGCACAGACCTTCTTTCCTTTGACTGCTATAACTTGTTAGCTTCCTTTCGAAATTACGTTTCGACATCCGGGATCGGGTCAGCAACCTTCTTCTTGAGCCGCCTTGTAATTCTTCAGAGAGGCCGACGAAGTTGTTCTCTCAGCGTCCGCAGCCGTTCCATCTATCAGGCTATAGGATTCTCAGGTGCGATTTATGTATTCCGACGTGTGCTTGGATAACCTTGGTACAAGCTCTAGAAACTGAAGGTAGAAAAATGTCGATCTTAAAAAGCATTGTTTCCGTGTTGATCCTGTTAGCATTTTCAATCGTCATCGGCCTGAGCATACAGGCGCAGCAACAAACTAACCGTAATAACACCCGTCAGGTCGGCAACATACTTCAACGACTTGAAAGAAGCTCGAGCAGATTCCGCAACATTCTCAACGTGGCACTGGTCCAGGGGAGCGTCGATCAAACGCGGCCTCAAAATGATGTCAGCACTTTCGAATCCGGCTTTGAGCTCGCTATTAAGCAGTTTAGGGATCAGTTCACTCGCCGGCTTGCGGTTGCGGCCGACGTTGAGAGCATCCTACAAAAGGCGTCGCCCATAAATAGCTTCATAACTCAAAACAACCTAAACCCTCGGGTCAAGAATGACTGGAAATCGGTTCGAACAGATCTGAACACGCTGGCGAGTGCCTATGGCGTCAGTTGGCAGTGGAACCAACTAACTCCGATGAAGGTTGACGCAAATGGATCGTTCCGACTGTCCGAGAGCGAACTCAATCAGCTAATTCAGCGGGTCGAGAACGGTGGTGACACGTTTCGTGTAAGTCTTACCGACGCTTTTTTCCGGAGACCTTACGATCGGACCAGAAGCGAGGGCAACATGAATGATGCTCTTCGAGGCTTCAAAAAGGCGACCGATCAATTGCGCATTCGCTTCGATGCCAGGCAGTTGGTGGCGGACGACGTCCGACGCCTGCTCGACCAAGCCACGCCCCTCGACAATTTCATGCGCGACAACCCCCTTACAGACCGTGCGAGGAACGATTGGTCGATATTGCGGGCGGAGCTAAGCGTCCTGGCCACCGCGTATGACGTAGCGCCCAGTTGGGGAAACAGCCCAATTTCATCACCGGGAAACAAGAGCACTAATCGCCTGACCGGAACTTTTAGACTGAACTTGTCTCGCAGTGACAACCCGCGAGATAAAGCGATGCGTGCGACTCAGAATCTACCTAGCAACGAACGGCGGGCTGTCGCCGACCAAATTCTGGCGCGACTTGAATCTCCTGAGATGCTGATGATTGAGCGCCGCGGTGCGACGATTACTGTTGCTTCTTCACTAGCGCCACAATCAACCTTTGAGGCAGACGGCCGCGAGCGTCAGGAACAACTTTCCAACGGCAGATGGACCAAGGTAACAGCGACGTTGCGTGGGGAGCAGTTAGTAGTGAGTTCGAACGGCTACAAAGAGAATGATTTTAATGTCACTTTCGATGCAAGTGAAAACGACCGCAGTCTACGAGTGCGGCGGCAGATCTATTCCGACCGACTAACTCAACCGGTAGTCGTTGATAGTGTCTATGACCGGACCGCCGCTGTAGCGCAGTGGGGCATCGATAACGATTCGGGGCCGGTTTTGGGGAACGCCAGTGCGACCAGCGGTGAATTCATCGTGCGAGATGGTGAGACTCTAGTGGCCATCTTGAACAATGATCTGACCACAAAGCTGTCGCAGCAGGGTGACCTGTTCACCATGACCGTGCGCGACCCCAGTCAATTCGAGGGGGCAGTTATCGAAGGCGCGGTGGGCAGTGTTGACCAGGGAGGACGTTTAACTGGCCGGTCAGGGATGTCGCTCAACTTCGAGAGGATTCGGTTAAGGAACGGTCAGACCTATAAATTCTCCGGCGTTCTCGGGAATGTGCGATTGCTGAATGGCGACACAATCAAGGTTGACAACGAAGGAAGCGCGCAAGGCAGCAACCAGACCACGCAGACGATCCAACGCGCGGGCATTGCTACGGCTGTCGGTGCCATCATTGGCGCCATTGCTGGCGGTGGGAAAGGCGCAGCGATCGGCGGAATCATTGGCGCTGCAGGCGGAGCCGGTACGGTTTTTATTCAGGGTAAAGACAACCTCGAGCTGCCGGTCGGCACAGAACTAACAATTCGTGCGAGTGGTCCGAGGTAGGTCGGACCGATGGCGGATCGAAGCGCGGCAATCTAACGCCCGCGCTTCGATTGAGATGAGAAAAGGTAGAGGAATGGATCAGAAAGCAACTTTGAATGGCAGGGATCGATCAAAGACCTGGATCGTGGATGGGTTGCGGCTTACCTGCAGGAACAGGAGATCGCAGACATCCGGTCCGGGGATCCCGCGTTCGAGTCGCTGTCTAACGGCGGTATCAAAGTGAAAGTTTATGGAAATACCGCTGTGATGGCTGGGCACCTGACGATGAAAGGACGCTACAAAGATCGAGACATCAGCGGCCAGTACAGCTATACCAATGTATTGGGAAGGCAACAGCAGGAGAGCTGGCGGATAGTGGCTTCACACGCCGCTCACATTAGCGGCAACCAATTCGTGTACTGACAACTGCGTTTGGGGGCTTAACTGGTCAGGTAAACGTCTCTAATCAATTGACCACGAATACTCCATCTTCCCGCCTGCTACCGCCAGCCTTAACCAGTTCAGCCTTCTGGAGCGCCTCCCTGGGAAAACTCTCCTCATGCACCGCGTTGCCTTCAAACCACTGACAAACAACATCGCCATCTGAAACCAAACCGTGGACCGTCATTTTCGGTCCGCCAGATCTAAGCTGAACTACATTGCCAATTTCGAAATCTTCCATTGCAGATTGTTTGATGCGAGCTAATAGTTTTCTAAATGCATTATGAACTTTTTCGCGCTCAGTAGCCGCAGCAGAGGAGCTATTCCTCAGTTTCATCCTTTTCATCCTGAGCGTTTCCCTTGTCACCTTCTGGACTATCACTCATAAAAAGCGGAGTCGAGAATTCCTTTAGGAGGCTTTTAGACACCGGCTCGTCATCCTCAACTTCCTCTTTCAGTTCCAGGCCCAATTCATTACCGGCTTTCCAGTTCTTCATGTCCTTTCCAACGTTTAGTCCGGCTTCTACTCCTTGTTTGAACTCGGCAGAATTCGTGTCCACGTGTTGTTTAATGTCTCCGCTCATCGGTGGCTCCTTATAGGTTGCATGATCTTGGTGTCTAGTGCAGAACTCTTAACACAAGCGAAGAAATGCATCCGTGCGCTAACACACACACATATATATACGACTGTTTTGGTTGATATGTGTGCTACTGCACATACAAGTCCTTCCAAATAGCCTTTAATGATGATCCGTCCCGGAAATCTACTGCGACAAGCATATCAGGCAGTCTCGGCTTCAGATGGGTGCATTTGAGTGCTGGTAGCCTCTGCGACAGAGATTCACAGAGCGAGAGAAAAGCCGGTTTCATCGAGATCAGCAACCGGTCTTCTTGAAGCTGCTGTTGACGGGACCATCTTGAACAGGGAGTGAATTATGAAAACAGATCAATCGCAAAACAGAATCGGAAACGCCTTCCTGGTGTTCTCAATGCTGTTTGGAATAGGGATCGCCTTGAGCATGACTGCTCGGGCGCAGAATCCAGACGATCGTTACACTCAAGACCGTAACCGCAGCGACAACGCAGATCAAAACCGACGTGGTCGCGACTGGGATCGTTACGGTAACTATGGCGGCTCTTCGGAGCTGCGACGAACCGCTCTGAATGCCGGCTATAACGAAGGCATCAAGGAAGGCCGCCAAAATCGCGGGAACGGCAGCCGCACAGAACACCGCAACCTGAGCAGCTATCAGAAAGCTACGAAAGACTACAGCCGGCGTCTCGGCGACCGCGAACTCTACCGCCGCTACTTCCGTGAAGCGTTCGAAGACGGATATAACGCCGAAAGTTATGTTCGGGGCAACCGAGATCGTTGGGATCGCAACAACAACGACAACCGTAATCAGGATAGCCTCGGCCGCAACGAGGATGGTTACGGCAACTTCGGGGGCTCGTTCCACTTGCGTCAAACCGCTCTGAACGCTGGTTTCGGTGAAGGCGTCAAACAGGGCCGCGAAGATCGCAGGACGCGCAACAACAATGGCTACCAGGGCCGGAGTACCTACCAGAAAGCAACGAAGGACTATAGTTCCGGTCTCGGCGACCGCGAAGTGTTTCAGCGCTACTTCCGTGAGGCATACGAACACGGCTACGCCGACGGTTACGCCGGCTACTAGTTTTCATCATGGTGAGTCAGACATAGCGAACACGAACACAATGCGAGCAATCAAACTCATCAAGCACGCGGAACGTAAGGTTCCAGGTACTCGATCCAGGATCAAAGCTGCTACCAGGCGAGACAGATCGTCCCAAGGGGTTCGGTCCTGGGTAGTCGAGTTTAAGAAAACCCGTCGAGGCGAATCTCTCATCGCCTTCGACAGTTTGTTCAAGGACGCACTCTTGCCGTCAGAACAGATTAAAACCCCCCATTTCACAGACGTGTGAAGAAGAACCGTTGACCCTTGGACCACCCGGGCCAGGCGGGCGCGGTATATTTCCCTCAAACCGCTGTCAATTCACGCGTCCTCTAAAACGTCCAATACCGATTCCTCAGAGTCTTTCGGCGACCGAACAGCGCTATGCTGGGGGACAGTATATCCGTATGTGAGATAGCGCACAGACAGTGCAGTTTAAAAGGTTCATTCTGTGAGACATAGAGGTCGTTAGGGAATCCAAAATCGCGCGACGGTTTCATAACGACTGAGGGAGATTGCGGCGCTATGAAAACAGTCATTCTAATCACCGTCATTGAAAGTTCAGCTGTCATGTTGGCGATTCTGTATTTCTACTACAGACGTAGCCAGTCCGGAAAACGCACTCTAATCAAAAAAGTAGACCAGGCAAAGCGCTGGATTCAATTCACAGCCCGTTAAAGGCTGATATAAAAATATGACTGGAATAGTAGAAGTGAGCAGTAACGTACCTAACGACAACACACCGGCAGAGTGGCCGGGTATTGTGTCCAGATTTCAGTTGGTCATCCTGGCAGCCCACAGAAACAAGCAACTCTTACTAGGTGCACGGCCGCGGATCGCAGCCGATCGCTTGAAGCGAAGGAATACGAGCATCGCGCTCGAGGAATTGAAGAGAGGTTTAATACTCTTCAAACCAGTCGCAGTTGAAGAGGCTCAAAGCATGGCGTGAGATACGATGAGCGTCGCTCTAGTGAGGAAGTGATACATGTTGTTTCCGCAATTGGAAGAAAAGCTGCAAGCATCAAAGCAGGCGCTGAACACAGCAACCAGTGAAAACATCATCGAGCAGTGCAAACAGCATCTTGCACTGCTCGCCGAATAAAGAATACAACTCTACAAACTGCAGGGCCTCCCAGAAGTACGTCAACAGTCAACACCTCTTCCTGTTTATGTGCTTTTTGTGCCTTTTTGTGGCTAACTCTTTCTTGTGCCTGTAGCTACGCGGCGATGAGTTGATCGAGTGGCGTGAAGGGGATTCTTTGCGCCGAGGCGACGGCTTCGTAGGTTCAGTGGCCCGCGTAGGTGTTGACGCCTTCTTTCAGACCCGAGTCACTTGTTATCGCATGGAGGAAACCCTTGTTTGCCAGCTTTAGCGCATACGGGAGGGTCGCGTTGGTCACAGTTTTATTCTCCGGGGGTAAAGAAACCGAAATGACACTTGGAGTTTTGATAAGTACAGGACCTATTGCGGCGACTCAACCGGATCAATCTGGGCGCGCTGCAGCTTGCCACTGAAGTCGACGTAGATCGACTTCCATTCAGAGAAAATATCCAGCACCTGAGTTCCCGCTTCGCGATGACCATTGCCGGTGGCTTTAGTCCCGCCGAACGGCAGATGTACTTCCGCGCCGATCGTCGAAGCGTTCACGTAAAAGATGCCGGTGTACATTTCGTTCATCGCTCTGAAAGCGCGATTCACGTTCTGAGTGTAGATCGCTGCGGAGAGTCCATAGCGCACACCATTCGAGATCTGGATTGCGTCTTCGAGTGAGCTTGCCGGAATCACTGTAGTCACTGGTCCAAAAATCTCTTCCTGCGAAATGCGCATGTCAGGCGTCGCATCGGTGAAGACTGTCGGCTCAATGAAATGACCGTTTGCGTAGTCGCCCTTTGAAAGACGACGGCCACCACAGGCCAGCTTCGCGCCATCATCGTTACGTCCGATGCGGATGTAACTCATGATCTTCTCGACCGCATCATTGTTGATAACCGGACCAACGTCAGTCTTTGGATCGGCGCCATTTCCGATGCGCAATGCTTTTGTGTGCTCAACGAGTTTCGCCGCGAACTGCTTATAGACCTTCTTGTGAACTATCAAGCGTGACGAGGCTGTACAACGTTGCCCTGACGTACCAAAGGCGCCCCAAATGGCGCCTTCAACAGCTAAATCGATATCGGCATCGTCCATCACGATAATGGCGTTTTTGCCGCCCATCTCGAGCGAACAGATGGCATTTCGCTCGGCGCACGCGGAAGCGACAATGCGACCGGTTTCAGTCGAACCGGTAAAGGAAATCAAACGCAGCGCCGGATGATTTGTCATCGCTGCGCCGACAGTTTCGCCAAAGCCAGTGACGAGATTCACAACACCTGGCGGAATTCCGGCTTCCTCGCAAGCTTTTACGAGATTGTAGGACGAAAGCGGCGTGTCTTCTGCGGGTTTGAGAACGACAGTGTTGCCGCAGATCAGCGCGGGAATCAGTTTCCACGACGGAATCGCCATCGGGAAATTCCACGGCGTGATCAAACCGCAGAGACCAACCGGCTGGCGCACGCACATCGCAAACTTATCGCGCATCTCAGCGGGCGCAGTGAACCCGTGAAGACGACGGCCTTCACCGGCAGTGTAGTAAGTGCAATCGATCGCTTCCTGGACGTCGCCGCCGGCTTCTTTCAAAACTTTGCCCATCTCGCGCGTCATGTCCGCGGTGTATTGCTCCTTATCGCGGATCAATATCTCGCCAAGACGAAACAGGAGTTCAGCACGTTTTGGGGCCGGAGTATTGCGCCAGCGATCAAACGCGCCCTGCGCGGCGTTGACTGCGTCGTTCACGTCTTCGCTGGTGGAAAGTGGAAAGCGTCCGACGATGTCGCGATTGTCCGCCGGGTTGATGTTTTCAAACATCTCGCCCGACTGGCTCTCTACCCACTTGCCGTCGATGTAGTTGTGGTAAGTCTTAACTGCGATGCGTGCAGCGTTTCGTGCCGCCAGTTTGCCGCTGGTTTTTGAAATTGCCTTTTTTGCCTGAGCCATATTCGTAATTGCCAATTGCCGATTGTTAATTGCCAATTGATATCGCGACAGCCTCAACAAATCGGCAATCGGAAATTGGCAATCGGCAATAATCCTATTGATACGTAAACTGGACGATTAGCGGAAACAACTGATCGCCTTTCGGGTCGCGCGCGATCCTGGTTATATTCAAAACGATTGGATCGCCAGCCTTGAGTCCACTCAACACTCGTTGAAAGTCAGCCAGCGAAGTCACTGGAACACGGTTGATGCGATTGATTACGTCACCTTCGACCAGCGCTTGTCCGCCGCCTGAATTACGCAGTTCCGCGATCAGTCCATTCGGGTCGATGTCTTTAACCAGGAGACCCTGAACGCCTGTCAGATGTCGATCCGCCAGAAGCTGCGGAGTCAATTCTGCGAGCGTGATGCCCAGATGCAGAGCGTTGCCCTTTGGGTCGGGACCTTTCGCGCTGCTTGTGATTGGTCCATTCCACTCGCGTCCATTCTGAGGTGGTCGCTCGCCAAGTACGACCTGCACGGTTTTCTTATCGAGCTTGCCGTTAACGTCACGTAAATAAGTAAGTGAAATCTGCTGGCCCACCGGCGTGCTGGCAACGCGCTGAATCAGATCCTGCGCGTTGAGCACCGGAGTATTCTCAAACTCGATGATGACATCGTTGGCCTGAAGACCAACCTTGGCTGCTGGAGTTGGTTGACCATTCTCCTTGTCCGCAACTCTCGTAACAATTGCGCCTTTTGCTTCCGGCAGCTGATAGACTTTTGCGAACTCCTCATGCACGGAATCGAGTGTGATGCCGAGGTAACCGCGTTTGACTTTGCCCTGGGAAATTAGCTGTTTGTAGACGAAATTGGTTTCGTTAGCAGGAAGGGCGAAGCCGATACCGTTATAGTCGCCGGTTGAAGTTGCAATCTGCGAGTTCATACCGATGACTTCACCACGCATGTTGACGAGTGGTCCACCACTGTTGCCACGGTTGATGGCGGCGTCAGTTTGCAAAAAGCGTTGGAAGACGTTGAAGTAAGGAGTTTCCCGTTCCTTCTTCGAAATGATTCCTGCGGTAACAGTTTGATCGAGGCCGAAGGGCGAACCCATCGCCAGCACCCAGTCGCCAACCTGAGCTGCGTTCGAATCGCCGAGTGTAACTGTCGGCAAATCCCTGGGCGCATCGATCTTGATCACAGCGACGTCGGTTTCCGGATCGACGCCTACGACCGTGCCACGATATTTCTCACCTGATTGCAGGCCCACGATAATTCGACTGGTGTCTTCGATGACGTGGTTATTGGTCAGAATGTAACCCTTGGGACTGACGATAAAGCCACTTCCGACGCCGCGAGTTGGGCGTCGCTGGCGACGGAACATGTCCAGCAGCGGGTTATTGGTTGACTGGTCTTCCTTATCTTCGTCTTTTTCGCTGACCTCCGGCTGCGATTGGGTGGTCTCGATGTTGACGACGGCAGGCTCGACGCGCCGGGCAATTTCGGCAAACGAGGCCGAGAGGGCTTCAGGCGCGCGCGCAATCTGTAAATCGGGTTGCGCAACCGCGGGTCGACCGGACAGCATCGCACCGATACCGATGCCGGCCACTAAACACGCGATTGCCAGCGCGGCGATCCAGACGCGCAGTTTTCGAAGGATCGTCCGTTCTTGCTCGGTTGTGCTGTTTTTGGAAACGTCAAACATATTTCACCACCTTCTAAAAATCGAGGCCCAGCGAAAGGGCTAGAGTATAGCGAAAGGGTAGGCTGCGAGCAAAAAAAGCGGGCCGGGGTACAGATCCATCCACAGATTACACAGATACGAAAAAACATTCTGTGTAATCTGTGGACGGTTTTACGGACGCAAAAGCACCTTCATCACGCCTCTGGTCCCGGCGCGGCGCATCGCGTGAACACCGTTCGCTAGCGGATACTCCTCGCTAATCAAACTATCGACGTCGATCGCAGCTTTCTTCAACAGTTCGAGGGCCGGACTGAAGCGCCCACAACGCGAACCCACGATCGAAATCTCATCAACAACGATCCGCGCCGCATCCAGTTCCGTTTTTCCATGAAAAGTTGACTTCAGAACCAGTTGACCTTTGGGGCGGACCAGGTCGAGTGCGAGGCTAAAACCACTGGCCGCACCCGAAGCTTCCACCACCACGTCAAACTGCTGCTTCCGTTTAGTTGCAAGTTTGGGAGTGGCGATCTCGATGCCGCGTCGTTCAGCGATTCGCAGTTTCGAGGAATGTTTTCCGATGAGTAGTACAGTCGCCCCAGTCAGCGCGATCACTTGCGCGCACAACAATCCGAGTTTGCCGTCGCCAATGACAGCGACTCGATCGGAGCGACTGAGACGAGCGCGTTCCATGACGCCGCATGCGGCTGCCAGCGGTTCAGTGAACACTGCGTGTTCGTCAGGTATGTTGTCAGGAACACGCAGAAGATTTACCGCGGGCAGTTGTAGAAACTCGGCATGCGCGCCATCGCGCCCGTGAATACCGAGCACTGTGCGATTAGCGCAATGTCTGGAGTCGCCGCCACGGCAGAGGTCGCAGTTTCCGCAGCCTGCGTTTATTTCGCCAACAACGCGACGACCAGCGAGCCCGCGATCATTGCTTTCTTCCACTACGCCGACGAATTCATGACCAATCGTTCCGTTGAAGCCTGCGTAGCCACGCGCGATTTCGAGATCGGTATTGCAGATGCCTGACAGCAGCACACGCACAAGGACTTCATCGACGCGATCCGGTTTGTTTATATTCTTAACGGCGAGACGTTTTTTATCGACGCGGAGGGCAAGCATCTTATTAAGTTAGCCGCAGATGAACGCAGATAACCGCCGATCTGCGTTTATCTACGTTCATCTGCGGCTCAAAAGGTCTTACTCCGTGTGTAAGCGTTCTGCGGTGTGAGTTCGATGACCTGCTTCGTTCCCGCGACTGTGACCGGCAAACGCCACTCGAGTTGCTCGTCGCCTGAAAGCGTCGCATGTAACCACCAGCTACCAGCCGGGAGCATCACCGATCCAAATCCTTGCTTATCGAGTCGAGCATTGACTGGTGAACGGCCCTTCATCCGTTCCTTAAGAAAGTCTTCAAACCGTTTGCCGGGTCGGGTTTCGGTAAAGAACTCGTGTCGCACTGCGATGATGTCAACGGGATACAGACTAACGGCCACGTCCAGAGATGGACCAACGCTTTCCGGGGTTTGCTTGATGATGATCTGCAGATTTGTTCGTTCAGACGTCTCAACCTCTTCCGTGCCCTCAGGAAGTTGTCGATAAATCAACCATCCGGCGCCGACAAGCATGGCAATCAAGGCGGCTTGCAGAACGAGTATCGTCAGGCCACGGACCGTGCTGAAACGTTTGAACCTCGACAGGTTTGGATCAGAAGACATCGAATTACTACTGCTGTGCTTTGAACCCACGGACGACAGTTACGAGCGAGTTGATCTCTTTTTCCTTGAGTTTGTCAGAAAAAGCAGGCATGTTGCCGCGCACATTTCGACCGTTCATGATGGAGTTAAAGATACGTTCATCGCTGACGTCGGATTGCCATTGGGGGTCTGTTAAATCACGCGCGTGACTGAATCTTCCTTTGGACGTCCTGGCTTTTCCATCACTACCATGGCATGAGATGCAATAGCGACGATATAACTGTGGCGCACTCCGCTCTTGTGGACTCGATGCAAGTACGTGTAAGCACAAGACAGCCAACAGGCCTGACAGGAAGAAACGCATGGCGAGGCCATAATACTAACCCACACGCACAGAAACCAAATAAAGTAGCCATCCGCGTTCATCTATGGCTTAAATGGGTTATCATTGCCGCGTAATCCCCGTAACCTGCAAAACCAGGACAACCCAATTGACTGAAATCGAGATCGACAAGCTGCGTGAAGAGTGTGGTGTTTTCGGTATCTACGGACATCCCGAAGCCGCGCGATTGACTTATCTGGGTTTGTACGCGCTGCAACATCGCGGTCAGGAGTCGTGCGGGATCGTCGCTTCCGACGGTACTGAATTACGCATTGAACGCGCGATGGGTCACGTTTCGGAAGCGTTCAACCAAACACATCTCGATCGGCTGCGAGGCGCGAGCGCGATCGGACACGTTCGCTATTCAACCGCAGGTGATGTTTCGATTCTCGAAGCGCAGCCTTTCTGTGTCACGTGCCAACACGGACAGATCGCTGTTTGTCATAACGGCAATCTTCCGTTTGCGCGCGAAGAGCGACAGCGCCTCGAACGTGAAGGCGCGATCTTTTCGTCAACATCTGACACGGAAGTGGTGCTTCACGGCGTTGCCAGGTCGCGTTTGTCGGTGCGAGAGGCGATACCGCAAGTCTTGAGTGAAACTGAAGGCGCGTTTTCGATGCTCTTCCTGACGCCTACTGAATTGATTGCGATTCGCGACAGTCGTGGCTTTCGGCCGCTCGCTTTGGGCCGGCTTGGTGATGCGTGGATAGTCGCGTCAGAAACCTGTGCGTTTGATTTGATTGACGCGCAGTATGTGCGCGATGTTGAGCCGGGCGAGATGATCGTGATCGATCACGACGGTTTGCGATCTTCGAATCCGCTGCCGCCGCATCAGCATTCAATGTGTCTATTTGAACATGTTTATTTTGCGCGGCCGGACTCGTTGGTCTACGGCAGATCGATCAACGAATCGCGACACAAGATGGGTCGCAGGCTTGCAGTAGAGCAACCGGCGGATGCTGACATCGTGGTTCCTGTGCCTGACTCAGGGGTGGCTGCTTCGATCGGTTATGCGGCCGAGAGTGGATTGAGTTTTCGCTTCGGACTCGTGCGCAATCACTACATTGGACGAACGTTCATCGAGCCGCGGCAATCGATCCGTTCGTTTGGCGTAAGAATAAAACTGAATCCGATCCGCGATTTGATTAACGGGAAGCGCGTAGTTTTGATCGACGATTCGATTGTCCGCGGCACGACGTCGAAGAAGATCGTGCGCATGGTTCGCGAAGCGGGCGCAAAAGAGATTCACGTCCGGATTAGTTGTCCACCGACGATCAGTCCGTGTTACTACGGTGTTGATACGCCAAACAAGTCGGAGCTTATTGCGGCTCAGATGAGTGTCGAGGACATACGAAAGTTCATTGAAGCTGATTCGCTGGGTTATTTGTCACTCGCGGGAATGATTGCTGCGACCGGATTGAGCCCCGATGCGTCGTGCGTGGCTTGTTGGAATGCCAAATATCCGACGCAGATCACGCGAGAAGCGGAGACGATGTGGGAACGCGAGCATGAGTCAGTGACTGCCGAGAGCTAAGATGTTTGGGAAGTCTTTATTGCTTGTGCTTTTGGCCTTTGCGGCCGCAGGTGAAAGGTCCTATGCGTCGACCTATACTCAAACCAGCGATCTCGCCGTCGAAGTTTTCCAGGTGCTCGATCTACCACTGAGCGTTCATGAAGCGTCGCTGGTGAAGTCTGAACGTGGCTATCTTGTGAAGCTCGCAGTTGGCAACGGTTCGGAAGTGAAGATCGTCGGGCTCCGCTACTCGCTGGTGACAATAGATTCGAAGAATCAGGTAAGGCCGCTGGTAAACCGAACCGAAGGCTTCGCGCTTCCTGCTTATGCGACCAGGGCTCTGACTTTCAAAACACCACTCAAATTCAAATCAAAAGACGATGAGCGAGTTGTATTAATGTTGGAGCAGGTCATCTCTCGCGAATGGATCTGGGAAGTGGTAAAAGCCAAAGACGCTCTGGAAGCGTACGCCCGCGGAGATTATTCAGTGATGCCTGCGGTGCTGCGCGTGGCGAATCAGGTCGACGCGCCACCGGGCCCGCGCATGATTTACGAAAGACGTTGAAACGAGGATTTTGATTGGGACGAGCGACCCGAGGTTGTGGTTGTGCAATTGCCGTTCTTCTAGTCGTCGTTGCTGCCGGCGCGTTTGTTGGCTGGAAGTATGTACTTCCCTGGTGGCGAACACAGCCGCCGCCGGCATCAGGTGGTGAACTAACGATTCGCATTCTCGACGTTGGTCCAATTAACGGCGACTCGATACTGATATCGTCTCCGTCCGGAAAAACCGTGCTCATTGACGCGGGCGACACAACCAAAGGGAAAGCTGTTGTTGAAGCTCTTAAGCGTAACAACATTCAGCAGCTCGACTACTTCATCGCCACGCACCCACATCCCGATCACATCGGTGGCGCGGCGGAAGTTTTCAAAGCGGTAAAGGTACTGAACGTCATCGATAACGGCCAGCCACCGAGTGTCCCGGCCGCGCTTGCTGCTGCGGCGACGCCGAAGCAGGCTGGTGCAAAGAAACCAGCAAACACCAAACAAACAAAAACATCGTCGCTAACAAAGTTCTACGACGATTACAAAGCGGCAGTGACTTCAAGCGGCGCGCACTATGAAACCGCGAAGCCGGGAATTAAATATGATCTCGGCGGCGGGACGTTGTTGACGATTCTCGCGCCGTCTGAACCTTTCTTCACGAAAGACAAGATGACGACCGGCGGCAACGAAGCAAACGCAAACTCGATCATCGCGCGTTTGGATTACGGATCGTTCTCGATGCTGTTGACCGGCGACGCCGAAGATCAGACCGAGCATCGTTTGCTTACAAAGGAACTCGATCTGAAGAGCAAGGTCATCAAGATTGCGCATCACGGGTCGAAGTATGCAACAGCAGGTGATTTTCTAAATCGTGTGAAGCCGGAGGTGGCGATCGTGTCGTGTGGCGCGTGGAATCGCTATGGTCACCCGTCTCAGGCAGTTTTAGACCGCCTGAAAGCGGCAAACGTAAAACTCTATCGCACCGATTTGCAGGGTGAGATCACAATCACGACGCGTGGAAAAGACAACGACCTGACGATTAAGACAGCAAAAGAAACGACGGAAGACCTGTGGGCCGGCCGCATTGCACAGAAAGACGATTCGTCGCGTTCCGGTTTCATCGCTTACGGCGACTTCGGTCCACCACCACGACAATCGAAAAAGGCCGCAGATGAACGCAAATGAACGCAGATCTGTGTAAGTCCGCGTTCATCTGCGGCTAAAAAGAAAAAATGCCGAACTCAATCTCCTACAGCGACGCTGGTGTCGACATCGACGCCGCTACACGTGCTACTGACAAGATCAAAGAACTCGCACGGACAACCTTCAACCAACGCACGCTCTCCGAAATCGGAAGCTTCGGAGGAATGTTTGACGGCGCCTTTCCTGGTTTGTCACAGCCCGTGCTCGTCGCATCTGCCGATGGTGTCGGTACCAAACTCAAGATCGCGTTCGCCACTGGCATACACAACACGGTAGGACGCGATCTCGTCAATCACTGTGTGAACGACATTCTGGTCCAGGGAGCGCGGCCACTTTTCTTTCTGGATTACATTGCGACGGGAAAATTGTCGCCTGACGTTGTGGCCAGCATCGTCGAAGGCGTGACGAATGGTTGTCGTGAAAACGGTTGCGTATTGCTTGGCGGTGAGACTGCAGAGATGCCGGGTTTTTACCAGGACGGCGAGTATGACATCGCCGGTTTTATCGTCGGCGTGGTCGATCGCGAGCGTGTCATCGACGGCAAGACAATCGTTCCGGGAGATGTTTTGCTGGCATTGCCTTCGGCTGGATTACACACCAACGGTTATTCGCTTGCTCGCAAACTATTCTTTGAAGTGGCGGATTATCAATCGGACACACAAGTGCCTGAGCTGGGAATGACGGCAGGCGAGGCGTTGCTATTGCCACACGTCAGTTATCTGCAGCCACTCGACGGGCTTTTGGACAAGAAAATCATTAAAGGTCTGGCCCACATCACCGGTGGCGGACTGACTGACAACATCCCGCGAATCCTTCCGGAAGACACGGCCGTGCAAATCAACCGGGACTCCTGGCCCGTGCCGCCGCTGTTTGAACTCCTTCGTCGGTTGGGAAACGTTTCCGACAGAGAAATGTACCGCACGTTCAACATGGGCATCGGCATGGTCGTCGTATGTAACGAGAGTGATGCTGAGACGATCAAAACGCATCTACACGATCGTGGTGAAGAGTGCTACGAGATTGGGTGCGTCGTCGCCGGCAATCGTGAGGTGCTCATCTGACCGGTTCGAACTCGAAAAAAATCGCGATTCTGATCTCGGGACGTGGGTCGAACATGCTTGCACTGAGTGATGCGATCCGCGAGGGAACGATTCCCAATACTGAGATAGCGATCGTGATCAGTGACAAGCCCGCGGCTCGAGGTTTGGAACTGGCGGCCCAAAGAGGAATTGAAACCCGAGCGATCGAACGTCGTGGTCGCACGCGCGAAGAGCACGAACGTGAAATCATTGACGTGTTGCGCGAACACCAGGTTGATCTTGTTTGCCTGGCGGGATACATGCGGCTCTTGTCGCCGTGTTTTGTGGAAGCGTTCCGCGGCAGGATACTCAACATTCATCCGAGTCTCTTGCCGTCGTTCCCCGGGCTTGATGCTCAGCGACAGGCATTGGAGCATGGCGTGAAGGTGAGCGGATGCACGGTGCACTTTGTCGATGAGACGCTTGACGGCGGGCCAATCATCATGCAACGCGCTGTGCCGGTGATTGAGGGAGATACGGTTGAAACTCTCTCCGCGCGAATTCTCGAACAGGAACACGAGCTCTACCCCGAAGCCGTCGCCAGAGTTTTAGCTCTCTATCGCTTCCCGAGCGATTCGGCACGTTGATAAGCCGACCAAACAGCCTTCGACAAGACCGTTCGCAAACCACCCTTCTCCATCTGATAGATCGCTTCGGCTGACGTGCCTCCGGGTGAGGTCACCATATTTCTCAGCTCCGCCGGATGCTTGTGCGACTCTCTCGCAAACAATACCGATCCGAGCATCATCTGATGGACTAACTCCTGCGCGACGTGTCTTGAGAATCCCATGTGAACTCCGGCATCGATCAAAGCTTCCATCACCAGAAAGATATACGTTGGTCCGGTGGCGCTTAACGCGGTTGCCATGTCGATTTGTCGCTGGTTCTCAACGCGAACCGTCTTACCGAGTGCTTCGAGCATCGCACAAACCTGACTCTCCTGTTGCTCATTTACCTCTGCACTCGCAGTCCAGGCGGTCACACCTTCGCCGATCTGCGCAGGCGTGTTCGGCATCGTTCGGACCACGGAAGCGTGCAGCAACTCCTCCGCAATCGTTTCAATTCTTGCGCCTGCAACGATCGAAACAACGAGCTGCTCTTTAACCAGCGCTCCCTTCAATTCCTCAAGTACGCGATGTAGCCGTTGTGGTTTTACGGCGAGCACGATAATCGAGCTGGCCTCCGGGCTTTCGGTCGTGATTTCAGTCACCGCCTCACGATTGCTCTCAACCATCTCGATGCCATACTTGGCGTGCATTTCTTCACGACGTGCCTGGCGCGGATGACTGCCAACAATTTGTTCGGGACCAACAAGCTTTTTGCGGAGCAGTCCGGCAATGATTGCCTCGGCCATCACACCGCAACCAATAAAAGCCAAACGGCACTTGCTAAGAGGATTTGTATCAGCCATAAAACTGAGCATAGCGCAGCCCCGGATAGTTGAGCTACTCTATCGCTTGATGACCATTGAAGAACAACTCTCGTATCTCAGGAAAGGCACCGTCGAGATCATTCGCGAAGCCGAACTGCGCGCAAAGCTCGAGAAATCTGCCGCTACCGGCAAGCCACTGCGAGTAAAGTTGGGCGCCGATCCGACGGCCCCGGATATTCACCTGGGCCACACGGTCGTGATTCGCAAGCTGCGTGCTTTCCAGGAGTTGGGCCACACCGCGATTTTTCTGATCGGCGACTTCACCGGCATGATCGGCGATCCTTCCGGGAAGAATGCCACGCGTCCACAACTTACACGCGAGGAGATCAATGCCAACGCCGAGACTTACAAGCATCAGATCTTCAAATTGCTCGATCCTGAAAAGACAGTTATCGACTTCAACTCGCGCTGGATGGACACACTCGGGTCCGCCGGCTTTCTGCGACTCGCTTCGCACGTAACTGTCCGACAGATTCTCGAACGCGACGACTTCAAACAGCGATTAGACGAGAATCGACCGCTGGCGTTACATGAAGTGATGTACCCGCTTGTGATGGCTTACGACTCTGTGGCGCTGGAAGCCGATGTTGAGCTTGGCGGAACCGACCAAAAGTTTAATCTGTTGATGGGGCGTAATCTGCAACGCGAATACAATCAGGATTCGCAGGTGGCGATGATCACGCCGCTACTCGAGGGAACTGACGGCGTTCAGAAGATGTCGAAGAGTTTGGGTAATTACATCGGCATCGACGAACCGCCGCAGGAGATCTTCGGCAAGATCATGTCGATCACCGATGAGCTGATGTGGCGTTATTACGAGTTGTGTACTGATCTCTCGGTGCCTGAGATTGCTGCACTCCGCGAAAATACAAACGCCGGTCAGCGCAATCCTCGCGATGTTAAAGTCGATCTGGCGAAACGGATTGTCGCGGACTTCTATTCCCAGAGCGACGCGCGCAAAGCTGAAGAAGAGTTCAACGCAAGGTTCCGCGATAAGCAGGCGCCGGAGGACATCGAAGAGCGTACCCTCACATCAGGTGCGTGGAAGTTGCCAAAGCTTTTGGTTGAGCTGCAACTTGCTCCGTCGATGGCTGAAGCACGAAGACTGATTGAACAGGGCGGCGTTTATGTAGATGGCGAACGGCGCTCGCAAAGTGATTCAGAAATCAGTCTCAGTACTGAGCATTCGATTCTCATTCAGGTTGGGAAGCGACGTTTCGTTCGTGTCAAAGGCACATAAAGTTTGCCGCAGATGCACGCAGATAAACGCCGATCATAATCCGCGTTCATCCGCGTAAATCCGCGGCAAAAAAATAATGGCAGCCACCTTAACCAACGAAGAAATCCTCGTAATCGAAACGCCGGAGCGCGTGCCGCTGCACTTCGCGCTCGCGTCGATCGGCAACCGCTTTCTGGCAGTTGCGATCGATCATACGATTCAGTTTCTTACGGCCGGTTTGATTGGTCTTGCCTCCATGATCCTCGCCAGCTTCTCCGCCGTTGAACAAGTGATGTCGAGTGCTCCGAAGTGGGTCTATGCCGTGACGACCATCATTGTGTTTCTGGTGATTACAGGATACTTCGCTTTCTTTGAGTGGATATGGAGCGGACAAACGCCAGGGAAGCGGTGGATGAAGTTGAGAGTGATTCGCGAAGATGGACGCCCGATAACATTCTGGGAAGCGTCAGTGCGAAACCTGCTCCGCACGTTTGATATGTTTCCGCCCTGGTTTTACTCGGTCGGACTGATCGCCGTTTTCTCATCAGAGCGCGATCAGCGCCTTGGCGACATGGTGGCGGGTACAGTTGTTGTTCGCGAACGCGAAGCAGAGGCGCCTGCGTTCTCAAATCTCTTCATGTCGCCGGTGAGCGATCCGGCACTCCGCAGATCCTTCAAACCGGTGGATTTCACCGCCAACGTTAATAGTCTGACTGAGTCTGAGATCGAGGTGGTGGAAACTTTTCTTCGCAGGCGTTGGGAACTTCCCGACTTCCCGCGTCAATGGATGGCCTGGAGAGTTACGTTGCCGATCCTCTACAAGCTGCGTCCAACCTACGACATCGATTCATTCACCTACGAAGGTTTCCTCGAAGAACTACTGCACCGCTATCTACAAGAGCACCGCTTTATCTCACAATGAGTTAATTACGTTTTGCTCTTGGATCTAACGGAAAGAATTTGCCTGCCTCAACCGGGTCCAGCTCGACTCCAGCGAGCGAAGCTGCATACGACATAACAACGTCCCTTCCGGCAGCGAGATCCGCAGGACTTGGGAGCTTCATTTCGTCTGGCGTCACCCCATGATGCTCGAGACTGTTTCCGTCTGACATTATCAAGTCTGAGATCGTGACGCTGTAGGCATAGAACACCACGACGTCAACTCCGATTTCATCCTGATACTGTTTGGCAGTCATAACCGCGCCGGCAGTACGGTCCCCGATGACAGTGCCCCTTTTTTCGAGTTGGACCGTGCGCGCCAAAACCTCGGAGGCGGATGCCGAGCGACTATCGACGAGAATAATTAACTTGCCTGCGAAGGCCTTTTCACCACGCGACTTTGCGATCACAGGTTTTGTTTCTTTACGGCTCTTGCTATCGCCAATCTTGACGTCGTGATCGAAGAGATTCCCCATCAGACGCGTTACGGTTGTCACCCAGCCGCCGCTATTACCGCGCAGATCTAGTATCAGCGCCTTGTGTTTCTTTACCTTTGACATTGCCTCATCGACCTGAGAGTCAGTCAGGTCAAACTCATTCATCTTCCAGATGAGTACTTGATCGCCATACGACATGTAACGATCCCGTCCGAATTCCGCTTCTCGCTGCGCCTTTCGCACCAGGTCCATGTACTCGTTGTAGTCGGTGAGGTTGATCATGCGCCGGCCTTGCTTCTGTTTTGCCATCAGGTCGAGTTCTATTGGTTGAGTCGCGTTGGGGCGGCGCAGGACAACGTGGATGCCTGGTTGCGGACGTAGAGTGTCGTAGAGGTATTGAAATTTCCAGAGGTTGGTCCGATCGATGTTGTAGCCACCAGCCTGTAGGACTTCGTCGCCCGGCTTTACTCCTTTTGCTTCGGCATCGCTTCCCTTGTCGACCGAAGAAACGAAGCAACGGTCACCGATGGTCATCATGGACCAGCCATAGTCTGTATCGACGGCGCGCGAGGGTGGATTGAAGAAGGTATGTGAGTCGTCCAATTCAATCAGCACCTGGGCGATGACGCCGAAGATCTGTCCAACCGAGGTCGCCTCTTTAATCTTGTCTGAAGCCGTCTTGAAACGGGTTTCCAGGTCCATGCCGCGGAAGTTGGGATCGTAGTAATTCTTCTTCAATGAGTCTTTGATAGAGCTCAACATGACCTGGCCCCGATCGCGATCCTTCGCTTCGACCTTTTGAGCCTGCGCGATTGTTTTTGGACTAAAAACTGCGAGCACGACAAATGTGACAGTGATGAATTTGATAGCGGCGCGCGTTCCTCGACTCATGGGGGTACTCTCCTGAAATTAGCTTGTATTTTTGACGGCCCAGGGTCCGGACCGACCTTCCAGCAAGGATCAAATAATAAACGCTACCCGGAAATTTGCGAAGCAAAAGTTTTAGCTCAATCTGCGTAATCTGTGGATACATGAGCCACAGTTGCCGGACGCGCAGATCCTCTGTTAGTCTTCAAGGTTTCGATTAGGGCCGAATTTCATAACAGAGGATCCAGCAATGAGTAAGGACGTTTTCATTTTAGGTGGTAAGCGCACTCCGATGGGTGAGTATGTCGGCGCGCTGAAGGATGTTTCGGCAATTGATCTGGGAGCAGTAGCAGCGCGTGGGGCCCTGGAAGCGACCGGGGTTCAAACGGATGAAATCGATCACACCGTAATCGGCAATGCTCTGCAAACGTCGGGCGACGCAATTTACGGCGCGCGTCACGTTGCCTTAAAAGCCGGAGTTCCTTTCGATCGTCCGGCGTTAACCGTTAATCGCTTGTGTGGCAGTGGCATTCAATCAATTGTGTCGGGCGCACACATGATTCAGCTTGGCGAAGCGCGCACTTGTTTGGTTGGCGGAATGGAGTCAATGTCACAAGCGCCACACGTCATTCGTGGCGCCCGTTCGGGCTTCGCTCTGGGACAGGGAAAACTGGAAGACAGTTTGATGGTGGCGTTGCTCGATACATACTGCAACACACCGATGGCGGGCACAGCGGAAAATCTCGCGCGGAAGTTTGAAATCTCGCGTGAAGAACAGGATAAGTACGCACTGCGATCGCAGCAGGAAGCTAAGCGTGCAAAAGACGAGGGGTTTTTGGCGGAAGAGATAGTTTCGGTTGAAGTGAAAACGCGCAAAGGATCGGTTCAGGTGAACGAGGACGATCACCCGCGGCCGGAAACAACGCTCGAAGGTCTCGCGAAACTGAGACCGGCCTTTGCGAACGATGGATTTGTCACGGCCGGAAATGCTTCGGGCATTGTCGATGGCGCCGCGGCTCTTGTAATCGCGGGCGAAGAATTTGTGAAGCAAAAAGACCTCAAGCCGATGGGCAGGATCGTGAGCTGGGCTTATGCAGGTGTTGAGCCGGAAATTATGGGAATTGGTCCGGTGCCCGCGACGCGCGCGGCACTCGAAAAGGCGGGATTGTCACTGAACGAGATCGATCTCGTGGAAGTAAATGAGGCGTTTGCGGCGCAGTACCTCGCAGTTGAGAAAGAACTGGGACTTGACCGCACACGCACCAACGTCAACGGTGGTGCGATCGCGCTCGGTCATCCGTTGGGCGCGACCGGAACGCGGTTGGTTCTGACTGTGTTGCACGAGCTTCACCGGCGTGGTGGACGCTATGGATTAGCCACGGCGTGTATCGGTGGTGGCCAGGGAATCGCGATGATCGTTGAGCGCGTTTAAATCGATCCACAGATTACGCAGAAATCTGAGTAATCTGTGGATAAGGATCTCTCCCGAATTTTAGAAAAAATCCAAAATATTGTGCGTCTGCCGGCTGCCTGGTTCCCTCCGATTTTCGGTTAACTATTGGCATGAATCACTTTCGTCCGGTGTGGTGACGCAAACCTTTATCCGGCACAGGTATTGCGACTTTTGTTCGAACGCTAAATGGCTCAACGTTCCGGAAACAATCGTCCCAAAATGCGTCATAAAGATTTAATTGGTTCAAGGGTCACTTAGACTTGTGAAAGCAAGCTGGGCGTGGTAGAAGTCGCGTCTTGCGTTAGCTGTCCCAGTCGCAACATTCCTGCTCGAAATTGATTTCAAAGACTTGCTGAGGCGCATTCAAATCGTCAACCTATTTGTTTAAGGAGTTCCCCTGTATGTCGAAAACTGTAAAGTTGTTTTTTGTGAGCTTATTGGTGCTCATTTTCTGTGCGACAGCCTTCGCGCAGTCGACCACCACCGGCTCAATTGGCGGCGTCGTGACAAATCCAGCCAAAGAGGTGGTACCTGGAGCTGCGGTCACGGTCAAGAACTTAGGTACTAATAAGGAAGATTCGGCCACGACCGACGACACCGGGCGTTTCAAGGTCGCAGGCCTTCAACCCGGAATATATTCGGTGACCGTTAATTCATCCGGATTTAGTCCGACGACTCAGGAGAACGTTGTAGTTGAAATCGGACGTGAGACGACCCTCGAAGTATCGCTGAGTGTCGGACCCGTAACCGGTACCGTTGACGTGAGCGCCGAGGCGCCGGTAATCAACACCACTCAGCAGGACTTCTCCAGCAACATCAATCAGACCTCGATCAATGAGCTTCCAGTCAACGGACGTCGCTGGTCCAACTTTGCGATTCTTACTCCCGGCGCCACTCCGGACGGCAACTTTGGTCTGATTAGTTTCCGCGGCATCTCCGGACTGCTGAACAACAGCACGGTTGACGGCGGCGACAACAACCAGGGCTTCTTCTCGGAAGAGCGCGGACGTACACGCAGTGCCTATTCAATCAGCCAGGCAGCGATTCGCGAGTTTCAGGTCAACACCTCAAACTTCTCGGCTGAGTACGGACGTTCCGCGGGCGGTGTTATCAACGCCATCACGAAGTCAGGCACCAACGAGTTTCACGGTTCGGGTTTCTTCTACGATCGCAATAACAAGTGGGGCGCTCGTAATCCGAATACCTTTATCAACCGGCTGGTCAATGGAGTCTCAACGCGCGAGGCTCTCAAGCCAAAGGACGTGCGCTATCAGTTCGGCGGCACAATTGGTGGACCAGTTGTTAAAGACAAGGTGTTTTTCTTTTTCAGCTACGACGAACAGAAGCGAAATTTTCCGGGTGTTGCGGTGTTCTCCACTCCCGGCTACCTGAACACGGTCAATCGCACCACACTTACTGCACGTGGTCTGACCAGTGCTCAGATTGATTCAGCGTTGCAGTTTATCAACGACCAGACCGGTGAAGTGCCGCGTCGCGGAGATCAACGACTGTTCCTGCCGAAGATGGATTGGCAGATCACATCCAATCACCAGTTCAGCGCAACTTACAATCGCTTGCGTTGGAAATCACCGGCAGGTGTTCAGACCGGTGCAACCGTGACTCGCGATCGCGCCGGCTTCGGCGACGACTTTGTTGAAATCGATTCGCTGAACCTGCGTCTTTCTTCGACTCTGTCGAGCCAGCTGATCAATGAGTTTCGTTTCCAGTGGGCCGACGAACTGAACGCGCAATTCGCTCAGCAGCCACTTCCTGGACAACCTACTACGGCCAATGGATTTTCACCGCAGGTTGCGCTCACAAACGGCCTCACATTTGGTAAGGCAACCTCCCTGGATCGCAAGGCGCTGCCCGATGAAAGACGTTTTCAGTTCGCAGACTCGCTGACGTACACCAGCGGAAACCACACCTTTAAGTTTGGTACGGACATCAATCGCGTGAGAGATATCGACGATAACCTCTTCACGGGATCCGGCTCCTATACTTACTCCAACATCAACGACTTCATCGTTGACTACACCAACTTCGTTACGAATGGTGCGTTGCGGACCACAGCAGTTACGAACTTTACGAACGATCCTACTACGACAAATCTTACCGGCAGATGCTTCACTGCGGTGGCGTCGCCAAATGCGGCCCAAACTCGATTTGCCGGCAGATGCTACACCAGTAACTATCAGCAGGGTTTCGGTCAGCCGCGTTTTGAGTTAACTACAACCGACCTGGCCTTCTTCGCACAGGATGACTGGCGCGCTACTCCGCGCCTGACCCTTAACCTCGGCTTGCGTTATGAGTACGAGAAGTTTCCGCAGCCCTTCCTCGTGAACCCGGCATTGCCTCAAACCGGCAACCGCCCCAGTGACAAGAACAACTTTGGCCCACGCATCGGCTTTGCGGCTGATCTGAGTGGCGACGGCAAGACGAGTCTTCGCGGTGGCTACGGAATTTACTACGGCCGAATCAACGGCACGATCATTATTAACTCGCTGATTAACACCGGCCTCTCAACAGGCCAGGCTGTCAGCTCTGTTCCTGCTAACTGCAGTGCGGCGCTTTGTCCGGGTCAGGCAACCAACCCAACGGGTAATCCTGCGTCTCCGGTCTTCCCGAATATCCTGACGACGGCGCCGGCGGGAACCGCGGCAGTCAATTACTTCAGGGATGGTTTCCAAAATCCGCTCATCCATCAGGGCGACGTGATTGTCGAACGCGAGGTTGCACGCAACACCGTGGTATCGGCCAGTTACCTCTTCAGTTACGGAAAGCACCTGACCACTTTCGTCGACACTAACCTGAATCCGCCGACGGCACAGGGTCGTGTATCGATTGTAGATGGACCGTTCGCCGGCAACACCTGGGTGTTCCCGTACTACAAGGGCACACGTCCAAACACCGCCTTCGGCAATATTCTCGAGATTCGCGACAGCCTCTCGACCAAGTATCACGCGTTGGTATTGCAGGCCAATCGTCGCCTGACGCGCGGTTTGCAATTCCAGAGCAGCTACACGCTTTCGAGAGCAGAGGACGATGGCGGCTCACAGAGTTCAGCGACCTTCACCCCTGGATTCTCGGCGTTGTTCGATCCACTTGATCCGTCGGGTGAGGATGGTCTTTCGCCATTCGATCGACGACATAAATTCGTCGCAAGCGTTGTTTACAACACCAACTTCACGGGTCTTGGAGACACCGGCAAGGCGATCCTGAACGGCTGGACGATTGCACCAATTCTGAATATGTTTTCAGGCTTCCGCTACACCGCCGTTACCAACTCCTTCACTCCGCCGACTGGTGTTGCTACGCCGAATACGTTCGGTCCAGCCCAATCGGGAGCAATCAACGGCTCGAATGGTTCACTGCGATTTGGATTAACTCCAAACAATGCGTTCCACGCGCCATCAGTTAAGTATGTCGACTTGCGCGTCTCACGCCGCTTCAAGGTGACGGAAGGTTCGAAGGTCGAATTCCTTGCTGAAGGCTTCAACATTTTCAACCGGACACAGGTAACAGGTGTTAATAACCGCATGTACGTGCTCTCGCAATCAGGCACGAGTGTTATTGGCACATTCGATCCGACGTTTGGTACACCCAGCGATCTGTCGAACGGATTTTTCTTCCGCGAGCGTCAGATTCAGCTGGCAGTTCGTTTTGAGTTCTAGTTTAGGGACGGCTTAGAAAAACGCGGATGGACATGATTTGTGTCCATCCGCGTTAAGCTATTATTGCTGGTCGGCTTTGTCTCAAAGTAGGAAACCACACTTGGACACGGTCAGTACAGGACCTGGTCAAACGATAGGGGTCAAGATTCGTTCGGAAGTATCGCATGCTCATCACTGACCAGGTCCTGTACTGACTGTGTCCAAGAATGATCTCGGACTTTTGAGGCAAGGCTTTGCTGGTCACAAAGATTTAATCGTTCGCTGGTAACCTAAACCTTGCTAAAGCGAGCGGGGCGTGGTAGAAGTCGGTTCTTACTTTCGCAAGCCAATCGCAATAATCCTTTCGATTGAATTTAGGTGCTCTCAAAAGTACTAAAACTGTAGCCCGGGCCGCGCGGCTGAGGCATTCAACCGTCAACCCATTTGTGTAAGGAGTTCCCCAGTATGTTGCAAACAATAAAGCTCTTTTTAGTGAGCTTGTTGGTGCTCGCATTTTGCGCTGTAGCTTTTGCGCAATCGACCACCACCGGCTCAATCGGCGGCGTTGTCACAAACCCCGCTAAAGAGGTGGTGGCCGGAGCGGCCGTTACCGTTAAGAATATCGGCACTAATAAGGAAGACACAGCGACGACCGATGACACCGGACGCTTCAAAGTGGCGAACCTGCAACCGGGTAATTACTCGGTTACGGTGAACTCGTCAGGTTTCAGTCCGATGACAGTCGAAAACGCCGTGGTCGAAATCGGACGCGAAACAACTCTGGAGGTTGCGCTCTCGGTTGGGCCTGTAACGGGCTCAGTAGACGTTAGTGCTGAGGCGCCGGTAATCAACACAAGTCAGCAGGACTTTTCCAGCAACATCAACCAGACGTCGATCAACGAACTGCCAATCAACGGTCGTCGTTGGTCCAACTTCGCGTTGTTAACGCCGGGTGCAGTGCCTGATGGCACGTTCGGACTGATTAGTTTCCGCGGCATCTCTGGTTTGTTGAATAACAACACCATCGATGGTGGCGACAACAACCAGGCGTTTTTCGCTGAAGAGCGTGGCCGCACCCGCATCAGCTATTCGATCAGCCAGGCTGCCATCCGCGAGTTTCAGGTGAACACCTCCAGCTACTCGGCGGAGTACGGACGTTCAGCCGGCGGTGTAGTCAACGCGGTCACTAAGAGCGGTACAAACGACTTTCACGGTGGTCTTTTCTACTTCCAAAGAAATAACAAGTGGGGCGCGCGCAATCCGCTCGCAACCAACACTGCAGAAGTAGCGCCAGGCATCTTTGGGCCAGTCGGTATCAAACCGAAAGACGTTCGCCACCAGTTTGGTGGCACGATCGGAGGCCCGATCGTTAGAGACAAAGCGTTCTTCTTCTTCTCGTACGATCAGCAGAAGCGCGACTTCCCAGGCTTGGCAAGATTCAGCAGCCCGACGTTCCTGAACTTAACCCAGGCGAACAAAAACACACTTATCGCGCGCGGTGTCACAGACGCTCAGATTACGGAGACTACGGCGTTCCTGAGGAGTGTTACCGGCGAGGTTGCACGGCGTGGAGATCAAATACTGTTCCTGCCAAAGGTCGATTGGAACGTCAACGACAAGAACACGCTCACGGTGACTTACAACCGCCTGCGTTGGGACTCGCCGAACGGCATCCAGACGCAAGCGACCAACACCCGCGCGCGTGACAACTTCGGCGACGACTTCGTCGATATCGACTGGCTGACGGTACGGCTCAACTCCACGATTACCCCGACTCTGCTCAATGAGTTTCGCTTCCAATGGGGTCGTGACAAAGAAACACAGTTCAGCCAACCACCGCAGGCAGGCGAGCCAACGAATTCCGTCGGCGGCCGTTCGCCACAAACGTTCATTCAGAATGGTTTGACGTTCGGCATTCCGGAGTTCCTCGAACGCGTTGCGTTTCCGGACGAGCGCCGTTGGCAGTTTGCTGACACCGTCACGATGACTGCCGGCAACCATACGGTGAAGTTCGGCGGCGATATCAACTTCGTCAAAGACATCATCAACAACCTGCGTTTCAGCGGCGGTGAGTTTAACTACACCGGTAATGGAATAAACGGTCTTGGTGATTTCATCGTTGATTACCAGAACTGGCGGACGAACGGAGCAATCCGCACTCTAAGTGCCGCCACTCTCCCAACCGATGCGAATCAGGCTGGACGCTGCTTTAGCTCAACGCGACGTGCCGGGCAGTGTTATGCCGGTAATTTCAATCAGGGTTTGGGTGTGCTTGGTCTGACGATGAAGACCACCGACCTCAACTACTTTATCCAGGATGACTGGCGCGTAACACCGCGATTTACTCTGAATCTCGGTCTGCGTTACGAATACCAGCTCAATCCGGATCCCATTAACGTCAACCCGGGGTTGCCGCAAACAAACAACAAGGTTGACGATCGCAACAACTTCGGACCGCGAATTGGATTTGCACTCGACCTTAGCGGCGATGGCAAAACCAGTCTTCGTGGTGGCTGGGGCCTGTACTACGGCCGCGTGATCAACTCGACGGTTTACAACGCGCTGATTAACACCGGCGTGGGTATCGACCGGGCACAACGGCAAGTTACTCTCCAGGCGACTGCGTCGGACGCCCCGATTTATCCGAATCTGCTAGGCGCTGGCGCACTCGTGCCCGGCGCGGTGCAGTACTTCGCGAGTAACTTCCAACTGCCGCAGATCCACCAGGCAGATGTGATTGTTGAGCGTGAGATTGGTCGCAATACCGTCGTCTCAGCGTCGTATCTAATGAGCTTTGCGAATTCACTGCCAAACTTCGTAGATACGAATCTGCCGCAGCCGGCCCGAATCGTTGGGGTTCCGGTGTTTGGTGGACCGTTCGGTGGCACCAACTACCTGACACCGATCTTCGTGGGACGTACGCAGGCGAACTCGTTCACAACACCGAGGCCGAATCCGAACTTCGCTCAGATCACTGAGATCCGCAGCGACGTGTTTTCGAAATACCATGCGCTCGTGCTGCAGGCGAATCGTCGCTTGACGAATAACTTGCAGTTCCAGACAAACTACACACTCTCGCGCGCGCAGGATAATGGACAAAGTTCGGTCACGTTCACGTCCAACAATCTTCCCTTCAATGCTTTTGACCAAGGTGCTGAGGATGGATTGTCGGCATTTGACCGGCGACACAAGTTCGTCGCGAGTCTTGTCTACAACACCGACTTCCAGCGCTTCAAGGACAACGCGGGCGCGCGGGCGATCTTCAACGGTTGGACGATTGCGCCAATCCTGAATGCCTTCTCAGGTGCAAGAGTGACGCAGTCAATCAGTGGCACGATTAATCCTGCGGCGTACGGCTTTACAGGAAATGCGGCTCAAATTACCGCGCTGTGCGGCGCGGGTGGAAACCCCGCCGCGACCGCTTCCTGTACTACGCCGGGCGGTGGCGCCAACGGATCGGGCGGCAGCACCCGTTTTGCCGGTTTGCCGCGCAATTCGTTCAAGCAACCGAAGATTTGGTACGTCGATCTTCGTCTCTCGCGTCGCTTCAAGCTCTCGGAAAGTACCAGACTCGAGATTCTGGGTGAGGCGTTCAATGTGTTCAATCGCACGCAGTTTACGACCGTGACGAGCACGTTCTACAACTACGCTTCGAACACGACCACTCCGGCCTGTCCTAACGGATTGACGCAGTGCTTGCTGTTCAACGACAACGTCAACACGCCATTTTTGGGTATTACCGGCGCTGACAGCACGTTGTTCCGTGAGCGGCAAATCCAGTTCGCAGCTCGCTTCGAGTTCTAAGAAGAGAGCATCCACAGAGTCCACAGATTACACAGAACAGTCTGCGTAGTCTGTGGACTTCTTTTATTCAATCTCGCCGCCCGCTTCCTGCCACGCACGCCAGCCGCCCGCCATCGAGAAGACGTTCGTATATCCCATCTTCTGCAACGCATCCGCCGCGAGCGCTGAGCGATAGCCGCCGCCGCAATAGAGAATTAGTTCGGTGTTCTTGTCCGGGACCGCCGTCTCAATATCTCGTTCGATAATGCCTTTGCCGAGGTGCGTCGCTCCGGCCGCGTGGGCGGCTTGCCATTCATTGTCTTCGCGAACATCGATCAGTTTTGCCTGTGGGTTTTGCCGGAGACGGGCTTGAGTTTCAGCCGCTGAGACCTCCCGCACCCGGCTCTTTGCGTCGTCAACTATCTTTAGAAATCCTTCAGTATGTTTCATGATGTGATCCTCAATTTTGCCCTCGGACCAGCCAAGTATGCCGGTTTGGTCAGGCGCTGCCAAACGATTATAATGCCCGGTCTTTTACCGTTTCATTACCGCTCTGATGAGGGGAAACTCAAAAATTGGCGAACGAACAGTTTGACGTAACGATTATTGGCAGTGGGCCTGGGGGCTATGTGGCAGCCATTCGCGCCGGGCAATTGGGTCTAAAAGCGGCCATAGTCGAGAAGGACAACCGTCTTGGGGGCACGTGCACACTGCGTGGCTGTATTCCCACGAAGCAGATGTTGATGTCCGCTCACATTTATGAGCAGATGCAGCACGCGGCTGACTTTGGCGTGCAGGCGTCCGGTATTCAATTGGCTTTTGCCGACGTGCAAAAAAGAAAAGACAAGGTGGTGCTGAAAAACTCGAAGGGCATCGAGTATCTGATGAAGAAGAACAAGGCGACTGTCTTCAAAGGCACCGGCAAACTCGCGCTTCCCGGCAAGGTCGAAATTACCGACGCCGAGGGAAAAAAGCAGACCATCGAAACAAAGAACATCATCATCGCGACCGGTTCTGTGGTTCGGCCGATTCCGGGATTTGAAACAGACGGCCAGCACATCGTAAACAGCGATCACATTCTCGAACTGAAAGAGGTGCCGAAGTCGTTGATCGTGATGGGCGCCGGCGCAGTTGGTGTGGAATTCGCGTCGGTCTATTCACGCTTTGGCGCCGAGACGACCATCGTCGAGTTGTTACCACGGCTTGTGCCGCTTGAGGACGAAGAAGTCTCGAAGGAACTCGAGCGGAGTTTCCGGAAACGCGGGATCAAGTCGCAGGTCGATACGAAGCTCGAGAAACTCGAAAAGACTGAAACCGGCGTGCGTGTCACGGGCAAGACTTCGAAGGGCGATCCGGTGACGCTCGAAGCTGAGATGTTGCTGGTTGCGGTTGGGCGTATGCCTTACACACAGGGCCTCGGACTCGAAGGTACGAAGATCAAAGTTGAAAAGGGATTCATCCAGGTAGACGAATTTCAGCAGACGGCGGAGAAAGGCGTTTACGCGATTGGCGATGTTGTGCCGACGCCGTTGTTGGCCCACCTCGCGTCGAAGGAAGGCATCGTCGCAGTCGAACATCTGGCCGGAAAGAAAGACGTGCGGCCGATTAATTTGCGGCTCGTGCCAAACTGTACTTACTGCGATCCGGAAGTTGCGTCTGTCGGTCTCACCGAGGCGAAAGCTAAAGAGCAGGGTTATGACGTTAAGGTCGGAAGGTTTCCGTTCTCAGCCTCCGGCAAGGCGCGCATACTCGGCGAAGAAGAGGGCTTCGTAAAGATCGTTAGTGAGAAGAAGTACGACGAGATCCTGGGCGTGCACATCATTGGACCACATGCGACTGAGTTGATTGCTGAAGCGTGTGTGGCCATGCAGCTTGAGTCAACTGCGGACGAACTGGGTCGAACGATGCACGCGCACCCGACAGTTTCCGAGGCCGTGATGGAAGCGGCAGAGGGTGTTCACGACCTCGCAGTACACATATAAAGCAATCCACAGATTACACAGATGGATCAACCCGAAAAATCAGAGCGTGACAAGCGGCGACGGAGGCGCCCGCCGCATTCACGTTATCAAATGCGTATCAGCACCAAACACGCGCCACGCAATCCTGTCGATGGCAAACCACTTAGCTGCGCTACTGAAACCACGCTCGATCCGGCGCAGCATCTGGAACTCTATCGCTATCTGAAACTCACGCGTCTCGTTGAAGAGCGTTTGGTGAATCTCTACCGGCAGACAAAGATTGTTGGCGGTGTGTTTCGATCCCTTGGTCAGGAAGCAACGGCAGTTGGAACTGCTTACGCGCTGCAACCACACGACTTTATCACGCCGCTGATCAGAGACCTGGGGGCTGTGCTCGTCAAGGGAATTCGCCCGCGCGACATCTTTGCCCAGTACATGGCAAAAGCGTGGGGGCCATCCGGTGGCAAAGATCTCAACATTCACTTCGGCGATAAGGAGCGGGGTTTCATTGGTCCAATCTCCCACTTGGGCGACATGATTCCAGTGATGACCGGAGTGCTGCTTGGCGCACGAATGAAAGGGAAGAAGTTTGTCGGCGTGGCTTACATCGGCGATGGCGGTATGAGTACCGGCGCTTTTCATGAAGGGCTCAATTTCGCGGCCGTGCAGCGATTGCCCTTGATCGTCGTCGCTGAATACAACCGGTACGCTTACTCGACGCCAACCAGCTTGCAAACCGCAGTTAAAGATCTGGCTGAGAAAGCGGCGAGTTATGGCATTCCTGCGCATATCGTCGACGGCAACGATGTCGTCGCTTGTTATGAGGTCACGAAGCATGCCGTCGATTACGCGCGACGTGGCGGTGGGGCTGTTTTGATTGAAGCGAAGACGTATCGCCGCAAGGGACACGCCGAGCACGACGATCAGCGCTACGTTACGGCAGGTGAGATTGAGTGGTGGGAGAAGAATAACGATCCTGTCGATCGTTATGAGCGTTATCTGCTGGAGTGTAATCTGGCGACAAAAGAGAAGCTCGAGGAGATCACGAGCGAAGTGATTCGCGAGATCGACGAGGATTGCGCCTGGGCGGAGTCTTCACCGATGCCTGAAGCCGAGCAGGCTGCGTACGGAGTGTTTGACAACAACATCGTCCCGCCCGCGTTTAGACCGAAAGTACTGGAGGGTTAGATGACAGTTAAACCAGCTAATCACAGTTATCGACGACGTACCAATGGTACCTCACTTACCGGAGGAAAAGGGTTGGGATATGTTTATGCAGACATTGAGCTGACAAACGAAGCGGATCTAGTGCTCAATCAAAATGGGTATTTACCGGACAATGAGATTAAAAGGATTACCACCAGGGCGCTCGTAGACAGCGGCGCATACGATCTCATTCTTAATCAAGAGGTTCAGGACAAACTCAAGTTGCGGGTCCTTGGCAAGCGGCCCATCAAGTTAGCCGACGAATCCGTAATAGAAGTGGATATCGTCGGTCCGGTTGACGTTCGTTTTGAAACTCGAGTCACAACCGTAAGAGCACTTGTCTTACCTGACACCGAAGAGGTTTTGTTGGGTGCCATTGCACTTGAGGGACTCGATGTCATTATCGATCCACTCCGGGAACGACTTCTAGTCAACCCGCCAGAGACCACAAACGCAAAAATTAAGAAAGCAGCTTGAGCATTACGATGTCCACTGCCGTCAAAAAAGAACACAAATCAGCACGCCCGGAACGTGGCGGACTAGCCACTATGGTCGAAGCAATTCGCCAGGGTATCTGGGAAGAGATGGAACGCGACAACACCGTCTTTGTGATTGGCGAAGACGTTGGCGTGTACGGCGGGGCATTCAAAGTCACAGACGGACTGCTCGAGGAGTTTGGCAAAGGACGAGTTATCGACACGCCAATTTCTGAAGGCGCAATAGTTGGCGCGGCGTGTGGGGCGGCGTTGATGGGTATGCGACCCGTCGCCGAGTTTCAGTTTATCGATTTCATTTCCGCGGGCTTCGATCTGCTTACGAATTACGCTGCGAAGTGTCGTTATCGCTGGGGCGCCGGATTGCCGACGGTGTTTCGTGGACCATGTGGTTCGGGTGTTCGTTCTGGTCCATTTCACTCGCTGAATGCTGAGTCGTTTTTCTTGAACACCGCGGGCTTAAAAATCGTGGAGCCGTCGACTGCTTACGACGCCAAGGGCTTGATCAAAGCAGCTATTCGCGATCCCGACCCGGTGCTCTACTTCGAACACAAAAAACTTTATCGCTTGCCGCGTCTGCGTGAAGAACTGCCGTCAGACGATTACATCGTTGAGATCGGTAAAGCGCGCGTTGCCCGCGCTGGCCGCGATCTGTCGATCATAACTTTCGGAGCGATGGTCCTTACGGCGCTCGATGCTGCGGCGGAACTCGAGAAAGAAGGCCTGGACGTTGAAGTCATCGATTTGAGAACGCTCGCGCCACTCGATAAGCCTACGATACTTGCAAGCGTGAAAAAGACGAGCAAGGCAATCGTGTTGCACGAGGCTTCGCGAACCGGTGGTATCGGCGGCGAGATCACGGCGATCATTGCCGAGGAAGCTTTTGAATGGCTCGACGCGCCTGTGATCCGCGTTGCCTCCATCGATACGCCGGTACCTTATTCGCCGCCATTGGAAGATTATTATTTGCCGCAAACGAAGGATGTGGTCGAAGCAGCGCGCAAGCTGGCGGCATATTGAGCCACGGATTTTACCGATGAACACGGAGAAGAGATGAGCACTGAAGTGGTAATGCCGCAAATGGGTGAGTCCATTGCGGAGGGAACAATTACGAAGTGGATGAAAAAGGTTGGAGAACGCGTTGAGCGTGACGAGCCGCTTTTTGAAATCTCCACCGACAAAGTTGATGCCGAGATTCCTTCACCGGCGGCTGGAACGTTAACCGAAGTCAGATACAAGGAAGGCGATACAGTTGAGGTCAACACAGTTGTCGCCGTCCTCGATGGAGATCAGGCGGGCGCCACCAAAGCTCCGGCGGCAGCAAAACCTGTCGAGGAACCTGCGAAAGTTGAACCACCTGCTCCGGCTCCTCCGCCTGCTCCACCACAGCAAACGGCTCCGCCACCAACACCGTCTCCGGCTCCAGTTCCACCGCCCGCGCCGGTTCAGGAAAAGGCAGCGGCTCCAGTTGAGCCCGAGATCAAAAAAGATGGCAGTGCTGCCACTGCGGATGAACTACGCCGCACCAAGTCGAGTCCACTCGTGCGCAAGATCGCGCAGGAGCATGGTGTTGACATTTCCAAACTCGAAGGCACTGGTGTAAGTGGTCGAGTAACCAAGAACGACATACTTAGTTTCATCGAATCCGGCGGCGCGCCTGTCGCGGCTCCACAACGCGCCGCTGCACCTGCCTCTGCTCCTGCGCCTCTTGCAGAGCCTGTAGCGCCGGCGCCGCCGAAGCCACAGGTGGGTGATCGCGTCGAGCAGATGAGCGTGATGCGTAAGAAGATCGCCGAGCACATGGTCCTATCACGGCGTACTTCGGCGCACGTCACCACCGTTTATGAGATCGACATGACGCGCATCGCACGACTGCGCGATCAGCACCGCGATGTTTTCTATCAGCGAACCGGCACCAAGCTCACGTTCATGCCCTTTATCTTCGAATCCGTGAACAAAGCTTTGCGAAAGTTTCCCATCTTTAACGCACAAGTAACCGGCGAGCAGATTATTTACAAACAGGACATCAATCTCGGCATGGCCGTCGCACTCGATTGGGGATTGATTGTTCCCGTAATCAAACGTGCTGACGACTTGAGCATCTCCGGACTCGCACGCGCGGCAAACGATCTTGCTGACCGTGCTCGCACGAAGCAATTGAAGCCGGACGAAGTGACGGGTGGCACCTTCACAATCACTAATCCGGGCGTTTTTGGAGGTCTGTTCGGAACGCCAATCATCAATCAGCCGCAACTCGCCATTCTCGGCGTTGGGAAAATTGAGAAGCGGGCAAAAGTGATGACGACGCCTGACGGCGACGACTTCATCGGCATTCGTTGGATGGCCTATTTTGCCCTCAGTTTCGACCATCGCGTCATCGACGGCGCGGACGCTGAGCGGTTCCTTGCATTCGTCAAAGAGCAACTCGAAACGGGCGACTTTTCCGTCTAATTTCCTGTCAACCTGAACCACAGATCTTCACGGATTTCACACGGATTGCAAAAAATCCGTAAGGATCCGTGATAATCTCTGCCCGTTGTTATTGCGATAAAGTGGTGATTAGATGAAGAAATAGGAAGGCTATTGACTTAACTTCGGCGAAGGTCTAAGAGATGTCATCCGCAAAATTTAACGAGCGGGAGGCGAGGAGCGAGGACTCGCCATGATTAGCTTGAAGAAGACGCGCGTTCAAGGAGCGCGTTAAAAAGACACCAGTTTAAGGAGAGATAAATCGATGGTATTCACTAAACATAAAATGTTTGCCCCGGCAGTGCTTATCACCTGCCTGTTAGTCTTCTCAGCCTCCCCAATACTGGCCCAAGACACGACCAACCCTGCTGGCTCGCGCACCGTAGCGAGTGGCCAAAAAATGAAAATCAAAGGCGTTGTCACCCGGCGTGATTCTGATACGTTCACGATTCGTGACATGAATGGCATGGATACGGTTGTACGTCTGGACGACAGGACGAGTGTGAAGACCCACGGTGGGTTCCTCCGAGGCGGCACCAACTACGCACAAACCAGCATCCTGCGCGGCCTGAACCTTGATGTTGAAGGAACGGGTAACAGTACCGGTGAGCTACTTGCGACGAAGATTCGTTTCAACGAATCAGACATGCGCACTGCTCGCGCGGTCGAATCGCGGGCTGCGCCACTCGAAGAGAGAGCAACCGATACCGAAAACAAACTCAGTCAGGTTGAAGCCAATGCACAGCGTCTTTCGGGACAATTGGAAGAACTGGCTGCCGTTTCAAACGCAGCCCGAGGCGGTGCGAAAGCCGCCCAGGCAACTGCTGATGCAGCCGTCGCCGGCGTGAATGCAACCAACGAGCGCATCTCGTCTCTCGACGACTATGCACCGCAGCAGACTGCTGCTGTGAACTTCAAGACGGGTAGTGCAGTGCTATCACCTGACTCGAAGACAACGTTGGACGACATTGCCAGCAAGGCACTGAATGCCAAGGGTTATGTTCTCGAAGTTTCGGGCTATGCCGATTCACGAGGCAGCATTAACCTTAACCGTCAACTCAGTCAGCGTCGCGCTGATGCAGTGATTCGTTACCTGGTTGAGAATCACAATATTCCACTGCGTCGCATCGTTACTCCGTATGGCTACGGTGAGATGAATCCGGTTGCGGAAAACGATACGAAAGATGGACGTGCTCAGAATCGTCGCGTTGAGATCAAGCTCCTTGTTAACAAGGGATTGACCGCTCCAGCGCCGACGATGAACCCGGGCACCTCGGGCTCCGGAAATTAATGATGAGGTAGCGCGGAGTTTCACCTGTGTGCAACTCCGCGCCGCTAACGTGGCACCAAAGAGTCGTGGATCATGCCGTCAGAAAAGCGGTAGGATAGTAAAACATGCAGGCCGGCAGATTGGCGGCATGTCGACATGAGTAGGGCTCGAGGGTGTCAATGATGATTTTGGGGGCTGAAAAAAAATTATGGCCGGTATTCCTTCTGGGAGTGCTGGCCATTTTTCTGTTTGTACCGGCCGCGCGCGCGCAGGGTACCAAAGACCTGCCGCCGCCACCGCCACTCTGGAAACCAAAACCGACTCCGACCCCCAAGCCAACCGTGCCCGAAGTTATTGACTCGGCCGACGTCATTAAAACCAACTCCAACCTTGTGATGGTGCCGGTGTCTGTTACTGATCAGGCTGGGCAGGCAGTTCAGGGGTTGCAGGTTACTGACTTTCGTTTGGAGGAGGAAGGCAAGCAACAGGAGATTTCCGGCATCGGCGATCCGGAACAGGTTCCGCTGGCCATCGCGTTGCTGTTTGATATCTCAAGCAGCACCAGTCAGAAGGGCTTTTTTGCTTCTCAGCAAAATGCAGCTGCCGCTTTCTTGAGGTTGGTGATGAAGCCTGCCGATAAGGCTGCGATCTTCACCATAACCGGAAAGCCGACGATGGTCCAATCACTGGCTTCGGCTGAGACGTCGGCAGCAAAGATGGCGTCGATTCCAGCCGCAACGACTAGCGTGCCGACAGCTTTCTACGACACCGTCAATGCTGCCGCGAAATATCTGACGCAAAATGCGCCCAGCAATTTCCGGCGTGTGATCGTTGTGCTATCTGATGGCGACGACAATTTCAGCGACCAGATTCGAGACCAGTCACTCGCAGACTACCGCTCTACAACATCAGGACAACAAAACGCCCTTGGGACACGGACCGGTCTCCTGAATGCGCATCAGCGAGCCGTTGCGTTCGTACAAAAGGCGGTTCAGCAAGCGGATGTGATCTTCTACTCGGTGAATCCGGGTGGTCCATCCATAAAGTTAAATCTGATTGCCATGCGTGCTGAGCGAGGAATGGAAGCAATCGCCGAAACGACCGGAGGCACGGCCTTCGTTCCCGATTCCGATCGGGATCTCGAACGAGTATTCCGGCAAGTCGCGGCTGAGTTACGCGGACAATACCTGCTGCAGTACTACGCAAATGCGGCAGCTCCGGCGGGTCAGTTCCGGCGCATCACGGTTGCTGTTCCCGCGCGCAACGATCTGCGCATCCGCAGCCGCCAGGGCTACTACCCCAAGAAGCAAGACTAGCCACAAGGGCCCAAGAAGAGTTAGCCACAAAAAAGCACAAAAAGCACAAAAGAATTCCGAAACAGGCAAGGCGCCAAATTCCCCTTCGAGGGAGTTTGGCGCCGTTAACTGTCTAATCGTTATGTGCTTTTTGTGGCAAGTTCTGCTTTGCGCTTTTCGTGGCTATTCCGTTGTTCGCATTAGCAGCAAGACGTCTGTTAGACGATTGATCACAGTTAGAAGCTGGCGGCCCGCAGCGTCGAATTGGTTACGTGCAGCTTGCTCTTCGGCTGTGGCTGCGCCGGCCGCTACGCCAGCGAGTTTGATGTAATAGGGCTGCAGTTCTGGTGCGGCGCGAAAGTCGATCTCGAGTTTGTCGAGCGTCTCGCGAAAGCCCTGAATGCTTGTTTTGACTTGCACTTTGCTAGCCTGGTTTTGTTGTACAACCGCGGGCGAGGCTTCGTTTCTGCGTGCCGCTTCATCGACAGCGGCGATACTACTCGAAACCCCGCCGAGCAGATAAATGAATCTGGTCAGGAACTTGATTTGGTCCGCCACACGGGTTGCTCCCTGAGTACGTACCTGCGCAACTCGTTGCGCTGCGGCCGTCGCCGTCGTCGTTGGCTTTTGCCTGCTTGTCGAGCGATTGCGCGTTTGGGAGAACGCTGTAGAGGGAGCTAGAAGTAAGAGTGTCAGTAAAGTGGTTGCGATGCGTTTCAAGGTATGTTTCTCCTCTGCTGCTGTTCTCAATTCAAACCGCTTTTTCCTGGTGGAGGGTGATTGTACCAAATACCAACGCGGCTGCTAGAATGACGCGGAAAGACCGCGATCTGGTTGCATGATTCCTATTTTATGAAGGCAAGAAAGCTTTTGGTCCAACGCCGGGGGCTGGTCGACTACGAGTCAGCCCTCGAAATCCAAAAAGAAACCGAATTGGCAGTCAAATCTGGCATCCAGCCGGACACACTTTTACTGCTTGAACACCCCCACACCTTGACGATTGGGCGTCGTGGCGACAGTTCATCAGTTTTGCTCGACGAAGAAGAGTTGAAGTCTCGCAACGTGACGGTCTTTGAGACAAACCGTGGTGGAAAAGTGACATATCATGGTCTGGGCCAGGTGGTTGGTTACCCGATTATCAATCTCAGTCCTGACCGTGAAGACGTTCATCGTTATGTACGTGACCTGGAAGAAGTCCTGATCCGGACGATGTCCGACTTCGGAATTGAGGCGTTCAGGATCGAGGGTTTAACGGGTGTACATACAAAACGTGGAAAGGTTGCGGCGATCGGCGTGCACATTTCGCGCTGGGTGACCACACACGGTTTCGCGCTCAACGTGAATTCAGATCTCAGTTACTTCAATTTGATAATTGCCTGCGAAGGCGAACCCGTGACTTCAATGGAGGAGTTACTCGGAGTAGAAACCGATTTGACCGTCGTTGAAGATCGAATTGTTTCTAACTTCGCCGAAGTCTTTTCTTATCCGTGTCATCCGTGTCTATCTGTGGCCTAACATGTTTAGTATCGATCAGATCCACGAAGCCCGAGAACGAATTTCGTCGCGTATACACCGCACACCAGTATTGACTTCCCGCCAATTCAACGAGGTAGCCGGTAAAGAAGTCTTCTTTAAGTGCGAAAACTTTCAGCGGGCCGGCGCTTTCAAGATTCGTGGCGCCACAAACAAGATTCAGTCGCTGACGCCTGCAGAGAAGCAGCAGGGCATTGTTGCTTTTTCATCCGGCAATCATGCGCAAGCAGTGGCGCTGGCAGGTCGTGAGGCGGGTGTGCGTGTGCTCGTGGCGATGCCGGAAGATGCACCCACAGCCAAAGTGGCTGGAACGCGTGGCTACGGCGCCGAAGTAGTTTTTTACGATCGTCACAAACAGGATCGCGAAGCCTTCGCGATGGACCTCGCGGAACGAGAACGACTGATCATGGTCCCTCCCTACGACGACTATTTCATCCTCGCGGGTCAGGGCACATGTGGCTTGGAGCTTGTGGAGGAAATACCGGAACTCGACTGCGTACTCGCGCCATGTAGCGGCGGCGGCTTGTTTGCCGGAGTTGCGACCGCGGCGAAGGCTTTGAATCCAAAGATCCGATGTTACCCGGTCGAGCCGAACACTGCTGACGACACGCGCCAATCTTTCATAAAAGGCGAGCGCGTTTCGATTCCGCCGCCGCCAACGATTGCTGATGGACTCCGCGTTCAAATACCCGGGAGGCTCACTTTCCCGATCGTTCAGAAACTGGCTGACGACGTCCTCACGGTCTCCGATGAGGAAATCATCGAGACACTCCGGTTCATGCTTTTCCGAATGAAGATTCTGGTCGAAACATCCGGCGTGACCGCTGCTGCGGCAGTGATGTTTCACAAACTTCCTGCTGACGTAAGACGCGTCGGCGTCATCCTCTCGGGCGGCAACATCGACGCTGATCTTCTTCAATCCATCATCAATCCGTGAAAATCCGTGGCCAAATCAACATATTGAAGAATTCGCCGATTAGGAACGAAGCGAGGTTCGCAACAACGATTACCACGTAGTCGCGCCCCCTGGCTTTCTTACCAAACGCCAACCAGAACAATAAGCACTCCGCCGCTGGCGCAAACACCTCTGCGACCAAAAGAAATATCGCTCGAGATTGATTTACTAACAGGAGAGGCAGCACAAGCACGACGATCGGATAGGTACAAGCTGTCAGCCAGATACCACTCAGCACGCGTCGTCTGATTGGATGATGGCGGGAGAGTCCAATGAGAAGAATCGGAGTTTCGATCGCGATCGTTAACAAATACCCGATCGGCAGAAAACGCCAGAGCTCTCGCGGCGACACCTAAATCATCCTCAGCAGGAAGGGCGCTTCAGCCAGCACGTGCGCGATTGCAACTGTGAAGTAAACGTCACGTGTAGTGGCATAGTCGATTGAGAAGCCAAACCAAAGAACACCAACAACCGCCACGGCCACGACGAGAATGCCAGTGATCAATCGCGGAAACCCTTTTGGATGTTTTGCGACGGGAACGGTCTTTACGTCCCAGATTCTGGCTATCGCCTTTGATCCAATCAGCGGCAGCGCAATCATCCACACCGCGTAGTGCAGTATCTCTAAAAACAAATGCACTGACACGAGCATGTGACTCGAAACCTGCGGCAGAATCTCCGCGCCTGAATGCTGCGTGATGCGCCAGAAAAGACCGTTGTCATCTGCCAGCGATGACGTTTGCGACAACTGCCAGATCATTCCCGCCAGCAGCAACGGCAAGAGACACAGACAACGACGATACGCACGCGACCACGCCGGCCTTGTGCGACGCAGATGCCGATCCAAAAACCATAGAGCTATCAACGGATGGATATAGACAATTGCCAGACTGAAGAAATCAGGTCCAAGCCAGTTCAAAGAACAGAGCACCAGGCCCAGCGGCATTAACCACGCCCAGTTTGACCGCGACTTCTGTTTGCTGCGCAACCAGACCAGCAATCCGAGCCAAACCAGTAACGCTGTATTCCATGTAGCGATGACCGTGGACCACGCCTCTTCAGTCCATGGAGTCGTCTTGTAAACGAACGGCAGTGAAATGTAACCGAGCGTCAACACACCTAAGCCGACGAACGCTGTGAGAAAGAAGTTGCGAGACCTGCCAAAACGCACCGGCAATCGCATCAGGAAGTAACGCAACTCAAACCAGTTGTGAGGACCAGCAAAGAGGAAGAGTGTGACAATCGACACCTGCAGCGGCAGCCAGCTTGCAAAAGCTGCCGCAGCGATCGTGCACAGCAAAACAACCGCGACGAACACTCGCGCGCTTGGCAGAGATTCGGTGCTAGGCCAGGTTTTTAGCTCGACTACGCTTTGCACTTATTCCTCGCCCGAGCTGTTCTGTTTTTTCAAAGGGATAACGAGTCGCATTCGTCCCGATAGTTGTTCGTCGGGAACGACCTCTATATCGACGCCGCCGAAGGTCGATTCGCCCTTTGCAAGCGCCTGCGGCAGGTTTCTCCAGCGATACGATCCCGGCGGTCCGGCGTTGCCGCGTGTGATAATTGCCGCTGCACCAATCATGACGGCGACCAGCACGAGTGCCGCGACAGCTTTCTGAGTCCTTCCAAACGAAGACGATCGAGCGATCAGGATTCCAGCTATCGAGACAGCGAGGAACATTAGCAGCCCGGCGATGATCGTTCGGGTCGAACTTAGCGCGATGCCACCCACGACTGGCGGGTTACCGGGGCCGCTATCGAGTGCCGCGCGGAAATGTTCCAACTGCGACTGCGGGATTTGCAGCTTTGCTTCGTAGGCTTTTGGATCGGTAGCGATCTCCAAACCCGTGTGCAGGATGTATTTGGGTTCCTGCGCGGGTTTTGAGGCATTCTGGTTCGCCGGTTTTGTGGGAGGCCTCAGGTCAGCATTGGCTGGAACAGTACTAAAGAGAACAACACAACAAGCGAAAAGAAGGGCTTTCATTAACGATCTCCTTTCGGGGGCTCCAAGCGTTGCTGAGCTTATACTCCTTCGACCCCAGCCAAACAAGAAAATCCGCCTTTATCCGTGTCATCTGTGGCCCGTTTCACTCTTCAACCGAAAGGCCGTAGAATCCCTCCAGAGGTAAACAATTGGCCCGCGAACTCCGAGTAATCAGCAATAATCAGAAGGTCCGTCAACCTAAGCCCGAATGGCTGCGCATCCGCCTGGGTGACCCGACCAATCAAAACCAGGTGCTGCAATTGATCGAGGGACTCAATCTGCACACCGTCTGTCAGGAAGCGCGTTGTCCCAATATTTTCGAATGCTGGACCGATCGGACCGCGACCTTCATGCTCGGCGGAGATATCTGCACGCGCCACTGCGGCTTTTGCGCAGTGGGTAAAGGACAACCTGGAGCCCTCGATCCGGAAGAGCCGCGGCACGTTGCTGAAGCTGTCGGCCACTTGAATCTCGCTCATGCCGTGATTACTTCGGTCAATCGCGACGATCTGCCTGATGGAGGCGCCGCTCATTGGGCCGAAACGATTCGACAAGTGCGTGCTTTAAATCCTGACTGCAAGATCGAAGTTCTGATCCCGGATTTCAACGGAGATGAAGCAGCCCTCAACACTGTGCTCGACGCGCAACCTGACGTGCTCAATCACAATACTGAAACGATCGCACGTCTTTACCGACGTGTCAGACCTGACGCGGTCTATCAGCAGTCGTTAACCCTTCTGCAACGCGCCGCGGCCAGGCGCGATCGCGAAAACCGGGGCATGTTTACCAAGAGCGGCATCATGGTGGGTCTTGGGGAAACATTCGATGAAGTCGTGGACCTCATGCATGACCTGCGCACCGTCTCCTGCGACATCATGACCATTGGCCAGTATCTCCAACCACACGCGCGCCGTTTGCCGGTCGAGCGATACGTAACTCCGGAAGAATTTGCGAAATGGCGTGAGATTGGAATGTCGCTCGGATTTCATCACGTGGAATCCAGCCCGCTCACGCGTTCGTCCTACCACGCGCGCGAGCAGGCCGTGAAATGAAAGCGTCAATCTTTACAAAGCATGGTGGGCCCGATGTGTTCGAGTACAAGGACGTGCCCGATCCCACCATTCGTGCGAATGAAGTCCTGGTCGAGGTCAAAGCCTGTGCGTTGAACCACCTCGACGTGTGGGTTCGCAACGGAGTGCCGGGAATCGAGATTCCCCTCCCACATATTTTGGGAAACGATATCGCAGGTGTTGTACGCGAAGTTGGCGGCCTTGTTAGCTGGGTCAAGCCCGGCGACGAAGTGATGGTTAACCCGGGCGTTTCGTGTGGACACTGCGAAGCGTGTCTTAGCGGTCAGGATAATCTCTGTCGCGAATACGACATCATTGGTTATCGGCGCAACGGTGGCTATGCGGAATTGGTTGCTGTTCCGGGCGTGAACATCATTCCGAAACCGGCGGAATTGAGTTGGGACGAAGCCGCCGCGTTGCCGTTGGTTACAGTGACGGCGTGGCACATGCTCGTCACGCGAGCGAACGTGCAGCCGGGTGAAGATGTGTTGGTCCACGCTGCGGGCAGCGGTGTTGGTTCAGTCGCGATTCAGATTGCAAAACTACGCGGTGCTCGAGTTATTACCACGGCGAGTTCCGACGAGAAACTCGCGAAGGCGCGCGAACTCGGGACGGATGAAACCGTCAACTACACTCGTGACGACTGGCCAAAAGAAGTGAAACGATTGACTCAGCGTCGCGGCGTTGACGTTGTAGTCGAACACACCGGCGCCGAAACGTGGCCCGGGTCGATCAATTCACTAAAGAATAATGGACGTTTGGTGACGTGTGGAGCCACCAGTGGCTTCGACGCGCGTACAGATTTGCGTCAGGTTTTTTACCGTCATTTAACATTGCTTGGATCGTTTATGGGTTCGAAAGCTGAATTGCTGGAAGCGATGAAGTTTGTGGCGCAGGGAAAGATTCGCGGTGTTGTAGATCGCACTCTGCCACTCAGCGAAGCACGTCAGGCTCATGAGTTAATGGAGAATCGCGGACAGTTCGGTAAGATAATTCTGAAATCCGTGGCTTATTTGTTGGAATAGTCTTCCACAACAAATCGTTTCTTCAGCAACTCCAGATTTCCTTCCTCGAGATTGAAGTTCGTACCGGCAACTACCTTCGTCCTGTCTTTAGTTGCTGCCTTATCTACAAGTTGTGGTGCGTTAGTTTTTAAGTAGTCGCTGTCTTCAGGTTGGAGCGGTTTCCCGTCTTTCCGCGAAAAAACGTATACGTATGTGTACTGACCGTTGCGTACGAACCGCAGAGCCTCTTCAAAATCAGAAAGCGGTGACGGTGAGGGAGCCGCAGCGCTATTGCCGGCTAAACCGGAGTTTGTCGAGTTGCTCGGTGCGGTTTGTGTGCATGCTCCGGATAGCAACCCAATAATCAAGAAAAGTGTCAGGCTACGGCAATGAAAGACTCTCATCGATTTTCTCATCTCTAATGTACATGATTGTGCATTGAGTGTCCTCGTAAACGATGTCAAACCAGCCGCTCGCTCGTGCATGTTCAAAAAAGTCGTGATGAGTATTGTCTGAAAACACGTAACGCGCCCCAAATCGATTCCGAATCAGCGGTCCCGGGTCTTCTTCTCTTCCGAGCGTGATGCGTTCGTAAAGATGCGAAAGATCCGGATCCTTGTCGTAGAGATAGCTCGGATCGAGACCCGAAACGTAGTAATGCGACGAATCGAAATAGAAGAGACGAGGGAAATCATCCCAATCAGTGTTGAAGATTATCTGACCTGGCGGAACGTTGTTTCGCATCCACTCGGCGCCCGTCCGGTAGTAATCGTGCGACTCACTCTGCCCGATCTCCTTAACAGTCGCACGCAGGTTGAAGAATAGAAACAGGCTTAATGCCAATGCCACACACGAGACGGCAATCGCTCGCACCACATCGCGCATGTCGCTCCGCTGCGTCGCCGAAGCCGGTACGCCTTCGCGATCCAGGAACGGTTTGAGTTCTTCGAGCACCTCGGTTGGCAGCCGCGTGAGATAGGGTCGGAACCCTTCCAGCCACGGTTGCAACGAAAAGCCTGCGAAAAGGATGGCAAATGGCGGCCAGTACTCTGCAATTCGCTTCCAGCGCGCCGTCATAATCATCAACGCGGTAGAGAAGAGCAGAAAGAAGATCGGATGATGAGCGCGGCGGCGCTCGGATGGTTCAAAAGCGATGTAACCAACCAACATCGCGATACAAGCGACCGCCGAATTTCCAAGAAACTCCCACGAATCGTACGGGTACCACTCGGAGCCCACTTTAGTGTCGAAGTCTGATGCGGTGAGCTTGATCTGAATGTGCTCGACGAGCAATTGGAGATTGTGCGGGAAATAAGGATTGATTATCAGTCCAGTCGCACAGCCTGCGAGAACAAAAAACAGTGGCCGCCATTCAAATCGCTTCTCCGTTATTGCCACAGTGATCACCCAGAACACCGTGGCCATCAACAGCAGCACAAATAAGTCGTACGTCCATGTGAAGACTAACGCGAGCTGTAGTAAAGGCCAGTATTTCCTTTTGAAAAACAGGTGAATCGCAATAATCAGGTAAACAATCGCGAGTGGCGGCGCCTTTGCCATGTTCATCCGAAACAAAAAGGGGGCAGAAGAGGCCAGCAGCGCGATTAGCCACACCAGCGAGTAACGCACGCGATAACGAATCAACAGCCAGTAACAAGAGAAGACCGCGAGACCACCGAAGATTGCCGACGCTATCTTTGCGCCCAGGCGTGGATCTGAAAGTGCGGCAAACGGAATCTGGAAGATGTGAAACAGCAGATGATGGTCTACATAATCCTTTGGATTGAGTGTGGTGAGTGGGAGCCAGGGAAATGCGGGAGGAAAGTGTCTGGACTTTATTCCTTCCCAGAGCGTTCGTGTCCACTTGATGTGGTAATAACCATCGAAGTCGCCGCAGCAGATCGCGGAGGTTGAAAACTGAAGTTGCCAGAAGATGATTCCAATCGCGATGGCGCCGATTAAAAGCTGAATAATTCGGAGGGTCGACTCGGATTGAAGCCTGGAACGTATGCCGGACGGGGTCGTCATCAATCGTTCAACTGTTTCTCGGGTTAAAGCTCACAGTTGATCGATCAGATCGAGTAGAGCTCGAGGATCGATCGGCTTGGTCATGTGAGCGTTGAAGCCTGCGTTGGTCGATCGTTCCTTATCGTCGAACATCGAATAGCCGGTAACGGCTACCATTGGAACAGTCTCATAACCAGGCAACATCCTCATTTCGCGGGCCAATTGGTAACCGTTCATCTCGGGCATGCCTATGTCGGAAATTATCACGTCAAACTGGCGTTCACGTGCAGCCTTGAGTGCTGCCGGAGCGGAAGCTGCAGTGACTACAGCGTAGCCGGCATGGCTTAACACGACTGCCAGCATCTCCGTAACATCGGCGACATCGTCAACGACCAGAGCCGTTCTGCGTTCGCGAGTTTCACTATGCAAAACTTCCCGGTCCGGGTCTAACTCGTTTGAGTTGTTCGACTGGTTTGGCAAAAACTGACTCAAGATAAGGTAAAGGGATGGCTGAAAATCGGCACTAACGCGCGATGAGTAATAATCTCGCATCGAGGCAGCCTTTCCGCAGTTTTTAACCAGACCGCGTGTTGTATGGAGAGCGGGTTTAATGTAGCCGAAACAGCGAATGGTGTCTACAAGATCTATCCACAGATTACACAGATTCGTTGATCAATCTGTGTAATCTGTGGACAAGAAAAACATCGTGGACAGTCTTAAATTATTTTGTTACGGTGAGCCAAACTCAAAAATTTAAAAGGAGTGAACGCAATGGCAGCCAAAAAAGGAACCAAGAAGTCCAGAGGCGCGCGCAAAGGAGCCGGTAAGGGAACAAAGAAGAGCGCGTCAAAATCGAAGTCCCGAGGCGGCGCAAAGAAGTCTGTAAAGGCAGCCAGGAAGTCGACGAAGAAGGCTGGTAAAGGCACCAGGAAAGCAGCGAAGACCACCAGGAAGTCAGCGAAGAAAGTGACGAAGAAAGCGGCCAAGAAAGCGGCTAAGAAAACGACGAAGAAGAGATCCAGCAAGTCAGCAACCGTAGCTCCGCCCCCACCAACTACGGCCCGGTCTGATGTTCCCGATAACATGATCGGAGGCTCCTCTGGAGACGAAGGTGCAGGTACTGAATCTGATGCCTCGAGCGAAGAAGGTAGCTAGGTTGAGGCAACGGATTACACGGATTATTGGTTGATGTATCCAGCCGGCAATCTTTTTATCCCTGTAGCGCATGGCCAGTTAGAAGCAATTCTGAAAGAGCCTCGCCAGGATTCGCCTGAAGGCGTGGCCCTGGTGCTTCATCCACATCCACTCGGTGGCGGCACGATGCACAACAAGGTTGTGTTTCGTGCCGCTGCTGCTTTGAACGACGCCGGTCTGATAGTCCTAAGAATCAACTTTCGCGGCGTTGGGCAGAGCACAGGCGAACACGACGAAGGACGCGGAGAACGCGACGACGTTCGAGCAGGTTTGGATTACCTCTCACAACAGAACCCGGGCCAGAGGATAACATTGTGTGGATTTTCCTTCGGCGCCAGAGTCGGACTGGAAGTTGGAATCCACGATCCACGCGTGGCGTACCTCATCAGCATCGGTACACCTCTCGAAAAGTACGACTTCAGTTTTCTGGCGCAATGCCGTAAACCGCTCCTACTCGTCCACGGAGAAAACGACGAGTTTGGCGATGTTGAGGACTTACGGAAACTTGCAGCCGATCTGGAAAAAAATACGATGGTGCGATTAGTCGTGATTCCCGGCGCGGGACATTTCTTCGACGACCGTTTAGATGAACTCAAACGGGCCATCACCGAGTGGGCCGTCCAACAATATCAGTGAAGCTCTGTGGCTCATTCTTTGTCCGAACTGATACTGATAAAGCTTGACGTCTGCGGTTTCTTATCTCGCAACCGAAATCGTACGAATGTGAATCCAACCGCGACGACAATCGCCGCCGCAACGCCACCCAGTAACAGCTTTCCGAGATCCTCGAAGTTGGTAGGCGTTTCCTGAAAGAGGCTGATCAGGACCAATGAGTTTAAGCAAAGTGCAATAATCATCATCTTCACGACCTTTCTGTTAGGTCCGGCAATGGGAGCGCACGTTAGACACCGTTGTCTGATTATTTGTTCCTCGCTACGATAGCCGCATGCACGAATACACAGACCCTGCGATCAGAATCACACTATTGCCGCGTGACACGAATTCACGCGGAACGATCTTTGGCGGCGTTATCCTCAGCTACATCGACACTGCGGGCGCGATCCAAGCGCACCGACACACGCGCATGGAACGCTTCGTCACCGTGGCGATGAAGGAAGTGATCTTTCATAAACCTGTCTTTGTGGGGGATCTCGTGAGCTTCTACTGCGAGACGGTGCGCGTCGGCACAACCTCAATAACGGTTCGTGTGATCGTTGAAGTGGAACGACTTGGTAAGAGTGAACGCTTGCGTGTCACCGAAGCAGAAGTGATTTACGTTGCGGTTGACGAGCACGGCGAGAAAACGCCAATCCGCGTTAATCCGTGAAATCTGTGGCTAATTCAACCTTGCCTGCATTCTCCTCAACGCGACTGCTGCTTCGGTGAAGTCAGGTTTCTGTTCGAGCGCCAGACCATAGTGCCGCGCGGCTTCGAGAAATCGTCGTCGCGTTTCATAAACGCGACCCAGATTAAAATGCGGAAAGGCGTACGACTCGTAGCGTGGTGCCAGCAATGCGCGTTTGAACCAGCGCACCGAGCCGTAAGGGTCGCCTTTCGCTAACAGGTAACTCCCAATATCGTTGTAAGGATTCCCGAGTGTTTCGTCTACACGAATCGCCTCCAAACACTCCTCGATCGCCTCGTCGTATCGTGTCTGAAAACTGTAGACCCAGCCGAGAAACGTGTGCGCTTCGGCCGTTGGATAGGTTTCGATCGATCGCTTGTAGAGCTCGATAGCTCGTTCGTAATCATGAGAGAGCTGTGCTTCATAAGCTTCGTGGAAAAGCTGATTGGCTTCGAAGCGTTTCGCTGCCGGTACGTCGTCGTATATGTCCATAAAATCCATCCACAGATTACACAGATAATTTTCGGTGTAGTCTGTGAAATCTGTGGACTAGTTACAGTTTGCTCCTGACTTCTGCGTTACGTCCAGACGTTTGATGCGTCCTTCGAGCTTGGGCGCAATTGGCTTTGCGGCGATCGCTTTCTTTACTGTGTCGACATCCGTTGGTGCTTGTTCTGGTGGAATTACCACCGTTGATCCCTTGAACATTGAATAGCCATCGCCACCATCAAGCGCGATGAATGTGGTCGTCGTCAAGGTGTACTTTTTTGCATCATCGAGAGGCAAGTTGTTAACCTGCACATCGACAAGTCTTGATCCCGGCGGGCGGCTGGCGTCGAAAGAAAACTTGATGCCCGAGACTTGAGGAAAACCTCCGGGCTGTGAGTCTTCCGCACTGCGACTCACGCCGTGTTCCAGTGCCGCTCGCAACGTCGCGCCCGTCACTTCAATCTTAACCAGCTTATTTTTGAACGGAAGGATCGAGAGAAGATCTCTCTGCGTCAGTTTGCCAGGCCCGATAACACTGTCAGCGCGAACGGAACCTCCATTCATGAATCCCACATCGGCCGCAGTTGATCTGCGAAATGCGTCGGTGATGAAGTTGCCGACATTGGTTTCGCGAGTGCGATTCTCCGCGCTGCGTGCATCAAGCGCGACGGTCGTCTGCCCGATCGGTTTAGCAAGTTCAGCCAAAAGACCGGAGTACTTTTTGTAGATCGCGGCGAATTCGGGCGCTTCCTTTGTCGTACTGTTAACTGGAATCACTTTCCAGTCGATGCTATCGAGTTCTCCTGTTGCGGGCGAAATGTTCAGATCGATCTGTCCGAGCTCGCGCGCGTCGGAGGTCATTTTGAAGATGGGGGCGATGCCTGCGTGCGACTCGAGTAGCGTGTGTTCGTGCCCGCCAATGATCACGTTAACCCCGGCACAACGCGCCACTTCTTTGTCTTCTCGCATCGACAGGTGCGTGAGAGCGATGACGACTTTCACTCCTTGCGCATGTAGTTCTGAAACCACCTCCTTTGCGGTATCACACGGATTGCGAAATTCGACGTTTGCTCCGGGCTTCGAGGTAATCTTTGTTTCCGGTAAGACGAGGCCGAATAGTCCGACCTTGACGCCGCCAAACTCACGGACCACAAAACGCCTGGCATCACCGAAAGGTTGGTTGGTCCGTGTGTCGATAACATTGGCTGCAATCCACGAAAACTTTGATTCTTTGATTCTTTCCTGCAGCACGTCTGGTCCAAAGTCGAATTCGTGATTGCCGAACGTTGCGTAATCGAGACCAATCGCGTTCCAGGCCTCGATCATCTGCGCGCCCTTGTAGGTAATCGACTCAACTGACGGCGAAATGGTATCGCCGGCCATCATCAACAGCGTGTTCGGATTTTGCTGCCGAATCGTTTTTGTTAATGTCAGAACGCGGCCCAGGCCACCGCTTTTTCCCTGATCTACGGGAGCAAACTGATAGACGTCGTTAACCTGGAGCAGAGTGACCTTGACGCTGCACTGAGTCTTTTCCTGTGCAGCAGTGGAAAAGATCGCGGTGATAAAGAGGACCAAAGCCAGCGCCGTGCGGCGCGCTAACATCAAATGGGGGTTCATCTTTGTAACCTCGAATATGAGTTTGGGGGTGAATTATACTCAGGGCATTCGATGCCGGATAGAGAAACATTTTTCATAACCGGTTTTCCGGGTTTTATTGCGAACAGACTGCTGGAGCGTCTGGCACGGAAGGAATGCGATTTTATCCTGCTCGTGCAACCGGCGTTGGTTACCCGTGCCCGCGAAGAGATTGATCGCATCGCCTCGCTGAACAGCAGGAGTGTCGCTGAGTTCCAGATTGTAGAAGGTGACATCGCTGAGTCGAAACTTGCATTGAATGCATTGGATCTGGAGTTGATCCAGCGCGAAACAACTCGCCTGTTTCATCTTGCTGCGGTTTACGATCTCGCTGTTCCTCAAGATATTGCGCTGCGCGTGAACGTCGGTGGCACGCGCAATGTGATCGATTTGGCACGTTCGCTGCCGTACCTGAAACACTTTCATCACGTCTCAACTTGTTATGTTGCCGGAAAGCGCGAGGGAGTGATTCTCGAAACTGAGCTGCGACACGAAGCGGGCTATCGCAATTACTACGAAGAATCAAAGTATCTGGCGGAGTTGGAAGTTGAGTCAGCGAAAGCTGATCTTCCCGTCACGATCCATCGTCCGTCAGTCGTTTGCGGTGATTCACAGACGGGTGAGACCGGAAAGTACGATGGCGTTTATTATCTGATTCATTACCTGTTGCGTTGGCCCGGCATGCTTTCGATGATTAATATCGGGAACCATAAAGTGAGTTTGAACCTGGTGCCCGTAGATTTTGTGGTTGACGCGATGGCGGCGCTTGCGTTTGACGAGCGAGCGATTGGCAAGACACTGCAATTATCCGACCCAGCGCCGCTGACGACATATCAACTGTTCAATACCATTGCGAACTCAATTAACGGTCAACGGTCTAAGATTACGGCTCCTGCCCGATGGGTGCGATTCTTTCTGATGTTGCCGCCGTCGCCACGAATCACCGGTTTGCCGCATCATGCTGTGCCTTACTTTTTTGTGAGACAGCTCTACGACTCCAGCCAGGCGCAAGAACTACTCGCTGCCCACGGAATTCGCTGCCCACCGTTTGTCGGTTACGTCGACCGCATCGTCGAGTTCGCAAAGCAACATCCCGTTATTAACCGCAGATGAATGGGATCAAAGCCGGACTAGAATGAATCTGCGAAATCTGCGGTTGACAAATCTCTAGTTTAGAATTAGTCTAAATCTATCTTGAAGGAAGCCAGACAAAAACCGAAGCTGACGCCGCAAAGAGAGGCGGTTTTTCAGGTCGTTATGGAACGAGACGACCACCCGACTGCCAGCGAAATCTTTGAAGCGGCGCGGCAAAGACTGCCCGGTATCAGCTACGCAACCGTCTATAACTCGTTGCGCTACCTGAAGGATGCAGGACTGGTATACGAGATAAAGTTTGGTGACAGTGCCAGTCGCTACGATCGCGAAACCGAACGTCACGATCACGCGATTTGTAACGATTGTGGAAAGCTGGTCGATTTCGATCTACCGGATGCAGCGAAGCTCATGCAGGCTGCGGCACGAAAGTCACGGTTCAAGCCTGATTCAGTTCATTTAACGCTCAGAGGACGCTGTCCTGACTGTTGCGGCGGTGAGTCGGGGACAGGATTACAGGATTAGCAGGATTTAGAGGATTAAGAAATCAAACACTTGGAGGATACATGTCAGCAACAGCAGTAGCACTAGAGAAGGCGATGGTCGGCCAGCCGGCGCCGGATTTCGAAATGGCCTCAACCAGGAACATCGAGAAACTCAACGAGCCGGTAAAGCTTTCCGATTATCGCGGCAAGTGGCTTGTTCTCGTTTTTTATCCACTTGATTTTACGTTTGTTTGCCCGACGGAATTGACGACGTTTAGCGATCGTTACCAGGATTTCGTGGACATCGGCGCCGACATTATCGGCATTTCTACTGACTCGGTTTATTCGCACCGCGCCTGGCTGAACACGTCACGCGACAAGGGCGGAGTCGAGGGCTTGAAATATCCACTGGCAGCCGATGCAACAAAGGACGTCGCGAGAGACTACGGCGTTCTCATTGAGAACCGAGGCATCGCACTGCGCGGCCTGTTCGTGATCGATCCCGAAGGCATTCTGCGGTACAAAGTCGTGCACGATCTAAACGTCGGTCGTTCGGCTGAAGAAACGCTTCGCGTGATTCAGGCTTTGCAAACCGGCGGTTTGTGCCAGGCTGAATGGAAGCCCGGCCAGAAAACACTTAACGGCTAATCAAAACTATCCACAGATTACACAGATCGATCTCTGTGTAATCTGTGGATGCTTAAAGAGAAAAAGAACAATGGCAATGAAGATTGGAACACAGTTGCCCAGACTTGAAGGGGCAACGGAATGGTTTGGCGGCACTCAGGCTCACGTCGAGCAGGACGTTGTTGGCCATCCGACACTCGTTCACTTCTGGTCAGCAAGCTGCGGTATCTGCAAAGACAACCTGCCGCGTGTTGCGCAATGGCGTGAGGAAAAAAAGGACCAGGGGCTGCGCGTAATCGGCATTCACATGCCGCGGTACGAAGCAGATACCGACATCGAAGTTGTACGTGATCTGATCAGCAAGTATGGAATCAGTGAGCCGGTGGCGGTGGACAACGAACACAAATTAAAGGACGCATTTCAGAACGATCAGGGGTTTGTGCCCGCATATTATCTGTTCGATGCCGAAGGGAAGTTGAGAAGTTTCGCCGCGGGTGAGCGCGGATTCGATATGGTCAAGTCGGCATTGGAACGAGTGACCGGGGCATTGACGCCGGTGACTGGTTAGACAGGATGAACGGGATTCATCCTGTCAATCCTGTCAACCATTTTGGCAAAAAATAGAAAGTGAAAAGCAAACTCGCCAACGCCAGTGTCGTCAACACAGCAATCAACCCACCAACAAAAACCCAATCACTCATGCGCGCTGAACGCGTCTCTTCACCCGAAACCGTTGCACGCTTGCGCAGCAAGTCAATATTCATGTGATTCGCCTTCCACCATGCGTCAGCAAAATCGCCGACGACTGGTATTGATCCCACCAGATAGTCGATGGCGATATTGAGACCCATGCGTAGCAGAGTGATCTTCGGAACACGATAACGAACAGCTGCGACGAGGATGTAAAAGGAAACGAGTGAAGTAGTGGTGTCGCCTACTCCCGGAATCAGACCGATCACGGCATCGAGTCCGAAACGCCAGCCGAGCACGGGCACGCGGAACAGATCGTCCATGAGCCAGCTAAGACGTTCCAGACTCTTGTCTACGTGACCGCTTCCAGAGTTTCGAATCGCGACACAATCATCGAACTTGAAACCGGTCCTATTCAGCGAATGCGCGTTACTTGTTGCCAAAAAAACCTCCCGACTTTAGCAAGTGCGTTGAATGCGTTCTTATCACCCGACTTTTGGGGAGTTTGTTTAGCGGGGATACCCAGGCTCGCTGCCAGCTCCTGATCCGGAGGCGCAATGTCTTCGTCGCCTCGCTTGGCCGTCAACCAGCGGGTAAATGTACGTCCAATCATTCGCCTTTGTTCAACCGGAGCTTCGGCCACCAGGGCGATACGCAGATCCTCGAGCTGCGCGATTTCGAAGAGATTTGCCTGGTAATAGTTCCGAAGGGCCGCGAAGATCTTTTCTTCACCAAGTGTTTTTTGCAGGTCCAGAAACATCAGAGAGCCTTTGGCGCTGACGATCGCCGCGTACTGGAAAGTATTGCGGTATTCGCGTGCGGGACGGTTGGCATCCATGTCGTCGCCGCCGAAAGTGCGGTAAAGACGATAAACACCGCGCACCTGATCGTTGAGAACTGTCGCCGCTCGTTCTTCGCCATAAGTGTTCCTGTAATACAGCAACGCCGACCAGCACGAAAGCGCCTCATCCAACAGCGGCTCGCGGGCGGGGTCGTTTCCAACTGCGGCGCCCCACCACTGGTGTGCGACGAGATGGGCCACGGCCCATTCCAAACTCTCCTCGACCGACGGTCTTTGTTCGCGAATGATTTCCGGCAGATTGCGCACGGCCGGAGAGTCGAAGTCGACATAAAACGCACTTGCGATGATATTGAAACCGGAAAACTCACAGCTACCGAGTCCGGCGACAAGCGGAGCTTCGGCGATACTGACCTGTTTGAAGGGAAGCGGACCGAATAACGAGGTATACACTCGCAGCGAATTAGCGGCGACCACAAGGGCGCGTTTCCCGACTCGTTCATGGTCTGCCAGATAGATCGATTTTATAATGACGCCCTGTACTTCCGTGTGTTCGCTCTTCAGCCCGCGTCCGACGAGAATCGCAAAATCACGTAATGCTGAGGCAGTGAACGTCTGACCTGTTTTGTCGTTTCTGGGACCAGTTTCGACACCAGAAGTAAATACTTCGACGCCCTGATTCGTTGCTACCGTGACTTCATAGTCAGCAGCTTCGTTGAAGATGAAGTCTCCAACGGACGGTTCAAGCTTACGACGCCACTCATCACCATCATGCACGGCCAGCACCGGATAAGCAGCACCGAGAAGCATCACGCCGCGGCAGCGGAAATTGATGTCGCGCGCACGCCGCAATTCGCGTTCGCTGCGCAAAGCGGCGCTGACTTGCTTCACGACGTGGGTTGTCAGACTCGTCTCGTCGCGATCGATCTCGGGAACCGAGCCTTTGAACTTGATAATGACTTCGGTCGAGTCTTCGGGCGCGACTTGTTCGCGCAGGTTTACGCGCAGCGTTGTGCCTTGATCGTCGATTGAATAGACGAGCGGTGTTTCGTCGGAGCCAGCGCGAACCTCGAGAATGTCCAGTCGCGGCTCGTCAGCCTCTGGCGTTGTGTTGCCGTTTGAGGCTGGTTGCTCGGCGGTGCGCAGATTTGGATAGAGGTGAAAGTAGACGATTGAGCTTGGTTTTTCGGAGTGATTGATCCAGCGCACTCTTTCAATGCCTGTGTACGTAAGATTGTCGAAATCGATCTTCAGCTCAATCTTGTAGAAATGTTTTTCTACCGATTTCGGAGGCGTTTGCGCGTTGATCTCCTGATACGAAGCTGCCGCTACGCAGACACTAACCAGAACGCAAAGCATCAGCAGATCACTGGGCGTGTTGTCTATTCTTCTTTGGTACATCTGAGAGAAAAACTGATTCTGTGCTTTTTCGTTTTTGTGGCTAACTCTTCTTTCGTGGCCCCTGCATGATACTGATCGACTGAATCACGTCGCCGCGGACGATCTTGTCAACGACGTCCATTCCCGTTTTTACTCGTCCAAAAACAGTGTAGCCACCGTCGAGGTGTGGTTGCGGAGAGTGGGTCACGAACCACTGCGAGCCGCCAGTGTCTTTGCCCGAGAGTGCCATTCCCACCGCTGCGCGGTCGTAGAGCACCTGATTGATCTCACAGCGGATCTGGTATCCCGGTCCGCCGTTGCCATCGCCCCTCGGATCGCCGTCTTGAATCACAAAATTGGGCACTACCCGGTGAATCGTGACGTTTCGAAAGTAGTCTCGCTCGGCAAGCTGAACGAAGTTATCGACGGTAAGGGGGGCTGCTTCGGGGAGCAGGTCAATAGTAAACGAACCTTTGCTCGTAGTCACGACGGCTCGGACAGTTTTTCCGATTCTGCCCAGGGCGCGTTTGTAATCAGACTCAGTATTACGCGACTGTACCGTACCGACCTGCGAGGAAAAATCGCCGGCGCCATTTGTTTTCAATATGTTTGCGGCTCGGCGACGGACAAGCGGATCGCCGGACTTCAGTGCTTCTTTAAGTAGCTCGTTTGCCGGCGCGGACTTTTGTTTACCGAGCGCATCAAGGATGGAAAGCGCAGCGTCGTTCAATTTGTCGTTGGCTGTCTGTGGCCAGGCGGCCGCGAGTGCGCGAGTGTTTTCCTCTGATGGCGGAAGATCACCTAACAGGTCTGTGGCAGTACCACGAACGACGACGTCGCTTTCGTTCAGTTGCGCTCGCGCGACTGTTCCAAGATCCGCGGGTTTGAATGCAGCGAGGGCACGCAGCACGTCGGGTATTGCGTATTCGGAATGAACGGCAACAAGCGTGTTGATAGTAAGACCCGAGTTCCGGTAATCGAGCATTGCGCGCAACAGTGATTGCGCTGTCGCTGTGAGTTCGGCTCTGTTCGGTACGGTTTCAGGCAGAGCAGCAAACTCTCCGAGACCGGCTGCGACACCTGCGGCAGCGCGCCAGTTGAGAAGAATTATTCTCTGTACTTTTCGTTTGGCTTGATCGCCTAATCCGAATTCTGCAAGGTAGGCAGCCGGTGCGATACGCACAAGGGCAAGCTCGACTTCAGGCGCGCTGTGATTGAGCGCCTCACTGAGCTTTCGCAGCCAGGTGATAGCGATTTGATCACCTTTTTGGGCCCATAAGCGACCAAGTGTGGTTGCAATCTCAAGTATTTCATTTACTTCGGCCGGTTTGTCACCCACGTTTCGTTGAGATAGGACTTCGCCGCGTTTCAAGAGTGGTTCAGCAGCGCGTGTGTCCTTGAGTGATGCCAGAGCGCGGATACCGCTGACTCGGACGCGCGAGTCAGTATCGCTGGTGGCCCTGGACAGCAGTGAGTCGTATGACTCCTTGTCTTCAGTAACGCCGAGCACGCGTGCAGCGTTGGCTCGCACAATCGGATCGACGTCTGACACCAACAACCGTCGCAGCTGTTCGTTTCCATCCTTCAAACGCAAACGTGCGAGGGCATTCCCCGCATCAGCACGTACTCGCGGATTTGAAGAGGCGAGAAACTTTGCGATTGCAGGGCCGGCATTTGCTGGTCGCGATCGCAAGGCTGCCGTCAAACCGAAAAGGATTAATGAGTGATCGCCGGTCGGACGTGGTATAGGAGCAGCGCTCAACGCTTCGAGAATCGTAGCGCCGAGTTCGCGCTGGCGAGCTTCCTGTTCTCTCGGTAGTGCTGCGGCAATCTTGCCTAATGCCTCGACAGCCCTCGCTTTGAGTTCGACTGAACTACCACCGCTCTTGAGCACAGCCACGAGCACGTTTGCACCTCTTTCAGACTCGACTTCACCGATTGCAAACGCTGCCATTGCACGGACACCTGGGTCACGATCCTTGTCGAGCAGATCAGCCAGCGAAGCGATGCAGTCTTCGTTACCAATCCGTCCCGCGGCGAGGGCCGCCCGCTTGCGAACCAGGGCATTTGGATTTGAGAACAGTTTGCGCAGATCGTTGTCCCAGCGCCGTTCATCCTCCGCTTTCGTGATGAGGAGAAGCGTGGCGGGTGGAACGGGTCGCTTCTGTGCAAGGGTTGGCGACGACAGAGCGATGCAAATCAACAGCGCAGAGAAGATTTTGTTGGGCATAGGCGACGAATCATACATTAGACAGGATTTGCAGGATTAACAAAATTTACAGGATACATCTGGTGAATCCTGTAAAAACAAAAAGGGTGGCCCAACGGACCACCCCTTCAAATCCAACTAATAAATTACTTAGCTGACAACGTTCGAAACCGCCGCAGGAATGTCGGCTGGTTTCGCGCTCGCATCCGCAGGAATCGTCGTCTTCATCCGGGACGTGTCGAGCGGCTCTTCTTTCTTTGCGTTCTTTGCTTTGTCGGCTGCCGCGGTCATCTGCAACATCTTGCAGCTACCTTCAAAGACTGCGCCCTGCTCGATGATGAGCGAGGGTGTTTGAATGTTGCCATTCACCTTTGCGGCACGGCCCAATTCCAACCGCTGCGTGGCGATGATATCGCCGTTAATGGTTCCATGGATAACGGCCACCGCGACTTCGATATTCGCATCAACTTTTCCGTTTGCACCCACGATCAGCGTACCACTCGACGAGCTAACGCGACCTGACAGGTGACCATCAACTCTCATCATGGCTTTGAAGTTAGCTTCGCCGGTGACCACCGTGCCGCCGCCTACGAAACCACTTAACGTTCCCTCCTTGATGTCTCTGGCAAGCGTTTCGCTTTCCGTCATGGCGCCGCGTGTTGACGGCTCGGCTGCCGGTTTTGCCTCACTCGTTGACTGGTACGATTGGTATGACTTCGCTGAGTAGTCAGGAACCTCCGGCCGTTGGGTGTTGTGGTCGTTCTCTTCCTGATCTTTGGCATTCTTTCCTATCCTGAGCATTTGTTACCTCCGTAAATATGGGGGCGCGGAAGTTTGGTCACCGGCCGTCGGAACCTTGAAGCAAACGACGCGCTTTCCTTTTGTTCGTGGATTCCTAGCTTTGAACGCTAGTAACGATGATTCGCCGCACAGAAGCGGGCTCCACATCATAGACAAACTCCGCTCCCGGTGTCTAGCTTTGTAACAGAATTGTAATTCGTTAAACGGCCCTCCAATTGAAAACAGTGGGCGCACATGGCATTCTGACAAGAAAATGAACGCCGAGAGTAAAACTCAAACCAGATTACTGCGTCGGATGGGTGAAGCTATCGCTGATTTCGGCATGATCGAGGATGGCGATCGCGTGATGGTCTGCCTCTCAGGCGGAAAAGATAGTCACACGCTGCTCGATCTGTTGCTCGACATCAGGCTACGAGCGCCGGTGAAGTTTGAACTGTTGGCGGTGAATCTTGACCAGAAACAGCCCGGATTTCCCGCTGAAGTGCTGCCGGCGTATCTCAGCAAGCTCGATGTTCCGTTTCGCATCGTGGAGCACGATACCTACTCGATCGTTAAGCGGCTGGTTCCGGAAGGAAAGACGTACTGTTCCGTCTGTTCGCGTCTGCGGCGAGGAATTCTTTACAACCTCGCTGTCGAGGAAGGCTGTAACAAGATCGCGCTAGGCCACCACGCTGACGACATTATCGCGACGCTTCTATTGAATCTTTTCTACGTCGGTTGCCTGAAGGCGATGCCGCCAAAGCTTCGTTCAAAGGACGGCCGCAACACCGTCATCAGACCACTTGCTTATTGTTCCGAGCGCGACATTGCTCAGTACGCTGAGGAGCGCCAGTTTCCGATAATTCCCTGTGACTTGTGCGGTTCTCAGAGCAATCTGAAACGGGTCAGAATCAAAACGCTGATCTCCGAACTTGAAAAAGAGATCCCACACATTCGAGCATCAATGCTGAACGCACTCGGCAACACAGTGCCGTCACATCTCCTGGACCACGAACTCTTCGATTTCAAATCGCTAAGCTCTGCCACTGGCAGCATCGAAGACGAATTAGACCTGGCGGTGGGCCACACTGACGTCGATCTCCGCCCGACTCTTGTAACACTGCAACAAACTCTCTTGTGACTCTTGTGCCTTTTCGCGGCTATGAAGGATTTAGATTTCAGCGACTTCCCGCCCGGAACGGTTACTGAATACACGACGCTCGTTTGCCTTGCCTGTATCTTCGATATCTTCACTAAACAGTTCGGTCTCGCACCACGTTCCGCGTACTCGGAAATCAAACGTTACAGTCCCACCGTTGAAGAAATGACTTCGCGAAAAGCAGTGCGTCCGTTTTTTGACAGCGAAGAGAAACATCCACGCTGCCCCTACTGCAACGCGGCGAAACGTTGGCACGCGCGTCTCGATACGCATTGCATTGAAGGTGGGAAAACTACTGACGCTTCCCGTCGTAAGCTCGTCAAGAGTGTCGAAAAGAAAAAGGATCAGTTTGCGGTGCTTGAGCTGAAGTCTAGTCGTCGTAATGCCTTTTTCGACTGGCTCGACACATTGCGGATCACGTTTGATCTCGACGAACCGTCGTGGCTGCTCGACGCCACCAGGGCCTATCTCGAACGAAAAGCACCGAAGGAAAACTGGGCTGAAGTGTTTGAAGGTTTGCGGACTGTGCGTCCGTCATCGCGTTTGGAAGATGGTTGGGAACGCGAAGGGGCGCGATTGTATCTCGCCCCGCCTTTGTACAACGAGAGCCTGCTGGTCCAATACCTCGTCAGCCGATCGCACGAGCATGGTGGTCGTACGCTCGAAGGGCGACTCACGTTAATGGAATTGCTCCGTCGAATGCGCAAAGGCGGTTACCTGACCGCGCATAACATCGAAGGTGTCGACCAGTTTGAGATTTTTGAGAAGTTGTTGGATGAGGTCGCAGGTTCGGGACAGTTGAAGTTGTACTACATCGTCGATCGGCGCGAGTTCATCGACAAGGTTAAATCGGTTTACGCGAGTTATGCGTGAGGCAGGTTAGACAGGATGTACAAGATTTAGCAGGATGCACAGGAAAATCCTGCACATCCTGTAAATCCTGTCCCAATCACTTGCTGTTCTCGACACTCGTCGCGAGTACGTCGTTCATCGCACAAACCGCAACACGCTTCGGCACTGCGGGTAGTTTGATGCCCTTTATTTCAACCGTCGAATTGCCCAGGATGCGAGCCGAGCCGAGTTTCGCCCAACCCTTCCCCATGTCAATATAGAGCGGCACGATCATCGCAAAGTCATCCGTCACTCCCGACTGCGTAACCTTCCCCGACAACACGCCGTCAGATGTAACGTTGTACTCGAGTTTGTAAGCCGGAACCTGCGTTCCGTAAACCCACTGATTGAAAAACCAGTCCATCTTGCCGTCATTGGTGATATTCATTTCCGTCGTCATGTGCTTTTCAACGATGGCCTTGAAATCTTCAGTAGACACATCCTTGTTGAAATGCGTTTGGACGAAGTCTTTCATCATGGCCTGGAAGCGCGCATCGCCGCCTTCTCTCTGTGAGTACATCATCATGCGCAGCATGTGGAGGATGTAAGCACCTTTCGGATAGATCAGAAAACGCGCGGCGCCGCCGGTCTTTCCGTTGTTGAGCCGATAACCCTGCGTGACTGGTCCAATCGTGTAGGGTTTACGATCTTTTGTTGCCGGGGTGGCCTCAACAATCTGTCTTCGCAGGTCTTCCCAGAAATCGACAAACTTGTCGTTACCGCGGATGAACTGAACGTAAAGCGAAGCAGAGAACTCAGCAAAACCTTCGCTCATCCACTGATCGTGATAGCTGTCCCAACCGATGATGTGACCCCACCACTGGTGTGCAATCTCGTGCGGAGCAACGTAGCGCCAGAAGGTGTCTGTGCCGCCGCGAGTGCCGAGCAACTGCGTACGCTGAGTTGCATCGATAAAGGCGAGGTAAGGCATGAAAACGAGCGTGGGCCATGCCTGTCCAAAGAAACCGGCTGGCTGTTGCGTCATTGCCAGGCGGCCGTACGGCAGCTTTCCAAAATAGGCGTTGTAAATGCGGCTCGCGTTTTGAGCATCGGCGAGTGCTGCCTCGGCCATTGACGTGGTCGTGATTGAACCCAGGGTAGTCATGGTCTTAATACCCTGAGATTCGAGACGCTCGATCTGAGTTTGGATGTCTCTCAGTTCGTTCGGCACTTCGATGTTGGCATAAGACTCGACCTCGTAACCGCTATCTTTGTCGCTGATGACCTTTTTCTTAAACTTACCGTAATTGAAACCAGCGACAGCCAGTTCAGTTTGACCGCTTGACCACTTCGCAACGGCGAGATCGCCTTCGCGTGCATCCGCCGGGCCCGTGGGTGATCCGGTGCCGACGAACGTGTAATTCTTCGGGTAACGGAACGTCATGTCGAAGAGTGCGCGGTCCTCGGCGTATAACACATTCGCGTTTGCCGGATACCACGTAGAGCGCGGAATCAGGATGAAGTTTCCACCACCCGAGTCACGCAACGCATCGTTCCCGTCATACTGGACCGCTATTGTATATGTCTGTCCCGCGTCAAGTGGCTTCGCCATGATGACGCCAAAATCTGAGTCTTCATCTTTGGCTTCCTGGACGAAACTGAGATCGTTACCTTCGGCATCCTGAACTCGGCTGACGCGCAGTGGCCCAAACAGTTCGAACGGCACTACGCGAGTTCCAGCTCGAAGATTGCGGAACGTAAGACGATCGGTTGCGGCAAGATGAGTGCCTTTGATGGCAGCGTCGATCTCGTGTCGCGTGATGTCGATCAGACGATTGTCTTCAGAGCTGGAAGCCGTCCCTTTCTTGTATTCCTCTTCCCGGTGAAACGCGAGCCATATGCCACCGTCAGTTTCACCATAGCTCAACAGCGCGACCTCTTCCGGCGTTGCTCCGGGAACACCAAGCGGCTCAAGCAGGAAGATAAGCTTGTTAAAGCGCTTACCATCAATGAATGCCGTAAAGAATCCTTCACGCACTGGATTGTAAAGGTCGAATAACGTGCGTAACTCGCGATTATCGCGTAGCCGTTTGCGTAAAAGATCCTGATTGTCTTTGAATGCCGATCGCGCCTGGCTAGCCCCCGATCCTCCGGTTTTCATCGTCGCATGCGGAGACGCTTTGATCTCTTCGAAGGTCTTATCGGTGAAGCGCAATACAAGCTTAGTGAACTGTTCTGTGATACCGCCTTCGCCGGTAAATATCTTGATACTGTTTTTTTCGATTTCGGTGGGAGGCGTTATCGACATCTCGCCATCGCCCAAAAACACTGCCGCCGTCACACGACCCTCGACCGGCGTGATGAAGTACAACTCACCTGATTTCAGCGTGAAGTTGGCTGCGTCACGTTTAAGTTGAAGATTGTTGACAACGACATAACTGCCGGCGAAATCCTGATCGCTTTTGCCGAGCTGCCGGAGCGACTGGTAAACGGGATCTTGATTACCTTTCTGGCCTGCGGGGACTTTCACCTGGGCCTCGACCGGCGCGATCTCGAGACGGACGTCGATTGTCGCTGAGGCGTCGTCCTCAACCTTTACTTCGTCACGCTTGCCTTCGTTGAATCCCTTCGAATTGACCCGGACCGTGTAAATGCCGGCCGGAAGACCTTCGACTTTGTATTTCCCCTGGTTGTCGGTGACGGCAGTAAAGTCCTGCTTTGTAACCTGATTGGTTACTATCACGGTCGCCCCAGAAATTGCCGCACCTTTCGGGTCAGTAATTTTTCCCTCGATGCGCCCGCCTGCGGCATGAGCAATCAAAAAGGGGATTGAGAGGACAGTTATCACCAAAAGAAGGGAGAGTCTTTTTGTGTATTTCATCGGATACCTCATAACGGGTTGGTTAAAAGTGAGCGCGAGCGCTTTAGAGCCAAGGGCCCAGTGGATTGACCGGAGATTATTGGGCTTAGTGCCTCGTTCAGTCAAGCAAGGAATCCGTGTAATCTGTGGTTCAAGGTCTGGGCCTGTAACGATTGATTAACTGCTGCAGCCCCTTGATCGATTGATTATTCCGGTATTTGTAATACGCAGTTAGATCGGGAATAACTTGTTGCAGCAACGTCTGATACTCGATATGTCCGGTAGCCAGGCCGGCGGCGCGCGCATAAGTATCGATCATCAAATCTAAAACGGCTTCGAGTTTCTGCTTCTCGTCCTGCTTCGGCTTGCCGTCCGGCATGGCGTCGTACGCATCCATCTGCGCCAGGTAATCCGCATTCATAACTCTCGCCAGCAACGCGTAGTTCGAAGGATCCTGCGGCGACAACGTCGACGCTTTGGTCAGTCGTGCCTTCGCTTCCTGCGTGTTTCCGGTTGCGAGATAGAGAATTGCCGTCTGCTGGTAGAGCTGGTCCAGGTTCCCTCTTTGCAGCGCCCATGCTTCATCGTCGAAACTCAACGGCTTTTTGTTAGCCTCAATTAGAGCGATTGCCTTCAGGCCGTACTGCAGCGACACGTCCGCGTATTTCTTGTTCTTTTTTCTGACTTCGTCAGCTCCAGTTTGTGTCATGCGGACGAGTACTTGAATGTCGTCAGGATTCTTCGCGAGCATTTCAGCCGCAAGTGCAAATGCATCGTCAGGTCGATTGCCCAGAGCGTACGCTTCAAGAGCCACTGGTCTTAGCAGTTCGCGTTCTTTCTCTGAAGTGAAGATCGCCTGTGCTCGTTCCCAAAGCGCAAGTGCTACCGAGCCATTTTTTATCTTCAGGATCTCCTTTGCGATCGTTTCCGCGACACTCAATCGTGCAGTGCTGTTGGGAAACTGTGCAATGAAGTCTTCGGCAGCAGTGAGTTTGGTAGTTGGGTTAGTTGCGAGTTTGATTGCTGAGAGTGCGTCGGCTTCGGTTGTTGATTGTGCCGGGACAGCGGCGTTCGAGACCACAAACACACAAAATGCATGAACCAGCACTTTTGTCAGCCTGTGGTTGAACGAGTTCATGGTCTAACAGTTCAGACGTTCACGCCGGTAGTGATGAGTCACGGGACGGCGGCGGCCAATACCGATCGCATTCCTCGAAATGATCAGCGTCGGAGGTAATTGACGTCGCTTAAACTCATTTGCCGGCGACTCCACGCGATTGAGAATGTCGAGCACGAAGCTTTTGTCGAATCCGGTTTCGACAATTTCGTTTGGCGTAGACTTGTTCTCGAAGTACAAACGCAACACACGATCGAGTTGGTCGTACGGTGGCAGCGACTGATCGTCAAACTGTCCTGGAGCAAGCTCTGCCGACGGACGTTTGGTGATGATCGAATGGGGGATCAGCTCCTCATCTTTGTTCAGATGATCTGCGAGCGCATAGACCTCCGTCTTCAAAACGTCACCGATGGCAGCGAGTCCGCCATTTGTATCGCCGTACAAAGTGCAATAGCCAAGCGCGAGTTCCGATTTGTTACCTGTCGAAAGCAGCAAGCGGCCTTCCGAGTTTGAAATGCTCATCAGAATATTTCCGCGTAAGCGCGATTGAAGATTCTGTGCCGCGATCGAACAACTCTCAACCGAAGGAGCAGGCAGTTTTAATTGCGTGAGCAACACTTCGTACGCGTCGGAGATCGAGTGTTCTATAACTGGCATTCCGAGGCGACGGCCAAGTTCAACCGAGTCGTCGATGCTCGAGCGCGACGAGTAAGGCGACGGCATCATCACGCTCAAAACATTCTCAGCGCCGATTGCTTTGCAGGCGAGTGTCGCGACCACGGCCGAGTCGATACCACCTGACAATCCCAGCACCACGCGTTTGAAACCATTCTTTTGCACGTAATCGCGAATGCCGAGTACGAGAGCGTCGTGGATTGTTTCGACATCTTCGCCCGGCAAGCAACGCTTGTCGGCTATGTCGCAGTCGAGATCTACAGTGCCGATGAACTCTTCGAATGGTGGCGCCTGCAGAATGATCTTGCCGCGCGCGTCTGCGACGATACTCGCGCCATCGAAGATAACGCCGTCGTTACCGCCGACGAGATTCACAAACACGATCGGAATCTTTGCCGTCATGGCGCGGTGTGAAACCATCGCGCAGCGTTGGCCCATCTTGCCTTTGTTGAAGGGTGAAGCGTTGATCGATACCAGCACTTCGGCGCCAAGCTCGATCAGTTCGTCTGCGGGATCGTGGGAGTATAGACGTTCGCGCCAGAAAGTTTTGTCGTTCCAGAAGTCTTCGCAAACTGCGACGCCGAGTTTTTCTTCAGGCAGTGGGAACAGGTGGCGTTCTGTGCTGGGTTGGAAGTAGCGTGGATCGTCGAAGACGTCGTACTCGGGCAGCAGAGTTTTGTCTGAAAAGCCGAGCAGCTTCTGATTGCGAATGACGGCGGCGGAGTTATAGAGACGGCGACCGGTGTTGAGGTTCGACGGTCTTACAGTGCCGACGATCGCAGTGATGTCCTGTGTGGCGTCGACGATCTTCTGCAGCGGTTCGAGTGCACAACGTTGTACGTCGCGATCGAGGAACCAGTCGAGCGACGTGTATCCCTGGATGCAGGTTTCAGGGAAGACGACCAGGTTTGAGTTTTCTTGTCTGGCCTGTTCGATGCCGCGAATGATGCTGGCGGTATTCCTTTCGAAATCGCCGTTGATAGTGTTGATCTGGCCGATGGTGACGCGCATTTAGTGGTGCTTGTAGCTTGGAGCTTTTTCTTTGTGCTTAGATCCTGCACCATCTGTTGAAACAGCGCAATCCGTGGCCGTGCTGTTTTGTGCGCCTCGTCGGCATGCGCTATATTCTCATCGCCACCCTCGCGGAGGGGTCGCATAATGGTAGTGCAGCGGTCTTGAAAACCGCCGGCCGAAAGGCTATGCAGGTTCGAGTCCTGTCCCCTCCGCCATTTCTAATCAGCAACTTACCGCTTTTTTTTCCTCCTCCACTGCTGTAACTTGAACCATTAATCTGCCGCTCCGGCAACTTATTGGTTCCAATAGTGCCCGGCAAATTAATGGTTCCAGTTTTTCGGAAAAGTGCAAACTCCCCTAAATTCCTTCATAAATTGTTACCCACTTCCTTTAAAAGCAGTTCTCGGCAACTTTTTGGTTCCAAAACGCTCGGCAATTAATTGGTTCCAATTTTTGGAGAAATGCAAGCATCTTGAATTCCTTCGTAAATTGTTGCCGCTATCTTTGGACCGGTTTATCCTTCAACAATCGGGAAACTTCAATTACTTGGCGCGGGTTGACTCACAGTCGGAACAAGACAATGAACAAACAGACATTTGATTCGTCGAACACTTGGGTCGGACCAGATGGTCACCGGTCGACTCTTCTGTGTAACCGTGGTACCACAGTCCCACCCTGACATTGATTTGACTTTGGGTCTAAACGAATTTCTATAAAAAAGGCTTACTTTTTACGACAATCAGGCGATGGCTAAACTCAAGTTAACTCTCTCATATTGAGAATTCCGTCGATGAGTGAACCCATTACAGCTTCGGTCGTCTTGAAGGCAGTGTCTTTGCTTAAGACTCCAGCATTGTGGGTCTATCGACGGCTTAAGAACGACACTCCAGAAAAGAGGGCAATCGCAGCTACTGCCGCGCACTTTTCATCGTGGCCCGTGAAGAGTGCTTTGCGGAAGGTGTTAAAGGCTCCCGAATTTCAAATTGGCCTCGAACGAGTTAGGGATGGCGGCGAATTCGGCGTTGATGAAAAGAAAGTCAACATATTAATTGATCGGGGACAGTTCTTTACGGGTCTGAAAAGGACGACCGCAGACGCCTGGCAAGTGCTCAAAGTATTCGAAGGCTCTTACCGGGAAGCACTTCTACAGTCGCCCAATGCAAACGTTGTTGCAGATCAACGCGCTGGCGAACGTCACCGTGAGCTGCTGCATGAGATTCGCGATTCCAGGGCCACAAAGGCTTCTTCGGGCGAGGAACTCGAGAAAGCGCGCGAGGCGGCGCGCAAATTGATAGCTCACTGGATGGCGGCAGTGAAGCTAGGTGATTCAGAACCCATCGTTCTTCGAGCGATCAAACTTGATGCTCAAGGACATGAGATAACCTTGGTACAGTTCGCCGATCTGCGCTCGTTATTACAACGGGGCGGCCGAATAATACTGCAAGGCCCCGCCGGACGGGGTAAGACAACCACATTGCTGCAGCTAGCCGACTCGGACGATCCAGAGCAATTGCACCTCTACGTCGATCTACCAGCGTGGATCGATTCAGGTCGGCCAATCCTGACCTTTCTCTCCGAGACGCCGGAATTTCAATCTCTGGGTATCAGCGGCGAAGATCTGGCCCAATTGTCGGATTCAATGCGTTTCGTTTTTTACTTGAACGGATGGAATGAGATTAGTGAGAACGTGTTTCGGCAGGCCGCAACACTGCTCAAACAGCTTCAAGTTAGCTTCCCGTTAGCAGGAGTGATTCTCGCCACGCGCTCTGTCAATGTCGGACCAGCACTTTCAGATGTGGTTCGCATTTCTTTGCTACCTCTCAATGAGCGGGAAAGACGCGAGTGTATCGAGCGATCGGGTGTCGCGAGATCGGAGGAGCTGATTGCAGAGATCGAGAATCGTCCACTGCTTGATGCACTCACCCGAACGCCGCTGTTTCTTTCATATCTGATTGCCATCTTTAGTGGTGGCGGCACGCTTCCTTCAACCAGGGTTGGGGTGCTTTCCGAGATCGTAAAGTCGATCGAAACATCGACGGACAAACAGTCCAGATTGGAAGGAGATCCGCTCTGGGGCAACGCCTCCGAATACCTAACCTCACTGTCGGTGGCTATGACCGTCAACGGTGCGACGAGATTGTCGATCAACGAAGCTCGTGTGATTGTCAGCGTGGTGACTGCTGCCCTGCAGGAGCGCAAACAGATAGTAAGATTGCGAGAGCCAAACTCAATTCTGGATGCCCTTTGCAAGCATCACGTGTTAGAGAGAGTCGATTATCCAATAGCATTTCGGTTTCAGCATCAGCAGTTTCAGGAGTTCTACGCCTCTCAACATCTCAAGCAAGAATTACTGGTTGTGCACAGAGAGGACAATCCGGGGTCACGACTTAGCTTCGCCCGACAATATGTAAACCGGCCGATTTGGGACGAACCACTGCAGATGCTTGCTGAAGAAATCGGTGCCATGGGCGCGAGCGACGAATTCGGACCGGCCGGTGTGTTGTTAGTGGAGGTCGCTCTGGACGTTGATCCCGTTCTCGCTGCCGACCTCGCACGGCTATGCGGGCCCGCAGTTTGGAAGCAGGTGGCAAGTGCGGTTGGTCAACCCTTGAGATCTATCTACGATACTGAGGATGAGAACTTCAAGTTGTGGGCCGCGGCTGGCATGTTAGCCACCGGCTCACCCGAATTTATGGATATCATTGTCCCGCTGCTGTCGGGATCGGATGAGCAGATATTACGTGGAACCTATCGCACCGCCGGCCAATTTCACCTCACCTCACTCGGCGAGAACTGGCAAACTGTTGTGAAGCAGTGGACAGAACGCGCCCGCATTATTCTGGTCGAGGAGTTGGCGCTTACCGAATCAACACCGAACCTACCGCGTATCCTCGAAGACTTTGCTCGCAATGACCCGAGCCAGCAAGTAAAAAAAGAAGCGATGAAATCGTTGGTGTGGGTCGGGGCTGAAAGAGAGCTGATCGCCGTCTTGGCAACGGCGGGGGATGCAGTATTAGAGGAAGTGCTGAATGAGATGATCCCGCAACGCGTGCCTTTTGCGTTACGAGATCGATACTTAAACCTAACTCTCCAGCGCTATGAGTCGGCAACAGACACGGTCATCCGATTGAAACTCCTGCTCCGCGTAGTTGAGCTGGGCAATCAACAGATGGTGCAAAGATTCAAAGATGAATTGGTAGCTTTAACGCCTGACCAGATCCAGGATGACGTCAATGAGTACATATTGAAGCCTATCCTTGAGATTATTTGCCCGACTGATCCGCAGTGGGTGAGTGACTGGGTTGCGGCGCGATTTCTCGAGCGCACGCTTTCGCGCGAAGATCTGTTGACGTTTGTTACGAACGTTTCTCAGAAAGTAAGGGATGAAATACTCGAGGTCGTCAGTGGTGAGGATCTACGACACCCGCGCTTCTCGGGCTTGATTCAGCTCGCCCGCGTGGTGGCAGACTCGGTGGTGGCACAGGCGATCTTTGAAAGGTGGGTGGCATTGCGTGGCGTTATTGAAGGGCAAGAACATGTCATTCCCAATCCTCAGCGTGTGTTGGCAAACCAGTTGGAGGAAGTGTTTCAATCTCTGCGACCAGGGATCGCCGTCGCCGGTTTTGCTCACTGCTTCGGCGGAGAGATTGAATATTCTCAGCTCACGGCGATCATTGAATACTTGAACCGAGTGAAGCGTAACAAAGTCAATCTTATAGAAGAGTTGCCGCGGGATCTTCGGCAAGGGCTGCGGATCTATTTGCAGAGAGGGATCAGTTTCATCTTGAAGCTCGAAGATGTTGATGGGCGCGATAAAGCTACGGCGGCCTTGGCCCTGGCGACTGTCGGTGAACCTGAAGATGCTCGTCATTTACGAGAATTACTTCTCGCGGATGTCGAGCGAATGAAAGCAGTGCGCACGGCTCGCCTTCGTGGGGAACGGAGTCCGTTGGCCATGCGAGGATTGATAATTCAGGCGGGGCAGCAGATTGCCGCGCTAAAAACCCTTGACCCCGAGAGTGTCGAACCTATGTTACTCGAAGCATTGCAGGAACCTGAGTATGAGGGTGACGCTGCTTCGGCATTGGTGGATTTGGCAACAGTAGCTGACAGTGCTGATCCATTTAAGTATCCGAAGGACTATGGTGCGATCTGGCAGGCGAGATCGGGCCATCCGCAAAGAATATTTGACGAAGGTCTTCGACAAAAATACGCGAACGCGATCACTGAAGCGATAGCTCGCCTTCGCAAGAACCCGAAAGAGTCGCAAATTTGGACAACCTCTGAATATCGCCTACAAGAATTGAACAAGGCGCTGGCAACACTTGATGGGTCATCGTCACTAGTTCTCGAGGTTGCGCTCATCACGGCAAAGAACGACGGCTGGCGTACTGTTGAAGCTCTCGAACGGCTACTCTTTAGCGGCGGTGCGTTGCGGACTGATCGTGCTTTGGAGATTCTGAACATAATTATTGAATCAGCACGCTTGCGCAGCGACTATGACGATCAGGCGCGACAGCTTCTAATCAGATGTCTTTGTGTGCTTCCCTTTGTAACCGATCCTGACGTGGGAATTGAGCGACTTCGGCACATTATGTCGGAGACCGGCCTGAAGGGATATCAGCTGCGTGAAGTTGTGACAGCGCTCGGCAGTTGTGCGTCCAACGAGGCGCTTGCACTACTTCGTGAATTTGTTATGAGCGAGAACGAGGGATTGAGAGCGGTTACCGGTGAGTGGATTGACGCGGTTGCCACTCTAAATGGTCCCACTGGGGAGGAGATGCTGTTGAGTTTTATCGACCCTAATATCGAAGGGCTGGCAGCACCATTTGATGTCTCCTCTCAAGGCGATCATCTTGCTTCGCGATTGGCCCAGATGGCCCATGCCAATCGAAAAACCATGGAACGCATACTCGCGCTGTCGACGCAGTCGCTCACAGGCATAAGGCGAGATCTGTTTCTCAATCTGATCAGCAAGATTGGCACCGATGAAGCAGTCCTGGCGGGCTTGGAACTTCTGGATGACGCTGACAAAAATCCGATTCCGTATCATCTCTCGAAGGCTGTGGATGACAAGTTGTTTAATAAGCAACCCATCGCGGAAACGGGAACCTCGTACAACCTGGAGCCGCGGAGTGCAAATGAGGTTAGGGGCAAACTATTCTCGCTGGCGTCTAGTGGTGATCACCGATCTCGCTCAGCATTGAAAATGCTTGGAGAAATTGAAGTGCGGCGCTTGGAGTATGAAAGGCCTCCCAGCGAGTCTCGACATCCGTTAATCGATTCCGGTCTGCCATGGCCCCCTCGTTAGCCTCAAACCCTCTAGAGTTACTCGCGAATCCTGACGCGATAGGATGGTTCGAGAAAACACATCGCTTCGTATCAAAGATGACACGTGGTCCGAATGCCGAAAAATTCGGAAGAGCTATTCTCTGGGGATTTTCACCGGGCGCAGTCAGTACAACGACTGTTAATATCAGCGTCAATTGCAGCTCGTTGACGATTACTCCGTCTGTCCTGCCTGACGGAGCGACGGGAACTGCCTACTCGCAGAATTTTGCAGCTGCCGGCGGCGCGTCACCATATTCGTTCACCGTCACGTCAGGGGCGTTACCATCAGGACTAACTCTCGCCACAAACGGGCTGTTAAGCGGGACGCCTACCACAGGTGGAACGTTCGATTTCACAGTCACGGCAACCTACGGGAACGGCTGTCCGGGTTCCAAGGATTTCACCGTGAACGTCGACGCAGCCCCCACACCGACTCCGCTTCAACTGCCCCTGGATGAATCTGGTCCGACCTCCACGCAGGTGGCTGCACTAGATTCAGTATTGTTTTTAAGAGATCCGTTCCCAGTTGTTAATGGAGCCAACTTGCTTAATCTGGGAGTTGATCGGAACACGCGGGTCATTGTTTTTGTGATAAATCTTCAACTGGCTCAGGGTGAGATTTCTTCTTCCGTCGTAGTTAACTTGACTGATAGCAATAACCAAAGTTACGACGTGGCCGCAGAAGAGGTGCGGCTGGTGCCTAACTTTAACTTTACACAGGTGACCTTCAGGTTACCCGATAATCTACCTGCCGGCACCTGTAGCATCATAATAAAAGCGCATGGCCAGGTCAGCAATCTCGGCACGATCAGAATTAGAATTTAGGCGCACCTAGCCTTCAAGATTTGTCTGGACGAAAGTCATAACCTAGTTCCTAAACTGGGCTTAACCGAGCTGTGGATAACTCAATTAGCTACGAACGGATCTAAATTCAGGTGTTTCATTCCCAACTTTAATCAGAATAAGCATTAGCCTTTTTCCTAAAAGTGTCATTCGAAAATACTTTACATTAATATCGCCTTGGGCTTGCGTCCTCTCCAACGGAAGAAGTAGACCATAGCCCACTAAGCGATTGGAGCGTGAATTTGCATCATCTATTTGCATTCCAAGTTGAAGAATTCCCTCTTGCAATCGAGTCATTCTGGTCCCGTCAAAAAATATCGCGTGGGGCATCGCATGACGTTCTATAACGAGGTCCTGTTGATAGTGAAAGAAGAGTTTTAGAACTCGTAAATCATCTTCGGACAACTCGTCTAGTGCTCGAATAAAAGATGCGGCATCTTCATACTCTTGTTCGGTTTTTTCATTAATGGCGGCCTCAGTGACAACTGCTGCAAACCTCTTAACCTTTCGCTGGTTCGCTCCAAAGAATATTCTTTCAATCGCTACTGACAACAATCGATTGAATTCTGGTTGGTCCAATCTCTTTAAAACATCAATGTCTGTGTCATGAACTTCCAACTGCTCTACAATCGCGGTCAATAAAAATTCAATTCGAGCATCCTTGTCCTGGCCTCTAATCGACTCCAGTGCCTTCTTAATCTTGTCCCCAATAATGGGAATCCAACTAATCATCCCCACGGCTATTGCGTCACCGGGGGTTCTAGGAGGTTTCTCAGCTCCTTTCTTTATCTGTGCTATCGGGTTATCGATATCGCTCATTACATGCTGCGGCGTTTCTCTTCCCATCGAACTGAAAATTCAATTCCTTAGCGAGTCTCTCAGCAACAGAAATAATTGTGTTCTCTTTGTCAGTTCTTACAAGTCGCTCACCTTCGTAAATCATAACTTTCCACAGTCCGCTACGAGCTAAACGGTCGTCCGTCTAATCGGCTCTATTTCTGCGTGAAACATTGTGCCCCACATCATGACAGCGCGACTCCATACAATCTTCCGACTAACAACTTAAGAAACTAGCCCTCCGCAAGGGGGGCTTTCTTAGTAAGGTGGGCGTGCATACCATCCATTGTGAGGTGTACGGCATCTAGGAACCAATGTAAGGCGTCACTAACGATGCCGATTTCATCCTTGGTTACGGTTAGGGATTCAACAGTTTTTGGGTGCATAAGTCGGTCCCGGATTTTGATGGCTTTCGTAAATGAGTCCCATCCATTATCCCCATAATTAATTTCAGCGTGAATCTTGTAAACTCGACTGCAAATAGCGAATGTGAATCTGGTGCCGGATTGAACCTTCAAAAATCTAGTAGTGGTGAAAACTTCTCCATTATCTTTTAATCCGTATGACTCGTCATTCAAAACAGCCGATTCACCTTGGGTCAAACAATGCTCAGTCTCAGGAAGTCTGGCGGCGAGTTGACGAAAGCCGAAACACACGCCTTCGACCAAAGCAAATACGGCACGTACGTATGCTCTCATTGCGCTGAACGGAACTATTTGATTTGGCACAATAGCCATGTCCATAAACTCATCAACATCATTAGTTAGTACTTCCATCATTCCCTTCAAGGTACCAAGCGCTTCCTGATGTGCTACTAACTGGCTCCATGTATATGGAGAGTTTAGTTCGTCTTCCATAGTTGAGTGAATATAGCAGAAATTCCTTTCCAATCAGGGGAGAGAAGCGCATTACTTCTTATCCAGCTTTTCTTGGAGTAGCCGCATTCGTGCTATAAGCTTCTGAATTAACTCTCTCTGAACTTTCAAATACCAGGAAGCGGCATCGGCTGCTGTTTGAACTTCCTTGTCAGATAGCTGCAAATCTTCAATCGTTTTAGGATGAGTTATGCGATTGCGAATTAGTAGTGCCTTTTTGAAATTATCCCAGCCCGCATCATCGACTTGAAGCTCATACGCAACCCGGAACGCCCTTGCAGCGGAAGTAAAGGCAAACTTGATATTTTTTGGTAACGGAATAAATTTGACCTGAGATTTTGTTGCGCCTTTGTCGTCGAGGTCATAACTCAACTCCTCCAGCATTACTAACTCAGCCTGAGAGAAGCCTCCTTTACCGTGTTTAGAAAGTGCTAGAGCTATTTGCTTTAGATTAAAAACACTTCCTTCTATCAATGCGAATACAGCGCGCACAAAGGACCTGGCACCGCTATCAGTTTTCTTGTCCACTGATATCAAGTTCTCACAATCAAGTAGGTCTTGTCGTAAGATGTCTTCCATCTTGTCGTGCAAATCGAGTTGTTGGGAATACGTCTCAAGTTCAGATCTGAAGTCTTCTAGGACTTTAACCATCTCTTCCTTTTTCATAGTTCAGTAAGCTAACACACGTAAGAAAGACCGCCCATATCCGAAGATACAAGCGGTTCGGCCTTCAATCACGCCCCCAAATTAGACCTAGGGTCTATTTTAAGAATGTGGCGCTGATGATATTGAAACTGGTCTCCACCCTCGCAACTAATCCCCAGAAACAAGAGTCCGTCGTGAACATAGATCGGTCTATACTTCTTCTGGAGAGTCTCAGGACACTTTATGCGTTGGCGAATGGCAGTATTCTCCGCTCAGCACTTTCGGTAAGGTTTAGCTTCCAATTTGCACTTTCGGCAATTTAATGGTTCCAAAACACGAATCGCCGACAAGGTGGAGATGCCAAATTGGTCGGTTTTGTTTGAATTTGCGGCAAGTTATTGCTTCCTATCGCGGCAAAGAATTGGTTCAAGTCACACTTATTCTTCCTTTAAAGCTCCATCGGTCCCCGTCGCCACTTGGCGCGATCTTGGACGCGCTTCTGTTGCTGCTTACTTTGGCCGAAACGGTGCAACTGTAGGGGCGGCACTCCGTGGCCGCCCTTGGTTTAGCAAACCAACCGCCGACTGCAGCTTCTGCGGCATATCGCGTGAGTGTAACGAGATGTCACCTGTAGAGTGGTGTGGCCCAACAATGACATGATGTCCATCTCGTGGACTCCCTTCGCTTGCAAACGAGTCGCAAATGTGTGCCTCAAATCATGAAACCGAAGCCCGGAAATCCTCGCCTCTTTGCGTGCTCCTTCCCACGCGTGTCTGAATGTTGTTAGCTTCAAACCGGTGCGGGCATAACTGAAAACATGCTCGTCTGCCTCGGCATCTGGCTTCAACGATCTAAGTTCCACCTCAACGGGCTTACTCATCGGAATCCGCCGCGGTTTCCCGGTCTTGGTATGAGCGACAAAGATCGTCTTCTGATCGAAGTCGATGTGCTCCCATCTCAAACCCAGGATTTCTCCTTGTCGCATTCCCGTTTGCAGAGCTACTACGACGATCGGCCTCAGGTGAGCGCGTCTGCCAATGAGAACTTCGAATAGTCTTTTCTCCTCCTCGTCGGTTAAATAACGCTCACGCGCTGGCGCCTCGCGTAGCTCGTGCACCCGCCGCATCGGATTCGTTTCCACAAGTCCATTGTCGTAAGCCATTGAGAACACCTTCGACAGAACCTGTAGTTCGCGATTCACGGTTGCAGGCGAGCGCTCCCGCTCCGCTTGTGTAACGTCTTCGTTTTCAAGCGTTGTTGTTTTCGACCTCTCGGCTTGCCTCAGCTAATGCGATGATTTCTTTCGCCGCGCATTCAAGGACATCAGCGATTCTTGCATTCAGGTCCAGGACTTCGTCGAGCATGGTGGGAATCGACTAGTACAACGGATGTGCCACAGCAAATTCGTGAGGAAACACTTAGGAATTTTATGAAGAGTCTTTGAGTCAGTGCGAGTACAGCAAGTAATTGCTGTGATTTGTTGGCATTCACATACAAACTATGCATTTCGCACGTATGCGTTTCCCAACACCTTGCGAATTGGCGCCCAAAAACTCGTTGTATTACGCAACAGCTTACCTACGGAGCATGCGTCCTCTTGGACCATGACTGAGCGGAAATTCCAAACCAGGAAAATCTTTTTTGAGTTTTTCGAGGGCTAGAAATCGTCTCAAAATCAGGCCACAAGTGATTGACTCCAAACCGTTTAACTGAGTTCTCAGGATCCTCGGGAATATCTATAGATTTTCTTGATTATCAAGATATTGGGGAGCAAGGGCTTACGGCGAAATCCGATCACCATTTTCAACTCTATCTTGTCTGCTCGCCTGATTTGTATTCTTGATTTTATTTTCGCCGAAACTACTCTGACCGAACCGTCCCCATGGCTCGCAGATTGCTGGTCGACAACGGATACTCGTAGCAATCTTCCCTCTCGATCAAAAATCCTCGTTTTGCCACGAACGTTCGTCGCCCCGCGCCAAGAAATCTAATATCGCAGGCATTCGACAACTCAGAGGATTCTTTCCGAAGTCTCGCCGCAGGAACAGAGTAGTTGGAGGAAGTAGATTTTATTGATGTGTGGCGCGTGCGGCGAGCACTTTGGAAAGAATCCTCTGAGTTGTCGAATGACCGTCCTACCACTCGAACTCTACGCAGGCACCGTTACACCCAGTCACACTCCGGGCGCTGAGACCGGTGTCTGGCCAATAGATTATATAGTTTAGAGGAAGACGCGACGTAAAGGATCAATAAGCTAGCACCCGCGAAGGCCGTTAACTCGAGTGTCTGGCGCCTAGATTATATGGTTCAGGAGGAACCATGGGGAACGACTCGGGCGATCCGGATTCTGCGCAACACATCAGGGCGAGACAAAGGCTGAACTGGAAAGGGCAAAACAGGCAGCGCTTGCAGGTGATGCGACGGTCTTTGTTGAAGCGCTCTTTAGCAGTCGGTTGCCGGACGCGCTTGCCTGGCGATTGCGATCACAGTTGCCGGACGATGATGTAGACGCAGTTGGGAAGCCTCGATCTATTCAGCTTGATTGTCTCAATCGCAGTCTTGTTCATTTCTACAGCGATCGCAGTTTTGAACCCTGCTGACTCAAGCCCAAGATCCAAACCCATCGGTCCAGAAAACAATGAAACTATTTTCCGACTCTCTTTCACTGGGTTCGTATTCTACTAGACAAGCACTAATGCGGCCCAGCCAAGGCGGCTTTCTTGCGTTTGCGGGCCACGGCTCTATCGGCCATGCTGTTAGATTGTGGTTAAATAAGGCCGAACCTGGCATTGGCTGATGTAAGGCGCGAGCACTATCGAGCAATAATGACTACACTCCAATTGCTTGCTGAGAAACTCAATATTCCCACCATCACTGCGTGGCACCTAGCAGATCTCGGAGAAGCGCGCGGCAAGCAGGAACTCTTCACCAAGCAATCACCTCAGCGACTCAAGGTGCTTCGCGAACATGCGCTAATAGAGAGTGCGATCTCCTCAAACCGCATCGAGGGAGTAACGGTCGAACAGTCTCGCGTCAAGGCGGTCGTTCTGGGTAAGTCCCTCCTACGCGATAGAAATGAAGAAGAAGTGCGCGGCTATCGTCATGCGCTCAAGCTTATTCACGAACAACACGCCAGGCTCTCGATTTCCGAAAAGACCATCAAGCAACTACATTTCATCAGCCGCGCAAAAATTGGCGATGCAGGTAAATACAAGACGAAGGACAGTGACATCGTCGAAAAGTATCCCGATGGTCGGACGCGCATTCGCTTCAAGACGGTTTCTGCGAAACAAACGGCAGCGTTCATGCGCGAACTCGTGAAGACGTGGAACGAAACTCTTGAGGAGAAACAGGCCCATCCACTGGTTGCAATGACAGCCTTGAATCTGGACTTTCTCTGTATTCACCCGTTTCGCGACGGAAATGGGCGCGTGTCCCGATTGCTTCTGCTATTGATGTGTTATCAGCTCGGCTTTGAAGTTGGCCGTTACATTAGTCTGGAACGTTTGATTGAAGAGAATAAAGACCGCTACTACGAAACGCTTGAGGAAAGCTCACAGGGCTGGCATGACGGCAAGCATGACCCCTGGCCTTTCATAAACTACTTGCTTTTCATTCTTAAACAGGCTTATCGCGAGTTCGAAGAACGTGTAGGACAGTTGTCATCGCCCAGAGGCTCGAAGACAGAAATGATCCTTAGCGCTATCGATCGCTCAGTCGGCTTGTTCAGAGTCGCCGATATTCAGCGCCAATGCCCCGGCGTTAGCTTGGACATGATTCGCAAGGTTCTGAAGGACCGTCGAGCGCAGGTTAAATGCCTGGGACGCGGTAAAGATGCTAAGTGGGAAAAGACCGCAAAGTGGCAATTAGGTAATAACTAGTTAATTGGGTAATAAATTGGGTAATTAGTCTCGACGGAAGAGCATTCATAAGGTCGGCGTTCCGCGCATTCAGTCGAAAGTCATGTCGATGTTGCTTTTCATGCCTTGGTGTCCAATCGACCAACGATACGAGGTTGGCGATGTTGAGATCATTCCTTTTGCACGTGATGCCGCAATCGGGGATCTTGACGAAGACAGAATTCGTCGGGTCAACAGCATCCTGGCGAGCTATAAAACTATCGAAGGCAATCCGGTTCCGAGAGCTGCACTGGTTCGGCATCGGAACAAATCAGCAATCGACGATTTGGCCGACGACGAGATTGACCTAGCTTATGATCTCGTAACGCTCGCATGCTTTTCCGCTCTGTCTGCACGAGATTATTTCAGTCCCATCGGTAAGTATTGCAACTCTGAATCCTTTACCTTGTATGTTCAGGAGTTCGAGGGCGCGGAGTTTACCGCCTTAACGACTCGCCGACGCGATGGAAGCCTGCTCAACGCTTGGCCCCTCGATGGAATCGCCATTAACGTACCGCTTCACTGTCACGCTACGCGGGACGTAACTATTGATGCCGACCTAACGGCTGGACTATTAGGCCAGTTCATTGAATCCGATGATGCGGAATGGGGCCAGTGGCAAAATGCGATCTCCTGCTTCAATCAGGCCAATACGGACTCTGACTCGTTTCGATACCAGGTTGAATGGGTCTTGCTATGTAGCGCGTTTGAGCATTTTCTAGATGCGCGAGCGAATGCCGCAGACGTGGCGACTAGATTTGCAAACGACGTGATTCCGACGAATGAAGTTGTCGTGCGAGGCGCGAGGAGGAGATCCCAACTATGGCGGGAGGAAAACCAATCCGTACGATACGAATGGATGCGCGAGTTTTACCGTGTTCGCGGCGCCTTTGCCCATGGAAGGCTTAACGCTCAACAGCCGATGGTCTGGACTCCGCGCGAGCATCTGATCCTGGCTACCATCGCGTTTCCGTTACTCGTGAAAGCGCAGTTAGCTCGTTCGGGTCGCTATAAGCTTAGCCGCGAGGATCAAGTTCAGAGGAATGCTTTTGAAGGATTTGCCGACACACCTGATTTCCTAAACGTGCCGGCTGATCAGCAAGGTGGGCTCGATTCAACTTGGAGACGGTTTTGTCAAGAGGAGCGACGGAGACTAAGGCTTGCTGACGCGATGCAGGCCTACGAAGAGATCGCACGCCAGCGAGACATTGAAGAACAAGCGGCTGAGTCTTCGGCAATTGAAGAACAAGCGACTGAGTCTTCGGCGGAGGAACGCTGATTCCAAAAGTGAAACGAACATCGGCCAGCTTTTGCTTGCTTTTACGATCACTAACAATGAGCCGGAGGTGATGAAGATGTTGAGGGGCTTACTAAATTGATCAGGCGTGCCGCTGACAATCGGGCCAACTGTGAATTCACCGGGATTGCTGTTGCAACAGCATTGCTCTCCGTTAATACCCTCGCGCAGAGGGACCATGCACCGGAGACTTTCCCATAGTGCGCAACAGAATAAACGATCCGTCGCCATGACACAGCCAAAGATCTACGCGGATGAGCGGCCCTGATGCGATTGAGTACTTTTCGGATAAAGCAATTCAAAACATTCATTTGACATTCGCCTATATCAGGCATACTGTCTGCTTGTCCTCAAGGCTTTGAATTCTCACGAGTGTTACGTGGAATTCCAACAAGCGATAAACGTCGCTGTTGGACACAGGGGTCCCCTAATAACCCAGCGCTTGAGATCCCTCATCATAACCTCCCTTTCACAGAACCTCGTTTAGGCAAATGACGCATCAACGTCTAGTGACCAGGGCGTTTCTGTGGCTTATACCTGCTCCGTTAATTTGTAGTGGAGCCGGATGATTGATATGGACCAAAGGGTGCAGGCGGTCTTAGAGCTGCTGGGTAAGTCGATCCATAGCAAACCGGCAGTTAATGAGTTGGCGAATGCGGTCAACCTGTCCGCTTCGCATCTGCGCCGCGTGTTCAAGGCAGAGACCGGAATACCCCTCAATCGTTACCTCAAATCGCTGCGCCTGCAAAAATCGAAAGAACTTATGGAGCACACTTTCCTCAATATGAAACAGATCATGTTTGCTGTTGGAGTGAAGGATAAATCGCAGTTTGCCAGGGATTTTAAAAGGCTCACCGGCTTCACACCTACGCAATACGCCGCACGCTTTCGCTCTACAGAAAAATTCAAGACGAATATTTTGTCTCACAAATGATCAGATTTGCTTCCGAAAAGACTTTGCATTGAGCAGCGAACTCTTGTAAAAATTCTCACGTTTTAGGAAACGTAAACAAGTGGGAGACGCTCAACCCGACAGCGGCCTCTGAGAAACTCACGTTGGAGGAAAACATACAGGGTATACATAAGGGTGTAGTTACATTCGGTTATGCCTTCACCTCATTTTAATCACGTGAGATAAACAAAACTTCTTGCTTCTGGACGCTTTGAATCCAGGGACTATGCGCGGCGCTGCCGTGCGCAGAGTCTCGATAGGAGACGTGTACCATGCGGGTCTTCAGCAGAAAACTGCTTCCTTGCCGGCAAATTGAATCCTACTCAATCATTCATCTGGGTGAACGCAAAGTTTTTCTCAATCCTTCCGGCACCAGGATCTGGAACCTGATCGATGGCGTAAAGACGGATGATGAAATTGTGCTCGCGGTCGCGCAGCAACTTGACGCACCGGCGGAAAAGATCACCGGCAAAGTAACCAGCTTTTTCGATCGCCTCTATGAACGAGGTCTCCTGTGGCTGGCTCACGACGATGGTCATTTACACGGGATCTCAATCACTCCAACCAGAACTACTGAGGCGTTAGCGGATTCAGACGTGAGTTCTCCACCTGGGTTGCGGCCTGTTCAGGAAGTCTGCATGACTCCGAAGTTTGCAGCGGACCACACCAGCAGTGTCGAGAATCAGGTCAATCAACTCTACTGGCAGAATCACTACATTCAAAAGATGCACATCGAGTTGACATATCGCTGCAACTTCCGCTGCGTGCATTGCTACAACACGACTCATGGCGGTGCCGCGACCGAGCTGACTACCGAGGAGTGGCTTGATGCGTTCGATCAGTTGGCGGACATGGGTTGCTGTCTGCTCACGCTGACTGGTGGTGAACTGTTTGTTCGAAAAGACGTGGTGCCGATCATCCAGCATGCCTGCGATCGCCACTTCACGCTGCGACTGAATACAAATGGCTCGCTGATCGACGAGAAAATGATGGAAAAGCTGGAGCCGATGCGGCCGTTTTTGCAGTCCTTTGACGTGAGTTTCTACGGCGCCGATGAGAAAGCGCACGATACGCTGGCCCAGCGACCCGGATCTTATAACAACACCATGCGTGCGATCCGGCTGTTGAGTGAAGCGAAGTACAACCTGGTTGCGAAGTTCGTGACCATGCGAGACAACTTTGACGGCATCGAGAAATTCGAGGACGACATGACTCGTCTGGGCGTACGTCACGTAGTCCACACCGGGTCGTTGATCCCCCAAACTGACCGCAACACCAAACCGCTGGTCCAAATACTGACTGACACTCAATATCGAAAACTTGTGTCAACGCGAGGTTCAGTGAAGCACTCGAGCCCGGGCACTTGTAAGCCGGGACATGTGCGTGGGGCCATCACACCGGACGGGCATATCAGTCCCTGCGAATGGTTGACCGATTTCAAATACGGCAACTTGAGAAAGCAGTCTCTGCGAGATATCTGGTACTCATCTGGATTCCTGGAGTTTCGCAAGGTATTTGAAGAGGAGAGTGAGTGTCCGCCGTGCAGTCTGCGGCCCGGATGCGATCGCTGTCCCGCGCACTCTTATCTGGAAACTGGCAGTCTACTCAAGTGCGCTCCTATTCAACGTCACAATGCGGAAATCTTCCAAGAGGTCGTAGGGGTTTAAGGAGGGTCGAATATGGAAAACCTCGCCTCGGTGCAACTCCGTCCGCACGTCGGAACACGCACCATAGGTAAGAAGCTTTGTCTTGTTAATCAGAAGAGCCGGGAAATATGGCTCTGCGGCGGGATCAGTCCACGCATCTGGGAGCGGCTTCAGAAAGGTCAGAGCATTCCCAGGATTAACGAAGAGTTGAGTGCGAAATATAGTGTGCCGGTCGAGAGAGTGGCGGGCGACGTCAATACCTTCCTCGAACAACTATGGCAGCGACGAATCGTCGATCTGCCGGGCCGCGAACAGATCACTGACGAGAAGCGCGCCGAGATGTTGACTGAAGAGGCCCACAATAAGAACGGCCGCCTATATCAGGAGGCCGTGGCCGCGAACACGTTGTTCCGCGTCTGGCTCGATCTGCTCATTCCCTGTAACTTGCGCTGTCGACACTGTTATCTCGACTTCAGCGAGAAAGATATCGTGCCCTTTCCTGAAGTTTGTAGTCACATGGACCAACTGGCAGAGCACGGCTGTCCCGAACTCGTGCTGACCGGCGGAGAGATATTCCTCAGAAAAGATCTTCTTGACATCGTAGCTTACGCAGAAAGTAAAGGGTTTCTATTCGACCTCTACACCAACGCCAATTTCATCGATAAGAAAAAGGCGGATCAACTCGCAAAGCACGTCATCACTACCGTCCAGATCAGCATCTACGGCACCACCGCTCCAATCCACGAAGCTGTTACGAAAAAGGCCGGCACCTTTGAGAAGAGTATTACCGCCGCGAAACTGCTCATTGAACGCGGTATTCCGGTCCGGTTGGAGTATCACATCCAGAAGGATAACTTCGACGATGCGTTCAAGTTTCCGGAATTCGCAACCGCGATGGGAGCGTCTTACACTTTTGATTCAAAACTGGTTCCCAACCGCAACGGCGACACCGAGTTGCTTCAGTATGGCGTAACGGTTCAACAACAAGCGGAGATTTACAAGGCCGGGTTGATGAAACGTGAGGCCAAGTTTGTATGCACGGCCGCTGTTTCCAAGGCCAGGATCAGTGCGCACGGCGATATTTTTCCGTGCGAACTAATCAACACCGCGGTTGTCGGAAACTTGAAGCAGCACACACTCAAGGAGATCTGGGATTCGAAATGGCGCACCAGCCTCCGCGAAAAGATCCTCTCTTACAAACCAAACCGCTGCGGCGGTTGCAATCACGTCTCTGATTGTGAGCCTTGCGCGGCGATGAGAGGGTTCTATCTGCATGAACAACACATGGAGGATCCTGTTTCGGAGGCCTGCATGCTGACTACGGCCAGTCTGCTTGCTCAAGGCAAAGAGCTGGAAGAGAACTCACCCTTCAAATCACTTACCGGTGAGCCTTCTTGCGTGTCGACCATATTGGCGCAGACGCAAGTGCCGGGGCGAAGGGCTTCACTCCCAATACTGCGCGGAGTATGAGTGTCTCAGCAGCAGCGCCACCAAGTTTGTTCTCATATCTTTATAGGAAAGGAGGCACGCACGCATCATGGATAACAACGAAGATGTCTATCTCGAACCGACCGTTGAGCTTAGCTCAGACGACGCCGCCGCTCTCGCCGGCAACGGACAGAGCGTTGACGTGATCATTTGTGTGTCCGGCTGTTAATTGGCCTAAGACCCACAACTGCCCTTCGGGTGGGGTATAAGAATAAGCCTGTCAAGCCTTCTCTATACCCCATCTGATTATCTGTCTCACCCGGCTGCCGGTTCGAGATAGACGAATAGAATAATATGCGGAATTCTGAAAACTCCAACCTGACAATTATCAAGCGCTTCGTTCCTTTTACACGGCCTTATTACAAAAAATATGCGCTGGCGATTCTGCTTTTAATCGTTACTTCGTTACTCTCACTACTGCCGCCCTTTCTGCTGAAGGTCATCATCGACGATGCAATAAGAAACGGTCAGGCGCACCTGCTGGACCTGATTACCCTGGCCATGGCTGCCGCCATCATTGCCGGCGGTACGTCGCGAGGAGTGATGGAGTATATCCACGAGTGGGTCAGCGCCAGGTTTATTTTCGATCTACGCCGCTACTTATTCAATCTGATTCAAAACCAGTCGATGGATTTCTTCTCCGCGGTCAAGGTAGGCGATATCCTGGGCCGCTTACGAGTAGATATTACAGCTGTCTATGGAGTGTTGGTCAATACGCTGCTGGGCGCCATCAGTGAGGCGGTTCAGATTATCGGGATCGCAGTGTTGCTGTTCTACCTGGACGTGAGACTTGCGCTGATTGCCGTCGTATTTATTCCGCCGCTCTATATAGTTCTTACTTATACAGGCAAACGTCTCCGCAAGCTCAGTCGTGTCACGCGTGACAAGGATGTGGCCCTGCTGGAGTTCTTTCAGGAACGTATCACCAACATTAACGTCATTAAGATCTTCCATCGTGAGCGACACGAAGATCGAAGCCACGCCGATCTTAGCGAAGACTTTATTCAGGCCACGCTTGGGAGAGTGAAATACAAGTTTACCTCGATGTTTCTGATCGGCGCTCTTACCTCACTGGCGAGTGTGGTGGTGATCTGGTACGGCGGCCACCAGGTGATTAAAGGCGCACTCTCATTTGGTAGCCTGATCGCTTTTTACCTCTACGTTGTTCGTCTTTACACGCCAATTCAGTCGCTCGCCAATCGTGGCATTGAAGTCTACAACGGCATGGCCTCGGCTGACAGGCTGATTGAATATATGGACCTGAAACCGACCGTGCGCGAATCGGAACAAGCGGTTCGCCTCAGGAGTGTTCGTGGTGAGATACGTTTCAACAAGGTGTCATTCACCTATCCTAATAACCCTGACCCCGTTATCAATGACCTTACTCTGGAGATACCTGCGGGGCAGAAGATCGCACTGGTGGGCGCGAGCGGCGCCGGCAAGACAACTCTCGTGAATCTTTTGTGTCGCCTTTACGAAGTCGACTCGGGCAGTATCAGCATCGACGGCCACGACATCCGCGAGCTTGCGTTTGACAGTCTCTACGATTCGCTGGGCGTCGTCTCGCAAGACACTTTCCTTTTCAACTCAACCATCGAGGAGAACATCAGGTTCGGACGAGTTGATGCTACTCACGAAGAAGTAGTCGAAGCAGCGAAGAAGGCTCACCTGCACGACTTCATTCTCAGCCTGCCTGCGGGATACAGCACTATCGTCGGCTCGCGCGGAATGAAGTTGTCAGGCGGCCAGCGTCAGCGACTGGCTATCGCGCGGATGGTCTTAAAGGACGCGAAGATTTGGATACTCGACGAATTCACTTCCTCGCTCGATTCAAGTTCGGAGAATGTTGTCTATCAAAATCTAGATCCGTTGCTGCAAAACAAAACGACGCTGATCATCGCGCACCGCTTCTCGACCATTCTTTCGGCCGATTGCGTGGTCGTCATTCATGAAGGCAAGATCATTGAGGTTGGCACACACGCTGATCTGTACCGGTTGGACGGTGTGTACCGAAAGTTGTTTGACACGCAGTTCCGGCATAACGGGGTTTTTATGGACATCGAGCAGATTCACGATTCATTCACGACCGCAGGAGCACCATCAGCATGAGTTCGCTGTATAACATCACCAAGGAAGCGACGCCGCCGGCAGCGCTGAACCTCATTCTCCCGGCGAAGGATCCAATCGCTTTGGTCTACATGCCATGGGGTTCAGTTTCGCGGGGGTCAATTGCCATCGGCATTCTCAAGGAATGCGCGAAGCAGATCGGTCTGAAACCCGACGTTCACTACCTGAACATCAAGTTTGCAGAGAAGATTGGTGTCGAACTCTACGAATCGATTTCGGAGGCCTCCGCTTTTTTCCCGGAATGGTTCTTCTCCTCCGTGCTCTTCGGACCGCAGGGGCTCGGTCTGGTGAAGAATTCCTGGGAAGACCTCTTAAGCACGGAGTTGGGCAGCAAGATGGCCGAGCGCTTGAAAGAACTGACCAATGGTTCCGAAGAGTTATGCCTGAAGCTGGTCAACGACTTCGTGCCACAGTATATCGATGAATGTCTCGCTAGCGTCGACTGGTCGCAGTACAGGGTGATTGGCTTCTCGGCAACGTTTGCCCAAACGCTTGCCTCGTTGTTGCTGGCGAAACAGATCAAGGATCGTCATCCCGATATCAAGATCGTCATGGGCGGCGCCAACGTAGATTCTGAAATGGGCTTCGAAGTGATCAAGGCGTTCGACTGGATCGACTACGTTGTACACGGCGAGGCCGAACGAAGTTTCCCGCAGTTGCTGAATAATATCTATAACGAGGAGGAGTCGCAGAAAATTCCGGGCGTTTCGAGACGCTGCGGGACTGAAGTCGAACCCGGCTTCAACGACGCCCAATTGCTGCGCGATCTTAACGAATCTCCGATGCCTGACTATTCGGATTACATCAGAGAGGCGCAGCGCGCCAATATTGACAAGCGGCTTCGCATTAAACTCTCTTTTGAATCTTCGCGCGGTTGCTGGTGGGGCGCGAAAGCTCATTGCACGTTCTGCGGCTTGAATGCGAACAACATGGCGTTTCGCAAAAAGGAGCCTGGCAGAGTTTACGAAGAGATCCTGAAGTTGGCCGGACAGTATCGCTGTTTGACGCTAAATGCGACCGACAACATTCTCGACATGGGTTATTTCAAGCAACTGCTGCCGCGTTTGGCTGAAGCAGATTTTGACCTTTGCCTCTTCTATGAAGTGAAGGCCAACCTCACGCGCGAGCAGGTTCGGAAACTTGCGGCTTCCGGCATCACGCAAATACAACCTGGGATCGAGAGCTTTGATACTGAGTTGCTGCGGCTGATGCGCAAAGGCGTCACCGGTATTCAAAACATTCAACTTCTCAAGTGGTGCTACGAGGATGGCATCGATCCTTACTGGAACATTTTGTACGGTTTTCCCGGCGAGCGTCCCGAGCAATATAAAGATCTGCCGCGACTGCTCCGCTTGCTGTCTCACCTCCGGCCGCCCAGCGGTATCTCGCCGGTTATCTTTGAGCGCTTCAGCCCCTATCACTTCGATAAAGACAAGTTCAAGCTCACGCTCACGCCGTTTCCGCTTTACCCAATGCTTTACCCTGGACCCGTCGACTACAACAAAATCGCATACTATTTTCACGGCAAGTGGGAAGGCCAAACGATCGATCCGCAGGAGTACATCAGTCCGGCAGTCGAGGTTTACCACGAGTGGCAATCTCGTTGGGAGGAGGGAAGGACGGTCTTCTATTACGAGAAGGGGCCTGGGTTCCTTACGCTTTACGACAACCGGCCGTTGGTAAAAGGCGCGGGATTGCGTTTCCGACGACTAAATTTGAATGAGAAACAGGCTCGGGTTTACCTCTTTTGCGACGAGAAGCGCACAGTTAACGCAATTCAACAGATGCTAAATGAAGGTAGTGAGAATCCGCTTCCGGAAAGCAAGCTTCGCATAATGTTGGATCAGTTTGTAAACCAGGGGCTGATGTTCTCAGAGGATGATTGTTACTTGTCGCTTGCTGTGAAGAAGAGCGCGGTAAAGAGTTACGTCCGCGCCAGCGCGGACGGTAATCAATAGGTTTAGCTGCGGTTCTCCGGATAGGAGTGCTTGTCACCGAGATCTTACGCCATTACAATTAAATTCACTCTCAAACGAACGAACCTTATAGGGGGATGTTTTGATGCAGTTTTTGATACAGGATCTTCGTTATGCGTTAAGAATGTTCAAAAGAAACTGGGGCTTCACACTCACTGCCCTGGTCGTTATGGCGCTCAGCATCTGCGCCACCGTTGCCATCTTCAGTGCAGTAAATGCCATCATTCTAAGACCGCTGCCCTACCAAAATTCAGAACGCCTGGTAATCGTCTGGGGCAAGCAGCCGAAGGTGCCCAAGGCTCCAACTTCACCCGCCGAATTCCTCGACTGGAAAACACAGACCACAACGTTTGACGCCATGGCCGCTTACAGTGGTCAGAGCTTCAACCTCACCGGCGCCGGTGAGCCGGAACGCATCGAAGGCGCAGTAGTCTCACCAGATTTCTTCCAGGTACTGGAGATGCAACCGGTCCTCGGCCGCGCCTTCAACGAAAGCGACAAGCAGAGTAGCGGCAATCGCCTGGCGCTCATCAGTGAAGGACTTTGGCGTCGCCGTTTTGGAAGTGATAATAGCATCATCGGATCGAAGCTACTGCTGAATGATGAGAGCTTCGAAGTTGTCGGAGTGATGCCGCAAGATTTTCAGTTTCCGGAGCACGTCGATCTTTGGGTTGGTCCAAAACAGCAAGTCCCCGAACCGCCGGTCAGGCTTAGTGGCAACATCCTCGAGATGCGCAACGTTCGTTATCTGGGAACAGTGGCGCGACTCAAGCCCGATGTAAACCTCGTGCAGGCCCAGGCTGACATGAGTGCGATTGCCGCCCGTTTGGCACAACAGTATCCAGACACCAACGAACAACACGAAATCAGACTGGTTCCTTTGAAAGAAGAGATCGTCGGGAACGTAAAGCCAGTGCTCTTCATGTTACTTGGTGCGACGGTGCTGGTACTGCTCACTGCTTGTTCCAATGTTGGTAATCTCCTGTTGGGTCGTGCTCTCTCCCGGCGAAAGGAGATAAGCACGAGACTCGCGCTTGGCGCCAGCCGCCTTCGTATCGCCCAGCAAGTATTTACGGAAAGCGTGCTGCTCTCGCTGATAGCTGGCGGACTCGGATTACTACTGGCGCGTTGGGCCATCAAGGCGTTGATCGCGATTGGTCCGACAAACATACCACGCGCCACTCAGATCAGTATTGATGGTACGGTGCTTTTCGTCACTTTGCTGATCTCTGTTTTGACCGGTATCAGTTTCGGATTGGCGCCGGCATTACAAAGCAGGTCCATGAATCTCACTGACGCGCTCAACGAAGGCGCGCGGGGATCTAGTTCCGGGCCGGGCCAGCATCGCGTTCGCAGTGTGCTGGTCGTCTCGCAAGTCGCCTTGAGTTTTGCCTTATTGATCTGCGGCGGATTGATGTTCAAGAGTTTCTACCGCCTACAGAACGTCAACCTTGGTTTCGATCCGGACAGCGTCTTGACGATGCAGATCTCTCTGCCGCGGGCGAAGTACGTCGATCCGAAACAGGTAACTCAGTTTTACGAACAGGCATTGCAGCGGCTGCACTCGCTTCCAGGTGTGAAGAGTGTCGGCGCGATTAGCAAATTACCGTTGACGGGTACGGGAATCAGTGGCGGCATTGTAATCGAAGGACGGCCCGTTAATCCTTCGGAAGAGCTCAGATTGGACCGGCGCGTAGTTACTGAAGATTATTTTCGCGCGATGAGCATACCGCTCAAGAGCGGAAGGGTTTTCAATGCGAACGACTGGAGCAATCCCAAGGTCGTTTTGATCAACGAGACCGGCGCTAAGCGATACTGGAACGGCGAAAATCCTGTGGGCCGGCGGATTCGCTTTGAAGAAGACGAGGACAAGTGGGTTGAGATCGTCGGAGTGGTTGGCGACGTCAGGCAGTCGAGCATTGAAGCAGAGCCAAAACCCGAATTGTACATTCCGTATTTTCAGAGCCCGTCAAATAACATGACGGTGGTGGCGAAGATGAATGCCGGCGGCACTGGTTCGGCAGCTTCTTTTCGCAGTGAAGTTACGGCTGTCGATCGAAGCCAGCCGGTTTACAACATCAGAACGATGGGCGAGGTGGTGGATGAAGCGCTGGCACAAGCGCGTTTCAGTGTGGTCCTGCTTGGCATCTTCGCCGCTACTGGCTTGCTGCTGGCGGTGGTTGGTCTTTATGGAGTGATGACTACAGCAGTAGCGCAACGGACACATGAAATCGGAATCCGGATAGCGGTTGGCGCAGGGCCGGCCGCGATCGTGAAGATGATTCTGGTTCAGGGCGCGATACCGGTTCTACTTGGACTGGGCCTGGGATTGTTTTTAGCGTTCGCCTTGACACGGAGTCTCTCAAGTCTATTGTTCACCGTGCCTTCGGCGGATATCAGCACGTATCTGTTTGTGTCGGCATTTTTCCTGTTGCTGATGTTTGTGGCGAACCTGATTCCGGCGTACAGGGCCAGCAAGCTGAGTCCGGTGCTCGCGATCCGCGAGCAATAGCCGTATTTATCTGGCCAATCATCCCAGGCCATGGGAGCTAAGCGCCTCGGCACGATTTGCTGTAGCTGGTCAAGTGTCAGATTAGTGAGCACGATTCAATTCGTTTTGAACGATTTATTCCACTGCTGGCAGGAGTTGGCGTCTCTTCGCTGGAAGTAAGACTCTCCTCAAGCTGACAATGAATCTTAAGGGTTAGAGGCTCGGGAAATAGAGAACCCGTAAACAAGCAGCTTGTAAAAACAGTCAACCAGGGCTGTTAAGAGCGAAGGTGTATTGCCAAGAGGTATTGCGTGTATTAGGGACAAGCGAGGAATTCGAGTCTCGCACAGTGTTGTTTCGTGATTCCACTAAAAGCCTTTTGAAGTTGAATCAAAAATTAGCCACCACTCGCGAATGGAATTAGCGGTTGCTGTCGGTTCTGAACTTTCGGCAAGGCTTAGCTTCCAATTTGCACTTTCGGCAATGGAAGCTTCCAAAATGCGAAACTAACGGAAAATTGAGGTCAGAAATTACCCGATTCTCGTAAACTTCCGGCAAGTAATTGCTTCCAGCATCGGCAAGGAATCGCTTCAAGTCACAGAAAAAAGAAAAAGACTCCAGCGGCCTTTTCTCTTTGCCGAGCTGTATTAGTAATTTGCAAGGACATTCAAGCCTCAGCAGCAAGAAAACTCCGTCACCGATTTTATCCAGATCAGATACACTCTAGACGGCATGTCCCCAGCAGAGCGCGATCGCGTGGGAAAGCAACTTCGTGAAGCAGTAAGGCGTTCAAGTGGTCACGCCAGCTTTCGAATTCGCGCTTGGCGTCTAACGCCTCAATCGAGCGGACATCTCCATGGCGAACGTTAGATTCACGCTAACGTGTGCTAGGATGCGGTCACTGGAGGGGAAGGTCAGTTGAAATCCATCAAAATCATTATCGAAAAGCACGCAGATGGGTACATCGCCTACCCGCTCGGTTTCAAGGGCGCGGTCATCGGCGAAGGGGATTCTTACGAGGAAGCCTTAGCCGATGTGAAGTCGGCCATCCGCTTCCACGTCGAGACGTTTGGAACGGAAGCGTTAGAAGACGAGTCTCCCGTACTGGAAGCTTTCATTGCTGAAGCTGGGGTGGCAGCTTAGCGTGAAGTTTCCTATAGATGCGCCGAGAAATAGAGTAGTAAAAGCGCTAGGGTCTCTCGGCTTCCGGATCGTGAGGGAGCGGGAGCATATCGCCTTGGTGAGGGATAACCCTGACGGAACACAGACTCCCCTCACGATGCCTAACCACGCGCGACTGAAGAGTTCGACGTTACGCACCATCTGCACCCAGGCTGGCATCCCGCGCGATGATTTTCTCAGAGCTTATGAGCAAAGCTGAAGGGGGTGTTTCCTGCCTTCTCTGATGTAATGAAGCAGATGCCCTTTCGAACCGTGGGCCGTGGGCGGTTAAGCTCAAAGGTGACATTTTTCGGCATCAGTCGATTCGAAACCTTCCCGTAACTGCTGGAAGAAACTGAGCATTTCTGTCGGCGGCGAGAGGAAAAAGTTGCGAAGATTGTCCAGTATGCTCCGCCACTTGCTTTCAACAACTTACCGCTTCTTCTTGTAACTTGACCCATTAATTTGCCGCTCCGGCAACTTAAGGTTCCAATAGCGCCCGGCAATTAATTGGTTCCAATTTTTTCCAATTCTTCAAAAAAGTACAAACTACCCTAAATTCCTTCGTGAATTGTTACCCGCTGTTCTTTAGTCGCACTCTCGGCAACTTATTGGTTCCAAAACGTCCGGCAATTTAATGGTTCGAATTTTTCGGAAGAGTATAAGTATCTTGAATTCCTTCGGATTGTTGCCCGCTATTTTTAGAAGGGTATCCATACGAAGAGTTTCGTTGAATCCTCAAATCGCTTCTCTTTCAAGGCGGCGACACGGGTTCGACTCCCGTACGGGACGCCAATACATTCTAAAGAACTCTGGGATCCAAAGCAGTTGCGTTCCAACGATTCGCAGACTGTCGGACGTAGTTTTGCGCTACTGCGGCAAACCAATGCGACGCATAAGGTCAGCGAAGCGTGGGTCAGAGCGGAGGTTGTCGAACTTGGGATCTATTTTCAGCGATGGCATCCAAACCGAACGCTCTGTGTAAGCCTTTTCAAGCCAGGCGAATGCTTGATCTTTGTCGCCGAGGCCCGCATAAATCACCGCGATGTTGAATGGCGGCACGTACATTTGAGTCGATAACGCCTGCAATTGACCGAGCACCTTCTTGGCTTCGGCCTGATTCCCAGAGACCGCATAGGCATACCCGAGCGTCGCGGATTGCATCACACCAAACTGCCCCGCCTTTTGTATCTCTGCGATGGCTTCGGGAAACTTACGTTGTTTAAGGTACGCCTCTCCTAAACACAACCGAATCAAGCCACCTACATTCTGATTAAACTCCGTCGCCTTTCGGCACTCTTCAATAGCTCGATCATACTGGCCCGACCAGTAGTAGGTAATTCCGATCGCAAAAGAGATGTTGGGCGAAAGTGGATCCAAGATCTCCGCGCGCCGGAGTACCACAAGGCTTTCATCAAAGCGGCCCATCAAACCCAAATACCAGCCATAATACTGGTGGTTCAGCGCGTCACCAGGATTGAGCTCAATCGCGCGCCGACATTCTCTCTCGGCAGCCTGCCAGTCCCAATCGTAATTGAGATTGATAGTCGAAAGTGAGCGATGTGCTTCGCCAATCGTCTCATCCAGTTCAAGCGCCCGCTTTGCCGCCGATCTCGCTTTCAAAACAGCATCCTGAGGCGGCACGTCCGTAAATGGCAATTCCGCGTACGCGTGGGCTAGCCCAGCGTAGGCCGCTGCATAATTGGGCTCGATGGCGATGGCGCGGTCGAAGTATTCAATTGCTTTCTCGAACCCGCCGGGCGCAAAGCTCGCTGAGTGGTAAGCGCCTCTGAGGTACGCTTGATAGACTTCCGGATTGTTCGTTTGACGTTTTGCCAGCCGCTGCTTCTCTTCACCGCTCAACTTCAATCGCAAACTCTCAGTAACTGCCTGCGAGATGTCTCCCGGCAGCGCCACCAGATCGGAGAGTTTGCGGTCGTACCGCGCACCCCAAATGTGCTGGTTATCACTCGCCTTCACCAGCTCGAGAGTGATTGCCAGACCATCGCCGCGCTGAACTAATCTACCTGTCAACACCGCTTGCACATCCAGCTCTCGTCCGACGTCGCGAGCATCTGTCTCTTTACCCTTGTAATGAAAAACTGAGTTGCGCGACACTACCGTCAAGTTGGGCAACTGCGAAAGATTGTTGATTAGGCTATCCGTTATTCCGTCTGAAAGGTATTCCGTGTCGGGATTTCCACTTGCGTTTATGAGGGGCAGCACGGCAATCGAGTGAATCGTGGCGGCGCTGTTTCCCCCTGCGTACCGCGAGTACGCGAAGAACGCGACTACCGCCGACATCGTGACCAGCGCCACCAAAGCTAACAATGCGTTGCGCTTGATCCAGGTGACTAGATATTCAGCACGCAATGCTGGAGTGGCCGCCGATGCGCTTTCGGTGCTTGCGGCCGTTTGGCTTGTTGTTGAGGCTGTGCCTGGTTGATTGCTCGTTTCGTCATTGCGTGATGGCGCTGCGGCTGTGTCGGACGTAAAACCTTCCAACTCACGATGCAGCTTCTTTAACTCGATGGCGACATCTCTGATTGTTTGATATCTATCTTCCCGATCCTTCGCCAGACAACCACCCACGATCCGTTGCAAGTCAGGCGGAGCTGAGGGAAAGAAGTCTTTGATTGGCGGCGCGGGATCGTATACAACTTTATGCAAGGATTGGATAACTGATTCGGCTGCAAACGGCTTATGCCCGGTTACTGCCTCAAACAGAATGCAACCGAACGAGAAGATGTCCGAGCGATGATCAATCTCATCGACTTTGCCATGCGCCTGCTCCGGCGACATATAACCCGCAGTGCCCATCACCATGCCAGGCAATGAGTGCTGCATCAGGATGGCAGTGTCGGCTTCACTCGACGCGTTGCCGCCCGGGGCAATTCCTCTCTGTGGTTCGATGAGTTTCGCCAATCCAAAATCGAGAATCTTCGCGTAGTCGTCGTGCGTGATCATGATGTTGTCGGGTTTCAGATCCCGATGCACGATGCCAGCCTCATGTGCTTTGGTGAGACCTTCAGCAACCTGCGTGAGATATTTCAGGAGTTCTTGTAGCGAAGCTTTGTCGCGGTGGATATTATCGCGGAGCGTATCACCGTCAATGTGCTCCATGGCGATGAAGTGGGTGCCTTCGCTTTCACCGATTTCGTAGATGTGCGCGATATGGGGATGATTGAGGGCCGCAGCGGTTGTGGCCTCTTGCTCGAAGCGGCGCATTCGATCCTGATCAGATGCGACTTCGGCAGGCAGAATCTTCAGCGCGACTTTGCGATGCAGCCGTATATCTTCCCCGAGATAAACTTCGCCCATGCCACCCTTGCCTAGCAGCGAGCGAATCTCATAATGGTCGAGTCGAGTATTGAGAGTAAGTGAAGCTACATTTTCAGAGATGCCACCCTGCTGGGCCAGATATCCGGCAGCTATATCGTCCGGCGGTTTCGCACTAAGGGCCCCCTGCTCATGAGTAGCCAGCAGTGATTCCAACTCGGGCCGCAACTCCGCGTCGGCAGCAGAAACCTGGTCCAGAAACGCGGCCCGCTGATCGAGAGCAATTTCCAGGGCGGCATGAAACAACTCCGTCAACCGTTCGTATTGTTGCGGCGTCATACTTCACTTGCAGGACTGAGGGCGCGATGTAACCAGGTCCTGGCTATGCTCCAATCACGCATCACTGTTTCGGGTGAAACTTCCAGAACCGTCGCTGTTTCCTCAACGCTCAACCCTCCGAAGTAGCGCAATTCCACTACTCGGCTCTGACGCTTTGAAAGTTTCTCTAACTCGTTGAGCGCCTCGTCAAAGTTAATCAATTCGACGGCCCGTTCTGGCGACACCAGGGCAGCCTCCTCCAGCGAGATTGGACGAGCTCCACCGCCTCGCTTGGCGGTATGTCGTTCGCGGGCGTAATCGACCAGGATGTGACGCATCGCTTGCGCGGCCACGCCAAAGAAATGGGTGCGGTTCTGAAAGTGTTTCTCTTTCTGTTTGACCATGCGCAGGTACGCTTCGTGGATGAGTGCGGTGGTCTGCAACGTGTGACCGGGGTTCTGCTGTCGCATGTAACGCCTGGCCATCTTGCGCAATTCCTCGTAGATGAGAGGCATCAACTTGTCGAGCGCCTCACGATCACCATTGTTCCATTGCTCCAATAATTTTGTGACTGAATGGGAGACTGACACCTGAGGTACCTTCAGACTAACTTGGACGGTTGAGAATCCTGCTTGTTGCCGGGAACTATACCACCGTTGAGCGAACTCTCTAACCAAAACTAGACAGCTCCAACCAAGTGCTCCGAGCAATGCCAGTTTTCTTTCCCGGATCTCGTTTCTATAGGTGGAGATCAGAATATTTGTTGGGCTGCTAGCCGTAAAGGCAGGGCCACATAAACACGATGGTTTTAAGAGCCGCTACTCCATGAAAAAGTATCGGCTCATAAGCAGATGTTAAGTCCTGATGAAAAATAGGAGGATCGTATGTCAAACAGAGGCGAAATGTGGGTTCATGGAAACTCAGTCATAGTCCAGTATCCGGGTGGCGAGGGATTGTCACCATTCACACCTGGTCACCGGATGATAAACGCACCTCATCCCGACAACATAAGAGAGACGGTACCCTGGAGTGATTTGCTTGGGGTACGTTCGGCGAAGGGTGCAACCTTCAAAGGAGCATTTGGCGTTCCGAGTCAGCACAATTCAAACTGGTTCCATTTCAGTATTCCTAGTCCTGCAATTTTTCCGCAGCTAACTGCCGGGAATCATCTGGAAATTACCGTGAATCACATTTCGCTGTATTACGCGACAACCGACGAACACGTAACAATTGAAGAGATTGCTGTACATGACGGGGGGATCAATTACCCCGTCCATGGTATTGAAGGAACGAGACTCTACGGTGACCATAGTCTCGTCGCGGACGACAGAAACCACTGGTACATTGACCCGATTACTATGAGGTTGGGAAGAGCTCATGGTGTTCTGATCTCCGCCAGGGTTCTCTTCGATGTCAACGGTGAGATCACTTTCACGGCAGCGGCTATCCATTACCAGGTAGGCCCGTAGGTTATGCACGCTTTAGCCCTCGCAGATCATTAAGGGCTACGGCTCGTTGAAGACCGCCGCCTAACAACGTCGTTGGACCGTGATCCCAGCCGGTGCGCTGATGCGAAATGCAACTGCCGCTTGCTCAACCGCACCCTCAGTGCGCCTCGTAACCAAAGAAGAGATAGTCATGAGAAAAAGATTAGCGAAAACAAGTTTCTTAACGTCGATTTTGCTGGCGGCGCTTTTCGTCGCCGCCAGTAGTGCGTTCGGCGAGGCAATTAACCCGCACATTTTTTACCCGATCAAAGTCAGGCAGCAGCAAATGTCTTGAGGTCGCCGGTGAGCCCGGCCCCTTGGAACGGCGCGCCTGTCGTCCAGGGGAACTGCGACTACGCTGAGAACCAGCAATGGAAATTCACCCCTCTCGGCCCTAACGACGAGTACAGCATCACCGCTAGGCATAGCGGCAAGGTTCTGGATGTTTTTGGAGGAATATTCTCGTTGGGCAATGATGTAGACGTTCAGCAACGCGATTATAACGGCTTCGCCAATCAGGTGTGGCACGTCGCTGAACTTGGCAATCGCTACTACTCAACCATGGCGAAGTACAGTAGAAGAAGCTTAGACATCAGGGGGCTACTCGACCGCTGACGGCGCGCAGTCCATACAAGTCCCAAGGTCAAATCGACTTGCCGGACTAGAGTGCTTCTCGCAACTGTTGCAAGAAACTGAGCATTTCTGGCGTTGGCGACAGGAAAAAGTTGCGAAGATTGTCCCGTATGGCCCGCCATTACTCGCGACTCAACCGCTACTACTACTCGCCTCCTTCTTCTTCTTTCTTCTTCTTCATCCGATCAAGCTCCATCCGTTCCCGTAGCCACTTGGCGCGATCTTGGGCGCGCTTCTGTTGCTGCTTGCTTTGGCCGAAACGGTGCAACTGTAGGGGCGGCACACTTGAGCGCTAAGATGGTGCTGATGGAAATGAACCTATCCTTACCTCGATCACTTTGATGGCTGAACACCCTGATTTGTATTGTTAAATTCGTGGAGGCCGGATCAGGTGCTTGCCTGCACACGCTTTACATCTCACGTAGTCGTGAAGCCATAGCGGAGAGTCTCAGCCAGTAGAACATCTGCCATTTTCTCGGCATGGTGTTCGACGATAACCCGCCTGACTTTGGGGTCTGAATACAGCCGTTTACACGCCTGACAATGGTGGGCGTACATATTCTCCCATTCAATGCTGGGATCATGTCGGGCGGCCCAAGCCAAAATCCTCTCAGGCCCCTCGATCCTTATCCATCTTTTCAAGAAATCATCCCCGGCTTGGGCATCGGCTTCAGCGAGAGTTGTGTGCCGAATGTTCCCCAGGTGCAGTTCCGGGATCTTTCTCAGCCCTATGCCGCAGCAGGCGTTTATTGTGCCGTCTGCTTGAATCGTCGTGGTGGAAAGGACGCTGTTACATCCTTGACGCGACGGTAGGTTGGAAGCGTTACAAGTCATCCCGTCCGGGTACTGGTAACTCTTCAAAGGTGTCAACGGCATCCAGGGACTCTCCAGAACTTTGACATAAACGTCTGGGTAGCGCTGGCGGGCCAGAACGAAATCGGGGTCGTTCTCGACGGTAGCTTTCGTGACACAGCGCGGGTGTACAAGTTCGACCATGACCGAGATGCGCAAGCCCGCTGCCATGGAGATGCAGACTCCCCGAACTATGTTCTGCACAGAAACAAACCGGGCGTGCTGATCGCCTGTACTGAAGTTAATCTCGTCCAGACCCGCGTTGACCAAACGCTCAACGTACTGGGCGGTAGCATCGGCTGTGGCCCAGTGGCCGTTAGTCACCAAACGGGTTATCAGTCCATTGACGTGGGCGTGCTTGATGCATTCGAGCAGGTCCTCGCCGATCAACGTGGCCTCGCCCCCTGTAAACACAACGACTTTATACCCATTCTCTGCTGCCTGTTCTATGGCGCGCATGATGAGACCCAAAGGCAAAAACGTGTTTTCCTTAGGACTGCTCAGCGTGCCACAGTTGCGACACGCAGCGGTACAGCGGAATGTGGGCATGATCGAGAGAGTACGCGCCTCTTGAATCGGCTCTAAGCTGTTCATTGTGTCCCCCTTTCGAAGGCATCGAGCGACGCGAGGAAGCCCTCATTGCGGAGTTCTTTGGCGTGCGTGAACATCTGTTCCGCAAACAGACGACTGACCACCTCCAGGTCGTTGCGTGAGATGGCCAGATCAGCTATGTCAGTTCCTGAAGCAATGGACGTGATTGAAAACCACCACCACGTTCTGCACGGCGACCGCATTGCGGATGGCGGCGATGTTATCCGAAACCAAAACATTTTCGCTCAGTGCTTCGGGTAATTGGCGCTCTGGGGTAGTCGCTGCTTGTATCTCTCGTGGGTTGATCTTCCTGACGTTGCCGGCGATCAAAGCATGAAGGATGGGTCCGTCGATGAACGTCAACATAGCCTCCGTGAGGTCGCGCTGAACCCTCCGCTTATCGAAGGTCACGATCAGCAGTTTGTCTATCTCTTGTGCACTCGCGTCCGGATGTTTGGCAGTCACCTCTTTACGTGCCTTGTCGCCATAATCCTTGGTCCAGGCGACGAATTGTTTGTTGCTGAGCAGTGCGAACAGCAACATATTAGAGAGACTAATCACACTATCGGGGAGGTTGACGGGCTGTGTGGATAGACTGTTGACGACCACACCCACCGGGTCTTTAAGGAACAATTCGCGCATCGCGCCCGAAGACGCCAGGTTCTTGTAAAGTTTACCGACGCCCTTGGAAAGGCCGTCGTAGTGTAGGATGAGGCGGGTTACGTCTTTCATTATGTTCTCCTTTCGTTCTTCGTAAATTCTTTACAAAGATAATGTCATCCTATATTTCAGTTTGCCTTCAGCCATATGCCCCCAATGTCAGTTGACCAGGGCGCGGCGATTATTAACGACGTCGAAAGCGAGGGTAGTCGTTTGCAAGCGGAGACTCTCCCGCTGCGTTGCCCGCAAGCGTCCTCTCCACTCCAAGCGGCTAAATTATTTCTGGGCTTTTTCTGGGCTGTTTATAGTGGCGTAATGGTGAGTGTGCGCAACTAGTCGGTAAGCATATTCCCTTTTGGGTTAACTTGTCGACCCGAATTGACTCACTACTTCGCATTTGAATCTCAATGAGTCACCCATGCCGGCCGAATCATTTGATTAACCTAAGCTCACAGGATTAAGATGCATCAAAAGGCTCACGGTCTAAGCCATCATGGCAAATAGGCAACTCACGTCCGACGAACTGAGCGAACTGTTTCGACCCCTCCTTCAAGAGGTGAGAGGCAGACTTCTTAGCCTTAGCAAAGGCGACGAAACATTACATTGGGCCTTGCGCCGGAAACTTGCGAAGGAACTTGTGTACGATGAGCGCGGCAAGCCAATGCAGCGCCAACAACTCAAGGCGTTTAAGCGTGGCGAGCAAGGGAATAAGTGTGCTCTGTGTTCAAACGAACTGCCCGAGAAAAATGTCGTGCTTGATCGAATCACTGCCATGTCAGGCTACACTAAAGCAAACACGCGATTGCTTTGCAGAGAATGCGATTACAAACAGCAGGAGAGTCGCGGCTTCGCGTAGAGTCGCACTCGGTGGCGATCTCAGAGGATTTAATTTGCGGAGGTAAGCCCAATCCATCTCACAGCTTCAGATATCGACACTCACTATCAACCATCAGCTCGTTACGAAGCTAATCGTTGATTCATCGGCATAAGGATAGAACCGGCATGAAAGCGACCGAAACCAGATTTCTCCCGTTCCTCCAAGGTACCAAGCAATTCATCATTCCAATCTATCAGCGTACCTACAGTTGGACTCAAACGCAGTGTCAGCAACTCTGGGACGACGTACGACGAGCGGGAAGCGACGAAAAGATCTCCGGACACTTCGTCGGCTCAATTGTCTATATCGATTAGGGTCTGTTTCAAGTTACGGCAGTACCACAGTTGCTCGTAATCGATGGCCAGCAACGTCTCACGACTCTTTCACTTTTGATAGCAGCGCTGGGCAAGGTAGTTGAAGAAAAGAATGTGGACATTGAAATAAGTCGAAAGAAAATTGGTAACTATTATCTCTTTAACGCAGAGGAAGAAGGGGAACTTCATTACAAGCTAATTCTTACGCAGAGTGACCGCGACACGTTGATTCGAATTCTCGAGGAAAGAGAATTGCCAAGTCAGTGTTCAGGGTTAATAAGGCAAAGTTATGAGTTCTACCTTGACCGTTTGAGAAAACAGCCTGGGGAGTTAGCTAACATCTACAATGGCATTGGAAAGCTCATCATCGTTGATATTGCTTTAGATCGTGAGCGTGACAATCCGCAACTTATCTTTGAAAGTCTGAACTCCACCGGCCTCCGTTTGTCGCAGGCTGATCTGATTCGAAACTACGTTTTGATGGGTCTGGAAAGGCGCCTACAAACCGAACTCTACAACAAGTACTGGTATCCGATGGAGCAAAGCTTCGGCCATGCAGAGTACGCAGCGCACTTTGATCGTTTCATGCGCGACTATCTGACCATCAAGACTGGTCGGATTCCGAATATCAATGACGTTTACAGCGTTTTTAAGAGTCATTCGCAAACGGCTGGGCTAACAACTGAGGAAATCGTTGCTGAGATATATCGTTACTCGAAATATTTTGTAAGACTGGCGTTCTCAAAGGATGCAGACGCGGACATCAACGCTTCACTGGATGACATCAATACCCTTCGAGTCGATGTTGCTTATCCCTTTCTCATCGAGGTCTTCGATGACTATGAGCGCGGGGTAATTGATCGCGATACTGCGCTGGCTGTTGTAAGACTCATTGAGAGCTATGTCTTTCGCAGAGTGATTTGCGGGATACCAACTAATTCCCTGAATAAGACCTTCGCCAATCTCTACAAAGAGATCGACCAAAAAGACTACTTAGAAAGCCTCAAAGAGGCTTTTCTACTCAGAGATTCTTATCGGCGATTTCCTAATGATGAGGAATTCCGACGAGAACTCATTGCTAAAGACGTTTACAGTTTGAGGAATCGGAACTATCTGCTTCGCAAACTTGAAAATTTTGAGCGCAAGGAAATAGTTAACATCGAAAGTTGCACTATCGAGCACATAATGCCTCAAAATCCAAGTCTTTCAGAGGAATGGCAACGAGACTTGGGCGACGACTGGAAGGATGTGCAAGCGAAGTATCTTCACACTCTTGGAAATCTCACGTTGACCGGCTACAACCCAGAGTTGAGTGATCGACCGTTTCAGACGAAACGCGACATGCCCGGAGGGTTTCGCGATAGTCCACTGCGATTAAATCGAGGTCTCGCCCAGCTAGAGAAATGGGATGAGTCGCAGATTGTTTTGCGCGCCGACAACCTGGCTTCGGTCGCTGAACGAGTCTGGCCTCAACCGGTGCTCCCGCCAGAGAAAGCCGCGGAGCTTGAGTACAAAAAAGTAGTTCAGTTCACTCCTTATACCCTGGATCTCCACGCCGAGAATTTGAAGGGTCCGATTCTGGCGCTCTTCGAAGAACTTCGAAAACGAATTCTCAATCTTGATTCCTCTGTTCGTGAAGAGATCCTCAAACTCTACATAGCATATAAGACAGATACTAACTTCGTGGACATCATTCCTCAGAAAAGCGGGCTTCGTCTCTCTTTAAATATGCGGTTCGATGATATCGACGATCCCAGAGGTATTTGTCGAGATATTACTGGTCTCGGAAAGTGGGGAAATGGCGACGTAGAAGTTCGTGTTTCGTCTCGCGACGACATCGATAATGTAATGCCTTTAATTCACCAATCGTTCGAACAACACTTCGATGGAGACACGATCGCGGTGGATTAGCAGATGCTCTGTCACCGAACAGGCACGCGCTCAGTTCAGAATTCCCATGAAGACATTTGAGCAACTCGCACGACTGCGAGAGATTTCACAGCTACAGTGTGGTAAATCTGATCATCATTCGCTTGATAAGCCAAAGTTCCAGTGTGATATATGAGTATCGTTATTCCAGGCTAGCTGCTTACATAATCTTCTATGACGAAATGCGATGATTTGGAAATTCTTACCGGTGACAATCTTACAGTGTTGCTCACCATTCCCGCTGAATCGATCCAATGCTGTGTGACATCGCCACCTTATTGGGGACTCCGTGATTATGATCACCCAGCTCAAGTTGGGACTGAACCATCACCAGAAGATTACGTTCAGAATTTGGTAAAAGTATTTAGAGAAGTCCGACGCGTTATGCGCCCCGATGCAACGCTATGGTTGAACGTGGGTGACGGCTATGCTCGAAATGGCGGCACTGGTAATCATGGTCCCAACGCCGTTGTGGGTAATACTAAGAAGCTTATTCAAAGGCGAAACTGTAAGGTCCCGGAGTGTTGGGGACTAAAGGACCGTGATTTGATGGGCTTGCCATGGCGGGTAGCGTTTGCGCTTCAGGCGGATGGTTGGATACTGAGATCCCGAATAACCTGGATAAAGAAAACTGCCATGCCAGAAAGCGTGAAGAATAGACCGACAAGCGCAACGGAGGAAATCTTCCTCTTTGCTAAATCGGCAAATTACTTTTATGACGCACAAGCAGTTAGGGAGACCTCGGGCGCTAACCTTCGAAACTATTGGATACTTGGTCCAGAGCCACACGGTAATGGCCATCCAGCAGCGTTCCCGCGTGAATTGGCTCGACGATGTATTCTTTTGGGATCACGTGCAGGTGATACTGTTCTCGATCCTTTTGGTGGTTCAGGAACGACTGGTATTGCTGCAATTGAACAGGGCCGCAAAGCTATACTGATTGAATTAAATCCCGCCTTCGTAGAAATCAGTAAGGAGCGCGCACAACATGGCACTCAAGCGCGGTTCGAAGCAGTTAATTCTTGAGTATTTTCTCCGAAACATTGGCAAAATCCTCCACTCAAGGGACATTCAGAATGCAAGCGGTGGAGCTGTTGAGTGGGCCAGACGTGTTCGCGAACTGCGAAATGAGGACGGTTACCAGATCCTTTCTCACAAGGATCGCGCCAACCTAAAACCGAATCAGTACCTTCTCGAGACGATTGGAGTGTCCTTGTGTTTTTTGTGCCTTCTTGTGGCTGAAATCCTGTAAACTTTGCCTCGCTTTGCCCAGACTCGACCGGATAATCCAGGAGGTTCCCCTTGAAAAATAAGTTGCGATTTATCTACGCCCTCATGCTCGCATTCGTGGTTATCGGAATAGCGCCGGTTGTTAAGACTTCAGCGACTCAGGATCAGCCAACCATCGCGAAGGATTCGATTCAGATCAGAGCCTTCACCTTCAATGTCTACAAAGGTAATTACGACGTCTGGAGCTGGGCGCCCGAGATGAAGTTTCGCGTCAACGGTCCTATCGCGAGTGGCAGTCAGCTTTACGTCCAATTCTCGTTGCCAACCGGCGCGTGGGTGAAGTTTGATTGCGACACAGGCAACATCGAAAAGGGTTATTGGTGGAAAACTGAGTGCGGCGGCCGTCAGGTTGACGAGGCGCAGGGCAGCCTTTATACGGGTCCGGTGAATTTCACCATCAAAATGCGTAATGAGCTTCAGGGTACCGATTCAACGCTTTTCACCGGCAAGATGAAAGTCGGGAAATACAAATCCAACGAAGCGGGTCCGAAAGCTGCCCAAAAATTTGTTTACTACGTGGACCACGATTTCAATCTGCCAATCGGCTATGTTTACCTGACACCGACGGACGTGTACGGCTGGAAGTTTCCTGATTTCCACGTAGCTTTCTGGGTGCGTGGCGATGCGTATAAATTCGATCCTCACCTCTTCTATCAGGGGAAGGAAGTCGGTAAGACGTTTTTGGACGGAATGGAAATCGGAAAAGCTGGCTGTGAGGCGGAAGTTGAAATCAACACCACTCACTACGTCGAAGACTCTGTCCCGCAGAAAGCAAAATGGGCGCGTGTTGAATGTGATTTCCCAAATATCAAAGGCAGCAACACGACCAACGACGATACGACCAAAAATATCTACACCCTCGCTGCCAATCCCGGCGAATACGAATTCAAGCTGCTTTGGAACAACAAGCTTGCGAGGTCGATGAAGTTCACAGTTCAGCCCGGTGGGAAGTTTGATAATGGAATCGCGAGCTCTAATCAGCTCGGCAGCGACCGCGTGATCGTTCCGGTCACAATCATCGGCGATCAGGATGGCTTGTGGAACAAGACCGCGTGGCAAACCGACGCGTTCTACGGCAACCCACTCAAAGGTTTCACTCCGACGCCATAACAATCAGCCACGAAAAGGCACAAAAAGCACAAATGGATTAAAGAGTAGAGGCGTCCGGTTGATTATTCGGACGCCTCTACTATCAAACACATTTTGTGCTTTTTGTGGCTAATTCTCGCCGATAAACGCGGATCTGCGTTCATCCGCGAAAACCTGCGGCTTAATAATTCTTTTTGTGTAAAATGCGGGGTGTATGGAGAATCTCAGTTTCAGGGAAGAAGTTGCAAACAGTATCAGCCACGGCCTGGGCCTTGTGCTGGCTGTGGTTGCAGTTCCGATCCTCGTGCTCGCGGCACTGCGTGGCGGCAACGTGCCCTTTGTCGTCGGCGTTAGTGTGTTTGGTGGGACGATGGTGTTGCTTTATCTGGCCTCGACGCTCTATCACTCAATCACTCACGAAGCTGTGAAGGGCATATGCCGAGTGTTCGACCACACTGCAATCTTCCTTTTGATCGCCGGCACCTACACGCCGTTTAGTCTCGGAGTGTTGCGTGGCCCGTGGGGGTGGTCGATGCTGGCAACGGTTTGGGCGTTGGCGATTATCGGCATCACTCTCAAAATTAGAAAGCGAACACGTCATTCACGGATCTCGATTGTGTTGTACGTCATTATGGGTTGGCTGGCGATCGTGGCAGTGAAACCGATCGTGATGTTGATACCTGTTCCGGGCATTCTTCTGATACTAGCTGGCGGGATTGCTTACACCGGAGGCCTGGCGTTTTTCGCCGCGCAAAGGATTCGCTATAACCACTTCATCTGGCATCTCTTCGTAATCGCAGGCACGACGTGTCACTTCTTCGCCGTGTTGTGGTACGCGTCTTAGCTACACAAAAATAGATAAGACAGAAAAAGATGGGCGCCGCATTCGGATGCGGCGCCCATTGTTATAGCAAAGGACTTCAGCGCGATTTGTACTGGAATGTGACCCGCGTTTCTTCTTCCAGGACCAAGGGGCGCACGAAGCGATAAGCCTTGCCACTCTTCGGGACTTCGATTGCAACCGGGAGAATGCCGGCAACGCGACGTTGCAGGTTGGTTACGTTCGACGAAATCGAATACAAGTTCAACGGCGTCCGCGACTGAATGGGCAGCTCATTGATCCGTGAGCTGTTAATGAAATTACCACCCGAAGCAGTGACTGTAACCGTCTCTTGAACAGTACCCACCTCGAGCGTGGTTCCCATGTGCGCCGGTTGTGACGCTTGTAGCTGCAAATCCGTTCGTGCTGCCTTGAAACCCGGAGAGTTTATAAGCACGCTCACGGGACCAGGCTGCACGCCGGCAATTGCCCAGCGGCCGTTATCGTCAGCCTTCGTAGTCAAAGTGGCTCCGGTCTGCGTGTTGCTCACTGTTACTTCAGCGCCGGGTATCACCGCACCCTGCGAATCAACAACGACGCCACCAATCTGTCCCGGCTGAAGCGACCTGGGGTCAGTTGGGACCGGAAAGGTAGAAGCCAAATCGCTCGCGTCTGCACTATCGATCGACATGTTGTTCGCGACCGACTCTGGAACCCGATCGGCCGAGAGTGCGTTACCGCCGAATTGCTTTACCAGAAGGCGATCTGGAAGCGAGATTTCCCACGTCAGAATATTGACGGGAATGTCGAGTTTTGCGAGCCCCATGTCGTAAGAGCCAGCTTTGCCGAAGCGTGCTCCTGAAGTGAGATAAACAAACGACACGGTATAAGCCCGCGAAGAATCGAGCCCCGCACGCAGCAACGGTACGCGAGTTCCATCAACTCCTTCTACCGGCTTTACTCTCTCTCCTTCAACTTCCGCGGAGAGCAGTTGCGCGCCCGCAGGCAATCCGACTTTCATGAATGCCTTCGCATGATTTCGCACACGCAAAGAGATTTCAGTCAGCGATCTTCCTTCAACAGTTGTGAGCGTGGTGACTGTGCCGCGCTCGGCAACTGCCGAAAGAACATCCGCATCGAGGAACTGCCGCCACTCGAGTTGCAGTTTGAGATCATCGTTGCCGCGACGGTTGTAGCGAAACGCCGCCTGGAGTGGGAAGTGAGAAAGCGAGCGCGTTATGGCGCCGGCTTCACGCACGTCCATGCGACGCAGCCCGCCGGATTCCTTCGCTTCCAGTTCCATCGCGCCCACGCCTTCCACAAGCAGTTCACCCGTTTCACGTTGGGCTCCTTCAAAAGCGAGCAAAGGCGAATCGACCTTGGTTTCGCGATTGCTTCGTTCAATTGCGATTAGAAACTGATGGTTTCGACGTGCCGGATCGTGAACTTGCAAAGTAAGTGTGTTGCCGGACAACTCACTCGATTCGAGTGAGTTACCTGATGCCGTAGTCAGTTCAAAGCCGGCCGGCAAAGTAATCTTGAACTCGGCTGCTTCACCTTGGATCACGTTGACGTCACAAAGCGCAGTGAGTCGCAGTTGCGAATCGCCAACTGAGACGACCTGCTTGATGTCGGAAAGAAAGCGGATCTCGCGTTGTGCGACCGGTGCGGCAATCTCACGCGTGGTCCACCAGATACGTGCCGGTTTCCCAGGTTCGAGTGCAGCTTCGATTAGCGTGTTGCCGGTCGAGGTTTGGCGACTCGTCACGATACCTGGTTCCACACGAACGTTGGCATGACTGCCGGGTAGTTCCAAACTCAACGTGGAACTGCTGGCGAGCGGCACCGGCAACATGAACGACGCACGGCCTGCTTCAATCGCTAAAGGCGCCGCAACACCGAGCGAGACTGCAAACGGACCTGGACCATTTAATATTGCCGAATGGTTTGCTCCTTCCTGCAATAACGGCAGCGGGTTGTTCATCTGCTTTGCTTCGAGAATCGTCAACGCTGTAGTGAGAGGAGTCTTCACCGATCCTTTTTGAAGCAATGACCCATCGATATCTACGGTGCCCACCAGCATCTGGTTTTCAACGCGAAGCTTGAAGACGGCGTGTGACAGGACATACGGAAGCGGAACCTCATCTGGTGTCTTGGCTTTGCGCGTTGAGAGCTCAACCAGGCGGTTATATTCGGCTAGCGACAGCGTTACGGTGCCGGGCGAACCTGGAGCTGGTAATGCTGTATAGACCGTGTTGTTTCGCTGTTGGCCCACGGCCACGACGGTTATCAATAAAATAAGTATCAGTACTCTCATTGCGCACCTTTCTTTCTCTCACGTTGAAAGTCAAACTCAACCGAAGGTGTTTGGTTCTCTGCGGTCAGCTCCGATACGAGGAAGATCGAAGGACCGAAGTGTGGGAACACCACCCGCAGCGGACGATTGCGAGCAGGTCGCCCGCCGCCTTGTTTATCGCGGAGCTTGGCAACAAGTTGTTTGGCTTCGGCCTGCTCGGCAGGAATCTCACCCTCGGCGCGTTGCTGTTCGGTTGAGGATGCAGTTTCACCTCCGCGCAACGCGGTGGACTCGGGCCCGGTGTAGGTTGCGACTCGAAAGTTTCCGGACAATCCAGGCGCCGGCGTTACCCGATACAGCGGTGGATGATGAAGCAGCAGGTGCGATTTCGAAATCGGTAGATCAACCGCTACGAGTGAAACGCGCGTTCGTCCGCGGTCGGTCCACGATGCCGCGCGATCGAGATATGAAACTTCGACGATGAACGCGGGCGCCTCTTCACCCGAGCGAGTTTTTTCGAGCGGAAGTAAGAACGAGCCATCGGGCGCTTTTCCTGGACGTATCGGACGACCCGCAACGGATGCGCTCCATAGCACAGCCGTGGAAGGCAACGTGAGTTTCAGGAAGTTGCGTTGATTATTCCGGACTGCAAAGCGCGACTGGACCAGAATCTTTCCGTCCGCCGCGATCAGAGTGTTGTACTCCGCTTCTTCGATGTTTGCAGTGAGCACTGCCTGTGGGGTGTAGCGAGCGACGTCCAGCGAAAGCGTCCGCTGTGACTTTCCATCGGCAGGTTGGAATCTAAACGCGATCAGCGATGGCGACTGGCGGTTGGCGATGACCTGGCCCAGCTCACTGGCTTCGGCATCTTCCATGCCACTTGGTTGACGTTCCTTGATTTCTCCGGCGCCGAGAACTTCAACGCCGATGCCGCCGGTTTCCCGTTCTGCATTTGGAAGCCGCAGCAGCGGCACGTCAAGTTTTCCGGAACGTGGCAGACGCAGTTCGCCGCTCAATGTAAAACGCGCAGTGTTTTGCACCGGCTCGATGAACAGCACTTTTAGTTCGCGATTGGAAACGTCCCAATCGGCGATCATCGCGCCCGAAACCTGGTTGACAGTTAACTGCTCCGGCAGTTGAACGATAACTTCGTTGGCCAGTCCCTGTACGACTTCCACCTGAACTTCAGCGTTTACCTGCGTCGCGTCTTCTCCGAGGCCGACCAGTTGTGTAATCGACCCGCGCAGTCGCAGCGGCTGGCTGGCGCGCACGTCATCCACTTTGCGCCGCCATGCGAAAGTGAGTGGCTCACCGCCGCGTCCGTTCGCGACCCAGCGACTTCCAGTCGCGTTCTCTGAATGCTCGAGCAGCAATCCGCCCGTGATACGTACGTCGACACCTTGTCTTACAAGTTCGACTGTCGCGTGCGAAACGGCAGAGTTACTGACGGGTAGATGCAGAATATCAGTGCCTGCGACTGTGTTTACCGGTGCAACGATTTGCATCGTCAACACCGAGCGCCCGGTTTTTGAGAGCAGTAGATCGGCGCGACCCGGACCTTTGTCGGTCGTTTTCATCGCCAGATTTACTGGTCTGCCATCGAGTTTTGCATCGCGGACAATCAAGCCGTCCGGCATGGCGATGCGAACCCAACCGTTCTTGATCACGTCGACGGTAAGTCGAGCTTCGCCAGTGGCGAGATCGCCATCAACTTTCAAGGTGTAGTCGATGCGACTTAGTGTCGCTTCGACGGGCGGCGCATCAGGTTCCGGCTCTGTCGGCGAGGCGGCATGTTTCAAAGACATGTATTCATTCACGGGGAGCACGACCCAGCCATCAGCCGCGGATGTTCCGGTTTGCGCAAAACTGGAGGCACCGGCAACGACGAACAGGAAGAGCGCGAGCGCCATGCGGGACGCAGGCAAACGCTTGTGGTTCATGGGAAATTCTCCTTCTGTAATTTTGTGTGCTCGTTGGCAGGCACACGTCTAGACAATGCGGCTACCGTAGCCGCAACAAATCAAATCGCACTTTTGTTCGAAGCGAGATCGAGGCGTGATCTCTTGGTAAAGCTGCACCTAAGATGCAGGGAGGTTGCCTAAAGTAGCCTTGGCCGCTGCTTCTCTGTGAACAGAGAAATCTGACAGGTCACGAGGGTTCGCGAAACTTTTTTGGAGTGACGCCGGTCCAGTTGGACTGCAACCCATTTCAGTGTTAGTTAAGAAGGGGCAGCGTTTGCGCCTCGCAATTGCCGGTCACGACAAAGACACGCGAGGTGCGACTCTATCCAGGAATCAAGCCATGAAGCCGACAGACAGACCACGTGTAAAGATCTGCTGCATCGCGAGCATTGAAGAGGCGTGGATGGCGATTGACGCAGGTGCTTCAGCGATTGGTTTGGTGTCGGCGATGCCGAGTGGTCCGGGACCAATTCCGGAAGATCTGATTGCAGAAATTGCTGCAACCGTTCCGCCGGGTGTGAGTTCGTTTCTGCTTACCTGTCTGCAGGACGCGACGTCGATCATCGATCAGCAGCGTCGACTCAGAGTCAATACGATTCAGATCTGCGATCGACTGATGAGTGGCAGTTATCAGGAAATACGCGAAGCGCTGTCGGGCATTAGAATCGTCCAGGTCGTGCACGTCACCGGTCAGGAGTCTGTTGATGAAGCGATCGCCGTGGGGCCGCACGTTGACGCGATCCTGCTTGACTCAGGCAATCAATCGCTGGCGATCAAGGAACTCGGCGGCACTGGTCGAACACACGACTGGAGTTTGAGTCGTAAGATCAGAGAGGCGGTCGATGTGCCGTTGTTTCTTGCAGGTGGACTAAACCCCACCAACGTCGCCGCAGCCATTCGCGAAGTTCAGCCGTTTGGAATTGATGTTTGCAGCGGACTGCGGACCGAGGGTGCCCTCGATCCGCAGAAGCTCTCAGACTTTATCCGTGCAATCCGTGGTTAGAATGTGAGTCTAACCGCGAGCTGCACCTGGCGCGGGTCGCCCACACCCTGCCGCAGGAAACCGTCAAAGTTAAACAGTCCCGGCGTCACGAGTGGATTGACATTATTGGTGTTGTTGAAGGTATTGAACATCTCGATGATGGGAATTATCGAGAAGCGTTCGTTGAGTTTGATTGGTCTTTGAATACGCCAGTCAAACGAGAAATATTCATTGTCCTTGCGCAACGTGTTGCGATTTGTAGCGGTGCGAACTGCTGGAGTGATCGGCTGCGCGCTTCGTGCCTGCACGCGGAAGTTCCCGTCAAATCCCCAACCCATATTAATAAAGGTGAAGAAATTGAACTTGTGACGGATGTCGCGATCCGATAGCGCGTAGTCGAGACTGAGGTTTAGCGGATCAAATGAGCGATCGGTAAATGGATCACGTTCGTTCGAATCGTCGTCCTTGTCTTTCGAAATCGCGTAGTTCCATTCAAACTGATAGCGCTTGGCAAACCTCTTTCTCATGCCAACTGTAAAGCCGTCGAAAACAGACCGGCCCACAGCACTGGTCACGAACACATCTCCAAATCCCGGAAACAGTCCCACTCGATTCAGGTTGATGAAGCGCGTTAGGTGGACGCCTTTCGAGTGAGTGAAGTCGAAATACAGCGACAGATCTTCAGCCAGCTGCTGCTCGAATTGAACGTTGGCTGTGTAGATCCTCGGGTTAGCGTAATCCTTGCTAAACACGCGAATTGATGCGAATGCAGGAAGACCGCCCAATGGTGGAACATTCACGATATTGGGCCACACTGGCAGGCCCTGACCGTTGCTGCAACCGAAGGAAGATCCGCAGGCGATACCAAACTGTTGCACACCATTGTCTGTAATCGAACCGACCTGAGAGAGCATGTTCTGCCGGCCGTAAAAGATACCCGCGTGAGCTCGCAGCACTGACTTGCCTGAATTAGATATATCCCAGGCAAAGCCAAGACGCGGCTGAAATTCTTTCTTGGCGCTATGCAATGTGCCGTCAGAAGGGAATCTTGGATTCGATAGCAACGAAGCGTAGACGGTCTGAGCGGGTGGTACAACAGGCTCTGGGAAAATCTGAGCCTCCCAACGCAGGCCGTAGTTCAAAGTGAAGTTTGGTCTAAGCTGCCATCGATCCTGGACGAAAAAAGCGATGTCTTCGTTCTTAATAGTCGATTTACCCGGAGGCGGAGCACCGCTGATTCCAGTCGGGATGCCGTTCTGCAAATAGAGAAGCAGTGGACCACCTACGCTGCTTCCAGCGCCGCAGGTTTGATTAAACGGTGCGCCCTGAGTGATCCACCCGGTAAAGGCCCCCGTCCCGTTAAAACACTCACCCACGGTTGGACCAAAGCCATTGGCAGCGGGTGTTGACGCATAACGCAGAAAACCTGAAGGGCTGTCGAAGATGTAACGGCCTGTAAAGAAACCACGGAAAACCTGGTCGTTCAGCGTGTGCAGCCACTCGCCGCCGAGTTTGATGTTGTGATCGCCTGTAATGATCGAGAAGTTGTCCTTGGCATGGGTGCGCCAAAGTAGTTCATCGACGTTCGGTTCGAGGAAAAACGGAAAACCGAATCTGAAAGTTGTGGCAAACCCCATTGCAGTATCCGCCGGGACATTCGATGCAACAGCAGCGCGAGGTCGCAGCTCACGACTGTAAGAGAAGTGGGCTTCGTTTAGTTTTGTGGGCGACACAGTGGTGAATAGATTTGCGCGCACTACGTTGATCTTTGACGGGCCTTCAGTGCCGTTCGCAGAGTTTCCGTATGTGGCCACGTCGAACGTCTGGTTCGTGTTTTTCGAATAGTCGAAGTTGTACGAAACGGAAAGGTGATTTGAACTGGTGAGATCGAAGTCTACCCTGGAGAAGAATGCCTGATTATTGATCTTGTGTTCGACCGGCAATCCTTCTTCTTGTTGGCGAGTAGTCCTGATGAAACCAATCAGGGCCAGTCGCGCGCAATCGTCGTTACCGTTGATTGCAGCTTCATTGGCGAGAATTGTGGGCGCCGTAATCGGGCACGGCGTAGCACCAAGCTGTTCGCTCAGATTCGCGCGTTCCAATTTTTCCCGAATGCCTTCAAAGGCGAAGAAGTAAAACGCTTTGTCCTTCTTGATTGGACCGCCAATTGTTCCGCCGTACTGCTTGCGATTAAAACCTTCGAGCGGTTTGCCATCGGAAGTATTTGCCGTTAGAGCTTCAAGGCGCTGGAAATAAAATGCGCTGCCGTGAACGTCGTTTGTGCCTGATTTCGTAATGACGTTGATCACGCCGCCGGCGGTGCGTCCAAACTCAGCACTCGCACCGCTCGCCACCACCTGAAACTCTCTTACTGCCTCGAGTGTGATGTCGATTGCGGCGCGTTGTCCGCCAAGTTGTTCGCCGAAGAAGCCGTTGTTGTAATCGCCTCCATCGAGACTGACGTTATTAAAGATTCCGCGTTGGCCCGCGAAATTAATCTCATCGCCGTCGGGACCTTGTGTGATGCTTACGTTGGGCGTGAGTGTCAGCAGGTCTTCAAACTTTCTGCCGAGAACTGGTGTAGTGCTGACCGCTGTCTCGTTCATCGTCGTGCTGGCCTCAGTCTTGACGGTATCCACGGTTGGAGTCGTCGTGACGGTGACGCGTTCTTCGACGCTTGAGATCTTCAACGAGAAGGGAATGGTCAACGCCTGGCCCACCGTGAGCGTGGTGTTTTCAAGCACGGTCGTCGCAAAGCCCTGTTTGGCCACAGTGACCGAATAGTTGCCGGGTTGAAGCAGAGGCGCAATGAACCGCCCATCTTCGTCGGTCGTGAGCGTGCGCGAAAAATTGGTGCCTAGATTCTTAATTTCAACGTTCGCGCCGGGAACGACTGCGCCATTGGCGTCGACAACAGTGCCCTGGATGGTTCCGGTCGTGATCTGAGTTTGGGCCAGGACGTTCGGAACGATCAGCAGCGTGAGAATGAGGCTTGCTGCAAAAGAAAAAGTTCGGGGGAAACGGCTAAGTACGGGGGTCCGCATAGTGATCTCCTATATTCAAGTGTGTTGACTAGTTGCAGATTTAGCTTGGATATGTTCAAGTTTCTGGACCGGTCTCAAACTTCTCGGGAGAAAGGTTTTTGCTGCTGGATCATTTGCTTTGTGTATCGGGCCAGTGGTCGGACATCTTAGTAACCCCTATCGGACGTGTCAATGAAACTTTCAGGTCGGTAGCACCCTAATTTCAGATTCTCTGTCCAACAGAGAAGAATTTCAGACTCGTTCGGAAAAACTACTCATGGTTACAACGTTTTTGTAACAGTTAAATAGTTATGCTGGGTTCAATGGACCTTCAGATTGGAATTTCGCTGGTGCTGCTGCAGGACTCTACCGGCATCATTGCGCGGATCTGGAGCTATCTGACGCAGCAGTTCACATTTGGGCGGATTACGGTCTCTGCTTCCAGTTTGTTTCTCGGCGCGGTCGTATTTGTGGTGACACTCTTCGCGGGGCGTTGGACCAGCGCGCTAATCGAGCGACGGATGGCGAATCGCCGGCATATCGATGCCGGACTGCGCTACACGATTTGCCGGCTGGTGAAGTACGTCGTCATGACAGTCGGATCGCTGGTCGCACTCAAACAGGCTTTTGCAATCGATCTCACCTCGATTGCCGTGATCTTTACGGCGCTGTCAGTAGGCATTGGCTTTGGTCTTCAATACATTGCTTCGGATATCGCGTCCGGATTTATCCTGCTTTTTGAGAGACCGATAAGGATCGGCGATCGGATCACAATCGGAGACGACGAAGGCGATGTGCAGAGTATTAATCTGCGCACCACAATCGTCACCACAAACGATCGGATTGCGATCATCGTGCCGAATTCAAAACTGGTCAGCCAACGGGTGGTGAACTGGTCCTATGGCGATCCGTGTGCGCGGATTGCAATCCCGATTGGTGTGGCGGACGATTCCGACATTGAACTGGTGACGAACACGCTAACTGAAGCGGCGAAAGGCGTGCCGAGTGTTTTGAACGATCCCGAACCGTGCGTGCAGTTTTTGAAGTTTGGCGACTACTCACTGGATTTCCGTCTGCTTGTTTGGACAAATCAGCCACGTCGTCACGTTCAGATTCGCAGCGACATCAACTACCGCATTGCGCGGTTGTTTCGAGAGCGTAACATCAGGATTCCGTATCCGACACAGGAGTTTCTTCTTAAAGGTTTGCCTCGCAATCTCGAACCGAGCCTGTTGACTGACGACGACCTCGCGGACGCACGAGTCGCAGATGAACGCGGATAATCGCAGATTTCAGTAATACTTTTGTGTTTGTTCGTACCTTTTTGCGGCCCAATATTGCGTAACGAAACTGAGTGAGGCATCATTCATTTTTCAGAGAAACACGATGAGATCTGCTCGATCGCTAAGTAACGTTCGCGCTGTGGTAGGCGACAAACGCGAGGCTATTTTGCGCGCCGCCATCAGCGTCTTCGCGCATAGTGGCTACTTCAACTCAAAAGTGGCCGACATCGCGCGTGAAGCAGGCGTCGCCGATGGCACGGTCTATCTTTACTTCAAAAGTAAAGAAGACATTCTGCATTCCATCTTCGACCGTAGTGTTGAAGACGCACTCGAAGCCGCGCGAAAACAGATCGCGGAAGTTAACGATCCAACCGACAAACTTCGCCAAATCGCTCTACTGCATCTCGAACGACTTGGCGCTGATCGTGATCTCGCGGTCGTTTTCCAGGTTGAACTGCGTGGCTCGACAAAGTTTATGGAAGAGTTTTCGGCTGCTGGTTTCGCGGAGTATCTCTCGCTCATCCGTTCTACTTTTGAAGAAGGACAACGTGCCGGCATCTTCCGGGCCGATCTAAACGCCAAAGTAGTAGCCAAGATCCTTTTCGGAGCCCTCGATGAGATGGCCACGAATTGGATCCTCTCAAAACGCCGCTACAAATTGGCGCCGATGGCAGACGAAGTGTTGGATATTTTTCTAAACGGAGTGAAGACGCAGTGAAACGAGCGGTTGAGTACACGGATTTACACGCCAGTACTCCTGCGCGCCGGTCTGCCTCTGTAGACGAGCCCGCCACGCTCGTCGACGTCTTCGAACGAGTTGCACTCAAACACAAACGAGCCGACACGCTGAATTACAAGCAGGGCGGTCGTTGGATTGCGCTTTCATCCGACGAAATGCTCGCGCGCGCAAAGTCCATTGCCTCCGGACTGCACGCAATCGGGGTCCGACCGGGCGATCGCGTTGCAATACTTTCCGAGAGTCGGGTTGAATGGACTCTCACCGATGCCGGCTCGATCTTCGCCGGCACTATCGACGTTCCGATCTATCCCACGTTAACGCCACCTCAAGTCCGCTACATCCTGAACGATTCGGGCGCCTGTATTCTCTTTCTCGCAAATCGAGAAAAGTTTGCGGAGCTGAAAGAGGTGCTTGGTGAGTGCCCGAACGTAAAGCACGTCATTTTCTTCGAGGCTGAAGGTGTGACGGAGAGAGAAGGTTTGACGTTGGCCCAGGTGGAGGAAAAAGGACGCGAACTGCAACAGCGTGAACCCGGCCACATCGATCAGTCAGTTTCGAAGACCGCGCCGGACGACCTGGCGACCATCATTTACACTTCTGGAACCACGGGCGAACCCAAAGGCGTGATGCTGACGCATTCGAATCTGGTCTCAAATCTGATCGACTCTTCCGGGCATCTGTCTTTCGGCGAACGCGATACAGCACTTTCAGTTTTGCCGTTGTCGCATGTTTTCGAACGCCAGGCGATGTACATGTACCTGCATCAGGGCATGGCAGTTTATTTTGCGGAGTCGCTGCAAACAATTGGTCCAAACTTGAGGGAAGTGCGTCCCACCGTGCTTGTGGGCGTGCCGCGAATCTTCGAAAAGATCTACGCACGCATTCGCGAACGCGCAACTGAAGCGGGCAAAGTAAGCGCTGCATTGTTGGCGTGGTCTGTTTCTGTCGCGCGCGAATATGCCAGATACCTGATAGCACACGAGCGCGTCCCTGCATTTTTGAAGTTCAAGCATTGGATTGCTGCGAAGCTCGTCTTTTCAAAGTGGCAGTGGGCGTTTGGCGGACGCATGCGAATACTGGTGTCGGGAGGCGCAGCATTGCCGGAAGATCTTTCGTACATCTATACCGGCGCTGGCATTCCCATCGTTCAAGGGTATGGGCTCACGGAAACTTCGCCGGTAATCACCACCAGCAAGATCGAAGAAAATCGGCCGGGGACAGTCGGCAAAGTAATTCCCAACGTTGAGGTTCGTATCGCTGAGGATGGTGAGATTGAGGTGTGTGGTCCAAATGTGATGCAGGGCTACTACAACAAGCCTGAAGAAACACGCGCTGTGTTCACCAGCGACGGCTGGTTCAAGACTGGAGACATTGGCACGCTCGACAAAGATGGATTTCTCCGCATCACTGATCGCAAGAAAGAGTTGTTCAAGACGTCAGGTGGCAAGTACATCTCACCGCAACCTATCGAACAGGCAATTAAGGGATCGCGTTTTGTAAACCAGGTTGTGCTAATTGGCGCTGAGCGCAAGTTCCCGGCAGCATTAATCGTTCCGGTTTGGGAGCAGCTCGAGTCGTACTGCAAGTTGAAGGGGATACAGGTCAGGAGCCGCAGCGAGTTGTGCCACCATCCACGTATCATCGATCTGATTCAACGACAGATTGAGGCCTTAAATCCAAATCTCGCGAAATATGAAAAGATAAAGAAAGTCGCGCTGCTGGAGAACGAGTTTACGATTGAAGGAGGCGAGCTCACGCCGACTCTGAAAGTGAAGCGCAGAATTATTGATGAGAAGTATCGAGACGTGATCGAGAAGCTTTACGAGGAGTGACTTAGCCGCGGATTTACGCGGATGAACGCGGATTCTGATTCAGGGTTTGCCTGGAACCTGAGTGTCAAGGTGCAGTGATTTGATGATTCTGTTGCCCGCGTCTTCACCTGCCTTTTTCAACAACTGTTCACGATAAAGCGCGCCGGTCGAGCCGCGGGAAGTTGGTCCAACAATCACCGGCCCAGCGCGGCCCGCGTTCATGAAAGTACGTCCGGAAATCGCGACTTTGGCTGTGCCGGGAGTAAACACGACGAATTCGAGGGAGAGATCGTCGTAAGATCGTGCCATTGAGTCGAATGTTAGTTTCAGCAATACTACGTAAGTATTAGAGCTGGACTTGGCTTTCTTGATCGCGTCGCCTCGAGTCACGGATTGGTGCGATACGTCGACACCGGCTGACGAACCCGCTCGCAACCGTTCCGCACAACCCTCCAGAGCCGCGTCGTAGTACGAGAAAGGAAGATTGGAGAAGGAGTCCGAACGGTCTGCTCCTAAAGAGAAAAGCAGGTCGGAATCCTTGTCTGCTTTTTTCGGCGCTGGCGTGGGTTCAGGAGTTGGTGTCGGCACCGGGGCTGCGGGTTCAGGTTTTACCTGCCTTCTGCCAGACTGCGCCTGCGCCGTTAACACGCAGCAGATAAGCAACACAGCGGCTGTGAGAAAGCGGTACTTCATTTGGAAACGGAATTGTAAACAGAAGCGATGAGAATGGAAAGATTGATTTGCTAAACTGCCAGGTAGATGGAACCAGAAAAAGCGCAGACACTAATCATTTCAGGAATTCGCGACCAGGCCCGCATAACGCGTTCATTCGATTTGCGACCTGAACACGGAGTCAATTTTATGCCCGGGCAAGTTGCGATTTTGGGCGTGGCAGGTGAGGATCCGGCCTACTTTGCGTTCGCGAGTGCGCCGGAAGATCGCGATCTCGAAGTGCTTGTGAAGCAAAAAGACGGCGCCAGCCGCGTGATCTATGACCTTTGTGTCGGCGACAAGATCGAATTGCTTGATGTCTGCGGACGTGGGTTCTTGCTCGACGAAATGATCGGACGCGATTTGGTGTTTGTCGCGATGGGAACGGGTGTGGCGCCGCTGCGTTCAGCGTTGCGACACGTGTTGAATCGTAAGAAGGATTTCGGACAACTGGTTGTGCTGTACGGTGCGCGAACTCCGGATGATTTTTGTTATCGCGATGAAACGGAAGACTGGGAGGCTGCGGGTGTTGAACTCCGCCAGGTAATCTCACGTCCGGATGGTCACGACTGGTCTGGTCCGACCGGATACGTGCAATCATTGTTGGACCACGTGCTACCGGACTTGTCTTCGCCAGTTGCACTGATCTGCGGTTCGCGCGAAATGATCGATCAAACGCGTGAGCGACTCGGCAAGATGGGGTTTAAGCCCGACGAGATACTGACGAATTATTGATTTCAGTCAATTACCGAAAAAGGCGCTTGCTTTAATAATCCTGGCACTACAATAGCGCTGAATCGCTTTGAAATCTGTCCAGTTTTCCGTTACCACCAGTGCCTTCATTCGTCGGGCACTAACCGCAATAAGAACGTCAAGTGCAAGATGTTGAGAAGCTCCGCGCGGCAGACGCTTCAGCTTTCCATGTTCTTGACGTCGCCGGCTGTTCGTTAACAGAAATAGAATCTTCGAGGTGAGCAGCCAGTCTTCAACGTTTGGCACGATAAGCCGTTGCTCTCGCTGATAGACCTTAAACAGGGTGATAATATACTTGACTGACCACGGTGTTTCCTGTATATTCACAGCATGGAAACGCCAAAGACCTTACAACAAGCAATCGTACATTTCTCCAAGCCTGAGAATTGCAATGCCTTTATGATAGCGGCCCGTTTCGAAGACGGAAAGCCACGCTGCCCACAGTGCGGATCGGACAATGTTATCTATCTGGAAAAGGCGCGTCTGTTCAAGTGTCGCACGGCACACCCAAAGCAGAAATTCTCACTCAAAGTCGGAACCATTTTCGAGGATAGCCCGCTCAGTTTAGACAAGTGGCTAGCGGCGATCTGGCTGATAGCGAATGCAAAGAATGGCATCTCCAGTTATGAGATCCACAGAGCGTTAGGCGTCACTCAAAAGTCGGCGTGGTTCATGCTGCATCGGATTCGTTTAGCCATGCAGCAAGGTTCCCTCGACAAGCTGAACGGTCACGTCGAAGTCGATGAGACTTTCATCGGCGGCAAAGCGCGAAACATGCACAGAAGTGATCGTGCTCGCAAGATCCACGGCACTGGCTTCGAGGGTAAGGCGGCTGTGATGGGCCTACTCGAACGGCATGGCGAAGTCCGCACGATGGTCGTTCGGAATAACAAACGCAAGTCTTTGCGCCCTGAGATCAACGCAAACGTTGAACCGGCATCGCAAGTCTACACAGACGCGCTCCGGTCCTATAACGATCTGAACTACGATTACATTCACAACGTCATTAACCACGCAGAGAAGTACGTTGTCGGAAACGTTCATACGAACGGGATCGAAAACTTCTGGAGTCTCTTGAAACGGACTATCGGCGGCACCTATATCAGCGTTGAGCCCTTCCATCTGTTTCGATACTTAGATGAACAGGCGTTCAGATTTAATAGACGAAAAGGCACCGATAGCGATAGATTCTTCGAGGTTCTCACGATGGTTACTGGCAAGCGTTTACAGTTTGCCGAACTTACGGGCAAACCCTCATGCGCGTGATGGCGGAAAGCCGCGACAGAACAGAGGAAAGAAAAGGTAAAGCCGAATATCACAACTAAAGAATAAAGCCCGCTGGCGGGCGGGCCTATTCTTACAATCTCTCAATCTACCGATCTGCTTCCACGGGCAGCGCAGTATAGGTCTGTATCAATCCACCAGCAATATAACGGAGGTGGCGTGATGCCTACAAGACAAAAAGTTAGCGTGATGCCGAAAACTCAAAAAGTCAGCCTGTCCATAGGGTTGAAAAAAGGCGTTGCCACGCGCAATCGCATCCCGCTCGATCACATGATTGCGACGCTTCGGGGGATTCAAAATATGATCCGCGAAGTAGGCAGGAAGATCCAGCGAGACCACGGCGAAGAAGCGACCGGCGATTTTGGCATTGAACTCGTGGCAGGGAAAGAGGGAATTGCTTTCCGCAAAGGCAGCCTATACACAGCTGCCGAACCAACGAAAAACATTGAACGGGCGATCCAGACTTTTCAAACGATTATTAATACAACTGATCTCTTACAAAAGAAGACCGCAAAGCAACCGCTGGCGGTTAGTGACTATGGCGAAGAAGTATTAAGACGACTCCCGAAAATCGCGGAGATCCAGGAGCAGGATAAAACTGAACTGCACCTCACTGTAACAGAAGGTCGCAAGACACTAAGCACTAGCACATTCGGTGCGCGTGGCCTTGCAACGCTCAGGTCTTTAGAGTCCGCAGAATTCCAAGTTGAAGCCGTGACGCTTTATGGCAAGCTGCGCGAATTGAGAGATATGGGCACAGGCGAAAGAGAAACCAGTCACTTTTGGGGCGAACTGCTAGAGGATAACGGCCACTATTGGCGCGTTCTTTTTAGAAACTCCGATCAAGAAAAAGTGCAGAGCCTTTTCCGAAAGCAAGTTTGGATCGCTGGCGACGCTACTTACTACAAAACCAAAGCGCCACGTCTAGAAGCGAGGGAGATTGACAGCGAACCATTACCCGATTACTTAACGGCGTTTGATCAGTTTTCCGCTGCGTTTGCCGATGTATTCGCTGATACGGAACCTGATGAAATCATCGCGGATATAAAAGACTAATGCCAAAGCCTGCATACTTCGAAACCTCAATCTTCATCGAGATGGCTACACCGCGCAGCAAACAAAAGGCCCGCATCCGCGAGCTGCTTGCTGATTTTACTGATCGGCGTGTTCACGTCTATACGTCAATTCTCACGGTGCAGGAAATGGGTGTTGCGACCTATCGTCGCGGCACTATTGCTCTCGACATTTACGGCTATATCAGGAGCATTGCCCGCGTCTATACTCCCACAAAAGAAGTAGCTCTTACCGCCGCAAAGATTGAAGCACAGTTAAAGGATATTGCCGATGCAGAGGCGAGCAAACGAGACAAGAGCAAACCGCTTACAGTGCAGGAACAGATCGATCAGGCTTGCGAGAATCGGCGACGCAAGTGGGACTGCTTTCACATTGCCACAGCGTTAGTATTAGAATGCGATGTAATGTACTCGACAGATGTAAAGTTGCAGAAACGTCCTAAACAACTCGGACTGAAAAGTCTAAAAATCATTCCGCCGCCAGAGGCCATGCGGACTATAAGTGGGCCACTAATCGACGCGACAGATAAAGAAAGTTGAGGCGAGGAATCGAACGTAGGATGAAAAAATCAAAAGAAGCCAAACCGCCCTCAGAGGAATACCAGAACTTCGAGAAACTAGCGAAGCAATTGATCTCCGTTCCTAAAAGCGAGATCGAAAAGCGCGAGGCTGAGTATCAGCGACAAAAGAAGTCTGGAAAGAAAAGGAAGATCGCTTGACTCGACAGCCGATCACTGAGGCCGTGTTTGATTCAATTTGTCGTGAGGCAAGTGTACAGCCGATCTCATCCTACAATGCTACCCAAAAAGAAATCCGCGAGCCAATGGAGGACTACTTGTACACGGTCTGGCTGAGAACGGCTAACCATGTCGGTTGGGATCCACCGATGCTCTTTCCAAAAGGCGACTCACAAAGCTATGTCGGTTGGTTGCGCGATGCCGTATTAGACTTCTAGATCAGAACCAAGAAACGCCGTTTCAGACAGGTCGAATCTTGGATACGTATTCTCCAGCACTGCCTCAAAAATCAGAATGACTGAATTCAGGGTTGATAGGCTGGAATGTTTTCGATGTAAAGAAAACCCTCGATAGTGGCGATTACGATCCGGACTAATAGAACCTCAACCGACACGTTCAAAGCCTCTGCCCATTCTTGCAGGAACGCTTTGTATTCTGGCGTGAAGTCTGAATCATCCACTCCGAGCATTGAAAGCAATGTGTGGGGCGTCCCCTTAGTCCCCCCTCACCAAGGGACCGACGACGCCCCGGCCTCACACTCTGGGCGGATGCGTGAGGCTAGCCGCAAACCATCCGCTTTATATCTACCTTCAATCGAATGCCGCAATGTCCCAACTAACAATCGCATTCGTAAATCTCATACAAGATTTTCACTTCATGAAAGACACACCTTTACTTGCCCGCAACGCGAGTTAGTACGCCCTTTGCTAAGTCAGATAACGCCTATCGAATCAAGCTAATGACCGCGAATATTATCGTCGTTGTAAGACTAGTTGACGTTGAAGTTGGATCTGGTGGTGGAGGTGGCGGCGGCACGTAGCCCGGCGAACTTATTTGACCCCCAAAGGCCGAAACAGCAATTGCCACACTCAGAACGGTTGCCGCGCAAGTACGGCGTAAGGAATTCATTTGTTGCCTCCTAGTGAGATGGAAAATTTTGCATCACATGAAATTTTTGCATCAACCTAGTCGAGTACACAACTTTTCTTGCAAGAGCGTGAGGGACTGCGTAAGATTTGCGCGCAGTTCTTCCTTGCAATCGTTCTGAAATTTAGTTTCTTCACATGACTTTACGGACCTCACTCTTGCGTGAGCTAGTCAATCCAAACCTCAGTGTGGGAGGCCGCGCGGAGCTATGCTGCGAGCTGGCTAAGGACTTCGAAAACAAAGGTGAATATGAAGAAGCACGGGAAGTGCTTAGCGGACTGTGGCCTGATATTGGCGAGCGTCCAAGAGTGAAGGGTTTGGACCAAGGGATTGCGGCAGAAGTGCTTTTGCGAGCGGGAGTGTTGACAGGCTTTATCGGCAATAGTCACGAGATCACGGATGCGCAGGAACAGGCTAAAAATCTACTCAGTGAAAGTCTCGCGATCTTCGAGGCGCGAAAGCACAAAAAGAAAATCGTCGAAGCACAGATAGAACTTGCGCTGTGTTATTGGCGCACGAGCGAATTCGAAAACGCACTCGATCTTCTAAGACTCGCGCTCGCGCAGTTGCCAACCGATAGTGAGTTAAAAGCAAAGGCTGTGCTTCGATTCGCTATCGTTGAACAACATGCGGGACGCCTCAATGACTCTTTAAGACTGCTCACGGACCACACGGCCCTTTTTGAGAAGATTACAAATCAGACTCTAAAGGGTTGTTATCATCAAACTCTCGCAGACGTGTTGGAGAATCTTTGGGCCGCGAACGGACCAAGCGAATACCTGGATCGTTCTCTGGTCGAATACTCTGCCGCGAGTTATCACTTTGAACAAGCAGAGCACAAGTGCTACTTGGCGAATGTCGAAAACAATCTTGGATTCCTGCTCTATAAGGTCAATCATTGCCAAGAAGCGCATCAACACTTAGACCACGCACGGCGTATCTTTACTAACCTCAAAGACAGATACGCGGCGGCGCAAGTTGACGAAACTCGGGCACGCGTATTTCTCAAAGAGAAACGGGACGCAGAAGCCGAAAAGGTTGTGCGTGCGTCCCTCAGCATTCTGGAAAAAAGCGACAGGCAATCACTCTTCACTGAGGCATTGACGACGCACGGAACGGCGCTCGCTCGCCTTGGACATTACAGCGCGGCATTCGCTACTTTCAGACGCGCCCTTGATCTCGCTCAACAAAGCGGGGATCGCAACCGTGCGGCAGACGTGGCGCTGAGTGTGTTTCGAGAAATGGGAGATCGTCTCGCGATAGTCGAACGAACTAAGCCCCTTTTCGGTCACAGCCTGAGTGAGCAAGTGCGATCATTGGAGCGCGATCTAATACAACACGCGCTTGAGGATTCTCAGGGTAGTGTTACCTATGCCGCTCGCATTCTCGGAGTGGACTATCAGGCATTAACCTATATGCTAAAGACAAGGCACAAAGACTTGCTCAAGGTTCGGACTCCAGTGCGGCGGCGTCCACGGAAACAGTGATGCTCTGAAGGGGGAAAGGAAAATGCTAATAGGCGGACTCGGTACACCGGAAATCATCATTATATTGATTGTCTTACTGCTCGTCGGACTGCCGGTTGCGCTAATAGTTGCTTTGGTTCTTTTCTTGAACAGACGCAAGGACCCAAATGCAGGTACGAAGAAGTGTGCTTTCTGCGCCTATTCGATCCCCGTAGAAGCCACGGTTTGTCGATTCTGCGGCAGAGAATTACCCCACTGAACTAGTCCGTCAACTATATTATCCCCTTAAACAGGGTTTCATAAACCTTTCGCGCGGAGTCATCTCGCGCGCTCGAGGAAAGCTCAGTTAAAACAATCGCCGATAACAGGAAACTAGTGGGCATCTCCAGGAGTTCGGTCAGTTTTCTGGAAATTATTACGGACGTGTCGTAGGTGAAGTACGCCATCGAACCAAGGTCCTAACTGGTGAGATTAGATTAAAAGCGTTGGAACTCGCCTCGTTGATTGGCTTCGTAGGCCATTTGAAAGGCCTTTAGCGTAAGTTTCATCAACCTTTTAAGCCGTCTTTCCCGAGCAAGTTCTTCTGCTTTCTTTTTTGTGAGCTTCGGTTTTTTCGCCGACTTGGCTGCTTTCGCACTTTTACTGCGTCGCGTAGTTGACGAAGTAGCCGAACGTTTTTTCCGACTGGAAGTGTGAGTGTTTGAGAGTTTTTTTGTTGCCATGCGCGCAGTCTAACACATCTGCGATTGGACCTCGGAGCACGTGATATGAGCGTTGATGGGTAGAGTCTGATCAGGTTCGATTGTAGGGCGACGCCGCTACAATCGAACCTTGTCTTGCTTAGAGTCCCGCTCAGGTGCGAGCGGCGAGTACCTTGGTACCGTAATCGAGCGATGCGTACTACGTCCCTCTGCCCTCCGACGTCAGATCCAAACGTTCCAAATCGGGCTCAACTCATCGATCCCACGTTCTTTGATGTCGTGGGCCAACCACGGATGACTGCTGCCTTTCAAGCTGATGAAACGAGTCAGTTATCGCTGTCGTTACGCCGGAGTTAAGAGGTTTGCGTCGCGTGCAAGTAGCCATATTCCGTCGGCGTTCTTGCGCAGAATGGTCAAAACGTGACCAGCACGGTGCGTTGGTTTTCCCCCGGTCGGAGTGAAAGTGACTTGCAGAAAATTGCGCATCCAGGCCCAATCATCGAGGATTTTGATTTCCTGAATGTCGCTTACTGTTTCCATTTTCGTATCTTTTAACTGCTGGTAATTTTGCGCAAAGACCTCCTTCCCAAACGGTTCTTGCCCGGGAACCATGAAGACTACATCATCAGCCATAAGGTTCAGCATGGTTGTCAGATCACCTTCCTTGCTGGCGTCGAGCCAGGTGTCAACCAATTGCCGAATCGCTTGCTCTTCCCTGGTTTGCGCTGTCATAACTTCCTTTGCTTTCAATGTTCTTACCTCCGAGAGTTCAAAAAAACGCCGGTCGGGACAATTGTGCGAGTGGTTTGTTTGAAAGGTGAGTCGCAAATGAGGTGCCAACGCCAGCTTAAACCAAAGTCTCTGCATGGACTCAACGATGAACAAGCTGGCACTCGATTTGCGATGACCAATCACGATCAAAATCTGTCATATGCAAATCGACAGCGGCGACCAGTGTAGTGTTGATATACAACGACACACTGGAACCGAACACTACGACGCTATCATTGTTGGCGCTGGACCAAATGGACTAGCGGCAGCGATTGAACTTGCTCGCGCGGGCCGCTCGGTTTGTGTTTACGAAGCAAATAAAACCGTCGGTGGCGGAGCGCGATCGGCAGCACTGACGCTGCCTGGCTTCATTCATGACGTTTGTTCCGCCGTTCATCCCCTGGCCGCAGGTTCGCCATTCTTTTCAAAATTGCCTTTGGACCAGTACGGGTTGGAGTTTATTTATCCTCCTGCTTGTTTGGCCCATCCTTTCGATGATGGCAGCGCCGTCTTGTTGTATCGATCGTTGGCGCGCACGAGCGAGGGGCTTGGACGAGATCGATCCGCGTACCGAAAACTGTTCCTTCCGATCGTGCACAGGTGGAACGAAATAACCGGAGATTTGCTCGGACCGCCGCGATTCCCAAGACACCCGCTTACTGCGGCGCGATTCGGTGTCCACGCGATTAGATCAGCGAAAGGCCTGGCAGAGTCGATCTTTCGCGAGAACAAAACTCGCGCGCTGTTTGTTGGAATGGCAGCGCATTCATTCTTACCGTTGCATCGACTCGCAACCGCAGCCTTCAGTTTGATGCTGGGCGGAATGGCTCACGCTGTTGGCTGGCCGATTGCGCGAGGGGGATCACAAAACATCGCCAATGCCCTTGCAGCATATTTCGTGGAGCTTGGTGGTGAGATCGTAACTGATTACCGCGTCGAGTCATTAGATGAGTTGCCTCCAGCGAAAGCGATCTTATGTGATCTCACGCCGCGTCAGATTCTGCGCGTTGCCGGAAACTCGTTGCCTGCCCGATTTCGGCGCAAACTCGACCGCTATCGTTATGGTCCAGGAGCATTCAAAATGGACTGGGCACTCAGCTCGCCTGTGCCCTGGACCGCAGCTGACTGCAATCACACAGCCACAATACATTTGGGCGGCTCTTTTGAAGAGATCCTTTCTTCAGAGCAACAAGTCGCACGCGGTGAGCACCCGCAAAAACCATTCGTGATTCTTTCACAACCGACGCTATTTGATCGCTCGCGAGCTCCAAACGGACAACACACTCTTTGGGCCTATTGCCACGTGCCGAACGGATCGACAATGAATATGGCGGATCGCATCGAGGATCAGATCGAGCGATTCGCGCCGGGGTTTCGTGATTGCATTCTGGCTCGCAGTGTAATGTCTCCGCGGGATCTTGAAGATCACAACGCCAATCTTATTGGCGGGGATATCAACGGAGGTTCTCAGAATCTTTTACAAATGTTTCTACGACCTACATCCAGGCTTTATTCGACGCCGCGTGAAGGCCTGTACATTTGCTCTTCTTCGACGCCGCCAGGGGGAGGTGTACACGGATTGTGTGGCTATCATGCTGCGAGAGTCGCGCTGCGGAAGAGTCTCAGCCAATAGCCAGTTGTGCCCTAACTCAGAATGTTTTCTCTGTGCAACCTCTGTGTTCTCTGTGCCTCTGTGGTGTTCTTTTCCCTGGTTCCATTAACCACAGAGGCACAGAGAACACAGAGGTTGCACAGAGAGGGCCAATTTAGATCACTATTCAATAGCCGTGCTCCTTTGCATCTTTGATCATTGAGACTTAACCTCACTGAACGCGAGTATTCGATATGTCCGCATGGTGGGATAAACAGATTCAACGGGCCGACCAGTTAGCTTCGCAAACGAGTGGGTCGAGCGAATTGCTGAACTTCTATGCGCAGTTGCTTCGGACCCAAAAACAAATCTACGAGTTTTTCCGCAGTCGCAGGGATTGGCTTCCCTCCGGAGACTTGGAACGCGACCTGGCTGTCATCCGCGAAGCCCTGCCGGCGCTGTTGAAAACTGTTGAGGCTTATGGTCCTGAAACTCTCGTTGGCCAGGCGCAAGATTTATCAAAGGCAAATGATGACTTCATCAACGAAATGCTGATTAGTCACTGGTTAAGCCCTTCGGATATAGATTTTTTTGCGAAGGCATCTTTGCAGCCGTATGGCCGTTGCCTACGCGAGACGGGAGTCCTAAACGCCAACCATGAATTTGTCCGTAGCGAACACCATTGTCCATTTTGCGGCGGGAAGCCGCAGGTCAGTTTTCTGCAAAGCAAAGAAGTCAATGCCGAAAGCGGGAATCGAGAGCTAGTCTGTGCGACTTGTCTTTCGACGTGGGAATTTCGCAGGGTGGTTTGCGCGAATTGTGGTGAAGAGCGACCAGCAAAACTCGGATACTTTCACAGCCCGGAATTCGACCACGTTAGAATTGAAGCCTGCGACACGTGCAAACATTACCTAAAAGGTGTCGACCTTACGCGTTTCGGCCTTGCTGTTCCGCTTGTTGACGAGGTTGCGGCAGCGCCACTTGATGTTTGGGCGCGTGAGCATGGTTATACAAAGATCGAACTTAACTTAGTGGGCCTGTGAAGACTCTTCTTACATTGACATTTACACCGGACCTGCCTAATCTTCGTCATGTAACCCCTTAAACTTAATCCCCTGCAAACCTGGATTCAGAGATGGGAGACAACCTTGTCTTGTCCTTTCACTGACATCTACTCGCTGGGTTGCTTGCCGGGCCTCTATTGTGTCCGCACGTCACCCGTTCACTTCGACCGCCTTCCCTCCAGTTCGACGAATAGTTTTCACGAGCATCGGAATGGTCAGAGGGGCTTTGCACAAAAGTCACGAAAGCTCTCTTCTCTGTGCAACCTCTGTGTCCTCTGTGCCCCTGTGGTGTGTTTTTGTTCGGAATTCACCAACCACAGAGGCACAGAGGACACAGAGGTTGCACAGAGAAACCTCAGAACAAGGATAGGTTTAAGTTATGGATGTATCCAGAAGAACGTTTCTTAAGGCTACTGTCGTTGGTGGCGCAGGCGTTTCGGTCTTTGGGTTTAATCTCGCGCCCGTCTATGCGCAAACTCAGGGACTCAAGATCGAACGCACTACAGAGACTCGCAGCACGTGTCCTTACTGCTCAGTCAGTTGTGGTGTGATCATTCATACGCTCGGTGATAGAGCTAAAAATGCGACACCGCAGGTCGTCCACGTCGAAGGAGATCCAGACCATCCAATCAATCGTGGCACGCTGTGTCCCAAAGGTGCTTCACTCGAGCAGGACATCATGAGCGACCGGCGCTTGCTGAAGCCGCAGGTGCGACGGCCCGGTTCAGATCACTGGGAAGACATCTCGTGGGACGATGCGGTAAATGACATTGCTCGCTGGGTAAAGAAAACTCGCGATGCCACGTTCATCGAGAAAGACAAGAATGGCTATACGGTCAATCGTGTCGAAAGCATCGGTTGGACTGGTGGATGCACCGATACCAACGAACTGAATTTCCTTGCAGTCAAAGCAATGCGCAGCCTGGGGGTCTGCTACTTCGAAACGCAGGCCCGGGTTTGACACGGTCCAACGGTCTCCAGTTTGGGGCCCACTTTTGGACGCGGCGCAATGACGAACGGCTGGATCGACATCAAGAACACCGACATGATGCTGATCATGGGTGGCAATCCAGCCGAGAACCACCCTTGTGGTTTCAAGTGGCCGGTTGAAGCCAAGAAAACACGCAACGCCAAGATGATCGTTGTCGATCCGCGCTTCACGCGTACCGCCGCAGTCGCGGATCTATTTCTCCAAATCCGTGCGGGAACTGATATCGCTTTTTTGGGCGGTCTGCTCAATTATGCGATTCAAAATGATCGCATCGCCAAAGATTATCTCGTCAATTACACCAACGCGGCATTTATAGTTAAGGAAGGATTCAAACTTCCTGACGATGGTCTGTTTTCCGGCTTTGATGCAGCGGGCGCCACGTACGACAAAGCAACATGGAATTATCAGGAAGGCGGGAAGGTAGAGGCTGCAACCGCGCAGGCCGCTGCATCGAACCCGAAGTCAGGGCAACCCTCGTCAAGCGGGAATTCCGGTGGAAAAAATTCAGAACAAGGTGGTGATGGCGGCGGTCATCAAGCCGCTGGTGGACCAGGGGCGTCGGGACAGGCCGGGCCTAAGCCACCCCCAATGCTACCGCCTAATGTTGCCTACGATCTTTCCCTGCAGCATCCGCGATCGGTCTTCCAACTCCTGAAGCAGCAGTATTCGCGCTATACACCGGAAATGGTCGAGCGCATCACGGGCATTCCGAAAGATCAGTTTCTTAAAGCCGCTGATTTGTTCACTTCAATTCGCAAGAATGGCGAGACGAAGAAAGCGGGAACGATTATTTATGCGGTCGGTTGGACGCAGCACACTTCCGGTACGCAGATCATTCGCACGGCCGCGATCTTGCAACTGATTCTCGGAAACGTCGGCCGCGCGGGCGGCGGTGTGAATGCGTTGCGCGGTCATTCAAATATACAGGGTGCCACTGATATGGGCGGGGTCTTCGATATCTTTCCTGGCTATCTGAAAATTCCTGCTCCCGCCGATGTCGACCTCGCGGCTTTTCTAAAACGCACGACGCCTACTCCTTCGAAGCCGTCGGAATGGGATTCTTATAACTACTGGTCCAACACACCAAAGTTCATGGTGTCGTTCCTGAAAGCGCTTTACGGCGACTCGGCAAAGAAAGAGAACGATTTCAACTATCAGTTTCTGCCCAAGATCGATCGCAAGTTTTCCTGGACCGAAATGTGGGACGAGATGTATGCCGGCAAAGTAAAAGGACTCTTTGCCTTTGGCATGAACGGCGTCGCGATTGGTCCCAACTCACATAAGAACATCGAGGCTTTAAAGAAGGCGGATTGGCTTGTCGTCTGCGACATATATCCGGAGGAGACTGCGGAGTTTTGGCAATCGCCGGGCATTACAAAAGACGACATGAAGAAGATCAATACCACCGTCTATCGTCTTCCGGGAGCAGGTTTCGCGGAGAAAGACGGCACGTTTGTTAACTCAGCACGTTGGTTACAGTGGAAGTACGTAGCCGTTCCACCACCGGGAAATGCAAAGGTAGATCAGGAGATTCTCGCGCGCATCTTTTTGAAAGTGCGCGAACTTTATCAAGCCGAGGGCGGTAAGTTTCCGGACCCGATCGTGAACCTCTCCTGGGCCTATACAACTCCGACCAATCCTTCGCTGGCTGAAGTAGCAAAGGAAATCAATGGCAGAGCGTTGGCAGATCTCACTGACGACACGCAGCCAGGAATAACGATCAAGGCCGGACAACAACTGCCCGGCTTTGCCTGGTTGCGCGACGACGGCACAACGGCGTGCGGTAACTGGCTTTATTCCGGTTCGTGGACCGAGGCTGGTCCACTTATGCAGCGACGTGGCACTGACGATCCTTCAGGACTCGGGATCTATCAGAACTGGGCCTGGTCGTGGCCTGCAAATCGTCGCGTCATGTACAACCGCGCCTCCTGCGATCCATCGGGCAAGCCGTGGGACGCGGAACGCCGGCAAGTCTGGTGGAACGAAGCACAACAGAAATGGGTCGGCAACGACGTGCCCGACTTCAAAGCGGATTCGAAGCCGTCGGACCATATGGGTCCGTTCATCATGAATCCGGAAGGGGTGGGACGCATCTTTGCTCCACTCGCAGCTTTTGCAGATGGTCCTTTTCCCGAACATTACGAGCCGGTTGAGAGTCCGATCGCCAATCCTCTTCATCCGCAACAGTCAATTAATCCGGTGGCGAAAAAGTTCAAATCCGACATGGACAAGCTGGGCACGCCCGACCAGGGCTTCAATGTCGTCTGTACCACGTATCGTCTGACCGAGCACTATCACTATTGGACCAAGAATAATCCTATGAACGTTCAACTCGTGCCCGAGCCGTTCATAGAAGTGCCCGCGCAACTCGCCGACGAGATGGGAATCACTGGTGGCGAGAAACTTAAAGTCTCCAGCGCTCGCGGCGTCTACGTCGCCAAGGCAATGGTTACCAAACGCATCAAGCCAATGATGATCGATGGCAAGAAAACCTATCAGATCGGCATTCCCATTCACTGGGGTTATCGCGGCATCGCAGAGGATGAGGGCAAGACGTCGCTAATGACCGCGAATCAGCTTTCGCCGGCTGCGATCGATCCAAATGCATATACACCTGAGTTCAAAGGCTTCCTGGTAAAGATCGAGAAAGCGTAGGAAGGAGGGCATGAGATGACTAATCCACGAACGTTTCAGATTCAGGAGATCTCGGCCCATCCGGGCCCTGTGCCCGGGCAGGGAACTCAGCGCGCCGTTCAGGTTTGCAAATACATCGACGTGACAACGTGTATCGGTTGCAAGGCGTGCGAAGTGGCGTGTGTTGAATGGAACGATCACCCGTTTCGCGAAACGACGTTTGACGACACCTATCAGACCATGCCGTCGACGGAATGGAACTACTGGAACCTGATCAAATTTGCAGAGGATGAACGCGACGGCAACCTGATGTGGCTGATGCGTAAGGACCAGTGCATGCACTGCGAAGATCCAGGTTGTTTGCGAGCGTGTCCGGCCGACGGCGCCATTATCAAGTACGAAAACGGCATCGTCGACTTTCAGCAGGACAACTGCATCGGCTGTGGCTATTGCATTTCGGGTTGTCCCTTTGACATTCCTAAGTTCAACGAAAAAACGAAGAAAGTTTACAAGTGCACGCTTTGTTCCGATCGCGTGGGCCAGGGTCTAGAGCCAGCTTGTATCAAAGCTTGTCCGACGGGTTGTCTCCACTTTGGTACTAAAGAAGAGATGGTCCAAATCGCAGGGCTGCGCGCGAAACAATTACAGGAACATTCCGGCTTCGCCTCCGCAGGCGTTTACGATCCTCCTTCAATCGGCGGCACGCACGTCATCTACGTACTCCACGACATCAACAATCCCGAGCGTTATGGCTTGCCCAAAGCTCCGGTAATACCTCCGAGCTACACCTACTGGAAATGGCTGGCGAAACCGACAGGATTAGCGATGGCAGTGTTGGGTGTCGCGGCGGTTTTCTTCCATCGCGTTTTCTATGGTCCAAAGTTGCCGCAACCCGAGGGGCCGGAGAGTCGAACTGGTCCGAGTGAAGAGATCGAAGCCGGCAGAAAGGAGACGCCATGAGCGTAACGGCCAAGGGTTTCGATGAAAAGGCAAGAGGCAAGTTCGGGCGGGTTGGCACGACCCGAGTGGGCCGTGGCGAACTCCTGCGTCACCCAGTGTATACGCGTTTCCTGCACTGGTCGGTGGCGATCTTTTTTATTCTCTCGTTACTCACGGGTTTCGCCATCTACTCGCCGTGGCTCTATCTGTGGATCACACCTTTATTCGGAGGCGGGCCGCGAACACGGCTCCTGCATCCGTGGTTTGGACTTCTTTTCGAGGTGTTTTTTCTTTTGCAGTTCGTAAATTGGTTTGCACCCATGGCCTGGACTCATACCGATAGCAAGTTCATTCGCCGCCTGAAGGAGTACGCGACCAATAACGACAATGTCGAAGCAGAAGATACCGGGTTCTTCAATGGTGGTCAGAAACTCTACTTCTGGGCCATCGCAATCAGTGGGTTGCTGTTTCTGATTACGGGAATCTTGATGTGGTTCGATAACGTCATACCGCGTTGGGTGGTGGCGATAAGTTATATCGTGCACGACGTCGCCGCGCTTGTAATGCTGGGTGGCTTCATCATTCACATCTACGAAGGTACTGCGCACCAACCGGGCACATTTCGATCGATGGTCGATGGCACAGTGACCGAGAAGTGGGCCTGGACTCATCATCCCGCGTGGTATCGCGCAGTAACGGGTCGTGACCCGCGTGCGAGTTATGAACGCGAGAAGCGTCGACAAGCTGATCGCGAGCAGGCCATCGAAGAATGGGAACGCGAACAAGACCGGCGCGATCAAACGTCCTAAATTAGTCTTCTCTGTGTAACCTCTGTGTTCTCTGTGCCCTGTGGTTGTTGTATCGCACATTCCTATAACCACAGAGGCACAGAGAACACAGAGGTGACACAGAGAAGGCATGTGCAAGGAGGAATTATGCGTATATTTCTATTGCTTACATTCACCTGCGTCATAGTGCTGTGTGCGGTGCCGCAGGCGTTCGCACAGGATCCAAGTTCCCCCGATCCGCTGGTTCGTGTGCTCGTGACGAAAGGTGTGCTGACTGCGGAAGAAGCCCGCGCGATCATCACGAACGCATCGCCCGCGGAACAACGCGATCGACTCGCGACGCTGCTGCGTGATAAAGGCGTGATTTCCTCTGCGGAATTTGAACAGGTACGAGGGAATGCGCCGGCAGCTAACGCGAATGTCGCGCTGATGACTGCCGATTACAAGCCGACTAATGCCGAGAAACCAGCACCGGCGCCGCAAGCGACTCCCACGACGATTGCGGCTGTTGCTCCTGTTCGATTGCTTGGCCTCGACCCGCCTAAACGCGAAGGTCTGATACCAGACATCAAACTCGGCACCGGCGCGCGTCTGAAGTTTTATGGCATTTTCAAGACCAGCCTGATTCACGACTCGTCGTCGCCACAGGGAAATGATTTTCCACTTCCTCTACTGGCAGCCGACACAGGACCAAACAACTCACCGGAATTTCACATCAGAGCACGCGGCTTACGGCTCGGCGCGAATTTCGAATGGCTGGACGTGGCCCCAAAGACAACACTCACGGGCAAGATCGAGTTTGACTTCGAAGGCGACTTCACCCGCGCGAACAATCGCAACATCTCGTCAATCCGATCCAGCCAGCCGTCTATTCGCCTCGCGTGGGTAAGAATCGATCGCAGGTTTGGCGAGAACGATAGTGGATTCGTGTTGTTCGGTCAGGACTGGGCGCCGTTTGTTTCCTCGACCATGCCGAACATGATTGAGAATACAAACTTCGGAGGCGTCGGGTACGGGGCCGCATATACGCGGTTACCGCAAGCTCGTTTTGGGTTGCTCCATAATTTCGGGGGGTCCAGCTCCGTTAAATTTGGACCAGAGATCGCGATCGTCCTGCCGGCCTTTGGGAACTTGCCCGCTGACGTATCAAACCAATTAGGATTTGGCGAGCGCCAGGGAGCAGATTCGCAACAACCTGGCGTACAGGGCCGCGCAGTGCTGCAATGGCAGCTCGATAAAGCAGCGAATGTATCGCCGGCCCAGTTCATCGTGAGTTTCGAACACGCCAGGCGAAAAGCGATTGTTACGGCTGCAAATGTGCCGGTTGCATTCAGGAGTGCATTTCCCAGCGGAGCAGAAGTCGAGAGCAGCAGCCACGGCTACTCAGTAGAAATTCAATTACCGACGCGTTTCGTCACGCTCGTTAGTAAGTATTACAACGGCTCAGACTTACGATTCTTTAACGCCGGACAATTGCTCTCGAATTTCAACGACACTGCCGGGTTGACCGCTACCGCCACCACCACTTCGATTGACGGCGCATCGACTGTCGTTTTTGGTCTCGATAATGGCCTGGCGGTGGTGGCGCCACAAAGACCTGTGCGCGCGCAAGGCGGATTTATTCAACTCGGCTTTCCACTGTCTCGCATCTTCGATGCAGATCCAAAAGGACGCAACGCCGGGTGGACCGCGTATGTCTATTACGGAGATGATCAAGCGACGGCGCGCGACGCCCGTCGCTTTGGTGGACGCGGCACACGCAGCGATCTTTTCTCCGGTAATCTGCAGTACAAATGGAACCAGTGGGTGACCTTTGCTTACGAGCAGGGGTATTACCGCACGCGCGCTGACAATCGTGCGGGAGCGCTGCCACTCTTTCGAGGCATCCCCAGCTTCACGACGCACAATATTAGATCGGAGTTTGCCGCCATCTTCACTTTCTAGATGGACCACCGGCGAAAGGTCCACGCATGAGCGAAGAAACAAAAGAGGCTGCGGCAAGTTCAGCCCGAACCGGCGAGGCGCCAGCGCTTGAGATATTCCTCGACCGCTATGTCGGAAACGGGATTCATCTGTTTCTGTCTTTCCTCGCCATAGTGATCGTAATCGCGGCAGCGATCGCGGCCGTAGACATTCTCATTCGCGACTTTCCACAGCTTTGGCGGCGAAGCGGCAACGAGTACGACGTATTGCACCACGTGATTCAAAGCATTCTGTTGGTGGCGATTGCGGGTGAACTTGGCCTACTCCTCTTGTTTCATCGTGCCGGTGCGGCTATTGAAGTAATTATTTTCGTGGTTGCGAGAAAGATGGTGACTCCTGACATATCGGGAGTTGAGCTCTTAATGGGGACAGCTGCCCTGGTAGGCCTGGTAGCGGCTCGACATTATTTCATCCGCGAGAAGAGAGAACGGAACTCATGAACTACGACGAAAAAGGAATTGCCGATTCGGAAATCCCACAGGCGTCGGATCCGATCTTTCAGCATCTGCTGAAAACCTATGCCAGCGAAGCTAATAAGCTAAATTCCGTTTGGCTGGAGTTCGGTGAGGATGATCTCAACTACCGATCGCACGAACGTTCGAGTACGGTGCGCGAGATCATCGAGCACGAGTTGCTTTCTGAACGCCGGTTCTTTGGTGAGTTCCTGCGACTGCCGGAGCCGCCGGCCAAAGAGGTTCTGCCGGAGACGAGCACACGCCAGGCATACGCGACACGGATGCTCGAACTATCACGTGCGCGACTGAAGTTTTTGGCAGTGCAGGATCGGGAATGGTGGTTAACAGTCGTTCCATTTTTTGACGTGGAGCGCGAACGCATCTGGATCTTCTGGCGCCGTGTTTTGCACACCGCGCATCATCGAACTCAGTTAACTGTCTACCTGCGTCTTCTCGATAAACGCGTGCCGTCAACCTATGGACCAACCGCGGATGTAACCTGGAGCGGCGCCGATCCTACGCGCAGCGTCGACGCAGCCGGCCGAAGATGAAACTTTGCGCAGTTTGAAGCAGCACTATTTGCACCTCGAATTGCGTCGACAATTATGGAACTCGCGCCGGTAATTAGCGTCTAAGCTATGATGCCACACGAAATCGTTCTTGAGGTATGCCGGACCTGAAGCATGGTTGATCCGAAACGGATTCATGTAGCGCGAGCCAGACTATTACTGCTGGTCTGCATGTTAGCGGCAAGCGGCTGTCAGCGACAGACACGAGTCGTAAGTCGCAAGCCTCCTGTGCCACGCGATGCGATTGTCAAACCACTTCCGGACAACGCCCCACCACAACTAAAACAACTGCTTGACGGCGCAATCTCCCAGGCTGGCGTGACGATCAGTTACGATCCCTCATACGTTCAGCTCGATTATCCGGACGGGGATGTGCCAGAAAAAACTGGTGTTTGTTCCGACGTTGTGGTGCGTGCATTTCGAAAAGCTGGTATCGATCTTCAAAAAGAGATTCACGAAGACATGACAGCGGCGCGCTATGATTATCCGACTAAATGGGGCGCAATTGGTCCGGATTCGAATATCGATCATCGCCGTGTCTTGAACCTGATGGCTTACTTCAGGCGTCACGGAAAGTCGTTGTCGCTTAGCTACAGCGCCTCAGACTATCGGCCGGGTGATATTGTCGCCTGGGACTTAACCAGCGGTATGGATCACATCGGTATCGTGACCAACATGGTGTCAGACTCAGAAGATCGTTACTTGATCGTTCACAACATCGGTGCGGGCACACGAGTCGAAGACGTTCTGTTTGAGTGGACGATCAAAGGACATTACCGCTTCTTTTGATCTTGTGGAGGAAGTGGATTTTTCGTGACACTGAAAATGACTCTAAAAGAAAGAAGCGCGTTCATTGCTTGAACGCTTGAACGGGCTTTGCCCGAAAAGTCCTTATCGGAGTTCTTCTCTGTGCAATCTCTGTGTCCTCTGTGCCTCTGTGGTTAAGGAATTGTTCGAAAAAACAACCACAGAGGCACAGAGGACACAGAGATTGCACAGAGAAATCAGACTTTTCGTGCATAGCTGCTTGAACGCGCTTCCTATATTTAGTCTCTAAAAGTAGTAGTCTCGAAGGGCGCCATCAAACTTTCCCTTCCTGAGACAGCACCTCTTGAAACCGGCGTCCAGACTTGCAAGGACACAGGTCGTTTCTACCGAGTTTTTCGACTAATTCTTTTTCGACGTGGACCGTCCTCAGGCCGCGCCTGACCCTGGTCTCGGAGGGATAGCCTCGCCGGCGTTTGCTGGATGGTTCAAAAGCAGTAGTAATCCTCGTTGTTAAAGTTCTTTACCATGATAGTTTTCCTCCTCACTAATTTCTGAAGTCAATATACCAGAGAAGTGATTAAGATATCCCACGGCTTTGCCGACAGTGGGTCCACAGTGTGTTGCCGATCAAATTTTCTTTGAGAACAGAGGTGGCGGCTCGTCGGATCGTGGGGCTTCGTTTGGTTTGAGGGGCTTGCGATAGGCCGTGTTGCTTGTGCGGGTACCGGGAACCTGCTCGATCATTCCCATTTTAACCATTCGGTTGAAAACAGCTTTCATCTGGTAGTCTGCGCGAATATATGTGATAGCGCGACCCTGCGAGTTATTGATCGTAGCTCCCTGCGGTTGCTTGTCGAGATAGTCCATAACGGCCTCTTCTGGCGAGGCTAAAGGCTCATGCTTAATCACCACAAGAACGGAGTTGTCCTTCTCGCTCAGTACAGGATCTTTTAGCCCCAACTCATTCATTGCTCGAAAGGCTGTATTCAAACCTTCACCCACGTCCTTGTTTGGCGGATCAGGAAACTTATTCAGGATTCGAACAACAGAACCATTTCTGGCAAATCGTTCATCGAGGAAATTGCGCGTGGTCACATGCGCAGGCAATCGACCGGGACTCTCAATCTTAGTCAGCTTGCTTGGTTCAATCTGAATCGCCTTAACATCCGAAAACTGGCCCTCAGAAGTGTTAGTTACGGTTTCAACCTGATTTGCAGTTATTTTCTCGATACTTATCATTAGTTCGAACATCCCAAATCTTCGAACGCTGAAACCTCAAACGTTCGAACATTAGTTAATTCACCTCTCCTTAGTGACTTAGCGCCTTAAGAAGGCAATCGGTCGATCGGCGTTTTGTAGTTCTCGCAAGGCTATCTGCGTCAGTCGTTCTCGTACCCACGTCGAAAGCGAAACTCCGGCTAAGTCGGCGGCTTCCTTGAAAGCCTCTTTTTCTGTTGTCTCAACTCTGACCAACAAAGCCTCGCTGCGTAATCGATCTGCCTCTTTTGGCGGTCTACCCCTGCCACGTCGTTTCATAACACTACAAGCTTGAAGGGCTTTGCCTCAAAAGTAGGAAACCGCACTTGGATACAGTCAGTACAGGACCTGGTCAAACGATAGGAGTTAGAATCATTAGGAAACATCGTATGCTGATCAACTGACCAGGTCCTGTACTGACTGTGTCCAAGAATAATTCTAGACCTTTGAGGCAAAGCTATATCCCACACCCTCTCCATACCGAATAAGTGTTTTGCTCAACCACATCGATCACGGTCTTGCATAGCCGCATTGGCTGGATAGAAATATCCACGTCTCGCGTTCACCTGAACTCGCGCAAATTCGCACTTCATCCCTTTAGTCTCAGTCGAATCTTAACCTTTTGAAACTGCTCTCGCCGCGTTTGAGACGTGGACTAAGAACTCCATCTTCACGTCCGCCGAAATTGTTCGCAATCAAATAACCCGCCGAAATTCCGACATCTGCATTCACTTCAGATACGGCATAAGAAATGCACCCGTGCTCTCTGCGCGCTGCACTTAAACAGACCTGAATGATGCGCTCGATCGGGCAGGTTGAGGTTCACAGGAGGGCCATTGGGTGGCCAACTTCGAAGTTATCGCGGCTGTATCCCAGACTCTCAAGGCGGTGCTCACTCGCGCAATTGGGAAAGGAGTTGCGGGTGTAAAGGTTAACTTCCTGATTCCCGATGAGCCGCCGAGCGACCCGACGCTGACTCTCTTTCTGTTTGAAGTGGGTGAGGATCCGAGCGCACGGAACCGCCCGCGAATTCTCAACCCGATGCTACCGAATATAACGATTCAGAAACCGCGCGTGGCCTTATTGCTTCGTTATTTGATGACTGCCTGGGGTAAGGATGCCGAAACCCAGCAGAAGATTCTCGGGCTAACCATTCAAGCGCTATATGACAAAGCCATTATCAGCGGGCCCGATCTTGAAATTGACGATGTGAATTCGGTGCTCGAGGGAACCGACGAGGCTCTCAAAGTGACACTGTCGCCTTTGAGTTTGGAAGAACGCACGCGGGTCTGGCATGCAGTGCAAAAGCCCTATCGACTCTCAGTAGCCTACGAGGTGCGCGTCGTCAACCTTGATTCCACCGAAGACGAGAGACGCAAACCGGTAACGCGTCGGAGCTTGGACTTTGAGGGCGTGGAGGTGACTACATGATCAGGCCGGTTAAGTTGCCGGGCGAAGGCCTGGAAATGTATAGCCCGATCGGTATCAAGCCCATTGATGTTCTCACTACGAAAGAGCCGATTGGACAGATGAAAGTTTTCCTGGACATTAGCGAAGGTGGCGAGAAATGGCGGAAAGCCGACATCAAAGAAGTCAGGACTGCCAGCGGCGTGATTGCTTATCCAGGCCTGGGACGAAGCGCAGTGGTCGCTGGGAAGCCCGCGAGCCGCTACCGAGTCAGAGTAGAAGCAGAGTTCTATTTCCCGCACTACAAGCTAACGATTCCTGGAGGTACGCCGGATGGAATCGAGTTTGATAGTTTCCCTTACAACGACACCAATCCACCAAAGAATTACCTGGACCCCGATTTTCCAACATACGTTGATTCATTGTTGAAAAAGCTCTGGCTTGTGCCCGCGCCAAACTACCCATTTCCAAATCACGTGCGTGTGTTACGCGGTAACGTCGTCGACAAAACAACTGAAGAACCAGTTACTGGCGCGGAGGTTCGCTGGGGAAACAAAGACAAAACATTAACGGGCGCAAAGGGAGCCTTCGGGTTGCCGTTGCGAGTTACGACAAACGATCACATGACCAAGCCGCAGAAGATTGACGTCACCGATCTGCGAACGCCGCGACAGGGAACTGAGGACATCATTATTCCTGATGCCCTGAAAACAAACCTAAAAATACGGATCTCAAAACCTTGAGAGGATGAAACCATGCCTGAATATCTAAGTCCTGGTGTTTACGTTGAAGAAATTGACGCAGGGCCGAAGCCAATTGAAGGAGTGAGCACGAGCACCGCAGGTGCGGCCGGAATGACTCTCTTTGGTCCAACGACGGGCAAGCCGGAACTGGTGACGAGTTTCAACGACTTCGTCAGAAAGTTTGGCGGCTTCATGCCTGACCCCAAGGATGATCTCTACAACAAATGGGCCAACAACCCGGTAGACGGCGGGCGCTGGTGGCAATTTCCACTGGCGGTAAAAGGATTCTTCGATAATGGCGGCCAGCGACTCTATATAAAGCGCGTCGTCAGCGGGGGCGCAACCGCAGCGTCCACCAAGATGGGCAAAGGTATTGTTAGTGAGATCGTTGCCGACGCCGCCTCAGATTCTGCCACGCTGAAGCTTCGTCATCTTATTGGGATCGATGAAGGTCAGACTCTCGTCGTTAAAACCAAGGCTGATCCACAAAGCGTGATCGGCACCTTCAAGGTAATCAAGTACGACTCCGCGGCGCTAAGCGTTACGCTCGATCAAAATCTTGGAGCTGCCATTAAAGCCAACACCGCGTTCTGTCAAATCAGCGCAGCGCTGGGAGATCCGACAAATCCCGCAAACAAAACTCTGACGATCGAAGCCAAGGACCGCGGCGACTGTGGCAACAACGTCTACGTGCGGGTGCGACCGATGCTTGGGTCCGTTCTAACAATTCTTCCAGACCCGGCTGGCGGCGGCAATCAGGTTAGGACAACCGTCAACAGCACGAATGTCACCTGGTTAATTGAGGTGGACGAAGTTACGGGTCTGGTTGACGACGACAAGATCAAGATCAAGGGATTCGAATATACGGTCAAAGGATTCGCTGCGGGCTCAAAGACTTTTGAGGTGCAAGGCAAGCCACCTGACGATGTCGTAGCTTCCGATGAAGCTACCGGCGGCAAAGTGGCATTCAAGAAAAAAGATGGGGCGGTCGTTGCTAAGGCAAAGGGAGTTGCGGCAGCAGGGGCGGAAACTATTCAGCTCAAGGACTTCGATGCCACCAAGTTGGACTTGGCCAAAGATGACGTTATCAAGATCGGCAACGACGAGTACACGGTTGTCAGCGTCACCAAAGATGCGGCCGCTAAAGAAGGCAGCGCTAAGATCACGCCCACGTTGAAGGGCGCTACTGCGGATGGCGACAACATCAAAAAGCTCACTGCCAGGATCGTCACAGCTGGTACCCGTAGAAAAATCGCTGTTGCCTCTGATTTGGTGAAGGGCGACAAGTTCACTTTTGTTCCCACGGGTAAGGAATACACGGTCATAGATGATCCTGTGAATAACGCGTTTTCTTTTTCTCCGGCAATCCCCGTCGGAAAGGATTGGGAATCGAAGAAGATTCGATTCAAGGGAAAGGATGCAGACGTTACGACGGTCAAGTCAGACGCGGCAGCTGCAGCCGTCAACATCGAGTTGAACGACCTTTCGAAGATTGAAGTGAATGACAAGGTAACCATTAAGGGTACGGAATACACAGTTACAGGTAAAAACCTGGGTGCGGGCACTATAGCAGTCAACCCTGCCGTCCCTGCGGGAGCCGAACCGAAGGTGAACGATCCGGTAAAGAAGAAAGGCGGCGACAAAGACGTCGCGGTCACCGGAACTTTCGCTGGTTGGACGGCAAACGTTGCGAGTGCGGCAGACTTCAAGAAGGGTGACCATGTCGTTCTCAACGGTGAAGAGTACGTTATCGATGACGCTGATGTTGGCGCGAAGACTCTCAAGATCTCTTCGCACAAAGATGCCGGTGATCCGTGGCAGGCTGGGACCATAGCGCGGAAACTCCGACCAGCAAAAGGAGCGGACCCCAGCAGGATCAACGCGCGGAACGCGGCGCTGCTTTACAAGAACGCGATTGTCGAACTCGATAACGGAAAGAACAAAGAAGTTAGCACTGTCAAGTCAGTAACCGGCGATACAGTCGAGCTTAACGACGCGTTGACCCAAACGTATCTCGAGGGACACAAGCTGCGTGTGATCGAAGCCGAAGTTTCAGCCCGGCAGGAAGGGCCGAACGGTGAACTCCTGAAACAGGAAGACTTCATCAATCTGCAGCTCAAAGACAACAAAGACCTGGGCTTCCTCGTTACCACGATCAAGACACTTTCAAGCCTGCTTGCTGCGCCCACTTTGGGACCTGGTTTTCCTGACGACGCTGGGTTGAAGGATTTCGCTAACTTCCCAGTCGCCGCAAATGGAACCTGGTCCAGGCTGGAAAACGGCGCTGATAATATCGAGCTACTCAGTGTTGACGACTTCGTCGGTGAAGACAAAGGCAAGGGCAATCGTACTGGCATCCAGGCATTTGAAGACATCGACGAGATAAGCATTTGTCTCACGCCATGCATCTGGTCGCCAGTCGTTCACGCCGGCCTTATTCAACACTGCGAAGCACTAAAGGATCGCTTCGCGATCATTGATCCCAAAGACAACTTGAGTATCGAGCAGATTCGCGAGTTTCGCGAACCGTACGATACGAAATACGCGGCGCTTTATTACCCGTGGATAGAAGTGCGCGATCCGCTCGCCAAGCGCAACGTGGAGGTCGCTCCCTCGGCACATCTCGCCGGAATCTACGCGCGAGTTGACGTCGAACGAGGCGTGCACAAGGCGCCGGCCAATGAAGTGGTTCGCGGAATTACCAAAATCGCTCAGGAGGTGACGAAGCGCGAGCACGACATGCTCAATCCGAGAAATATTAATGTGCTGCGTTTCTTCCCTGGCCGCGGTAATCGAGTTTGGGGCGCGCGCGTCGTCACCTCTGATGCTGCCTGGAAATATATCAATGTTCGGCGCCTCTTCATCTTCGTCGAAGAGTCGATCGATGAAGGAACTCAGTGGGTCGTCTTTGAGCCTAACGACGAGCCGCTCTGGGCCCGGGTCAGAGCAACCATTACCAACTTCTTATCCAGCGTCTGGCGTTCGGGAGCATTGCAGGGCGCCAAACCCGACGAGGCGTTCTTCGTCAAATGCGACCGGACCACCATGACTCAGGACGATATCGACAATGGTCGTCTGATCTGCGTCATCGGGATCGCACCGGTCAAACCGGCTGAGTTCGTGATCTTCCGCATCCAGCAGAAGACGCTGGAAAACAAGGTTAGCTAAGAGCGACGGCTATAGACGAGTCGTAACCAAAGGAGAACTATGCCTGTATTCAGAGAAGACCCATATGCAAGTTACAACTTCGAGGTCGTCGTCACCGGGATCAGCGACGACGGCAAAGCGGTCAAGGGTTCATTCGCCGAAGTATCCGGACTTGAGGCAGCCATGGATCCAATTGAATATCGCAATGGCAGTGAAGACATCACGGTGCGCAAGATGCCGGGCCTCAAGAAGTTTACCAACATCACGTTGAAACGAGGCACTACCGGCGATCTTGCCTTTTGGAACTGGATTTTGCAGGGGATGAACGGCACTGCGGTGAGGACGGAGGGCTCAATCCTCCTGCTCAATGAAAGTCGTCAGGAAGTGATGCGGTGGAATTTCAAACGTGCCTGGCCAATCAAATGGACCGGACCCGGATTGAACGCAAAGAACAACGAGATCGCGATGGAGACCGTGGAAATTTGCCATGAAGGTCTGGCGATTGACGGACAGGCCGGATGATCTCAAGTGCCAAAGTTCCGGGCGTCTATTTCACCTCAGCGCCGCCGCTTGTCGAATCATCCTCGTTGCGGACAGACGTTGCAGGTTTCATCGGGCGCACAAGGCGAGGCCGCGTGGGCATACCAATTCGGGTTGAAGGCTTACGCAACTACCAGCGCGAGTTTGGTGATCTGAGCGCAGACGCGGTTATGACGTATGCCATCCGCGGCTACTTCGAAAACGGAGGCGAAGTCGCCCACGTAATCAGGCTCTGTCACCCGAAGGCGAAAACCGCGAAAGCCGTTTGGACCATCGGCGACGTCAATGAGGATGGAAGTTGGTCCAGGAACGCGCCCAGCGGGTTCGCGTATGCCAACTATCGAATTGAAGCGACGAGCCCGGGCATTTGGGCCAACAACGCCAGAGTGACAATTCGGTACCGGCTCGTAGGGCCATCGGGAAAGCCGGAAGTTGACGTGGTAGTGAACGTGCCCGACGAGCCGACTGAATATTTTACGGGTCTCGCGGTTAAGCCTTCCGAGGATGATGACAACTCATCCGAGACGTTTGTGCAGGAGATTAACACGCGTTCGTTGTTGATCATGGTGAAGGAGGAAGGCCCACGTCCCGCAATAGGCCGGGAAAACCTGGGGCCACGTTCAGGGCGATGGGATCTGACGCTGAGCGGGGGTAAGGATGCTGAAGAGGATCAAACACCGGGGTCACTTGAATACGCAGAAGCAATCAGAAGACTTGCTGACGTGAGCGAGGTGGCACTGGTGGCCGTTCCGGGTCTTTACGACGACCTGAAAAATTCCGGAGATCGCGAGGAGGCTAAGGAAATCCTGAGCGGCTTGATTGCACAGGCGGAAGAGCACCGTGATCGATTGGTCCTGGTAGATGTTCCGACAGATCACGAACATCACCTGGAAAACGAAATGGCGATTATCAAGGTGGACGAGGCGTTGAAATGGATCGATGAGTTACGCAAGCTCACCGAACTTACTGATAACAGATCGACGCGTGCAGCGGCCGTCTATCACCCGCGATTGACGGTACCGGACCCACTCGGCGGTCTCATACGGCCTTTGCGAAGTGTGCCGCCATCGGGACATGTTGCCGGCGTAATCAGTCGCCTCGATCGGCAGCGTGGCGCTCATCACACACCAGCCAATGCCGAGATCTTTGAAGCCGTTGACATTACCCAACGATTCGATCCGAGGGAACAAGAGCAACTCAACACGAGCGGTGTCAACTTGCTCCGCTGTTCCCCAGGCAACGGTCTTCAAGTTTGGGGAGGACGAACTCTGAATTTAGAGCCGCAACTTCGTTTCCTTGTTTACCGCAGGTTGATTCACCGGCTGGTGCGGGCGATCAGGCGAGTAGCTGAACCGCTTGTTTTTGACATTAATGGACCAGAGATGTGGCTCGCCATAACTCGTTCGATCACGGCGGTGCTGTTGGAGGCGTGGCGCGCGGGAGCTCTCAAAGGTGTGCGACAGGAAGAAGCCTTTAGCGTGCGCTGCGATGAAAAACTCAATCCTGCGAGCGAGCAGGATTTGGGGCGAGTGTATTGCGATATTGACGTCGCCCCAGCGACACCGATGGAGTTCATTCACCTGAGGCTATCACTGAGCGGCGATGGCAGACTGGAGGTTTTTGAGTCGTGATCGATGAGTATCCGCTGAGCTCCTACCGTTTCATCGTCACGCTGAATCCGGGCGATGCGTACCTGCCGGCCGCGCAGGCTGGCCAGGTCAAGATGTTTGCCAATGGGGAGTTTCAGGAAGCGAAAGGTCTCGGGGCGGATCTTGAGGTAACGGCTTATCCGGAAGGTGGTCTGAATAGTTTTGTCCACCAACTTCCGGTGCGTCACTCATGGACACGAATCTCACTAAGACGCGGGCTGGTGCGAGACAGAGGTTTGTGGGACTGGTACAAGGCGGGACTAAATCAGTCCCTCGGTGCCAGACGCGATGGCAGCGTGATCCTCATGTCACCTGATGGAAAGCATCTTTTGAAGTGGGCCTTTTATGCGGGCATCGCGGTGAAATGGACGGGACCGGAGTTCAATGCCATGCAGGGTGCAGTGGCTATCGAGGGAATTGAAATCGCCCATCACGGGGTCTATCAAGCCGACGCATGATGGTTGGAAGGTGGAAATGGTCACAGTTCACAATCTCGAAGTGAAGTTTGATGTGGAAGGGGAAGGCGACGACGCGAGTTTTGCTCGCCTGTTCGAAAGACACATTCGGCAATGGAGTCAAAAAGCGGACGAGGCAAAAGAACGAGAGCGTCGTGGGGCGTGCGAGCGGTCACTGGGTGACCGGGAGGATCGCGAATCATGAGTACTCCAGTCAGCAGCGCAAGTAAGAATCTGACGCGGGCGAAGCTCGTCATTGAGTCGCCAAAGGTCACGGATGACACCATCGAGTTTCGCTTCAATCCAACGGAGTATCAGCTTCAGAAAGCAAACAACTTTGCCGAAATCCCCATCCCCGGGTTGGAGTCTCCTCCAATTCAATTTGTTCGGGGCAATAACGAAAAACTGAGCGTCGAATTGTTGGCGGACACTTCGGATACGCTTCAGGACGTGCGTGAGGTGTACGTCAAAAAGCTCCGCGCGTTGCTCAACATTCGCGGCGAGTCTCACGCCCCACCGATTGTCAATTTCATTTGGAGCAGGAATGAATTTCGAGGGGTGGTTGAGAGTCTGAACGTCACCTACGTTCTTTTCTCTCCCGAGGGAATTCCCCTGCGCGCGAAACTGAGCCTGACCCTGAAGGAATATCGTCCAGTTGAGATTCAACTCAAAGAGCCACCCCGGACTTCGCCCGATTTGGAAAAAAGCTGGTTAGTAAGACGCGGGGATAAGCTGAGCAGTATCGCCTCATCTGTCTATCGCGATCCCGGTGTCTGGCGGGCAATCGCTAAGGCCAATGAGATTGAGGATCCCCGCACATTGCGTCCGGGAACTGTGCTTACGCTTCCCAGACTGCGCTGAAGGAGAAGTTGCACCTGATGTCAGCACGACTTGTAGAGAACCCCAATTTAGTTCCCGGTCTACTGACCGAGTACTACGCACCGAATTTCAAGGTGCTGGTTGAAGGTAAGGAACTGGATGTGACCACGCACGGCGACATTCTCGATATCAACGTGAACATGGATATCGAATCGCTTACCAGTTTCGATCTGACGGTGAACAATTGGGACGATCGTAGTTTCGATTTCAAATACAGCGACACCGACACGTTTGACATCGGCAAGCGGGTAGACATTCAGATGGGTTACGCAGACGAGTTGCGTTTCATGGTTAGCGGTCTGATTCAAAGTCTTTCACCTCGCTTCCCTGAATCCGGTCCGCCGACATTGGGTATTTCCGGAGTCGACCGGCGAGTAAAACTGCGGGACCGAAAACCCAAGCCGAGTGATGTCAAGCAGTTTGTCAATAAGACTGACTCCGCCATCGCTCGCGAGATTGCCGAACGTAACGGTCTGGAGGCGCAGGTCACGACAACAAACGAGAGGCATCCTCTGGTGGTGCAAAAGAACCAGGACGACCTGACCTTCTTAATGGAGCGGGCCAAGCGGATAGATTTCGATTTTTATCTTCGCGTTCATCCGGTTACCGGCAAAGACGAACTTTTCTTTGTTAACCCGACAGACAATCGCGACGCACGGCGCACGCGGGCGTACCTGTTTGAATGGGGAAAGAACCTCATCAACTACAGCACGCAACTCACTCTCAACAAGCAAGTCGCTAGCGTGACTGTCACCGGCTGGGATCCAACTCGCAAAGAAAGAATCTCCTACAAAGCCACCGCTGCCGATTTGCCGGAAGCCAGAGGCAGCGGCACGAACGGTCCGAATTCGGCGCGTGAACGTCTCGCGGATCGTCAGGATTTTGTAGTCGATCAACCGGTGCTCAGCGCTCAGGAAGCGCGCGATTTGGCCATTAGCCACTTGCGCGAGCGCGCCTATCAGTTTCTAACCGGTAGCGGACGCATCATTGGTTTGCCTGACATGAGACCGGGCGATGTGGCGGAACTTCGCGGGCTGGGTCAGCGCTTCAGCGGCACACGTGAACAACCAATTCAGTATTACATCAAAAAAGTTACGCATGCTATCGGTGGCTCAGGCTATCAGACCCAGTTTGAAGTTCGTTCCACCGCTGACGGAGGCATACCCAAACAGGGTGTGAAGAGCCGGTAATGGCAGGAGAATCACGCACGCGCACAACCGACAAGCGGTACTACGGTGTCTACGAAGCGATCGTCACAAATGTGAACGACACCGAAGGCCGCGTGCGGGTGAAGTTTCCGTGGTTTGACGATCAAATGGAGACTGAAATGGCGCGCGTGCGACAGGCTTATGCCGGTAACGATTACGGAACTTTTTTCATCCCCGAAGTTGGGGATGAAGTTTTGGTCGCGTTCATTCAGGGGGACATGCGACTGCCGATAGTGCTGGGCGGTCTCTACAACGGAAAAGACAAGCCACCTTCAGCCCGTTCCGATGACAAGGATCAGAAGATGATCCGCACCAAAGGCAAACACGAGATTCTTCTCGATGACTCGAGGGGTAAAGAACGAGTCAGGATAAAAACTCAGAAAGAGCACACGATTGACCTGAGCGATGTGGATAGGAAAGTCACGGTAAAGACCAAAGACGGACACATGGCCGAGCTGAGCGATGCGGACCAGAAGGTCACGATTAAAGCATCCGGTGGTCCAAAAGTTGAGATCGATGATGCAGCCAAGAAAATCACGATCGATACCAATGGCAAGTCGATAACGATTGATGGCAACTCGGGCACCATCACACTTACTGGAATGACCATCGTTTTGAGTGGAACGAGCGTGAAGTTGGGCGGCGACAGTGCGTCTCAGTCGCTGGTTTTGGGTGAATCTTTGATGGCGGCTTACAACGCGCACACCCACAACAGTACGCTACCCGGCTCGCCGACGGGGCCACCGCTTTCACCGATGACGCCGGCCCAACTTTCAACGATCAGCAAGACGAGCTGAACCATGACAAACGAATTTGTTGGAAAAGGATGGCGCTTTCCGATTCTGCCGGACATAACCGGTGGCCTGACTTATGTCGAAGGCGATCAGAATGTGGAACAGTCGCTGAAGATCTTGTTATTGACCAGCCTGGGCCAGCGCGTGATGCGCGCTGATTTCGGCAGCAAGGTTCAGAGTCTCGTGTTCGCGCCCGGCAGTTTGCAGTATCTCGGAGTCCTGGAAGGCACGATTCGCGATTCGGTGCGCGATTGGGAACCACGCATCGAGCTCGAGGAGGTGCGAGCCGAAATTGACGTCGATGATGAAACCCTCGTCGTTGTTCACATCGGCTACCGCGTCAGGCAGACAAATACGCGTAGCAACCTGGTCTTTCCTTTTTATCTTGGCACAGCGGAGCGTGGTTGATGGCTCTGGAACCGATCATACTCGACGATCTCAACTGGAGCGACATGGTTGTGGCCATCCGCCGTCGTATCGCTGCGGCGTCTGGCGAAGCGTGGACGCTGCACGCGCCGGTCGATCCTGGTATCACCCTGCTCGAGTTGTTTGCCTGGCTTCTGGAGCAGCGCGTCTATTGGATGGACCAGGTGCCCGACGCGCTGGTTCGTGGCGCCATTTCAATGCTGGGCCAAAAGCCGAAAGCAACACAGGCGGCTACGACCGTAATGCACTTCCCCGGAATCGATCTCACGCGTGTTGTTGAGCCAATGACCGAATTGACGCTGGAACGTTCAAATCCGCCACTGGTGTTTTCGACCGGCGGTGAGGTTGTGTTGCTACCCTTCGAGCGACTTGCGAACGGACGCGAAAAAATAGGTCTTCACATCGCTGATGCCGATCGCACGACCGACCTGGAGCGCGGTCTGGTCATGCGACTCTTTGAAGCGAATGGGCAATCAGCGGAGGTTAGAATTGTCCTATGGTTGCGCGACAAGATCGCGGATGACGTTGCCAACAAGCGCTTCTCCCTGCTGTTTGACCTGAAAGAACTGGCAGGTACTGTTCCTCAGTGGCTGCCAGACGCGCCCGAAAAGGTCAAACCCCCGGCCCGAGTTTCATGGTCCTACAGTGGACCAAATGGAAGGGTCCCGTTTGCTGACGAAGAGGTGATCGACGGCACGGGAGGACTGCGACGTTCGGGCGTCGTTACGCTTCCGATCAAACTGAAAACTGGCGACAAATCTGATTGGCAGCCGTTACCACCTGACAAGACTGTCCGGTCCTATCGCTACGAACTGTTCATGAACGTTGCGGCAGCGACGTTCCCGTCCCCTCCACGCGTAGAGCGCATCGTGCCAAACGTGGCAATTGCCTCGCACCAGCGAAAAACGAAAAAGCATTTGCTGCATGCTGATTGGTTGCCCCTGCCCGGTAATGTGATTGCTTTGGCGGAACTGGGTGACGTAGACCGGAAGGATTACCCACCGATCGAAAACACGATCAAGCTTCAAATCAGAGAGCGCGATAAAAAATGGCACCTGTGGCGTCCTACTCGTGATCTTGCTTTTCATGGACCGGCTGACCGCGTTTTCATCGTGGATCGGCCGAGAGGAGAAATCAGTTTTGGCGACGGACTCACCGGGCGCGTTCCGGTTTTGGCCGAACTGTTTCAGATCACCGCTAAGTCAATTGAGATCTTGAGGGACTCGGGTGTCTCAGACGAAGTCCTCACGAGCCTCGAGCCTTTAGTCGGACAAGAGTTCACTGGCAGAAACAGCTTCATGACCGCGCTCAAGCGCTATTTAGGACCAAAAGAACCTGGTCGTTTTCAGACGCTGTTACTCAAGCATGCTGGCGAACCGCAACTTAGACTTCAGTATTGCGTCGGTGGGGGAGTCAGCGGCAACCTCGGCGCCAATCTCGACTGGGAGCGCGCCGATCTTAAGGCAACAAACCTGGTCCAAACCGACGGCGGGAAAGATCTGGAGACAACAGTCGCCGCGAAAGAACGAACTGCCTCTTCGTTAAAGGAAAGAACGCGAGCTGTCACCGCTCCCGATTACGAGGAGATTGCCAGGACCACGCCCGGCGTGGGAATCAAGCGTGCACATGCGGCGATCGGGCTACACCCGGCTCACCCATGCGTGCCCATCCCCGGCGCGGTCACCGTATTCGTCGTACCTGGAGTGCCGCGTCCCGATAAGCTGAGCGAAGACTTTGAGGCATCGTTGATGGAAAGTGGGTTTGTCGCCGCCCCGGCGCCTGACCCGGGGGCCCTGGCGATGGTTCGCGCGAGATTAGACACAAGTCGGTTGGCAGCCAGCGAAGTATTTGTCTCGGCGCCGGTCTACCACCCGTTCGATCTAACCATTGAAGTCGAGTCCAATGCTGTCGACCAAACAACGCTAAGAGACGGTATCAAACGACGTCTCTACACGTTCTTTGATCCATTGATTGGCGGCGTCGATGGCGCTGGCTGGCCTTTTGGTGAACCACTCCATCCGTCCGCAATTCTACGAGAAGCGCAGCGCGTGCTGGGCGATCAGGGAAACATCACAGAGGTCCTCATTGAATTACCCGACGTTTCAGTTCCCGACCAACGCGTGAAAGGGAACTCAGCTCCGCTCAAAGAAACAAGCTGCCTGGATATCGCCGTTGGTCCGCACGAGCTGGTTGAGCTGCGGAACGTGATCGTCCGGTTTCATCATTCGGTTGACGATCAGGGAGGTTTGCGATGACGGCCGTTTGGTGGGGAAAGGAAGCCGGCGCCGGGCTCGTCTCGAAGCTCAAACGGAAAGATCCGACGTCCGTGCCGCAACCTGAGTTAATGCCATCGTCGCGTCAGGTTGTAAAGAAGGAAGTGCAAGGGCTGATCAAGAGTTTCACTCCGGAGTGGACCAACATCCGTCCTGGTGACCCCGGCGTGGCATTAACACAACTCTTCGGCGAGCAAATGGAGCCTGTGCTGGAACGTCTCAATCGCTTACCGGAAAAGATCTTGGTCGAGTTTCTCAATATTGCCGGAATTCAACCATTGCCAGCATTGCCATCAGCCGCGTTGCTTGAATTCGAGGTATCAGACAACGCCCCGGAATCAGTCTTCATAAGTAAAGGCTTTCAGGTTGGTGCGCAACCAGCCGACGGCAGCGGAGATCTAGTGATTTTCGAAACAGAGCGCAACCTCGTAGCGGCGCCGGCAAAGATCAGCGAGATTCAAGTGCAATTCGAGAATCTGTTTTTTGAGAAGATCGATCTTAAAGGCGAAGGCTTTCTTCCTTTCGGTCAGAGACCAGAACCTGGGCGCTCTCTCTTCATCGGGCTGTCGGGCAACATCGTGCCGGGTCCAACAATTTCATTAGGAATCCGCGTTGCGGCGGCTCCGGGTGCACCACCACCTGTTCCCAGTGGCGGAGTTGCGCCATTGCCCGTAGGCGTTGCTCCCCAACTCGAATGGAGCGTCCTGGACGGAACCAAGTTTGAAGCGGCTGAAGTTGTCGTTGATGAAACTGGCGGATTCGCCCGCAGCGGTGTCCTGGAGTTGCAAGTGCCGCGTCAATGGCGATTAGGACGGCCTCGCGGTTTGTCAGGTAAGGAACCGCTCCGGTGGCTGCGCCTGGAAATCACTTCGGGAACGTTTGCAGAGGGACCGGTTTTGTCTTCGATAAGACTCAACATGGTGCGAGCGATCGCGGCGCGCACGATTTTCAATGAAGCCCTGCAACCGTTACCGCAAAGCCGTAATCGGCAAATGAGGTTGAGCCGGACTCCAGTAATTCCTGATTCGTTGATCGTTGAAGTTGATGAAGGCGGTTTCACGGTGGATGAGCCTGAAGTCAACCAGCCGAATACTGACGAAGCACAGATTGAGCAGGATGGGCAACTGAAATCGCGTGCGAAACGATGGAAGCAGGTAAGCACTCTGGAGTCATTCGACTCAGATGACGAAGTGTATGTGCTCGACCCGCTTTCAGGCATCGTGACTTTTGGCGATGGTGTAAATGGAGCACCCATTCCGCAGGGCTTCCGCAATGTGCGGGCAGTTCGCTACCAGGTGGGCGGAGGACGGGCTGGCGCGGTAGCAGCGGAAACAATCAACACGCTCTTGTCCTCGGTTCCCTTCATAACGAAAGTCAACAATCCCTGGCCGGCCTCCGGTGGACTTGATCGAGAGAGCTCGCAACAGGCAATGCGGCGTGGGCCGGAAGAGATTCGGGCGCGTTCCCGGGCGGTGACTATCGCTGATTACGCGTTGCTCGCTCGTCAGGCACAGGGCGCCAACATTGCTCGTGCTCACGCAGTCGCAGGATTGCACCCAGCGTTTCCCGGACCACCGATTCCCGGAGTCGTCGGTGTGTTCGTTGTGCCTCAGGATCGCAATGAAGGACCGCCGACAGCGGGCGAAGACAGTTTGCGCCGTGTGGCCGAACACCTCAGCAAGAACGCTGCGCCCGCGGGAATTGAGGTTGTTGTCGCTGCTCCGCGTTATCACAAAATCAAGATTGAAGCTGCCATCACGGCGCGCACGGGAGTCAATATTGGAAGCGTGGTTCGTCTGGCGAGCAAGACAATAGACGACTATTTACATCCGCTGAAAGGGGGCGACAGCAACACAGGTTGGACCTTCGGAGGTACCTTGCGTTACCAGGCGCTGGTGCGGAGGTTGACCAGGTTGGATGACGTAACTGCGGTGCCTCTACTCAACATTATTGCCGACGGTTTGAGACACCTCGTTTGTGAGGATTTCATACCCGAAGCGAACGCGCTGCTTTGGCCCGAAGTCCATCGCATCATGGTCCAGGAGGGGGAGGAGGACTGATGAGCTGCGGCGGCGAAATTCAGAACTTCCGGTTACTCGATGGTTTCGTTGGGTGGGAAAGTCACTCGTCAACAAACCTGAACGGCCTCGCCTGCGATGATGCTGAGGGATTGCGTCTCAGACTGAAAAATGCCAACGCCGTACCCGCAGCAATTGTGCTCGCGCACTTGCCACCAAAGGCACTGGCGAAGGGCTGTGGTCGTTGTGATTGGTTCCTTGTCAACAAGTCGCGGGTCTTGAGGAAGGATTGCTGCTTGCCTGGTTGGTTTTCGGTCTGGAGCAATTCGTGTGATCAGTATCGCCTGGAAGGAGCAACGGCAGTTGCGGCGTTTGGTCATCGCCTGGCAGTCAATGACGCGCAAGCAAAACGTATCTTGATTTGGGAACGAGATGGCGAACAACTCGTTGCTTCGATTAACACCGCAAACCTGGCCAGGGATCCAGCCTGCAACGCGTTCAACCATCCGAATAGAATTAACCGTCCCGGCCCAATGGCATTCGCACCGTGGGGAGAGCTGCTGGTTGCAGACCTCGCCACCAATAATATTTGGAGACTTGGCCCAGCCGGTGAAGTATGCGGACTATTGCCAATCTCGCTGCCCGGCGGGACAAAACTTCTGACCATCAACCGGCTGGCCGTCAGTCAAAACTGTTCGATCTGGGTTGTCACAGGAAAAGACGAATCGGAACTCCGGTTATGGCATGGAAAACGAACTGACAAGCAGTTTCGAGCAGGCACGATTGCAGAACTGCAAGCGGCATTCAAACGAACCGGATTAACAGCTGCGGTTGATGATCAGGGCTTCTGCCTTGAAGAGTGTGGTCCTGAGGGAGTACCGGTAGCACGCTGTTTTAGCTGGGACGGAGATCCGCTTGACGATCAACTTGACCCTCCACCACTCCCTTTACGCTATGGACATGGACAGTTACTTACGGAAGCCATCGACAGCGGTATTCCTCGTTGTCGCTGGCATCGTGTGCGTCTTGAAGCTGATCTACCACCCGGGACAAGTGTCGAGATTGCAGTAGCGACGAGTGAAACGGACGATGGTCCACCTCAGGGTGACAAGAACCTCGAAAGGGAATGGAGCGATTTTGATCCGGGAGTTCCGCATCCCAGTGATTGGCAGGTTGCGCCTGCCGGTGCTCTGGATTTTCTAATTGATCAGCCGGCAGGACGTTTTCTTTACGTCCGTTTGCGACTGAAAGGCGATTGCCGTGTGACGCCCGCTGTGCGACGCGTACGCCTCGACTTTCCCCGCGTCACGAGTCTCGAGCTCTTGCCGAGTGTCTATCGCGAAAGTCCGGAAGCTGAGGACTTCACCGAACGCTTTCTCGCGATCTTCGACGCCGCAATTGCAGATCTCGACCGCGCAATCGTGCGTGCTCCTGCCCTGCTGGATTCCGGCGGTGTGCCCGACGACGTGCTGCCCTGGCTCAGTAGTTTTCTCGACCTCGCGCTCGATCCTGCATGGACGGCTGATCTCCGGCGAAAAATCCTGAAAGCACTGCCGGATCTTTATCGCAAGCGCGGGACTCTCGCGGGCCTTGCGGAAACATGCAAACTGATTTTCGGTGTCACGCCGGCGATTCAGGAACTTACCTCGGAACGAAATTGGGGCAGCCTGGCAAATAGCAAGATACCCACGCACGGTGGACGAGCCCAACTCGGAGCAGTACGGCTGTTTGGAAAGTCGCGTGCGCGTTTTCGGCTTGACAGTTCGGCGCTCGGACAAGCGCCGGTGCGTAGTTACGGCAATCCCGATCATGACCCGCTGCATGCGCAAGTTTTTCGCCTACGCTTCTTGATACCGCCTTTCGGTTCACGCACCCCGAGTGAGATTGATCGCCTCAAACGTTTGATCGCCAGCCAGAAGCCGGCCCACACCGTCGAATCCATTCGCGTCGGTGGTAACGGCTTCATTCTCGGTACCAGTGCTGTCGTCGGAGTCGATACGGTGTTTGGCGCACTGCCGCCGCCGGTATTAGGAGTGTCCGGCAACGTGCGTTTGCAACGAATGAGTGTGCTCTGGCACGGAGCCCGTGGCCGGCAAAAAGGCACGCTGCTTGGTGAGACCAGCATCGTGGGTCAGTAAGAATTGCGGCTTTGACACGCGTGATAGCTGTCGATGCCACGGAAGTTTGAAAACTTAGATCGTTAACCGGATCCGACGACCTGGCTTGTAACCAGCGTCGCCGCAGGTTTTTTTCGTGGACGAAGACACTTCGATTCGTCACACACTTTCAGGAGCTAATTGCAATGGAGCCCGAATCAAAATATCCCAATCCGAAAGTCACCTATGAATCCCACCACGCGGCTTGCGATTCAATGCCTGACTTCACACGGCTACGCTACTTTCACGGCCAGATGCTAGTCGCCAACGACTTGCAGACCGAGCAGGACTACTTCCGTGAGAAGCTCAAAATGCACAACCGCTGTCTTCACGGTTACGGCACCGTTTGTGGTTTGAAAGTAGTCGCAGTCAAAGACGAACCCGACTACGAGCCGCCGCCGTCGGGCTACCAAAAGGATGAAGACTACAAAGACCAGGAAGGTGAGCACCACAAGCACAAGCATTATCCAAAGCCCCTGGTGGAGATCGAATGCGGCTTCGCGCTCGATTGTGAGGGTAATGAACTGGTGGTGCGTCATCCATTGCGCGTTAACCTCTGGGAAAGCCTCGACGAAGAGCAACGTCATCAGGTCGAACGCGACAAACGTTGCCGTCTCTGGCTGAGCATCTGCTATTGCGTGCAAGCAATCGATCCGGTGCGCCCGGTTTTGCCGGAGTCGTGCAGCTCTATTTCAGAGGAGTGTATCTACAGCAAACTGCGCGACTCCGTCAAAGTAATTGTCTCGACCGAAGAACCTCGCCGCAATCACTGCTCTGACAACTGCTGCGAAAAGTGCAAAGACAAATGTCTCTTGCTGGCCTCGATCGAGTTTGAACGGGGAAGACCCATCGAGCAAAGCGATATTCGTAATCGCGTGCGCCGGTGGATCACAACCTACGAGCCAGTCACGATTACTGGAGTTAACTGGGTTCATGGCGCTGAGAGATACACGCCGGATGAAGCATCGCGCATCATGCAGGACCAGGGACTGATCATTGAGTTCTCGCGTCCGATATTGCCGGAAACGGTTACCAGGGGCGTGATGGAGGTTCTCATATTCCAGGGTGGGAGGGGACCACACGCCGGAATCTATTTTCTTGACGGTCGGCCTCAAGTTGATCCGAAACGGCCTAACCGCATTGTCTTCCGCGATCAAACGAATGAAGGTTTGGAGGACGCCGACAAGGTTCTGATCATTCTTCGCACCGACTTCATTCTCGATAAATGTTGCCGGCCCGTCGATGGCAATCATACCGGCGGTCGAGTGCCTCTGCTTACGAGGTATGCGGATAACAAACCCAAACACGAGACGCCGGTGCCTACGGTGTGCCAGCGTCCGCCCAATCGCTTCGGGGCGTGGACCTCAGGCAATGGTAATCCGGGCGGAACGTTTGAAAGTTGGTTCTACATCGAGAAACCTCCGCGTCATAGAGAGAGACCAACCTACGAAGAACCTCGTTATGAGGAACCCGAGGAAGATTCGTACGCGGAATAAAGAACGCCAACGGCAGGTAACGATAGGACCAGGACGTTGAACCTCACGAAGTGGAGGAAATCAGATGATTGCCAACTCCAGCATTAAGGGCTCAGGCTGCGGTTGCGGCGGCGGGACAGCATTGTCTGTCACGCAGTGTAGCTGCGGAGGTACAGGTTGTGCGCGCTGTCAGGGCCAGGGAATTGTTCGGCCGCGCTTTTTTGCGGGGCAGTTATTGACGGAAGACGATCTGCAATTGCTTACGAATTACGTCGGCCAGAAAAATCGGTTGCATAACCGCCATTTGTTTGGAGCCGGCGTCGTTTGTGGCCTGGAAGTCACATGCCATCCTTGCGGTAATGGTCAAGTGATCGTGAATCCAGGTTACGCACTGGATTGTTGCGGCAACGATTTGACACTCGCCTGCCCCCAGCCTCTGGACATCAACGGAATGATCCGTGATCTACGCCGCGACCAACTAGGCGGCTACGATTGCGGCGATCCCTGTGCCAAGCCCAAACACGAAAACGACGAAGACGAGGATGAGGATAAACCCAGCAAGCCTGTCGATCCTTACAAGTATTGCCTGTACCTCCGCTACTGCGAACAACCGTCAGATCCGGTCATGCCTTATTCGACCGGCGATGACTGCGGCCACGTGGCGTGTGAAGCAACTCGCGTTCGTGAGGGAGTGAAGTTTGAATTGCGATGTCGACCTCTGGATGACGCGACGAATCCTCTGATACAGCGTTTGTGTGGATGTCTTGGTGACCTGGATAGATTAGAGAAGATCATCAAGGCTCTCGACGATCTCAGCGATCGCGTGGAAATTGCCGTCAGTGCCCAGGCATTGACGCAACCGCAATTCGGCTCGCAGCAGGTCACCGAATTGAATCTCAGTGTAGGTAAGCTGGAATCACTAATACCAGCTCAAGCAAGAGAACCGTCGGTTCTCATTGAGCGGGATGCGCCGTTAATTCTCGCTGAAAGATTCTCGCGGGAGACGAAAGCAGAAATAGTTCGAGCGGCGTTGCTGATCAATCGGTTCGAAGCATTACCGATAATTGAAAAAGAAAGCTTTCGTAAAGAATCAGGCGAGTCGTTTGCGGAAAACCTCAGGAAAGGCAGATTGGCCCTCGTACAGGCAATTCAAACCACCGCACAGGCATCTGTGATACCTGCTAAGGAAGTTCATAGTTGGCTCCTCGACAGAATCAAGAATTCACCTTTCACGGATTGCACCCTCCGACAAACTGTCTCCGAGTTGTCGATTCCGGATGTCAAGCAGCATCAGAACGATGACTTTAGGGAGCAGGCGAGGCTTTTGGTTGACGTCATTCAACCGCTGAGGTACGCCGTGATTGGCTTCCTGCGCGAGTGTGTTTGCCGTGCACTCAATCCTCCATGCGTCCCTTGCGAAGACTCCGCGATCCTGCTGGCATGTCTTGAAGTACAGAATTGCGAGGTCGTTCAAATCTGCAACATGGAACGCACCTTTGTCTTGTCTCCGGCAGCGGTTCGATACTGGCTGCCGCCGTTGCAACTGGCCGGCAATCTGGTGGAACGCTTCTGTTGTGATCCTGTGCACTCCCTGCTTCCGACTGATCCAAAAGGTGGCATGAAGAAGATCGACATTGGCGCAATGTTGTTTGAGGAGGTCGTGCGCATGCTCAGAGACTCCCTCTGTCAGGTGAGTGATGAAAAACTCCGTGGCTTATCCGAGCGGTTTTCTCGGGTCTTTCACGCTATAGGCATTGAGGTGAAGTCGATACTGTCGTCAGGTCAGTCGCCTGCAATCACTGCGGACGCCGCCGAAAGGGCTTCGGCTTCAATGGGCGAGGCTACGACACCTGCGAGGAAGGGAAGGACGGCAGGCCAAAAGACTGGCGGCGCAAGGAAAGCAAGGAAGGAGTCGAACGTGAAGAAAGCAATTCAAGCCGGGAAGATCGGGGAAGCTCCACCTGCTGAAGCTGTGAAAACAGAAGCGACGCCTGCTAGTGCACCGAAAGGAGAAGGGAAGTGAGTAGTACGATCGACCGACCGACTTTCTTCGAAAATCAGATCCTGGGTGCGGCAGATCTCACGGCCACTGTCGAACACAGTCGCGGACAGCAGGCGCGCCACAATCGCTACTTGCATTTGTGGGGTATTTCGTTCGGGCTTGGCCTTACCGCCGAACCTGACGAGGAAGGTGGCGTAAAGTTCAAAAAGATCACCGTTGCTGCCGGTGCTGCAATTGACGGCACTGGCCGTGAGGTAGTAGTTCCACAACCGGAATCCTTGAGCGAAAACAAGTTCTCGCAGCTTCAGCTTACCGGTGGTCAGGACCTCGACAAAGACTGGTTCCCAATATTCCTGGTTGGTAAGGACCAGGCGGCCCAAAAGCCGCCCCTCTCGACGAAGACTTGCGACGGTTCAGCTCCTTCGCGCGTGGAGGAGAAGTACGACATTACATTTGGCCGACCCGGAGGCGCGCGAAAGCTGGACGAACAGAAAATAGCAACCGTTGGCGAAGGCCCGGGCAGTGGCGGCTGGCAGATGTTGCTGGGGTTTGTTCAGTGGAACGATGCCATCAATAAGTTTAAAGATTTCAAATACTCCGACGGTGGCATCTCGCGTCGCTATGCCGGAGTGCAAGCGGATGTTGTCGCCGCCCGAGGCGGAACGCTGGAATTTCGAACCCAAACCACGCCGCAAGCTAAGAAGCCTGCATTAGTCCTGGATGAAACCGGTGATGGACTGCTGCAATTTGGATCGCTCGACGCGCAAGGCAATCTCCAACCGGTTTTTAGTGTCAATGCGAAAGGCGACGTAAAAGCCGAGGGCAAGATTGCCGGCGCGGTTACGCCGGGTAGCGTGCAGGTTCAATCCGGAATCGTGATGGATGGACTCCTGCTCCCACTTCCCCCCGGAATCGATCCAGCTGATATAGATTCCGGTAAGTTCACTTTACACAGTCACGTTACTCCACACATTACTGCAGATCAGGCGCCGACGAGTACGAGTACTGATATTTGGGGAGTTGTTCCCATCGATTGTTTTGTTGATAGCAGCCGGCGCATTAACTGTAAGCTGCGCTGGTTCAGGGTTGATGTAATAAATACCTTTCAGGATCGGGCTGCGCTTTGCGACTACACGGCGATAGTTTCAGTGCCCGCCACATAGGGGAATAAAACATGAGTCAGAAACCGCCGGATCAAATGACGCTGCTCGTTTTGAAATCAACCAATCAGGTATTGGCGGCGGTTACCCGTGCTGCTGTTCCCGCTAACGCCATAACAAAGGGTGACGAAACGGACGAGCAGAAAGCGAAGAATCAAACGGCAGAACTCGATGTTCTGGTAGGTACCAGACTGACTGTCCGGGATCTGTCGGTCAAGTCGACGATACCCACTCTAATCAAGGAAGGAATATCTTTTTCGGCGAACGATCTAGCCGCCGTGACGTTGGACCTCGACCCAAAAGTTTTGATTACGCCTTCTTTGTACTCGCTCGATTCGAAGACAAAGCCTCAACAGGGCTTGGATCCCGCTGCGCTTGTCTTCACCGCAACCGTAACCTCCATCACGTTGAAACTCCCTAACGGAGCTGTGGAAGATACGGGATTCTGGATCGAGATTTACGTGAAGGGCAAGAGTCAGCCATTGCAAATTGTGAGTGGGACGATCGAAAAGTCGGCAACTGCTCCAGCAAATCAAGAGGTTTTAAAAAGTATTCAACTGGCCCCAAGCACGACATACCAGTTTCTGACCTTCGTTCAGGGATTTCAACCGCTCGTCTATGAAGTGTCGCTGTAAAAAAGGAAGGGTCCGTGGCAGATGTCACAATTCAACGCTGCACGCTGCGCATCGTGCGACATGGCGGCTGGAGTTGGGGACCAGAGCCGCG
>Ga0209215_1000022_pt1 | contig 170183 bp, 150 predicted proteins | sample TexAe_OM2H0_M2_FD_187938 | JGI IMG/M metagenome (GOLD analysis project Ga0209215, IMG submission 187938) | Forest soil microbial communities from Davy Crockett National Forest, Groveton, Texas, USA - Texas A ecozone_OM2H0_M2 (SPAdes) (version 2) | ecosystem: Environmental > Terrestrial > Soil... | reverse complement strand
TCTGTGTAATCTGTGGATGATTGTAGTAATCTGAGGGATTAATGGTGAATCAACGCGCTGGAATTCTGGGTACGGGTCACTCTTATCCGGAAGGCATTCTTACGAATGCAGATCTCGCTAACATAGTCGAGACCTCCGACGAATGGATCACGACGCGCACAGGAATCAAACAACGGCGCAAAGCCGCGCCGGGGGAATACACGTCGCTCTTCGCCGTGCGTGCTGCACGGCAGGCAATCGAGCGTGCTCGTTTGGATCCGGCTGATATCGACCTGCTTCTTTGTGCCACAGTTACACCCGATCAGATACTTCCTTCGACCGGTTGTATCGTTCAGGCAGAACTGGGCGCAAACAGTGCAGCGGCAATGGACATTGTTGCTGCCTGCTCCGGTTTCTTGTACGGAGTTTCGCTGGCAGACTCGATGATCAGGACGGGTCAGGTACGTCACGCAGTAGTTGTCGGTGCTGAGATCCTGACGCAGTACGTCGACTACACAGACCGTCAGACGTGCGTGTTGTTTGGTGATGGCGCCGGAGCCGCAGTGTTAGGACCCGTCGAGAATGGCCGCGGAATCCTCGCGTCGAAGATTAGGTCTGACGGACGTTACGAGGAACAGCTTTATTCACCAGGTGGTGGTACGCGCCGGAAGCCGACAGCGGAAACCCTCGCGGCGGGCGATCACTTCTTCAAGATGAAAGGTAACGAACTGTTCAAAGTTGCGGTTCGTTCAATGGCTGAGATATCTCGTGAAGTGCTTGACCAGGCGGGCGTGAAGTCGGATGACATCAGTCTGTTTATTCCGCATCAGGCCAATCAGCGAATCACAGAAGCCGTAGCTGACCGTTTGAACGTTGACCTGGACAGGGTTTATTCAAATATCTCGGTCCATGGAAACACGTCGTCGGCTTCCATTCCGATTGCCCTCGACGAGTGCGTTGAAGCAGGACGAATCAAGCCGGGAGATCTGGTGTTAATGGCTTCGTTTGGTGGCGGTGTCACCTGGGGCGCGGTATTGATGAGATGGTAGTCCACAGATTGCACAGATTACATAGATGACTGAAAACAATCTGCGTAATCTGCGGATGGCTTTTATATTTCCTGGACAGGGCTCGCAAAGTCCCGGGATGGGAAAGGAATTGGCGGAGAAGTTTCCGGCAGCGCGACTGGTCTTTGAAGAAGCTGACGATGCGCTGGGTTTTGCGATCTCGCGCCTTTGTTTTGATGGACCAGCCGAGGATTTGCAGCTAACGGAGAACACGCAACCTGCGATTCTGACGGTTTCTGTTGCCGCGTTCCGGGCCTTGATAGAGGCCGGAATCAGTGCTCCGGCATTTGTCGCGGGACACAGTTTAGGTGAATACTCCGCACTTGTTGCTGCCGGCGCACTGAGTTTGTCGGATGCGGTACGGACGGTGCGCGCAAGAGGCAAGTACATGCAGGAAGCCGTTCCGGTCGGTACAGGCGCAATGGCGGCGGTGATCGGCGGCGAGGTCGGCGAGATTCAGCGCATTTGTGAAGAGGCGAGCGCAGGTATTTGTTGTTCGATCGCGAATTTCAACTCGCCTAACCAGGCAGTTATCGCCGGCAATACTGAAGCCGTGGATCGTGCGATTGAACGTTTGAATGCGACAGCGAAGCGAGTGATTAAGTTGAAGGTGAGTGCGCCGTTTCATTGCGCGCTCATGAAGCCGGCGCAGGACAGGCTGGCGGCAGATCTCGAGCGGCTTAGTTTTAGCGAACCGGCGATGCCGGTTGTGACAAATGTGGATGCGCGCGCTACGACTGCGCCTGATGAATTGCGCGACGCGCTGGTAAGACAAGTTTCTGCCCCGGTGCGCTGGGTCGATTCGATGCAGTTGCTGATTGAGCAGTCGATCGGAACGTTTGTCGAAGCCGGTCCGGGAAAAGTTTTGTCAGGTCTTATGCGTCAGATCAGTCGCGACGTTAGGACGCTGAACGTGGAAGACGCGGCGAGTTTGGAAGCCACACGAGCGGCCCTTGCTGCGGGAGATTGAGTAGTTTAATTAAACTCACAGAGGAGCAAACACGATGCCCGATCAAGAGATCGAGAATAAGGTAAAACAGATTATCGTCGACGAACTTGGTGTCGATGAAAACGAGGTCACGCCGAATGCGAGATTTATCGATGACCTCGGTGCCGACTCGCTGGACACGGTCGAACTCGTGATGCGTTTTGAAGAAGAGTTTGGCATTGAAATTCCAGACGAAGACGCTGAAAAAATCCAGAGTGTGCGGGACGCATACAACTACATCGACCAGCACAAAAAATAATGCACCGAACATAGGTCCTATAAGTCAGATAGGTCATATAGGACCTATGTTTTGCGGCATCACTCTTCCCAAGGAGTTCTAAGTTGACACGTCGTGTCGTTATTACGGGCCTCGGCCTCGTCACACCTGTTGGCAACACTGTGGCAGACACGTGGACTGCCCTGATGAACGGCCGCAGTGGTGCCGACTACATAAAGAAATTTGACGCCGAGAAGTTTTCAGTAAAATTCGCCTGCGAAGTAAAAAACTTCGACCCGCTGACATTCATCGCTAAGAAAGAGGCGCGCAAGATGGGCGCCTTTATTCATTACGCGATTGCGGCATCCATCGAAGCGGTTGCCGACAGCGGCATCGCGATGACGCCGGAAGGGAAGTTCCCCAGCGACATCGCGGAGAATACGGGCACATATATCAGTAGCGGCATCGGCGATTTCTGGGCCATCGAGCGCGAGCACTCGAAGTTGCTGGACGATGGACCGGATCGTGTTTCGCCGTTCTTCATCGTCTCTGCGATCGTAAATCTGGCTGCCGGCCAGGTTTCGATTCGTTTCGGCGCAAAGGGACCAAACTCAGCTACCGCAACCGCCTGTGCAGCGGGCGCGCATGCCATCGGCGACAGCTTCAAGATCATTCAGCGCGGCGATGCGGACATCATGATTTGCGGCGGCGCTGAATCAGCTATCACGCCGATGAGCGTGGCTGGGTTTTCGGCAATGAGAGCGTTGTCAACGAACAACGACGATCCCTTGCATGCATCACGTCCATTCGAGAGAGACCGCGACGGATTTGTTATCGGAGAAGGCGCGGGAATCATGATTCTCGAAGAGCTCGAAGCAGCGAAAAAGCGCGGCGCAAGGATTTACGCTGAAGTCGTCGGCTATGGCGCCTGCGCCGATGCGTTTCACCTGACAATGCCGGATGAAACCGGTTCGGGCGCGCGACGCGTCATGCAGCGGACGCTGAGAGACGCAGATATAAAACCGGAACTGGTCGGTTACATCAACGCGCACGGCACGTCGACGCCTTACAACGATAAGTTTGAGACGCTCGCGATCAAAGAGACATTTGGTGAGCATGCCTACAAACTCGCCGTCAGCTCAACGAAGTCGATGACAGGTCACCTGCTTGGTGCGGCCGGCGGGATTGAGAGTGTTTTCAGTGCGTTGACGCTGTATCACAACTTCATTCCACCCACGATCAATTACGTGAATCCGGATCCGGAATGCGACCTCGACTACGTTCCTAACGAGCCTCGCGAAGCAAGAGTCGACTACGTGCTTTCAAACAGCTTCGGGTTCGGAGGCACGAACGCGGCGTTGTTGTTCAAGAGGTATGAGGGTTAATGAAGATTATTGTGATGATGAAACAGGTCGCTAACAAGGATGCGATCCTGCGGATTAATAAAGATGCAACGTGGATTGAGGAGGGCGATCTCTCCTTCGAAGTGAGCGAATCAGACGGTTACGCGCTTGAAGAGGCTTTGCGCGTCCGTGAAAAACTCGGAGGTGAAGTTGTGGTTTGCTCGATGGGTCCGCAACGCGTCAAGGGTGTGATTAAAGACGCACTTGCCAGAGGCGCCGATCGGGCCATTCACGTTGTTGGCGACAACCTCACGCATCTTACGCCGTATGCTGCTGCGACGATTCTCGCCGATGCGATTCGTGATGAGAAACCGGACCTGGTCATGACCGGCTTACAGTCCGACGATTACGGTTATGGTCAAACAGGCGTGATCATGGCCGAGTTGCTGGACTTGCCGCACGCCACGATCGTGATCGAGTTGGACGCGGCGGCTGACAAGCTGCGTGTGAAGAGAGAACTCGAGAGTGGTTGGTATCAGTGGTACGAGATGCAGTTCCCTGCGTTGCTGACGATCCAGTCAGGCATCAGTCAGATTCGTTACGCGACGCTGAAGGGAATCATGGCGGCGAAGAAAAAAGAGGTTAAGGAAGTCACGCCATCCGCGGAGCTTGTGGGACGACCATCGCACCAACGCGTTGAGAAGATTTATCTGCCGCAGAAAATGAAGCAAACGCAGTTGCTTGGGAATGGCGACGCGAAGGCTGGAGCCGCGGAGCTGGCCCAGAAACTTCATGTTGAAGCGAGAGTGTTTTAGTCACAGATTACACACATGAGTAACGGATTACTGGTTTTTATTGAGCACAAAGGCGGGGTCGCCAATAAGACTTCAATTGAAGCGATTGCGGCGGCGCAGGCGCTCGGATCGCAGTTGCAGCAGAGCGTGAGTGCCGTGGTGCTGGGCGCGGATGTGGCAGGTTTGGCGCAGGAGATCGCGAGTTATGACGTGTCGAAAGTTATAGCTGCGACCAACCCGAAGCTGGCTGAATACACGCCTGATGCCTACGCGGACGGGATGGAGCAAATCGTCAAACAGGTCGATCCGAGTTTTGTGTTCCTGACGCACACCTACCAGGTACGTGATTTTGCGCCAAAGCTGGCCGCGCGGTTTGGTAAGTCGCTGATCAGTGACTGCATTCGTGCTAAAGCAGATGGCGGCAAGATCGGATTCACGCGCAGAATCTTTCTCGGCAAGCTCGATGCGGATGTGGTTTCCGATGCTGAGGCGCCGGTGTTCGCGACGTTTCAAACCGGTGCTTACCGGCCAGATCAGGCTGCGAAAGGTGCGGGAGCTGCGGTCGAGAATGTTGCGGTTGAGATTGGTGACGTACGAATGGTTCCTGAGGCTCCGTTTCAGGAAGCAAAGCAGGCCGTTGACCTCACAAAAGCAGAAGTTATCGTTGCCGTCGGCCGCGGCATCAAGAGCAAAGACAATCTCGCGCTGGCGGAAAAACTGGCGGAAGTCCTCGGCGGAGATCTGGCTGCGTCGCGGCCGATTTGTGACGCCGAGTGGTTGCCCATTGATCGTCAAATCGGATCGTCAGGACAAACTGTTGCGCCCAAGCTCTACGTCGCGCTCGGTATTTCGGGCGCGATTCAGCACCTGGTCGGCATGAAAAACTCCGGAACGATCGTCGCGATCAATAAAGACCCGGAGGCGCCGATCTTCGACATCGCTGATTACGGGATTGTTGGAGATTTGTTTGAAGCAGTGCCCGTACTCACCGAGGAGATAAAGAAGATAAAAGGAAATTAAGCCGCAGATGAACGCGGATAAACGCAGATAAGAAAAAAAGATCTGCGTTAATCCGCGTTCATCTGCGGCTCATATTTGTCATCTCCTCCACGACTTCCTCGGGTTTCCAGTCGTTTCCACTGTAGATCTTCGCGACCTTGCCGTCAGGATTGATGATCACGGTTCTTAGCGCGTGTATGATCTGGTCCTTTTCGGGGAAATAGGTTAAGCCAAAGTACTCCGCGATCTCCTTCACCTGCTCGGTGGTTCCACCGGCGAATTCCCAGTGTGCAAAAGTCTCGTTCTGGTAACGCTCGGTGTGAGCGGCGCCGTAGCTGCGAAGCACTTGTGGCGTGTCGTATGCCGGATCGATGCTGATGCTGAGCAGGTGAGTCTTTTCATATAGACCGGCATCCTGGCTCAACATTCGATCAATCTGTGCGAAATTGTCGCTCATTAACGTGCAGTAATCCGGCACAGGACAGCGCGTGTAGATAAAGGTCAGCAGCAACGTTCGCCCACGATAATTCTGCACACGAATCTCGCGATTATCCTGGTTGCGGAGCGTGAAGTTCGGAACTTCGTCTCCCTCTTTTGCCATCCTGACGCCTGGCATCAATGAGGCGTTGGCGCTCTGCCTCGTGATGATGAGATTCTCAAGCCACGAATGTGAACCATCGATCACGAGCGTTGCCGTTATCTCATCATCAGGAGCAAGAATCTGCAGGTCTGAATCGCTGGGCACCGTAAACGGCATCGTCATCGCAGGCATGTATCCTTTGATATCTTCGTGCGAGACCGTCACCAGATGTTTATCCGGCTCAACCACCAGCACTTTGCCCTTTAAGTCGTAACGTTTCTCACTACCGCCACGACGACACGAAGCCACGAAACAAACACAGACGATCAGCAACAGAACAATTGTGCTTTTGGTGCCTTTTTGTGGCTTCATCTTGGTTGGAGTTGGGCGTCGTAGAGACGTTGATAGGCCCAGTAATTTGCCATCACCTTGTAAACGTAGTCTTTGGTCTGCGTGAAGCCGATCTCAGGCACATAGCGATCGGCTTCGTTAGAGTGGGAGCGCGCGATCCAGCGCGCGAGATTGTCAGCGCCGCCGTTGTAGGAGCCAGCCACTGCTTGCGGTTGATTTGGAAACTGCTGAAACAGATTCGCGAGGTACTGCGATCCAAAGAGGACTGCTGTGTCAGCGTTGTAGAGATCGTCCTGATTGAAGTTGTTTAATTTGACTTGCGACGCGATCTCGTTCGCTGTGGAGGCGATGAATTGCATCATCCCACGCGCCGCTGCAACTGATTTAGCATCTGTCTGAAAACGCGATTCCTGTCGCGCAATCGAGAGCACAAAACGTGGATCGACGTTTCTGTTGCTTGTATGCTTCAGTAGCGACTCGCGAAACGGCGCGGGGTAGAGTAGTTGGACCATCTCGCGTGGCGCCAGTTCGATGACAAAGTCGGGCGGTACCGTCTTCCAGATCTGCTCGCCGAAACGGACAGCACGATTCGCAATGCCGCCGCGCAAAGACAATACGGCGATCGTGTAATCCTCGTCTGAACCACGCGACGCTTTGCGCGCTGCAAGGTACTCCGGAATTGCCTCATCAGAAAGCCCAAGCATCAGGAGACTGTTAGCGAGGACCTCGTGCGTTCCGGGATCCGTTTCCTGGTTTAGCAAAGAGACCCTGGTGAACTGCGGCACCCGGTAATTGCTCAAAGCATTGTACGCACTTTGTAGATACTTCAGGGCGTCAGCTCGTTGGTGTGGATCGCTCGTGAGTCGCAAGCTCGACTGCGCAGCGAGACGTGCCTGCTCAAATTGTCCCGCGGCACTGTTTACCTTACTGTCATTGAGCAGATTGTTCAGGCGCATGCGGATAAGCGTGCGCGACTTTTCATTCGCAGCCAAATCCAGAAGCCTTTGCGTAGCCCGCGTTCCGTAGTACTCATTGCGACCGTCCGGAATAGCCAGGTAAGAGTTGATTGCTTCTTCGGTCCGCCCGATTTGCTCGAGCGCGTACGCGCGCAGGAAATTGACTTCCGTGGGATTGGTTCCACCGGGAACGCGTGTACCGCCCAGGTCCGAAAGTTTCGAAAGCTCATCGGCGTCGCGCACGACAGTGGACCAGCTTCCCTGTGCGAGGTGAATTCGTAGCTGTGCGAAGAGCGCGAGCGCATTTGCGACGTCGGTTTTGAAGCGCGCGCGTGTTTGCTGAACCCAGTTGAGTGCTTCCGGATAGCGACCCGCTTCGTGTAACGCGTCGATGATGTTCAGGTAGGCACGGTCGGGCGTTGGATTATCCGGGAAGCGATCGATGAGCAGTTTGTACGCGGCGACAGCGTCGTCAGTGCGCTTCATTCGCACATAACTCGAACCCAGAAAACCGACCGCATCGCGTGCGCTGGTTGACTGCGGGTAGGAATCGAAGACTCTTTGGAATAGCCTAACCGCGTCGTCATACTTCGCTTCGTTGTAAAGCCCACGTCCGATTTGAAACATCGCGTTGGGAACGGTCGTGCTTTGAGGAAAGCGATCGACGACGGCTTGATAGTGAAAACGTGCCCCCGCAAAGTCACGGTTGAACTGGTAGACCGACGCGCGCAGCAAGTGATCCGCTTCCGACAGACTCGGCGGCTTGTTGTCCAGGGCATCAAGTTGTCGCACCGCCTCGAGCGCGAAGTCGTCCGGACGCGACGCGTCCGGCATCTGCATCAGCAACTTTGTAAACACATCACGCGCCTCTGCGGTTTTTCCGGCCCGCACCCATGCCAAACCGATCAGTGTCATTCCTTCACGAACGAGTGGAAGGTTCTTCGAAAGTGTTAAGGGCTTCGCACTGTTTGCAGCCGCGTTGAAGTCGCCACTCTCGAAGAAGCTCTCACTAAGGCGCAACGTCGCGGGTTCAAAAAGCAGACTCGAAGGTGCGGTCGCGATGAGTTGTTGTAGACGCTCGCGCTCTAGAACGAGGTCTCCGGTCGTACGCGCAAGCCTTGCCAGCCGCCACAAAGCATATTCCCTGAGTTTGGAGCCGTTCGACGCCACCGCCTGATAGCTTGCCAGCGCGGCTGCCGTGTCGCCTGTTCGTTCGGCAATGCGGCCGAGAAGATACTCGTAGTTCTTATCCCGAAACAGAGTTTCATTGGCGTTGCGGATCTTGTTGATTTCGGCGCGCGCTGTTTGCCAGTTTTCTGATTCAACCGCAGCCACCACGGGGTCGGGCGATTGTGCCACCAGCGCGTTTGCAGTCACGCAAATTATTGTGAGAAAAAGTATTAATCTGACGAATGCCATATCTCGGATTATAATGAGCTTACAAAAAGGCACAAAGAGCATAGACCACAATTTAGTTATTGCCGATCGCCAATTTGGTGCTTGGAAGGGTCGCAAATCGGCAATTGGCAATTTCAAGATGATCAAACTCGAAGCTGCCGAACTGGCGGCAAAAATAAAAGAAGATGTGAAGGCCGAAATTGATGGCGGTCTTCGCGTGTGCCTGGCAGCCGTACGGGTTGGCGATGACCCAGCTTCTGCCGTCTACGTCAGAAACAAGATCAGGGCGTGCGAAGAGGTCGGCATTCGCTCAGAACATCATGCCCTGACGGAGTCGACCAGTGGTGCAGAATTGCTCGATCTCGTCGCGTCCTTAAATGCACGCGATGACGTTGATGGTATCCTGGTTCAGCTTCCACTACCTCGCGCGATCAATGAGACGGCGATTATTGAAGCAATCAATCCGGCCAAAGACGTGGATGGATTTCACCCGGTCAACGCAGGCAAGCTGGCAATGGGCAGACCGGTATTCGTGCCCTGCACCCCAGCGGGAATCATGGAACTACTCGACGATCGCGGTGTCGAAATACGCGGCGTGAACGCATGTGTCGTTGGTCGCAGTCAGATTGTCGGGCGTCCCATGGCGCAATTGCTTTTACAGCGCGATGCGACGGTAACAATTTGCCACTCACGCACGCGTGATCTTGCTGCTGTAACACGCACGGCGGATTTACTGGTTGTTGCCATCGGGCGCGCGGGTTTCATCCGTGGCGAGCATATCAAACCGGGCGCAGTGGTGATCGATGTGGGTATGAATAAAGTGTCGGATTCGGATGAAGTGCGCGCACTGTTTGGCAGCGAAGCCGAGAAGCGACTCGAAGTGGTAGCTAAACGAGGTGCAACACTGGTTGGCGACGTCAATCCATCGGAAGCAGCAGAAGTCGCAGGCATGTTGACGCCAGTGCCGGGCGGTGTGGGATTACTCACAGTAGCAATGCTGATGAAGAACACGCTGAATGCCGCTCGTTTGAGACGACAGTGATCTATGTTACGGGTCGGACTAACAGGATCGATCGGCGTCGGTAAATCCTTTGTTGCGTCTGTTTTTGTTGAGCTGGGATGCCGATTGCTGGACGCGGACCAGACGGCGCGCGAAGTTGTTATGCCAGGTACGCCCGGTTTGAAGGCGCTCACAGAAGCGTTCGGGGAAGAGATTCTCAATCCGGATGGCACGCTGAATCGAAAGCATTTGGGATCTGTCGTTTTTGGTGATGAGAGTCAGCGACAGCGCTTAAATCATATTTTGCATCCGTTCATCATCGCGCGACAGGACGAGATCTTAAATGGATGGGAAGCTGAGAACCCGAATGGCATCGGCATCGTCGACGCGGCGCTGATGATTGAGTCTGGTGGTTACCGGCGCTTTGATAAACTGATCGTGGTCCACTGCCGTCCTGAGGTTCAGCTCGAGCGTTTGATGTTGCGTGACAAACTGTCGCGCGAGGAAGCGCTGAGACGCATCAATTCGCAGATGTCACAAGAAGAGAAACAGAAGTTTGCAGATTATTTGATCGATACTTCGGATGGTTTTGAGTTAACGCGAGTGCAAGTGGTACGTGTTTACGAGACATTTAAGTAACCGCGGATGAACGCAGATGAACGCTGATCTGCGTTTATCCGCGTTCATCTGCGGCTAAAACATTATGATTCGACATTCGCGATTCTCCGGTATTTGCTCAGTGGTGTTGGCGTTGTGTCTCACGCACACGGGTTGCTTCAGCACGAATGAACCATCGACGTATTACGGAAAAGTCGTGCCACCGCGAGCACAGGAGTTTCGCTGGAGCAATGGCGGACTGCCGCAAACGTTCGACCCCGCCTTCGCAGCAGCGCCGCCGGACACGGACGCTGTCAGAGCACTCTTCGAAGGACTCACCGATTACGATCCCAAAACACTTACACCCGTGCCAGCAGTCGCGACGCGCTGGGAATCGTCGAATGATGGACGCGTCTGGACTTTCTATCTACGCGACAACGCACGTTGGTCCAACGGCGAAAAGGTGACCGCAGGCGACTTTGTTCGTTCCTGGGAACGCACACTCAAGATTGGTCCCCTCGCGCCGCATACGGAGCTTCTGGCGAACATTGAAGGCGCCACACCGAGTCTCTCAGCGCCACACACTTTTGGCGCACTGGCGATCAATGAACATGTTTTGCAAGTGACGCTACAGCACCCCGACAGCGGTTTTCCGGCACTCGTGGCCCATCCAGTGTTTCGTCCCGTTAAGGTCGCAACCGCGGAAAGCACAAGCCGTCTTGAATCGCATGAGCTGATCTCGAACGGCGCGTTTCATCTGTCGGCCACGGAAAGAGATCGTGTCCAACTCGAGCGTGCCAAAACCTACTGGGACGACGCTTCCGTCTCACTCGACCGCGTCACGTTTGTTAACACTGCGAACGCCGAAGATGCCCTCTCGGCTTATCGAGCTGGGGAGATTGACGCCATCACCAACGCGCCGTTTGAGCCGCTCGCGTTAAAGCTGCTCGCCCCGTACAAGGATTTCCATCGCGCGACGTTCGGCGCTTTAACCTACTACGCATTCAATACGTCGCATGAGCCTTTTGACGACGTGCGCGTGCGCGAAGCCCTCGCACTCGCGATCGATCGTGAACGTATAAGCCGCGACGATCTCGGTGGCTCGACTGAGCCCGCCGGAAAGTTTCTTCCCGAAGCGATATCGGGCGAAAAGCCCGTGATAGACAAGGCCGAACTGCTGGGGCACGATGTCAACAAGGCAAAGGAACTTCTTGCTGAGGCGGGCTATCCGAACGGCGAAGGGTTTCCAGTGATCAGACTTCTAATCAATCGTAACGAACAACAACGCATCGTGGCACAGTCGATTGCCGCGATGTGGCTTTCGACATTGAACATTCAAACCGAGATAGTGGTCCGCAACTGGGATGAGTATGAAGCTTCGATGAAAGCGGGTGATTATGACATCGTGCGCCGAGGCATCGTGCTGCAAACAACGAGCGAACAGGTAAATATCCGACTGTTGTTCGACCGCGACGCGCACGTGTTTGTGAGTGGGTCGCCTGTTCCCGACAGCACGGCACGACCTGGTCCATCGACTGAACCGAGCGTTGCGGTTGAGAGTGAGACGCAGGCATTAAAGGAACTGAAGGCCGTCCCGATCTATTTTGCCTCGTCGTATTCACTGGTGAAGCCTTATGTTTCCGGGTTTGATGCGAACGTCCTTGATGTGCCGAGCCTCAAGAAGGCACGACTGGAGACGAACTGGAGACAACCATAAAAAGGGCCACAAAGAGGCACAAAGGGCACAAAATCGTTTCGTAGGGGTTGCTTGTGTCTTTTGTGCTTCTTTGTGACAAGTGTTGAATGAATGCGTTGAGTGTCATTTGTAAGGGTCGGCAACAAACGACGCGAGTCGCCAACGCTCTCGCGCCGTTGTTGCATGCCGGCGATTCGATTCTGCTTAGAGGGACGCTTGCCGGAGGAAAGACTGCGTTTGTTCAGGATCTGGTTGGCGCGCTTGGCTCGAACGCAGAAGTTACCAGTCCGACTTTTACGATCGCGCAGTTCTATCCAATGCCGTCAGGAACATTCTTGCACATCGATGCCTATCGACTCTCGAGTGTGGCTGAATTTCGTGATCTAGCGCTCGAAGATTACATTGCTGACAGCATCACGGCGATCGAGTGGGGAAATATAGTGGAGCAGGATTTTCCAAATGCTCTGACGATCGATTTCGAGTTTGTAGAAAGCCAGGATGACTGGCGCAGGCTGACCTTCTCCGCTGCGGCAAAGCGTTGGGAACCGGTTTTGATGAGTCTAAGGGCGCATTTGGGAGTATGAGTTTGATAGTAGCAATCGAGTCGTCGTCGAATGAATATCGCGTGGTGATTGGACGCGATGGTGAAGCGATCTTCGACTCTGCCGTTAACAGTTGCGAGTTACCGTTCAGAACGCTGGGCGCGCTGCTTTCGTGCGGGCTTGAAACCGCCGGCGCCCCTGCCAATGAGATCAAAGGTGTGACGGTCAATGTCGGTCCGGGTTCGCTCACGTTTGTGCGTGCTGGAATATCGTTTGTGAATGCGTTGGCGTTCAGTTTGAAGACTAGTGTTTATCCATTTAACTGGTTTGAGATCGTTGCGGAACAGACCAGAGACACGACAAAATTGCCTGTGATTGCTGCGGTGCCGGCCTCAAATGATAACGCATATGTTGGCTTGATCAGAGGTTCGTCTGTTGAGATCATGCGGTTCGGACCTCTCCGGGAAACGTTGGCGAAGGTTAGTGGTGACGTTACTGAGGCCGCGGTCGCAGGAAGGATAAGGCACAAGCTCGCCGCGTTGCTGGGGGAGACGAAGACCGTCGATACGGGTATCGAGACTCCCGACGCGCAGGTGTTGTTAAGATTGGGTCATCAAGCGTGGAAAGATTCGGGGCGCGGCACGGTGCAGGTCGAGGCATTGAACGATCAGTCAGAGATCTTTTTTGACTGATAGGTGATCACAGAGATGTCAGAGCAGGACGTTCAAGAAGTAGTCAAGTGTCTAAGAAACGGCGGGGTGGTGTTGCTGCCGACGGATACTGTGTATGGTCTCGCGGTTAGCCCAAAGTTCGACAAATCGATCGACCGGCTTTTTGCATTGAAGCGGCGGCCGAGGAATGTGAACCTTCCGATCATGGTGGCTTCGGATGCTGATCTCGAACCGCTGGGATTCGAGATCAGTGAGTCAGCGAGACGACTTTTGCGGTCGCCATTGATTCCGGGAAGTTTGACACTCGCGATGGGGTTTCGTTCCGACTACAGGCCCACATGGCTTGAGGGCCGCGACGAAGCTGCGGTGCGAATACCAAACGACGAGCGACTGCTTGCCGTGTTGCGTGAAGCAGGACCATTGCTCGTCACGAGCGCGAATGCGCACAGTGCTGGAACGCCGGATAACGTCGCAGAGATCCTGGCCCAACTTGATGGCGCCCCTGATCTCTCGATCGACGGCGGCATTTTGCGAACGACCGCCTCGACGCTCGTGAATTGCAGAGTTGATCCGCCGGTGATCGAACGCGTTGGGGTTGTACCCGAGTCAGAGGTTCTAAAGTACTTATCATGAGTAAAGACGTAATCCTGGGAATTGAATCATCGTGTGATGACACAGCCGCTGCGGTCGTCGACCGCGATGGAAACGTGCTTTCATCGATTATCGCGAGTCAAACACATATCCACTCCCGTTGGGGCGGGGTATACCCGGAATTTGCCAGTCGTGCGCATGCGCTCACGGTAGTTCCGACGATTGAGCGCGCGCTCGAAGAAGCAAACGTTAAAGGTCCTGATTTGAAAGCCATCGGAGTCACGAGAGGGCCCGGCTTAATCGGTTCACTGATCGTTGGCGTCAATACGGCAGCGGGTTTGGGGTTGGGTTGGAATGTTCCGGTGCTCGGCATTAATCACCTGCGCGGCCATCTTCGCAGTGCGGATCTGGTCGAACGGCGAGTTGAACTTCCGGCGATCGTACTGCTCGTTTCTGGCGGACACACCTTCCTTGCGCGGATGGAGAGTTTGACTTCGATTCAGCTTCTCGGGTCGACGCGTGATGACTCCGTCGGTGAAGCATACGATAAGGTCGCGCGCCTGTTGGGATTGGGATATCCGGGTGGTCCAGCCGTAGACAGGCTGGCAAAGACTGGAAAGCCTTTGATTCCATTTCCGCGACCGATGCTGAACGAGGGATTCGAGTTTTCGTTTTCAGGGTTGAAATCAGCGGTCGGGAGATTCCTCGAGAAGAATCCTGAGGTGAATCATGCAGATGTAGCGGCATCGTTTGTGAGCGCGTGCATGGAAATCATGATCACGAAATGCAGGCGCGCGCTGGAGGGTTATCCAGCGGAGTGTCTGGTAGTGGTTGGAGGTGTCGCCGCGAGCCCGCAACTGCGTGAAGGGACGGCGGAACTCTGCGAAAAAATGGGAGTGAAGCTCTGTCTGCCGCCGTTGAAGTGGTCCACCGACAATGCTGCCATGATCGGCCTCGCCGCCTGGGACTACCTGAATGCTGGCATCATGCCACCCCTCGCCGCCACCGCCTCACTCCCCATCACCGATTTCTAGCCACGAGAAGCACAGGAAGAGTTAGCCACAAAGAGGCACAAAAAGCACATAAAGATTAATGAGCGAAGGCGCTCGAACTTCCTGAGTCGCTCGAACTTCCTGAGTCGCTCGAACTTCCTGAGTCGCTCGAACTTCCTGAGTCGCTCGAACTTCCTGAGTCGCCCGAACTTCCTGAAAGGGAAATCGGCGCCTTGCTATCAAAAATAGATTATGTGCTTTTTGTGCCTTTTTGTGGCTAACTCTTTTTTACGCGTCTAGTGGCTCAGGTTGCGTACGAATCCCCAGTCGCCACTGGCATTGACCTGAATGTTCTGCACGTTCTTCCGCGCGATCACGATGTTTGATTGATACCAGAGCGGAAATATCGGCACGTCACGACTGACGATCGCCTGGATCTGCACGTAAAGATCGCGACCGCGCTGTCGATCGAACGTGTTCACCGCTTCGTCGAGTAGTTTATCGAGTTCCGGATTACTGTAACGGCTACGATTGCGCGAAGGCCGTGTTTGTGTCGGGATCTCCGACGTCGCGAAAAGGTCCTTGTAAAAAATCGGATCCTGGTTTCCACCAACCCATTGAGTGTACGCAATCTGAAAATTACCGCGCCGCAGTTCGTCAAACAGCGTGTTCTGTTCCGGAGTTTGAATCTCAACCGGAATTCCAACTTCTTTCAGATAGTTTTGAATTACGCCGGCATACTGCCGTCCTGCGAGACTGCTTCCGGAAACTTTGTAAACGACCGGTTTGTCAAAACGCATTTTTGGTCCATCGCCGTCAGGATCACGAAACCCTGCTTCATCGAGCAACTGTTTCGCCTTCGCAGGATCGTACGAATAGGTTTGACCGGTGGAGTACGACCACGACTCTTCGGGAATGATCGAGTGCGCAATCTTCCCGAAACCAAGCAACAGATTTTTTACCAGACTTTCACGATCGACTGCATACGCAATTGCCTGTCGCACTTTGACGTTATCAAGTGGCGGAGAGGACGTATTGATTGTCAGCAGCACGACATTCGATCCAGGGAACGCCTTGACCTGTAGATTAGGATCCTGCTCGAGTCGCTTCACAGCATCTGGTGAGAGACTCGTCGGCATCGGCGCGATATCAACGCGTCCTGCCTGCAACTCTGCCTGCAGTGCATTCATGTCGGCGATAACACGCACCCGCACAGCCGGCAGTTTAGGCGCTCCCTCCCAGTACTCATTGAACGCCTCGACGTCACACACCTGCTGCGCGTTGTCGTAGTGAATGAACTTGAATGGACCAGTGCCGAGCGGATGTGTCTTTTGTGACTCGTAACTATCCGTGGGGATAATCGCGACTGGAACGAGATTCGAGAGCAATCCCACCCAGGGTTTTGTCAACGTCACGACAACCGTTTTTTCATCAGGCGCTGTAACACTCTGGATAAGACTGTGTTTGTCTGTGCCTGTGCCCTCATAAAAACTGGCTGACTTTGCAAAGTCGCTTCTGAACATGAGATCGAGCGTGTACTTTACGTCAGCGGAGCTCAGTGCCTTCCCGTCGTGAAACTTCACACCGTCGTGCAGAGTGAACGTGTAGGTCAGGCCGTCGGCAGAACTCTTGATATCGGAAGCAAGTTCACCGGTATAGTCAAACTTCTCGTTCTTCTTTACGAGGCTATTAAAGATTAGTGTCCGTACGCGTTCGCTAGCTGCGTCAACTGAAGGCGAGCCAATCGGATCGATGGTGCGAATGTTGTCGCCGAGCGCGATCACAAACGTGTCACTGCGACGGTGGCATGCGGGCGGTGCCAGCAACACTGAAACAAGAAAAACCAGCAGGATAAGCTTGCCCTTGCTCACTTAATCGTGCCTCCGTAGGTGTAGTTGAGCTTCGAATTGAGTTTGAATATTTCGTCGGACAGGGATTGAAAACGTTCCAGATCGAGCGGCAGCGGCGACGCGATGATGCCTTTGGTCTTTGCGATCCGTTCGAGCGACTCGTTAATTCGTGCTTGAGATAGCATGCCGCTCTTCGCAGCTTCAAGCAGACCTTGATAACCGCGCCGGATCTTGTCCGGGCTGGCGCAGATCAGCAGCATGTCTTCGCCCGCAAGTGCGGCGCGTACAGCAGCGTCTTCGATCTCACAATGACGGGAAATGGCGCCCATCTCCAGATCATCAGTGACAACAAGGTGCTTGTAGGCCAGTTCCTCACGCAGAAGTTTCGTCACGATGTTGTAGTTGAGCGACGCGGGTTCTAGTAGACCGCCGGTCATTTCCTCTCTGATATCGATGTTTGGAAAGCCGCCGTGACTGACCATCACGCAGCGCACGCGATCGTCACGTCTTTGAAACAGTTCTATGTATGGCGCGAGATCCTGTGCGATCAGGTCGTCGTGAGAAAGTCGGACCACCGGCATTTCTTCGTGTGAATCGACTTCACCAGCGCCGATACCTGGAAAGTGTTTCAAACAGCCAAGCAGGCCGGTGCCTTGCAGACCGCGCATATAAACAGTCGTGTAGCCGAGCACTTCGCCTGGCGAGCGTCCGAAAGATCTCGAGTAGAGACCGTTGGACAGCAGGTCGCGATCCTCCGTCATGATCGACATGACGGGGGCGAAGTTTATGTTGAAGCCCAGCATGCGCAGCACTTCGCCGGTAATTCTTCCGAGCGCACGTGCGGCCGCAAGATCGCCATGTTGGCGAATCGTGCGAGCCGAAGGCATCGGGGTAAAGATCCGGCGCAGGCGATCGACGAGCCCACCTTCCTGATCGACTCCGACGAGTGGACAGGTCGGCAGCATTTCGCACACGCCATCGAGCAGGCCGCGCAGTTGTTCTGGACCAGCAACGTTGCGTCCGAAGATAATGATTCCGCCCGGTTGAACTTCCTCAATTAAGGCGCGTGTCTCGGCATCAAGCTCAGTGCCCGGAAGACCGATAAATAAGAACTGTCCGATTTGTTGTTCAAGGGGAAGCGCGAAAAGATTTTCTGGCAGCATTACTGCGCGAGTGTAGCATTGCCACAAAGAAGCACAAAAAGAATTTAGCCACAAAAAGGCACAAAACGCACAAAAGTAAAAGCAGAAATCAACTCGTTTGGTGAGACAGCCGGTTTGAACAAGAAGTCGAGACTTAACTGTGGACCATTGAAAATCTTTTTATATGCTTCTTGTGCCTTTTTGTGGCTAATAGTATAAACAATCACATGCCACGCGAAATCACCGATCGGGGTCGCGTAGTTGAAGCCATCCAGCATCTTGCTCTTACCGCTGAACTCTTCGAGGAACAAAACGGCAAGCAGAAGTACGCCGCCGATCTCGAAGTCATAGTTCAGGGACGCGATTACGCGAACGGTAAGCGCGTCGGACCCTACGTCCGGCTTCTCACCTACGATGCGGGAGAAGAAGTCATGCGCCAGGGTGAATGGGGTGGAAACACTTTCTACATCACCGTCGAGGGCGCACTCGATGTTTACGTTCGCGACGCCGCTGGACAGAAGAAAATAGGTCGACTCGAACCGGGCACGTGCTTTGGCGAGATGGCGCTGCTCGCCGGCATCGAGCGCAACGCGACTGTTTCCGTGCCGGCTAACGCGACTGCGGTGGTCCTGGAAGTGACTCGTCCGGCCCTCCGGCTTCTGCGCAAGCTTCCAACCTTCGGCAACATCCTCGATGAGACTTATCGCACGCACGGTATTGGTCGCGTGCTCGAAGATCTCTCACGCATCAGCGGCAAACCTCTCAGCATACTGCTGATAGGCGAACTTCTTCGCTCGGCGCGATACATGGTCTATGGCAAGAACCATGTGCTATGCCAGGAAGACGAGCGTATCGATCGATTGATTCTGATCAAGAGTGGTTGGGTCCGGCGTTCTCATGGCGCCCCCTTCCATGCCGCCTCGCCTGAGGTTGTGTTGGGAATGGACGAGACCATCGGCGTCGATTTTCTCGGTGGCGGCAATTGTCTCGGACTCGAAGGCATCACTGAACCGGCAGTTTGGAGATTTCGGGCCAGTTTGATGCAACGAACGGAGGTGCTCGAGATATCGCTGGACCAGTTTTCCAGCGATCCGGGTCTCCGTAGAGAATTAGTCGATACTTTTTCCAAACTCTCCAATGCCGGCAGCGCAATGCCGCTCACAATCGAAGCGCTTCCAGACCTGAATGCGCTGAAAGCCGCTGAAGAAGAGATTGCAACCGGAATCGTTGACGGTACCAATGTGCTCGTCATGGACATGGATCTTTGCATCCGCTGTGGCAATTGCTCGCTCGCTTGCCACAAGGTCCATGGTCAATCGCGTTTGCTGCGCAGAGGCATACAGATCGAACGTCCCGTCGCGCTCGGGAAGAAGCGTCTCCAGCATGCTCTCGTTCCGCAGGTTTGTATGCATTGTGCGGATCCGGAATGTTTGACCGGTTGTCCGACCGGTTCTATCTTTCGCGATTCAATCGGACATATCGACATCGATCCTCACACCTGCATTGGTTGCTTCGATTGCGCCACGCAATGTCCTTACGACGCGATCACAATGGTGCCGCGAACGCCGCCTCAACCAGACAACAGTTTCACCTCGAAATTAAGAAATGCTTTTAGTTTCCGGATTGCTCCTCCCGTGACTCCGGAGGCTTCAGACGATCCCGTCGCAATCAAGTGCAATCTTTGCGAGGACACGCCGCTGAATCCCGCCGGTGCGAAACGGAAGGCTTATTCGTGCGAGGAGAATTGTCCGACCGGAGCTCTTGTTCGTGTCGATCCGATCGAATACTTCAGTGAAATCGGATCGTCGCAGGGATTTGTCTTTCGCGATCAGACTCATGCGGTCGGGCGCAACATTCACAAAAGCGATCCGCTCGCACGCGCGTGGCATGTCGGCGGAACTATCGTGACGATTCTTGCGGCCATCGCTCTGACATGGGGACTGTTGAAATTCGGATTCGACACGGTGCTCGCGGGTAGTTGGTTGACAATGCGTTGGCTCACAGGACTTGTCGGACTCGTCGGCGTTGTCGTCGTGATGTCGTATCCGTTCCGAAAAAAGCTATATCGCAGACGTGCGGGTGCTTTGAGATATTGGATGTTGGCCCATGCGTATGTGGGAGCGATCGCGGGTGTCATGCTTTTGTTTCACTCCGGCCCGCGCACAGGCGGACTACTCACGACTCTGCTTTATGTCGCTTTTGATTTAACAATACTTTCCGGCCTCGTGGGAGTGATCACTTATGGTGTCGTGCCGAGAATTATGACTCGTATTGAAGGCGAGCCGTTACTGGTTGAGGACCTCGAAGGCCGCCGGAAAGAATTGCGCAGCGATCTCCGATCGATTTACGAAAAGAGCGATGGATGGTTGAAGGAAGAACTAAGCGATCGAGTATATCCGCGCTTCCTGGGGTGGGGATTTCTCTGGCGACAAATCTGGCGGCGTGAGGAGCTGAAGGGGCTGCTCGCGCAGGCGCGTCAGGAGTTCAAGGATTGGACCACACGCTTGACCACCGACGAGGAACGCGATCTTCTGATTTCTGCAGTCGAGACGGCCGTGACTTTGCGTCGAGTCGATGCGCTGCTGGCGCTGCACTGGTTACTCAAATTCTGGATCCCGATGCACATCGGGGCGACCGCAATCATGCTCGTACTGCTGGCGGTCCATGTCGGCCAGGTGATCTACTTTAACATCAGTTAAGACACAGATGAACCAGTACGTCATCATACGTGACGACCTGCCCATCGATCCGGTGACGATCATCAGCGAGGGGTTGCTGATTGGCCGGCTGCCGCAGTGTGAGGTGCTGCTGAACCATCCTTCAGTGTCGCGCGTGCAAGCGGGAATCAAGCAGTTTGAAGACAATTACTATCTCTTCGCGCTGCGTCCGAAGAACCCGGTCATCCTCAATGGCAAGCCGGTTGAGGAGAACGAAGCCCTCGGCGCGGGCGACATCATTGAGGTTGGACCATTTCAACTCCAGGTCGACGCCGCTGAAGACACCCTGGTGATCCGCGTCGAGGTGCGGATCGGTATGAAGCTTTCCGAGATCGATGTCAGCGATCCGGGGTTAAGTACCGACAATCTCATTGAACCTGATTCCAAAGCAAAGAAGCCGCGAGCAGCGCCGATCCTCGGAACAAAGGCGCTTGATATTTTTTGGGACAAAAGAGTTCGCGACGCGGGCAAGATGGCGCGCCCGTCGCCGTTGTATCCCAAAGGTGGACGGCGAGCCGGGAAAGCTCAGTACAACTGGATACCAACGAGTGATTTGATGTCGCGCTGGCCAATTGCAGTTTTTACGTGGGCGTTGCTCCTGGTGGGGTTGGTTTCAGTCGCGGCTGCATACCGGTACACGACTGCCTTCGCGCCTGGACCGATCTCGAAAGCTCACACGCTCACGCAACTCAGCATTGTTCCGGCTGTTGCGACCACGCCAAATTCCGGTTCCTGTACTAGCTGTCATTCGCTGCGCGGGCACATGGAACAGCGCTGTGCTGCCTGCCACACGACAGAAGCGTTTAAGGCGACAATGATCAAGCCGCACGAGGCCGCGGGAATCGGTTGTGTTGATTGTCACGCCGAGCATCTGGGAACAGAGTTTAGTGCGACGAAGGGTGCGCTCGATTCATGCACGCAGTGTCACACGGATCGGAATCAGAAACTCTACAACGGTCGTAAAGTTGGCACGCCTCACGGTGGAACTTTTGGTTATCCGGTGGTGAATGGAGTGTGGAGTGCGAAATCGATTAACGATGAGGAGTGGGATCTACGTCAACTTGGAACCTCGCGCCAGTCGACCGACACCGATGAAAAGTGGCGCAGCAATCAGTTTCATGCTTTGCACGATCAGCGTGTGCGCATTGCGCCGGGAATGAAGGGGAATTCAGAAGGACGCCTCTCATGTTCGAGCTGCCACAATGCTTTTGACCCGCCAGATGTCACAACACCACGAACGATGTGTGCCAACTGCCACATGACCGATGGTAAGCCCAACTGCACCTCATGCCACGTCCAGCACATCATCGACCCACGCCGCTGGAACGCCTCAATGCTATAGCCACTAAGAAGATTAGCCACAAAAAGGCACAAAAAGCACATAAAGAATTGCTGAGTGAGAGCGCTTGAATCCCTGCCAAGGGATTTGACACCTTCTTATGGAAGAATCTTTATGTGCTTTTTGTGCCTTTTTGTGGCTAATCTTCTTGGTGGCTAGCCGGCGGGTTTGTGGCACGGGATGCAGTCGTTTGAACCTGGCACTTTGCCTTTCAGTGCTGGTCTTGCGGCTATTGCTTTGTCGTGGCAGAGGTTGCAGTTCAGGTGATAGGCCACTTCGTTGGTGAGTTTTGTGGCTGCGGGCTTGTCGGGATATTGGACCGCCGGCAGCGGCGCGCTATCGTCACCTGCCTGCAGATGACAGGCGCGGCAAGTCTTCACCGGCTTCGCATCGGCTGCTGCCAGTGATTCAGTCGTCAACACCACCGTCCGTTCGGAAGTTTTAAGTGGCGGCTTTAAGTTCGCCGCGGGTTGGTCCGTGTGATGACACTCCACACACGTCAGCACGCTCTGGCCATCAGTACTGTACTTCTTAGTCGAGTGGTTCTCGTGATTGAAAGCTACCTCACCATACTTGTCTGATTGGCTGTCTTTGGAAAGCACAACTTCCTTGGGTTGAGTCTTGCTCTCTTTTTCCTGGGCTACCAGGCCGAGGGAAATGAACGCCAGAACGAGAATGACTAAGGTTTTCATGCGTGAAATCTTGCCACAAAAAACCACAAAAGGCACAAAAAACTTTTACATAGGCATACGAAAAGTTGGTCCGGAGTGACATCGCTTACAGTCTTTAAATGCCAGGTCACCACCAAACGACCTTCTGCCGTTGTGACACGTGAGACACGTCATGCTGCGCGTGGTGACGAAATGTTCGGAAGCCGCAGGCGAACTCACCTGGCGTGTCTGTGCAGCGCCGGCTGTTAATCGGTGACAGTCAGCGCATGCCAATTTCTCGCGTGCGTCGTGGTCTGCATGGCTGAAGGCGTAACGAAAGCCGCGCGCACTCGTCGGAGTTGGTCTATACGACTTCTGATCGTGGCAGACACCGCACGATGCGATTTCGTGGCCGCTCGCTGATTTACTTGAAGGCGTGTGACACGTGTAGCAACCGTTGTGTGCTGCGAGATTGGCAGGGATGGACAAACCCACACCGCGATTTATCAAGGAACTATGGCAACCGGCGCAACCTCGCTGCGGGCGTGCCGCGCCATTCATGTGTTGTGCGTGGTCAAACTTCACATTAAAGGGTTCGTTGAAACTCACTGGAAAATTCTTCAACGGCGGATTGTTACTGTTCAAGTTCGAGTGGCAGATACTGCACATCGGGATCTGCGGTGTTGTGAACTGGCTCCGGTGACAATCCGTGCAGGCTTTGTGACCTGGAAAGCGCGGGGTGGCGGAGTTGTCGGCGCGTTCGTGACAGGAATTGCAGGCAAGGGAACTGTGTTTCTGACTTGAGTGAAGAAACCTGGAATAGTCGCGATTTGAGTCCTGAGCCGAAGCCGCTTGGAGAAGAAGAATTACCCCCGCAATTACGAAAAGGCGCAACGAAAGAACACGCAACGAGAACTTCATCTGATGTCCTTCCGTTTGATCGGTGGCCGCTCGGCAATCAAGTAGTGGCTGGCAGGCGGATCGAGGTTACCGACATTCGGCGCGTGGCAGTAAACACACGTGAAATTCCGATTCTTATCAAGCGCCAGCAGCTCCTTATTCAGATCCTGTCTCAGACCATCTTTGTTATGACACTCAGTGCAGCCTGTTATCGGTACGTCGGGCTTTAGTCCTCGCAATGATGCGGCTCTGGTGATGTTGATGTGGCAGGTGGTGCACTCGGCAATGTGTTGCTTCTTTTCACCACCACCTTCGTGCATGAACTTGATTGAGATTCTTACGGGATCAGTGACCGGTACGTACGGCGTCGCGAGCGTGTGGCAGCCCTTGCAGTTGGTGGCGACCGGCTGTTGTGCTTTCCAATGGCAATTGAAACACGATGAGTGATTCGTCGGCGCCGCCTTGAAGGTTGCGGTCCGCGACGCGTGGCAGATGGTGCAGTTGTTGTAGCTCTGCTGTGCGTGCGAGAAGCGCAACATCGCAATCACGTCCTGGTGGCGGTCATGCGGGAACTCGATCGTGAATTGCAGCTTCGAGGCTGGATTTTGAAACGCCAATCGCGCCTCATCACGCGGGGAGGTCTTCGAGTGACAGACCGAACAGATTGGAGGCCGCGCACCTTTGAAGAATTGCGGCCGGTGACAGCTCACACATGCGTCGTGATCCGGGTAATCCTTAATGTCTGGAAAGGTGGAGACTTTGGTCCAGTCTTTGGTTGGTACTTTGTGACAGGTATCGCACGCCGATTGATGCTTCTGCGTCGAATGCGAGAATTTTGAATAGTCGATCGGTAAAAACAGAACCACAGATAAACACAGATGAAGACGGATTATTTTTTCTGTGCTGATCCTGTTTTTCATCCGCGTTAATCCGTGGCACAAACTGGTTTTGGTTTCTCGACCGCCACGCACCTGACATTCTTGTCTTTGCGATTAGAGACGAGGTACGGCTTCTCAGTAGCCAGATCGCCTGGTTTAACTGGAACTTCGCAATTCCACGTCACGAAGCTCTGTCCGAGCTCAGTCGGAACCAAATTCGACAAGACGTAAGTTCCCGGTCCCAGGTCGGTAAAGTAGGCGGTGCCGTTGCGATCGGTCATCACCGAATAAATCTGGGGACCAGCTTGCTTGAGCAGGGATTCGATAGTTGTCTTTTGAGCGCGATAAAAACCATCACGCACATCGGCAGAAAGGTTTGTCGTTAACCAGTCTCGGGCTGTGCCATCGCTTCCAAACTCTTTCTGGCTGGCCGTGTAAGCAGCCGCGAACTCAGGCACCGCCTTTGGGCCACTGACGAACTCCTGCTCGATGCCACGACAGTAGACCGACTCACAATCACCGTCTTTCAGCCAGTTGATCAACGCCGTGCTCGCACCAATCTTCTGGTAGTAACAGTCGCGGCTCGTCAACGCCTGGCGTTCGATCGCGTCGATCAGTGCCCGGTTTTGCTCGATCGTTCCAGGGATCAGAAAGAAGCGTTTGCGCGCGAGCCCTCGCAGCGGCGCCGCGTCGTCAGCTTTCACGCGCACGCGCAGTCGCAACACACCAGTCGGTTTGGCCGCCGGTTGCTGGGTCTGGGCCAGCACGAACGGGACCATCAACAAGAACGCTAGAAAAACGAATCCTGGAACGCGCATTTACAGGTTTGGACTACGCGGAAACTTCACAAACGGCAGACGCACACCGCGTACAAAGATTTGATCGGAACGGATTGCCGCCGGTGGCGAAAACCCATTGGCGCCGGCTGCGGCGATGAGATCGTCCTGATCCACGCCGTCACCGCTGATGCCAATGGCGCCCACCAGCACACCATTCTTATACAAAGGCACGCTGCCAGGGAAGATCTGAATTCCGTTTGGCAACGATGGAATTGTAGTACAGGAAACCGCTGGTCCAACTACGGAAGCTAAAAAGTTTGTTTTTACCAGATCGAGTTGTAATCCGACGTTGAACGGACTCCAATCGGCAATCTCTGTACTGAATGGACCAGCGGCAGTGTCGTTGATTCCATCCGGGAAAAACGGACGATGCAGAAAACCCGTAGCGCGGTCAGTAAAAGCGAACGCGCCGTCAAACCGTAGTCCATCAGCCTGCGCCCGATCGACGTAGGCGCCAAACCCGGCGGTTCGTAAAGCAGTTGCGGCGTTTGCACCGGAAAAGAATGCTGCTGTCCGCGCCTTTTGAACCGCGACGTCGAAGCCAAACACGGGAGCATCCTGTTGTCTGAACACTCCGAGCACAACTCCCGCGGTATCGACGACGGCGATCGTGACGCGCGCGTTGCTTCCGAGTGGTTGTCTAATTGCTGCGCGCGTGATGTTTGCCTGTTGTGCCGCATGCGCAATGATCGTTCCCACCTCGCTGGCCGTTAATGCATTGCTGCTCGGCGCGGTCCCGGTGATGAAAGGAAAGAAGCGTGGACTAACTTCGCCGGAGACGCCACCGACAACTTGTGGAACAAACTCTGAAGCCGGCGCGGCGCCTACTGGTCCAAAACCGAATGTTGCACCGGCGATACTTGCGGAACTACTCGGAGCGGGTGGATTCGCAACATTTGAGAACGGAAGCCGGATCCCATCCACGAGAATGTTGTCGCCACGAATCAGCGTGGGTGCTTCGAAACCCCGTATGCCTGAAGCTGCGATGAATTCCTCAAATGGCTGGTCGTCGTCCGCAGGATTGCGATCGACTGTGTAGAGTCCGTCACCTTCTACGCCAATTGCGCCTGCGGGCAAACCGTTCTTATAGATTGGCAGACCGCCCGGGTCCGCTGAGAGTCCGAGACGTGCCGAAGGTTTTTTGATGTCGCTGCATGGCAGAGAAGAGAACTGAACTCCGTAGAGTGGACCACCGGCACGGAAGCTTATGCCCGGCGGAAAATGTTCCTGAATGATGAAGCCTGCCGTTCGTGTCGTGAAAGCATTGCCGCTTGTGCTGAAAAACGCGGCGGTTGCGGCTTTTGCTGTTGCAGCCTCAGCGGCTGGAACGACTGTTCCTTCGAGTCCCTGGCCGAGACGTCCAACACTGCGAATCGTAGAGGGAGTTGGTGTGCCAGGCATCGGCAGAAATCCCAGCACGTTGCCTTCGCGATCGGTGACGACGATGTTTACAGGCTTTCCGAGTGCAGTCGCTGCCGAAGCAGCCTGTTGCAGGATTGTTTGAACGTCAGTTTGAGCAAGATTGGTTGCGGCGACGATGTTCGTGGGAGGAATTGGGTTCAAGATGCCGGGTGTTGGTCCGGCATTGAGATCGTCGGGTGGACCATCGCCGACGTGGCCGATGCCGACTCGGACGCGGTTACTGACGAGATCGCGATATCTGATTCGCACCAGAACATCACCCGCTTGCGGTAAATTCTCGGGGAGTTTGATGACAACGGCAGAAGCCCACGGTTGATCCGGAATGCTATCGACGTTTTCGACAGATAGCGGATAGATCGTGTGATTCGCATCCTCTGCGTCTGCTGTCACGGCACTCGCAGTCTCACCGGGCTGCAATTGCAGGTTCATTGCAAACAACATGACGCGAGTAGTTGAATCTGCACCGAACTTGAGTTGAACCGCTGTAGTGAATGGTTCGCGCTGGCGGGTGACGGATTCAAATGCTATAGCGCGCGTGGAATCGGGATGACTGATGAGTATTGGTCGTGTGGTCTGGGCCCCGGCATGTGGAAGGCTAACGAGGCTGATCGCGAGCATCAAGACCGCCAGCAATAGGACGCCAAGCCGCATGGCGCACAATTTACCACAAAGCCATCCACAGATTACGCAGATTTCTCGGAGCAATTTTGTAGACGAGTTGCGAGTCGGCATGTTAAAACGCCACGAACGTGATCCGTCGTTCGGTCCAAACAACAGTGCTGACGTTGCTGGTCATGGTGAGTTGGGTTGTTGTGTGTGCACAACAATCGGGCCGACTCAAAGGCGTCGTCCGTACTTCAGCTAGTGCTCCAGCTTCCGGTGCTGTGGTGATCGTTACCAACCAGGTGACCCGAAAGGTACACCGAACACGCAGCAACGCAGATGGCAGTTACTCACTCTCTTTGCCTGCCGGCGCCTATCGCCTTACTTTGGACCAGCCCAACACCGCACAGTTCGATAAAGATAAGAACTACGGCGACTTTGCGATCGTCCGTGGTGACACACTCGAGAACCTGGTTATCGAACCGGGAAAGGAGAGCGTCGTTGATATCTCGATTGCGCCACCGCCAACCGGCCCAGTGCCTGCGCCGCAACGACGGGAGACGCCCGATCGTTGGCGTATCACTTTTCCGGAATACGATCGATATGGCGATCGGGGCGCTCGTGGTCGCGACATTCCTTTCAAACGCGGTCGGTGGCGGGATCCTTACAATCAGAACGTCCTGAAAGGTGATTACCCGATAAAGGGCGATAAGCTCTTCATGATTCTGACTGCCGTGAGCAGCACGAATGTCGAACAGCGACGGGCGCCGACGCCATCCGGTGTCAGTAGTGTGGATCCGCTGAGCGGCGAGTTTTTTGGTCGTCCGGAACAGTTTGCGGCGAGCGAGACGTTGCAATTCAGCTTTGAGCTCTTCCACGGCGACACGACATTCAAACCGCGTGACTGGGCCATTAAGTTTTCGCCAACCTTCAGCGTGCCGAATTATTTGGACGCGCGCGAGAATGGCGTCGTCAATATCGATGTCCGGCGCGGCACTAACCGCACCGATTGGCATGCCTCACTCGAAGAAGCTTTTGGCGAAGTCAAACTCGCGGACATCAACGCGAACTACGATTTTGTCTCCGTTCGTGCGGGCATTCAGCCGTTTGTCTCCGATTTTCGTGGGTTCATCTTTTCCGATAACAACCTTGGCGCACGAGTGTTCGGCGCATTTGATAACAATCGGTATCAATTCAACGGTGCATACTTCTCGATGCTGGAGAAGGACACCAACAGTGGGTTAAATCGTTTCGACACGCGCCATCAAAACGTTTACATCGCCAATATTTTTCGTCAGGATTTCATTCGCAAGGGCTACACGATTCAGGGAAGTTTTCATTACAACGACGATCGACGCAGCGTCGAATTCGATCGCAACGGATTTCTGGTCCGTCCGGCTCTCATAGGGGATGTTAGACCACATGCGATCAAAGTTGGTTATCTGGGCTTCAGTGGCGACGGTCACCTCGGCAGGTTGAATCTTTCACACTCCTACTACTTCGCTTTCGGTCACGATGAGCGGAACCAGATAGCTGGGCACAGATTACAAGTCCGGTCGAATATGGCTGCGGTCGAAGCGTCCGTCGACAAAGACTATCTTCGCTTCAAAGGGTCATTCTTTTTCGCACAAGGTGACGGAAACCCAACCGACGGACGAGGCTCTGGATTTGATGCGATCTTCGATGATCCGAATTTCGTTGGCGGACAGTTCTCGTTCTGGGTAAGAAACGGGATTCGCCTGACTCAGACGGGTATCGGATTGGTCCAACCAAACAGTCTGCTGCCGAGTTTGAGAAGCAGTAAGACGCAGGGGCAGGCGAATTTCGTTAACCCCGGAATCTTTATTTACAACGGCGGCGTCGATGTTGAGTTAACGCAGCGCATCAAGGCGGTGGTCAACGTCAACTACCTGCGTTTTCATCGAACGGAACCGCTCGAGTTGTTGCTTTTTCAGAATCGCATTCGCCACGATATCGGCTTCGATTACAGTTTAGGTGTCGCTTACCGGCCATTTCTGATCAATAACTTTACGCTGACATTTGGCGCGTCGTCATTGCAGACAGGCCGCGGCTTTCGCGACATCTTCACCGACGCCTCACGCAACTGCCCACCGGGCGTCGAGGACTTTTGTCAGCCCGAAGTGATCAGTCCAAAGAAGATGCTGTACTCGTTGTTCGGGCAGATGAAGTTTGTTTTCTGAATCTATTTGAAATTGGAGAAGCGTATGAATCCTCACATTAACACGCTTACATATGAAACGATTGGCGCTGCTATCGAAGTACATAGACTACTCGGTCCTGGATTGCTTGAATCGACTTACCGTGCGTGTTTATGCAGAGAGCTTGCATTGAGAGGTCTAAGTTTTCGCAAAGAATACGGAATACCGCTGGAGTATAAGGGTATTCACTTAGACTGTGGCTATCGTGTCGATCTCTTAGTTGCGGATTTGGTAGTAGTGGAGATCAAAGCCGTCGATCAATTAGCTCCTGTTCATGACGCGCAATTGTTAACTTATCTTAAAGTGGGAGGATGGAAAATAGGATTACTCATCAATTTCAACGTTGAAGTCTTGAAAGACGGAATACATCGGCGCGTACTTTAAAATTGCTCTCTGTGTAACTCTGTGTTCTCTGTGCCTCTGTGGTTATAGGCAGGCGAGATACAACAACCACAGAGGCACAGAGAACACGGAGTTACACAGAGAAGACAGCACATGACGCGAATTCTTATAACTCTGATCGGTTTCCTCGGCATTGTCACGGCGAGTGTCTTGTGGCCGTCCTCCGCCAGGATGCAGGCGCCGGTGAAGGTTGAGGGGTGTGTGAAGTGTCATGGGCAGATTGAGCCGATGCATAGGTATGGCACCACGGAGACGCTCGAGAAGATCAAGGATGGTAAGGATGCAATGGGGTTGAGTTGTACCGCGTGTCATGGAGGGAATCCGGCTTCGGAGGTAAAAGAGGAAGCGCACGTTAGACCCATGCTTCCGCGCGAGTGGAGACGCGATGGCAAATACAGCGGCGCCAATCCGGAACGATCCAACACACTGCTGGCGCGTGAGAGTTGGGAATTTGTGCGCTTCATTAACCCGGGTGACCTTCGGGTGGTCGGAAAGACATGCGCGGGGTCAGCATGTCATGACGTCGAATCGAAGAATGTCGCGCGCAGCATGATGACTCACGGCGCGATGCTCTGGGGCGCTGCACTTTACAACAACGGCAGTTTTCATCTGAAAGATCCGCGCTTCGGCGAAAGCTACAGCGAATCCGGAGCACCGCAAACACTGCTGCAAGCCGCTACTGAAGAAGAGCGACGCGCGAAAGGATTTCTGAGTCTGCTCGATCCGCTACCGCGTTGGGAGATCTCTCAACCCGGGAATGTCTTGCGTGTATTTGAACGCGGCGGAAAGCGCCGTCTCGAAGTTGGCCTGCCCGACAAGGAGGAAGATCCGGGTAAGCCCGACAAGGGGCTCAGCGCACGCGGGTTCGGCACTGCCCAACGTACTGATCCAGTCTTCCTTGGAATACAGAAGACTCGTCTGCTCGATCCTACACTTAACTTTCTCGGCACAAACGATCATCCAGGCGACTATCGTTCGTCGGGCTGTTCTGCTTGTCACGTGATCTACGCAAACGATCGCGATCCGTCTCACTCGGCTTCCTACCAGCAAGCCGGCAATCTCGGACGTTCACAGACCGCGGATTCATCGATTCCGAAGAGCGAATCCGGCCATCCGATCAAGCACCAGTTTACGAGCCAGATTCCAACATCGCAGTGCATGGTCTGTCACATGCATCCGGGCACCAATATGGTTGCCAGTTATCTGGGCCTGACCTGGTGGGACAACGAGAGCGACGGCGCGAAGATGTATCCGGCGACACAACATGATCCGAGTCAGGACGAAGAGCAGGAAAAACTCGATCGCAATCCGGAGGGCTCAAGTCTTCGTGGCTTATGGTCCAACTCCGATTTCCTGAAAGACACCGGCACAGCATCATTCAACGCACTGCTGCGCAACACGCAGTTTGCTGACTTTCACGGTCATGGCTGGTTGTTTCGCAAAGTTTACAAACGCGATCGCAGAGGGAACCTGCTTGACGCGCAGGGGAACATCGTCGCGCCTGACGATCCGGCGAAGTTCAGCAAGGCCGTGCATCTCAACGACATTCACCTCGAACGCGGCATGCACTGCGTTGACTGTCATTTCCTCCAGGATTCACACGGCGATGGCAATCTCTACAACGAGCCTCGTGCTGCGATCGAGATCGCTTGCGAAGACTGTCACGGCACGATAAAGCAGAAGGCTTCTCTCTTTACTTCGGGTCCGGCTGCGGCGGTTGCGACAGGAACGGCCGCAGAGCGTCGCAAATCACAAAACCAACCCCTGGCGGGACAGGATCTCAGACGCATTCGCGTTCGTGACGCTGAAGGAACACGCATCCCACTTTTCCAGCCCGTCACACGCGATCGCAAACGAAAAGACGAACGAGGCGTTGACGTCGATCTGAAAACCGGCGACATCATGCAGAACTCGATGGTGGTGCCGGGACGCTGGTGGCGTGTGCCGCAGACACTCGACACCGTAACGCCTGGTAGTCGCGACTACAACGAGCAGTCGCGCTATGCAAAAACAATTCGCAAAGACAACGCGACCTGGGGCGATGTTCCCGCGGACAATAATCAGCTGGCCCATCGCGACGCGAACATGACCTGTGTGGCCTGTCACTCTTCCTGGGTGACGAGTTGTTTTGGCTGTCACTTGTCGATGCAGGCAAATCGCAAGATGCCCAACCGGCACAACGAAGGCGGCAACACGCGAAACTTCACGCAATACAACTTCCAGGTGCTGCGCGACGACATCTTCATGCTCGGTCGCGATGGCACCGTGACCGGAAATCGTGTTGCGCCGGTGCGGTCTTCATCTGCGGTACTGGTGAGCTCGCAGAATCAGAATCGTGAGTGGATCTACTCGCAACAGCAAACCACATCAGCGGAAGGTTTTGCTGGTCAGGCTTTCAATACGCACGTGCCGCACACAGTTCGTGCGAAGGAGACAAAGACTTGCAGCGACTGTCACGTGTCTGAGAAGAACAACAACAACGCGTGGCTCGCGCAGTTGTTGTTGCAGGGAACAAACTTTGTCAACTTCATGGGCCGTTATGTGTACATAGCCGCAGACGACGCTCTGGAAGTGGTAGTCGTTACCGAACAGACGGAGCCGCAGGCTGTATTCGGCAGCACGCTTCACAAGATTGCATATCCATCGAACTACGAAAGATTCACGCGCGGCGGCAGTGAATTGAAGACATTTTACGAACACGTTGGTAATCCGCGTGTGCTCCAGGTGCAATTACGTGGTGAATATGCATATGTGGCGGCTGGCGAGGGCGGACTGCGCGTTTACGACGTGGCGCAGATCGATCAGAAAGGATTCTCGGAACGGATCGTAACGGCGCCGGTTTCGCGGTTCGGTCAGAAGTTCTGGGTGAAGACACGATACGCGACGGCCGTTGCCGCGCCGACAACGTTGGCTGTCGATCCTGCCCGTACGAGACGTGCGGAGAACGAAGAACAATCGATTCATCCGCTTTACGCTTACCTCTACGTCGTCGATAAGTATGAGGGGCTGATACTCGTCAATGCTGCAACGCTGCTGGACGGCGATCCTTTGAACAACTACCTGAAGCGCGCAGTCACATTCAATCCCGACGGCGCGCTCAGCGATGCGAACAACATCACGATTGCGGGCAATTACGCTTACATCACGACTGCGACCGGCCTCGCAATCGTCAACATTGATGAACCTCTAAAACCCCGGCTAGTGACGCATCTCAAGTTCAGGAATCCGAAATCCGTAGCAATTCAGTTTCGCTACGCATTTGTCGTCGACGATGAGGGATTGAAAATTATTGATGTAACAACACCCGAACAGGCCCGCGTTGTTGACGGCGCATTTGTGCCGTTGGCGCATGCACATGATGTTTATGTTGCGCGCACGTATGCATATGTCGCGAATGGGTTGGAAGGAATCGCGATCATCGACGTGGAACAGCCCGAACATCCGCGACTGGAGCTACGGTATAACGCTGAAGGCAAGCTCAACGACGTGCATCAGGTGAAAGTGGCGATGACGAACGCGAGTTTGTTTGCTTATGTGGCCGACGGAAAAAACGGTATGCGTATTTTGCAACTTACCTCGCCGGAGACGATGCCTGAGTATGCGGGATTTAGCCCCAGACCGAGACCGGTGCTGATCGCGACGTTCAAGACAAAAGGCGAAGCTCTGGCAATCTCGAAACCTCTGGATCGCGATCGTGCAGTGGATGAGAGTGGAAATCAGGTCTCGGTGTTCGGACGACGTGGTGCGCGCCCGTTCACGTACGACGAAATGTTAAGAATGTTGAAGACGAACGATGGCCGAGGTGAATGGTTCCAGGTGAAATAGTAACCGCGGATTACGCGGATAAAAATCCGGATTTCATCCGCGTTCATCCGCGGCTTCATTCGCCAGATCGAATAACGATGCCTGTGCCGCGGCTCTGCGACGTCCCGCTTTCTTGAGGGTCCCCGGCCCCTCTTCATCCGCGAACACTTCCAGCTCGTAACGCTCGAGCCGTGCTAACACGTCGCGCGCATTGGCAAGCACTACCGGTGGTAAACCTGCGAGGCGCGCGACCTCGATGCCGTACGACTTCGAAGCACGCCCGCGTTCGAGGCGATGTAGAAACACCACTTCGCCTTCACGTTCAGTCGCAGTGATCTGGTAGTTCTGGGCGCCCGGCAAGCGCTCGGCGAGTTCGGTAAGCTCGTGATAGTGAGTTGCAAACAAAGTCTTCGCTGCGTGATCCGCTGAGTTGTGCAGATACTCGGCAACAGCCCACGCGATCGAGAGTCCATCGAAAGTTGCAGTACCCCGTCCGATTTCATCGAGCAGCACGAGCGAACGCGGCGTCGCACTGTGCAGAATTGCCGCGGTCTCTGTCATCTCAACCATGAACGTCGAGCGCCCGCGCGTGAGATCGTCTGAAGCGCCGACGCGCGTCCAGATACGATCCAGCAAAGGGAGTCGCGCGCGTTCAGCGGGAACGAAGCAGCCGGTTTGCGCGAGGATGCAGATGATAGCTGTCTGCCGCAGCACTGTGCTCTTACCGCCCATGTTTGGACCGGTGATGATCAACAGTCGATCCGTCGAATTGTTGAGATAGACATTATTCGGCACGAAAGGTTCGTCGATGAACGCTTCGATAACCGGGTGTCGTCCCTGGATGATCTCGAGTTCATCGCCGTCGTGCAGGGCCGGTCTGTTGTAACGACGACGAGCGGCGGTTTCTGCGGATGAGGCGAGGACGTCGAGCGCGGCGAGAGCGCGAGCGGTCATTTGAATGCGTTTCGTTTCGCCGGCAATTTGGCGACAAACGTCCGTGAAGAGTTCAGTCTCCAACTGAACGATGCGTTCTTCGGCGCCGAGAACTTTCTTTTCCCAGTCACGCAGTTCCGAAGTGGTGAAGCGTTCGGCATTCGCCAGTGTCTGCCGTCGTTCGTATTCCGGTGGAACTCTTGCGGCATTCGCTTTGGAAACTTCAATGAAGTAACCGAAGACGCCATTGAAGCGAATACGCAGATTGTTTATGCCGCTGCGGGTGCGTTCAGTGGCTTCGAGAGTAGCGATGACCTGTTTGGCGTTGCGACTGATCGAACGCAGTTCGTCGAGTTCGGCTGAGTAGCCGTCGCGAATCGTGTCGCCATCGCTGAGTTTTACTGGTGGATCATCATTGATTGCGCGCTCAATCAGTGAACGTATATCGGGTAGTTCGTCCGTGTTTTCAAGTAGCACCTCGAGAAGCGTGGCGTCCGTGTCTCGCAAGATTTCTCGAATCGGCGGCACCTGATTCAGGGATTTCAGGATCGCGCAGAGATCCCTGGGCGTTGCTGATCCCAGACTGATGCGCCCGATTAGACGCTCTAGATCCGAGACTTCCTTCAGCAAGGCGCGGAGCTTGTCTCTGCGGGGCTGCGATCGATGGAGATCTTCAACTGCCGTAAGTCTCGATTCGACTTCACCACGCTTGACGCAGGGACGCAGCAGCCAGGCACGGAGCAAACGAGCGCCCATACCCGTAACGGTTTCATCGATAACCTGCAACAACGAACGACCGCTGCCACCTGCGAGGGACTCAACCAATTCGAGATTGCGAACTGTGACACTGTCGAGTACCAGATAATCCTGCGGCTCGAAGTAGATCAGATCGGTAACGTGTGCAGCCGCGGCGCGTTGGGTGTCGCGCGCATAACGCAAACACGCGCCGGCGGCGCGAATTGCTTCGTCCTTTCGCGACAACCCGTAACCATCAAGTGTTTTGACTTTGAAGTGCTCGACCAGTAGCGCAGCGCAATCGTCTTTCTGCCACTGCCAGTCTTCGATCGGGGTCAAAGTTGCCGCGAACCCATATTCATGTGCGGTGACACTCGATTCAACGCCATTTCGATCCGGAAGCGGCAACGGCGCTGTGTGTGGTTTTCCAGAAAGACTGCTCCTGATCAGCGCGCCGAGCGACGCGGGAAACAACAACTCGCGCGGTGCATATGATTCAAGCGCAGCACGAATGCGCGTCCACGAGTCACGCCCGGTTTCCTGCGTAACACGAAACTCACCGGTCGAGATGTCGAGAAACGCAGCCCCAATCGTCTCGCCCGCGCTGCAAATCGCCGCTAAAAACACAGGCTCGCGCGCTTCAAGTAGCTGCGGATCGATTGGAGTGCCGGGCGTAACGATGCGCACGACTTCCCGTCGCACAAGTTTTTTTGTCTTTCCCGCTTCTTCAGTCTGTTCGCAGATCGCAACGCGATAACCCTTGCGCACCAGGCGTGCAATATAATTTGCGACCGAATGATGCGGCACACCGCACATTGGCACAGGATTGTCGCTCTCTTTCTGACGCGCGGTGAGAGTGATTTGCAGTTCGCGCGAACCAGTTAACGCATCGTCGAAAAAGAGTTCGTAAAAGTCGCCGAGACGAAAAAACAAAAGCGTCCCGGGATGTTGCTGCTTCAGTTCCTGGTACTGGCGCAGCATCGGCGTTGGATTTGACTGATTCATAGGTTGCGTGAGTGCGCACAGATTAACACAAATGCGTCCGATTATCCGTGTGATTCGATGTAAAACTATGGTAAGTTCCCCGCGTGGAATTTCTGACCAAGTCGCTACAGGAACACCTGACAACAATCCAAAACTTACTTGAATCGTCACTTCCGGAGATCGAGCAATCCGGGCAAATGATCTGCGAAGCGCTGACGAGTGGTCAAAAGATCCTGCTTTGTGGAAATGGCGGCAGCGCTGCCGACGCGCAACATATCGCCGCGGAATTGGTCGGTTGCTACGAAAAGGAAAGACGTTCGTGGCCTGCGATCGCTTTAACTACTGACACTTCGGCATTAACAGCAGTCAGCAACGATCTCGGTTACGAAGAGGTATTCGCGCGTCAGGTCGCAGGTCTTGCACAGGCAGGCGATGTCCTTATAGCAATCAGTACCAGTGGAAAATCAAAAAACGTTTTGCAAGCAGCATCACGAGCGAGAAACCTGGGCTGCAGGACGATAGCCCTTACGGGCGAAATATCCAAACCACTCGGATCGCTGTGTGATGTTGTGGTGGCAGTCCCATCACGTCGCACCGCTCGAGTTCAGGAGGCACACATCACCATCGGACACCTCTGGTGCGAGATGGTTGATCATATTTCGTAACCACAGATTACTCAGATTATTGGTAGATTTTGTGTGTAATCTGTGGATTAATAAACTTGACACTGGCAATCGATCTAATTAGTCTCTCGATGCACTTCAATTTGGGTCCATTGGATTGCGCGGAGCTTCCCGACAACGCCGTCGCCGCTTGTGATTCACTGAGCCATTGATGTTTCTTAAAGAATTACCTAACGTCACGACAGATTCCAACTCCGCCCACTCAATTCATTTAGTAGCGCTGAGTCACACACCCGTCGATTACGTATCAAGATCGTAGCTTCGGGAAAGGGGAATTCTGTTCGCAGTAAGCTTGTAAGTTTGAAAATCTGATGCTGCCTCGCAAGAGAGGCTTCCCCAAGGGGTTTCTGTGTGTGGCCAAACACGCAAAGGTCGAGGTGTATTAAAATGAGCACAAAGAAAAAACGGAAGAAAAAGACGGCGCTGGTTATCTGCAAAGACCGGAAACAGTTTTGGACAACACAGACTCAGTTTTGGCAATGGGTGCGTGAGGGCGTGGTGGTCAAGACTGGAGAGCAACCGCTCACGGGGCTGTTCAAGCGCGAGCACGAAGAACTACTCGTCTTATTGAGTAATACGGTGTTGAATCTCGCCCATCCGAATCATATGCGGGAAGCACTTCTGTCGCGGCGGATTGGCATGTCGGGCCATAGATGAGACGGATTTTGAAAGCAGATTTACACGGATCGATTCGTGTAATCTGCGGTTAAATACATGAAAGCAATTATTGCACTAGTACTTTTTCTGGGACCTGTTTATGCACAGGACGATCGTTATCGCATCGGCCCGGGTGACGTGCTCGACATACGTATTTACAACCGCCCACAGCTTTCGCGGGAAGCAGTTCGCGTCGAAGGCAACGGCATGATTCGCATGCCTCTGGTCGAAACGGAAATCCAAGCAACATGTCTCACTGAAGGCGAGCTGGCGAAAGAGATCTCAACCCGTTACGCGAGGTACTACAAAAATCTTCAGGTTGACGTGTTCATCAAGGAATATCACTCGCGTCAGGTCGCGATCATCGGCGCCGTCAACGATCAAAGCCGCTTCGAACTGCAACGACGCGTTCGACTGCTCGAACTGCTGACCTACGCGAAAGGCCCGTCCGTGCGCGCAGGCCAGACGATCAATATCGTCCACTCAACCATATCTACGCCCTGCAAGAAGGTGGACGATAGCGACGCCTCGGCAGCGTTCACCAGTTACAAATTGAGTGATGTACTCCAGGGTGATCCGAAGTCAAATCCGTATCTCGAGGCGGGCGATATCGTGACATTACCCGAAGCCGATCAGGTCTACATCGTTGGAAACGTCTTCATGCCCCTCACGATCTCCTTGAAAGAACCGATTACGCTGACGCGGGCGATCGCGATGGCCGGCGGGCTCAAGCAGGATACGCGCAAAGATAAGATTCGTGTTTTGCGTCAGGAACCGGGAACGTCAATCAGAAAAGAGATCACAGTTGATCTTTACGCGATCGAGAAGAAGCGTTCGGAAGATCTGGCGCTTCTGCCTAACGACATCATCGACGTACCCACAGCAGCAGGTAAGAGCTTTCTGCGCAGTCTGATTCAGGGCGTCGTGCCTGGCGTCGGACAATTGCCCGTCAGAGTAGTGCCTTAGTACGTCCTAGCTGACCTATAGGACCTATTCGATCTATTAAAATCATGAAACCCACTGAGCTCGTAAAAAAAGAGAGCAACCTTGAAGCTCTAGCTAAGCCGATCGAGCCACTGCAATCGTACAACTACGGCGTCGATCCAAACGCGGCGAACGAAGTACACCTGCTTGACTACTGGCGTGCGATCCGCAAGCGTCTTTGGCTAGTGCTGGGTATCGTTGCATTGGTCACGATGTTGGCGGTTGTCTACGTCGCACGCAAACCGGACTTCTACGAAGCTCAGGCACGAGTCCAGGTCGACCTGGAGGACAATGGCGCGCTGGCTAACAGTACTCGGCCGCTTTGGGGACCCACTGACGATCCGATCTACTTCAACACGCAACTCCAAATCCTCGTTAGTCCCGGCTTGATGCGCCGCGTGGTTCGCACACTCGATCTCGAACACAATCCAGATTTCTTCAAAGGCAATCCGGCGCAAAGACAATCAACCTGGCAAACGCTTCTGCAAATGGTTGGACTCCGTAGCAAACAGCCGGACACCAGCGCCAAACCACCAGATCAGTTGCCGCTCACCACGAGCGTCGCGCAGGCAACAGCACGCGAAGATCTCAACGAAGCAAAACGTCTGGCTCCATACGTCAACACGATACTTGCCGGACTCAAAGTCGAGCCCGTGAAAGAGACACGCGGGTATTACAAGGAAACACGACTGATCGACATCAAGTTCACTCACATCGATCCGCTCGTAGCTTCAAAGATCGTCAACGCCATCGCTGAGACCTACGTCTTCTCAAACCTGGAAAAACGAACCGAAGCCAACAGCACGACCGGCGATTTCCTGCAAAAACGCATCGCGGAACTGCAACAACAGATCCGGACCGCGGAAGAACGACTGGTCAATTACGCCAAGAACAATCAGATCATCTCGCTCGATCCGAATCAAAACACGGTAGTCGAGCGGCTCGCAGGCTTGAATCGCCAACTACTCGAAGCCGAGAACGATCGGAAAACCGCCGAAGCTGCATACAACGCCGCCAAGGCGCCAGAAGCCGCAAGCGCCCTGGCTGATGACGGCGCAAAGCAGACTAATGACATTGAATCGAAACTGATCGAATTGCGGCAGAAACGTGCCTTGCTTTTGGTGGATGCGACCGAAGAAGCGCCGGAAGTGAAGGAAGTGGACCACCAAATCAGCGAACTCGATCGGCAGTTCAAGGATCTGCGCACGCGCAAGTCGGCCACTCTGATGACCAACCTGAACACTCGTTATCAGCAGGCACTCGAGCGTGAGCAATCGTTGCGGAAAGCGTTCGAACAACAACGTGCCCAAACTCTTTCGCAGAACGAAGCTTCGATTAACTACCGGATCATTCAACAGGAGATCGAAACAAACAAATCTCTGTTAAATGGATTGCTTCAAGGCGCCAAAGAGAACGACGTTGTCCTCGCCGGCAAGCCAAATAACATCTCGGTTGTCGATTACGCGCTCACACCGGACAGTCCTGTTGGTCCGAATCGTGCCCGCACGGTGATCGCTGCGTTCTTCCTCTCGATCGGTTTGGGTCTCGGTCTCGCCCTCTTCTTCGAGTATCTCGACGACACGGTGCATTCGACAGAAGAAGTCGAACGCATGCTTCATCTGCCTGCGCTTGCGGTGATTCCGTCAGTCGGCAGTGCTGCGCGCCGTCGCGTGCTTTCCGTGAGTCAGGGAACCACGGCGTTACAGAAGCAAAATGGAAACGGCAACGGTAGTTCAGAGTTATTGATGAATGTCGATAGTCGTTCACCACTCGCGGAAGCTTATCGTCACCTGCGCACTTCAGTGCTGCTGTCGACGGCGGGACGCGCGCCGAAGTCGTTGCTCGTAACTTCGAGTCTTCCGGGTGAAGGAAAAACCACGACCGCGGTCAACACGGCGGTCAGTCTGGCGCAAACCGGTGCGAGTGTGGTGATCATCGATGCCGACATGCGCCGCCCGCGACTGCAATCAATCTTCGACATGCGAGGACAGGAGGGACTCAGTTCGATCCTCTCCAGCGATGTTACAGAAGATCAGATGTTGAGCTTTGTGAGAACTGATGAAGAGAGTGGTCTAAATGTTTTGACTTCCGGCCCGATTCCACCAAATCCGGCGGAACTGCTCGGATCGGAGCAGATGCGACGATTGCTTGCCGTATTACAAGCGAATTATACGCACGTTGTAGTCGACTCACCGCCTGTTAGTTCGTTCACTGATGGAGTGCTTATCTCAACGATGGTTGACGGCGTGTTGCTGGTGGTTCATGGCGGCAGAAGTTCACGCCACATCGTGCGTCGTTCGAAACAGTTATTGAACGATGTAGGCGCCAAGATCTTCGGCGTTGTGCTAAATAACGTGAATCTTCAATCTCACGACTACTACTACTACCAGAATTATTACGGGCAAAAATACTACGAGAAGGAAGCCTAGGCGTGATTCCTCTCGCCGCGTAGGAGGTTCGCGGTTAGTTTCACAGGATTGACAGGATCGATCAGGATTAACATGTAAATCCTGTCATCCTGTAAAACCGACTCGCGTTTAGAGGAAACCGAATTGCAATCCTCAGTTCCATCCTTTTATATCGAGCCATCAACTCGCTGGTCGTCACTTGGCCTTCGCGAACTCTGGGAATATCGCGAACTGCTCTACTTTCTCACCTGGCGCGACGTCAAGGTGCGCTACAAGCAGACTGCACTCGGAGCGTTGTGGGCAATCATCCAACCGCTCTTCATGATGCTGGTCTTTAGTTTGTTTTTTGGACGGCTCGCCGGCGTACCTTCGGACGGAATTCCTTATCCAGTATTCACGTTGTGTGGACTCTTGCCGTGGCAGCTTTTCGCGCACGCGCTGACGTCATCCAGCAACAGCTTAGTGGCTAGCCAGAACCTGATCACTAAGGTCTATTTCCCTCGACTCGTAGTGCCGATTTCTGCCGTGCTGGGAGGCCTTGTTGATTTCGCGATCGCGTTCGTCATCCTGTTAGTGATGATGTTTTATTTCGCCGTTGTTCCGAGTTGGCGAATCATCGCGGTGCCGGGTCTTGTTCTTCTCGCGATGCTTACCGCACTAAGTGTTGGTGTCTGGCTGTCAGCCCTGAACGTTAAGTACAGAGACGTGCGCTACACCATCAACTTTTTGATCCAATTCTGGCTGTTCGCGACGCCGGTGGCTTATCCGAGTTCGATCGTGCCGGAAAAGTTTCGCGCCTTTTATGCACTCAACCCCATGGTCGGAGTAGTGGATGGTTTCCGCTGGTCTTTGTTCGGTAAGCCCGACCCAGGCGTATCAGTGTTGGTGGCGCTGATCGTCATCGTACCGGTGTTAGTCGGCGGTCTCTACTACTTCCGTCGTCTGGAGCAGCAGTTTGCGGACATTGTTTGATGTCTAACTGCGCTATTAGTTGCGAAGGTTTAAGTAAACGATATCGCATCGGATCCTCCGACGCACACTACAAGGTGCTACGCGATGTCATTACAGACGCCGCCGCAAACTCTTTTAGGCGTCTCCGGCGTGTCGCTCGCAACGGCTCGGGGAAACCACACTCGCAAACACATCCTGGATTCATCTGGGCTCTCGACGACGTCTCATTTGAAATTGAAGCCGGTGAAGTCGTGGGGATCATCGGTCGCAACGGAAGCGGTAAGAGCACACTACTCAAAATTCTCGCACGAATAACCAAACCAACACGTGGTCATGCACTAATTCACGGGCGTGTCGGATCCTTGCTGGAAGTCGGCACTGGATTTCATCCTGAGCTCAGTGGTCGCGAGAACGTCTATCTCAATGGCGCAATTCTCGGCATGCGTAAGTCCGAGATCGATCGCAAGTTTGACGAGATTGTTGCCTTCGCTGAAGTGGAAGAGTTTATCGATACGCCGGTCAAACGTTATTCGAGCGGAATGTATGTGCGGCTTGCGTTTGGGGTAGCAGCACACATGGAGACGGAGATCTTACTGGTTGACGAAGTGCTCGCTGTCGGCGATGCGCAGTTTCAGAAGAAGTGTTTCGAGAAGATGCGTGAGATCGGTACCCAAGGGCGGACGATCCTGTTTGTCAGTCACAATATGTCTGCCGTTCGCAGCATTTGCGAGCAGGCGCTGATTCTCGATAAAGGGAGAGTCGTAGCGCAGGGAGAGATTGATAGGACGGTAGATGAATACCTGGCGCAGTTTAGTTCTTCGGTCGGTTTAGGCGAAGTGGTTGAAACCAATACTTTCTCTGTCACTCGTGTGGACGTGACTTCCGGAGCCGGTCCGGTAATCAAGACTTTCGATCCCGTGCAAGTGAGAGTGCAGTTTATCCCGAAGGCCGACATCCAGGATCCGGGCGTCTATGTTTCTTTTCTTACTATGGATTCGAGGCGTTTGACCGGTTTGGATCTGAAAGATTTTGTCACAGTCGCGCCTTTGCCAGCCGGAGAACCGGCTGAACTCGGATTCACGATCGATTCGTTGCCTTTGATGCCCGGTTCATATCAGGTTGAGATTCACCTGAAAGATATGGCGAAACGATTGATTGAATTCGTGCCGCAGACGTTTCCGTTCGACGTCGCCGAAACCGAAGTTTATGGAGGACGAAAGCTCGACAGTTGGTTTGGGAATGTCGGGCTGAAGGCGCAACCGCTCGACAGCATTTCGCTGAAGGGCGCCAAAGCGGAACGATGACTCTGGGAATCAGGCAACATTTCGCCCCAAAACGTGTTTTCGCTAAATACTTCTCGAGGCTTCGCGCGCTCAACGATTACGCCACGCACGTTCCTGTTTTGATGGGCCTGGCCAGATTGCGCGACGTCAAAAGCGTGCTTGAATTCGGCTGCGGCAACTACAGTACGCTTACGTTTCTCAATCCGGCAGCATTTCCCAATCTTGTACAACTGCAATCAGTGGAAAACGATGCCGCGTGGGCGGACTTAGCTCATGCGAAAGCGAAGAGTGATGACCGTTGGGCCTTAAAGCTTGTTGAGGGTGAAACGGCCGCTGCTGTTTCTCAGTTGGATCTTGAGACGTTTGATTTGATCTTGATCGACGACTCGAAGACGAGCGCCGAGCGAGCTGCCACTATTCGCGCGGTCGCGAATAAAAGGGCGCAACATGCATGGGTTGTGATTCACGATTTTGAAGTCGAGGAGTATCGACGAGCGGCGGCGGGCTTCACAAACGTGCATCGCTTTCGGGCTTACAATCCCGAGACCGGTCTCGTTTGTAACAGCGCGGCCTCTTCGTCGCAGTTCAGATCACTGAGCCAAATACTCAAAGATAACGCTGGAACCCTGCAACCCGACGATGTCGAAGGCTGGGCAACCGCCTTCCGTCAAATCCTGTAAATCATGTCAAATATTTTGGTAACGGGCGGTTTAGGCACTGTCGGTGCAGGCGTGATCGCCGAGTTGCGGCAACGCGGCCACCACGTCGTCTCCTGCGACTTGCACCACCAGCCGGATGAAATCGGTTTCAGCCTGAGAACGGATGTCGAGGTGCCACTTTACGCGCGCTGTGACGTGGGCGAGTTTCGTCAATTGGAACGCGTGTTTGAACGTTGTGGCCCATTTGATTTCGTCTATCACTGTGCTGCCGAGTTTGGTCGCTGGAACGGCGAAGATTTCTACGAAACGCTCTGGCGCACGAATGCGATCGGCACGAAGAACGTCATCAGACTTCAGGAACGACTGAAGTTTCGCCTGATTCACTTCTCGTCGTCTGAAGTTTATGGTGATTGGCCGGAGTTGATGGTCGAAACGATAATGGACCAGTATGAAATCAAGCAATTGAACGATTACGCGATGACAAAGTGGGTCAACGAAATGCAGATCCGGAACTCGGCGTTGCAATATGGCACCGAGAGTGTCGTCGTGAGGTTGTTTAATACTTACGGACCAGGCGAGTTTTACAGTCCCTACCGATCGGTGAATTGCAGGTTCTTGTATTGTGCGTTGCAGGGGTTACCGTGGACAGTCTTTCGAGGCCATTCGCGCACATCGACTTTTCTCGCTGATACCGTCCGAACTCTCGCTAACATAACGAACAACTTCCGCGCCGGAGAGACTTACAACATTGGTGGTACTGACCTGCACACGATCGAGGATCTGTCGGCTGTGGTGCTCAATGTTACAGGTGCTGATCCGGCCCTTGTGCAGTACCAGGAAACGGAGATTCTTACGACGAAGTTGAAACGAGTGGATACTGCAAAATCCGTTCGCGACCTGGACCACCAGAATTCATATGGCCTTGAGGCTGGTATGCGCATCACTGCCGATTGGATGCGTAGTGTCTATCGATTGTAATTGCTAGTAGTGCCCCTCTCTGTGCCACCTCCGTGTTCTCTGTGCCTCTGTGGTTAATGGAACTAAAGAAAAGAACACCACAGAGGCACAGAGAACACAGAGGCCGCACAGAGTAGAGTAATCAATCTGATGCTGCCACGGCTTCTATACGTCGGTGATGTGCCGGTTGAAGCGTCATATCATGGTTCCGCGCTTTTGCATCGCTTACTTTCGGATTACCCGGCCGAGAAGTTAACGATCCTGGAAACAGCAACCGAGTCGGAACCAAAGCGACGGCTACCTGCCGTCAATTATCTTGCTCTTCCAATCGGTAACGTACGTTGGCTTAACACGAGATTTCATCCTTACGCTGTCGCGTGGTTCACATACACCGGCAAACGATTCGCGCCACGTATCTCAAACTCGGTAAATGGCTTCGACTTCGAGAGTATTTTGACTGTGGCCCATGGCTTTGGCTGGTTGGCCGCAGCGGAAATCGCAGACAAACGCAAACTGCCTTTGCATCTGATTGTCCACGACGATTGGCCGCGCGTAGCAGATGTTGCGCCGCGATTTCGGTCCCGGTTGAACGAGCAATTCGGGAGTGTTTACCGTCAGGCTCACTCTCGTTTGTGCATCTCGCCTGCAATGCGCCATTTTTATGAAGGTCTTTACGGCGAACCTGCGACAGTTATTTTCCCCAGCCGGTCTGCCGATTGTCCTTGCTTCGAGAGCCCGCCGACGCGGCTGGCCCGCAACGAGAAGCCATTCACAATCGCCTTTGCCGGCACAATCAACTCGAATGGTTACGTGCAAGCGTTAAAGGCGTTACAGGATGCTCTGAAACATGTCGCCGGACGTCTACTGATCTTTGGACCGCTTTCGAAGGACGAGGCGACGCGTCTTGGACTTAACAATGCCAATATCGAGATCGGCGGATTGATCGACTCGGCTGAATTATTGACGAGATTTCGCGAAGAAGCGGACGCGCTATTTGTGCCGATGTCGTTCGCAGTCTCAGATCGCGGCAACATGGAAATGGCGTTTCCTAGCAAGTTGGCCGACTGCACCGCCGTCGGGTTGCCGCTTTTGATTTATGGACCAGCGTACTGTTCCGCGGTTGTCTGGGGACGTGAGAATGCGGGCGTCGCCGAAGTAGTTGAAACTGAAACCGAACTACACCAGGCGGTCGCCCGTCTTGCTGGTAGTTCCGAACATCGATTCACACTAGGAAAGCGCGCCCTCGAAGTTGGCCAGCAGTATTTTTCGCACGCTCGCGTGCAACGCGAATTCCACGAAGCTGTTTCCATCTCGCCTTGGTCAAGTACCTATTAGATCGCACCGCCCTGGCGCTGTTCAGAACGGTTCCAACCCGAGCCGCTCACCACTTGTTATACCTGGCGCAAAGTCAACCTGAGCTCTCAGATCGCTGGGGCTATCACATTCGCCCGATTCATTACTACGAACCGCTACCTGATTACCGGTCGATCACGACGGAGCAAATCGAACGCCGTCGTAGTTATCCGGCCATAGACTTCCATTGGGACGAACAGCTAACACTGATTAGTGAGTTGGCGATGTATCGCGATGAGCTGACGAGCGTTGCTTTTAACTTTGAGAACGAATACTTCGGCGGTTTTGATGCCGCAATCTACTATTCGCTGATTCGCCATCTGAAACCGCAGCGCATCATCGAGGTTGGCGGTGGCTACTCGACACAAATCGCATCCAAAGCGTTGGCCATGAATGGCGCGGGAAAGTTGACGTGTATCGAGCCTTATCCGCAGGAACGACTTGCCGGAGCAAACCTGGATGTTGACTTGATTCAAAAACGAGTGGAAGAAATAGATGTTGATTTCTTCGCCAGCCTGGAAGCCAACGACATCCTTTTTATCGACTCAAGTCACGTGGTGAAATTCGGCGGCGACGTTTGTTACGAATTCCTAGAGGTGCTACCGACTCTGCATCGTGGTGTCTGGATTCACGTTCACGATATCTTCTTCCCGCAGGATTATCCCGCAGACTGGTTATTGAACCGGCGTCTGGCGCTGAACGAGCAATATCTTCTTGAAGCGTTTCTCTCCTTCAACCGAAGCTTTTCTCCGCAATTGGCAAACTTTTGGATTTGCCTCGAACATCAACCAGAAGCGGCGCGTGTTTGGCCCAATGCTCTGAGCGGGAATCCGAGCGCTTCAAGTTTTTGGATGAAACGCGTCATATGACCGAACCCAATTCGCAACGACGCGAGTTGATCTCGGCGATCATTGCAACGGTCGGCAGACCTGAACTGCTCAGACTCTGTCTCGAAAGTCTCTCGAAACAAACGGTTCAAATTTCAGAAGTGGTGGTGGTCCATTGCGGCGACGACGAGGATACCAGTGCAGTGGTCCACGATATTAGTTGGCGTGAAGCCGGACTCGATGTTCGGTACTTTCATCATGCGGAAAGGAACTGTGCCCAACAACGCAATTTTGCGATTCAACATGCGAAGTACGACAACCTTCTGCTCGTGGATGACGACGTGGAAGTTGAACCAGACTGGGTTGCAGAACTCTTCAAGCCGATCTGGGGAGACAGGCAAGTCGCTGCGACGGTGGGCCGTCTGATCAACCAGCCTTTGGCGAGCCCGACTCTGTTCTGGCGAATTTATCGAACAGTTTTGCATGGCCGCAGCAGGGGATTTGAACCTGGCCGGTTGATAGGCGCAGCCTTGCCTAACGGTTTTCCCGCAACGGCAACGGACCCAATTCCGTGCGAATGGATCGGTGGCGGTGCGAGCGCGATGCGACGTGAGGCGTTTGAATCCGTCGGAGGTTTTGCATCTTTCTTTATTGGAAGTTCGCCAGGCGAGGATCTCGATCTCGGATATCGTCTCAGTCGGAAGTGGAAGGTTTATTACGTGCCTTCTGCCAGGTGCATACATCATCAGGCGCCGGGCGGTCGCGAGACACCTGATCGACATCAATATCTTTCGATGCGATCTCGATTTGGAATTCTGACGATCACAATGGGCAAGAGTCGTTACAAAGCGCTGGCGCACGTCGGACTTTGGGCACTGGTCCAGTTTCTGAGTGAACTCGCCAGTCTGCGACGCGGAATCAAGCGACCAGACTTGCCGCGTGCGTGGGCCGGACGTTTGCGAGGATTCTTTTCGTGCTTTACCGCCACAGATTTACACCGCGGATAACTAACGGCTTTTAAGCTCAGAAACAGGATCTGAGGATTAGCTTGTTATCTAACACTCTCGTCATAGCCGACTATCCGATTGGTTATGCCAGCGGCTTTGGGGAAACGCTTTACAACTTATTCAGCGGGTTCCCAAGTGAAAAGCTTTGGACTGCTCATCCTGCACATCTTGCACCGGCTGAAGAAAAATCGAGAGCCCAATCGATCCAACTGCCTTCGCCATCGCGGCCACGCTGGATCCCCAACAGCATCTCGCTTGCTTATTATCCATTTCTAAAAGTGCAACAGTTTCAGGCCGCAAAAGACGCAGTTCGACTGCTGGGCGAGATTGTTCAAGAGTATTCAATCAAAAACATACTCACGATACCGGTAAGCCCCTGGATTCTGTCGACAGCGCTTTCGTTGCACAAGCGTTTCGCGAAACTAAATCTGGTTGTTTACGTGATGGACGACTGGCAGGGCCATCATGAGTGTCATCAACTCCCTTACTCTGCCTGGCGTCAGCATTTGCTTGCCGAGGTGATCGATCGTGCGAACGTTAGGTTTGCTGTGTCTCGGGAGATGGCAGCGCACTACGAAGAGAGGTTTGGAAAGACCTGGCAGGTTGTGCATAACGGTGTCCCGCGTGATTCGTTTTCAAATGGAACGACTCTCAAGACCGCGCCGCGGCGGGTGTTTCTGGCGGGTGACATAAATATCTTTCGGTTTGATGCTGTTATTGCATTCGCAGAGGCAATCGAGCGTCATAATCGAAGTCATAGGCAGGCGATAGAGTTTGTCGTGATGGGTGAAGTGGCCGAACAGCACCGCACGGCGCTTTCAGTTTTGCGTGCGGTGAAGTTGTTGAGCCGTCGATCTCATTCAGAGTGTCTCGATACGATGAAGGCCGCGGACCTTCTGTACCTGCCACTTGCTTTCGGCAAACAGTCAGCTCGTATCTCTCTCTATTCGCTGCCAACAAAACTTCCAGAATACCTGGCCTCAGGCAAGAGTGTGTTTTTTCATGCGCCGAAGGAATCGGCCGTGTTTCGCGTTGCGGAACGTTACGACCTTACGCCAAGACTGGCGACGATCCAACCCGAAGCGCTCGATGAATTTGTCGAAAGTTGGGCGAGGACGGAGCCCAGGTTCGACGAAAACACCCTTAAAGCAAAAAGAGCATTGCTCGAAGAGTTTGACATCGATCGACTTTCCGCACGTTTTCAGACTGCTTTTTGTTGAGTTGTGATGGACTGTCGAATTTGCAGGAAAGAAACGACTCCATATTTACACCTCTCGACTGCCGAACTGGATGAACCGTTTCTGGATGCGGAGTTGCGAAGAGAATTGCCCGAACTGGAGTTGCGACGGTGTCGCGAATGCGGTTGTTTGTGGGCGAGCGATGCGAGGAAGGAGGATGGAATTCTTTCACGCGCCTATGAGCGTGTGAGCGATTCTTATTTCGATTCAGAGGAAAACGATCCGAGATACGTTCAGTTTTACCACAAGCTCGAACAACTGGTTAAGCCGCACGTCGCGGGCAAAACAATTCTTGACGTCGGTTGCGGCGAGGGCATTTTTCTTTCAAGTTTATCGAATGAGTGGTCGAAGCAGGGGCTCGAACCCAGTCTCTCAGGAACGGCTCGCGCGCAAAAGAAAAAGCTAGACGTGGTTTGCGCGACTCTCGACAACCTCCTCGAGCAATACGAGGTAGATCTAGTCTCCGCCCTCGATGTGATCGAACACGTGATTGATCCGCATCATTTTGTGGAATCATTCAAGCCACACCTGCGTCCAGGTGGCATGGTGTTGCTGCTTACTGGAGATGCTGATTCTTATCCGGCGAAGATTGCCGGTCCACAGTGGTCTTACCTGAGATGGTCAGGTCACGTTTCCATATTCTCGCGAGCGGGTTTGCAAAAACTTTTGGAGTTGCACGGCTTTGAGATCTGCGCCTGGAAACGTTGCGAGCATCCGGCGAGTTCCGGTGCTTTTGCATGGTGGCGGGTACACCTTCTGGAGCCCGCACGTCGTGTCATCGGCAGAAACAAATCGTGGTATCCCTTCTGGCGAGATCATCAGGCCGTGATTGCGCGGCTGAAATAGAGTTTGTAGTGAATGAGTCGGAACTGGGTATTTCTCGGCGATAGTCTGACGGAGGGCGTTGGCTCCAAAAGAATAAGTCATGTTGCGGAACTGGTGAAGCAACTGCGCGCGTCGAGTTGCGCTGATACAAACGTGCATGAATTCCGTTTACGACACATCGACTCGCCGAGCTTTAATGGTCAAATAGACTTCAATGTTGCGGGCTTGCTAAATGTGGACCAGCAACACGACGCGTCAGACTTATGGCTCTGGAATCTTGCTTGTGAAGGACAGACTATTGATTCAGACCTTCGCTGGATACCACTCATCACTGCCCTGCGTCCTGAACTGGTTGTGATATTCCGAGGCAGTCTGGAAAGCATTATTCGTCCGGCGATGGTTCTGGAAGGAGAGTGGCCCTGGTGGGTGCCTCGTTCCTGGCGCGGCTACGCGGCGATGGATCCGCGTTGTTACTTCAGCACAACGTGGTGGCGTAAGGCAAAGCAGATATCCGTCGACGCGTTAAAGCAATCAGTACGATTGAAGCTTTTACGAACGTGGCCTGGCAAGCCTTTGATGGATCTGGAAACACTAGCTTCGTACCAATCGACACTGATAAGACGACTTCGCGCTCTGGAAACGCGCGTCCTGGTGCTTGGACTTTTGCCTGTGGACCTGAAACGATTTCCGGGTTCTGCTGAGCATTTCAAATCCGTAAATGCACGGCTTCAACAGATCGCAGAAGCTCAAGACGTTGAATTCTTTGATTGGGCCTCGCACCTGAACGATGACGCACTTTTCTATCGCGACGGCTTTCATCCCAATGCAGAAGGTTGTGTTGCGCTTGCAAAGCTCCTGCGCGAGCGACTTTGGAAGGAGAAAGCCGGTTGAAGTCAGGGATCTCTGCAATCGTTACCGCGTATGAACGAATTGAGCAGACGCTAGCGACGTTGCGAATAATTCAGAGTTGCGAGCCGCCACCGGATGAGATTCTGGTCCATGTCGATGCCAACCAGGTTGAGTGCGAGAACGCAATTCGAAATGCCTTTCCGGACGTTCAAATTATCAGCAGCGTCGATCAGGTAGGTCCTGGTGGTGGACGAAACAAGCTCGTACAGGCGGCGCGGTTTGGGATCGTTGCGAGCTTCGACGACGACTCGTACCCAATCGATTCTGACTATTTTGACCGTGCCTTGAGGCTCTTCGAAAGCTTTCCTGATGCCTCGGTGATCTGCGCGCCTGTTTGCCACCTCGGGGAGCCGGTAGCTCTTGATGCGCGCAATGCACAATGGACCGCCGATTTCTCAGGTTGCGGTTGTCTATACCGAAGGCAGGCCTTTATCGAAGCGGGCGGGTACGTGCCGTTACCTATAGCATACGGGATGGAGGAGGTCGATCTTGCGCTTCGTCTGCACTCGCGTGGCGGCAAGATCTTAATGACTAGCTGGCTCCGTGTTTTTCATAACACTGACTTGAGACATCATGAAGACCCTCAAGTGACGGCAGGAAGCATTGCGAATCTCGCCTTACTTGCGTATCTGCGGTATCCCGTTTTGCTTTGGGGAATTGGTGTTGGGCAATGCGCGAATCGTTTGTTGTGGTTGGTGAGACATAGAAGGCATCGTGGGATTGTTAAGGGATTGACTATGATCCCGGCACATCTTTGGACCAATCATTCGTATCGACTGCCCGTCAGCGGGCGAGCGTTGCGATCGTACCTGGCGCTGCGTCGAGCGCCGATCGTTGCAGAGTTGTGAGATATACCGGTTAGTACCAATGTCCTCCTGGATCTGTTGCCAGCTTGGTGCGCGTGAGCATTACGCTGTTCCTCGCGCGCTGCTACTCAGTGGATTGCTGCATGATTTCATCACTGACCTATGGATCCGTCCCGGCACTTTGCTGCACTCCTGGAAAAAAGGTCTTACCGGACGCTTCCATCCCGCCTTGACTGGTGCTCGCGTTAAAGCCCCGAACGTCTCCGCACTCACATTCGAGCTAAAAGCTTCGCTCGCACGTGACAACGGATGGAACTTGATCGGCCGACGCAATAAATGGTTCCAGAAACACGCAGTCAATCAACTCGCACAGGCTTCAACGAATGGCAATCACACGCTGTTTGCCTACAGTTACGCAGCCGAGGAGATATTTGAATTCGCCAAAGAGCGCGGCTGGCGAACAGTCCTGGGCCAAATCGATCCCGGACCTGCTGAAGAACGCATCGTCGCGCGCCTGAACAAATCTTCTGCAATAAAGCCCACGCATTGGGAACCCGCGCCCGCAAGTTACTGGAAAACCTGGCGCAACGAATGTGCACTAGCCGACCAGATCGTTGTGAACTCCGCCTGGTCCAAAGTTTCGTTGGTCGATGAAGGAATACCCGCGGAAAAGATTCGACTGTTACCTGTCGCATACGAAAGCTCGACTGAGGTTGGTTCGCTTCAGCGACTTTATCCCCGTGCTTTCAGTGCCGAGCGTCCGTTAAGGGTACTGTTTCTGGGCCAGATAAATTTAAGGAAGGGCGTGGGCCATCTGCTCGAAGCGGTCGAGTTGCTATCGGGTGAAAGCGTCGAATTCTGGTTTGTTGGTCCAACTCAAGTGCAGGTTCCTCAGAGTTTGAAGCTGCACCCACAGGTTAGATGGTTTGGCGTGGCGCCACGAGTCGAAGTCACGAGTTACTACAGAGATGCGGACGTATTTGTTTTCCCGACGCTCTCAGATGGTTTTGGGTTAACGCAGTTAGAAGCGCAGTCGTGGAAACTGCCGGTGATTGCTTCACGTCATTGCGGTGAAGTTGTTCGTGACGGTTTCAATGGTGTGATTCTTGAAGAGGTTTCAGGACGAGCAATTGCAGACGCGTTGTTGGAGTTGTTGCGAGCACCGGAAAAGCTTTCTGCGATGTCGGTGAGGTCGGGGGTTGAGGAGCGATTTAGTTTGAAGGTGCTCGGAGATTCTTTAAAGAGCCTGATGCCATAGATGGTTTTTAGACAGGATGGACAAGATTTTTCCAATGAATGTTGAGCAGATCATCTGGCATAGACCGCCGTTGGGAGTGACAGTCGCGCCGAGCCTGACGATACGGACGTCGCTGTGGGCGATCCTGAGCACCAGCATCGCTACCGCGTTGTCGATCCTGCTCATCCCGGAAGATCCATCAACGGAAGGGGCGCTGTTTTACCCGGCACTCGTGATGTCCGCGGGACTCGCCGCAGCTCCGTTTGTGGCTGCGCTTCGTCGTCCCAAAACACTTTTGCGCGGCGAGTGTCTACTGGCCCTCGCGCCAATCTACTGGCTCCTGCTCGACCTGCTGCAGGGCGTTTACGCAATGCAGGACATCACTGGAGATCAAGTGCGACAGGCCTTCCTCGCAATCGGCGTATTTGTGGTGATGGTTTGGCTCGCAGCCTTACGTCGTTCGTGGAAGATTCCAAAAGTGTTGATCAGTGCCGTGTCACAGGAGTTCTCAATCAACACCTACTTCGCACTCGCACTCGCCTGTTTCTTCATTGGCATGTTGAACTTCGCAGTGCCATGTAACTTCGACGTTTTTGAGATGGTCCACTATCTCGGCCAGGAACGTTGGGCCGCTCCGTGGGGACGGGGACAGTTGGGTGGCTGGGACGCATTTCTCGATCACCTGCAATACTTCGGCTATTTGCTTCCCGCACTCACTGTTGTGATTGGCCGCAGGCTGGGAGTGCGCAATGTCCGCACATTGATTTGTATCGGTCTGTCGGTGGTGATGGCGCTCTTTCTTGCGCAGAGCGGCAGCCGCCGCGTAATCGGTGTCGTCGGTGGAATGGCTTTGATTCTTTACGTGCTGGACCAGCAGCGACTGCGCATCAAGCATCTCTTAACAACCGTGCTTGCGATAGTCGCTCTGCTGGTGACGCTGCAAGTGATGCTGGAATATCGCAACGTCGGATTGAGCGTCCTCGTCGGCAGAGGAGAAGTTCCGAGTGGGCGTTTTGAGAAAAGGCAGGTTCTTGAAGAGCAACATCTCCGCGTGGACGATAACTTCTATCGTCTTTGCCAGGTCATTCAACTCATTCCCGAATCCTATCCGTTTGTTTACCACAAGTATCTGATCTACGTGATTGTGCGACCGATACCGAGAGTCTTTTGGCCTGGTAAACCAGTCGATGCTGGTTTCGACTTACCGACTGCTCTTAGCATCGAAGGCGTTTCTTTTTCTTACTCCGTTATAGGCGAGCTTTACATGTCACTCGGATTCATCGGCATTGCGTTAGGCGGTTGGCTTTACGGTCGAATTGCATCAACGGCGAGCGGACTCCTTGTGCGCTGCCGAACTCAGGGCGCACTGGTGATTTACAGCATTGTGGTGATGGCTTTGTTCTCGGGGATGCGATCGATTCTGGAATTGATTTTGGTGAGTTACGTCGTGCTTGCGTGGGTAGGTCTATCCCATTTGTTCATTAGGTTGCGACACGCAAAGGCGCAGTGAGAATTCTTGTACTGACAGACTGTCCGTCGCCGTATCAGGTGGAGCTGTTCAATGAGATCGAGTCGCAGGGAGATTGTTCGCTGGAGGTGGCGTACCTGCGGAGTCGCGATCCAAACCGTCAGTGGAAAAAGTCTGAGATCTGTCATACAGCAATTGATCTGGACGGATCTAACGGTGAGATGTTGCAGGCGCGAGAGTCTGCGCGGGCTGCGGATCTGGTTGTATTCAACTACTACCGTCATGCAAATGCGGAACGGTTGATTGGCGAACGATCTGAGCTTCATACCCCTTGGTGTTTCTGGGGCGAGCGGCCAGGATTTCATCAACCAGCGTGGGCGGGACGCTTGCTGCGTAAATGGAAACTATCGAAATTGCACGCTTCTTCTGCGGCTATTTGGGGTATCGGGAAGTTTGCGGTGGATGAGTACAAGCGAGAGTTTGGCGTGCAGCGGCCTTATTTCAACTTGCCTTACTTTTCGGATCTACAGCGATTTACGACTTCGGCACGTCGGGAAAAGTCCGATCGAACGTTTCTGTTTTCCGGATCGCTAATACATCGAAAGGGCGTCGACTTATTGGCAGCGGCTTTTGTACAGCTCGCACGAGAAATGACCAACGTGCGACTCAGGATTATTGGCGATGGTGAACTGCGCGAGTCGGTGGAGCAAACGTTGAAACCGGTTGGTGAGCGTGTTGAGTTTGTTGGGTTCAGAGATTGGCACGATTTGCCGGGAGAGTATGCGAGCGCTGAGGTGTTGTGTACGCCATCGAGGTATGACGGGTGGGGGCTCGTTGTTCCGGAAGGATTGGCGTCGGGGCTGCCTGTGATCGCGACGGATCGGATGGGGGCGGCGCTCGAGTTTGTTGAGAATAGGCGGAATGGGTGGCTCATTCCGGCGGGTGATCAGCTGGCTCTGATTAACGCGATGCGCGAGGCCGCGCGACTTCCTGTGAGCGAGATTGATCGGTTAGGGCGTTATGCGCGTGAGAGTGTGAGTGCGCATACGTTGCAGAACGGCGCTGCGCGATTTGTGGATTGCGCGCGTGAGGCGGTGGCTGGTTGGACAGGATGAACAGGATTTTTCAGGATTGACAAGATACCTATTCTGCCCATCCTGAAAAAATCTTGTTTATCCTGTCAACGACTTACTTGAATGTGCAGCATCTCGGGAGTTTTTAGCGCGGGCCATTCTAGTTCAGAACTGCGCGATGTGGTGCAGCGAATGAATCACGCGCAGAAGCACCGTGGTCCTGATGATCAGGGTGTCGTGACGTGTAAGTTTGATCGCGGCGATGTAGTGCTTGGTAACACACGCCTCGCCATCATCGATATCTCCAAAGCGGGTCATCAACCGATGAATGATCCAGCGACAGGCAACTGGATCACGTACAACGGGGAGACCTACAACTTCAAAGAACTACGCGACGAAATCGATCAGGACACTGAAACCTGGTCTTCAAACACAGACACCGAAGTAGTCCTTCGCGCTTACCAAAAGTTTGGCGTAGACACGTTCACGAAAATGCGTGGCATGTTTGCACTCGCACTGTGGGACAATCAGAACCAAACGCTTTTGCTCGCTCGCGATCCGTTGGGGATCAAACCACTTTACTATTACCTCGCCGCCAATCAGTTTGTCTTTGCTTCCGAACTACGCGCGCTACTTGCGAGCGAGTTAGTTCCACGACGTTTGAGTGGTGCCGGCGTCGATTCCTATTTAACGAATGGCTCAGTTCAGGCCCCGCTCACGATCATCGAAGGCATCAAACAACTTCTTCCCGGTCATTTGCTGCAGATACAGGTCAACGAAGCAGGACAAATCAAACTGGCTGATGCCGAGTTTAGAGCCCCACAGCCGCAGAGTTTCAATGGCAATCGCGAAGACGCCGTGGAACGCTTGCGCCACGAGTTAGAAGAGTCAATTCGTCTTCACCTCATCAGCGACGTGCCTCTCGGCGTGTTCCTTTCCGGCGGTATGGACTCAAGCGCTCTGGTCGCATTGATGAGTCGCGTCAATAAGCAACGACCGAAGACGTTCAGCATCGTTTTTGATGAGGCCAGGTTTACTGAAGCACCTTTTTCTCGTGCCGTAGCAGAGCGCTTCAAAACTGATCATTCCGAGATACGACTCAACGAAGATCGTTTACTCGAAATCCTGCCTCATGCGATTGCCTCGATCGATCAGCCGACGATGGACGGCGTCAACACCTTCGTCGTTTCAGGTGCGGTGAAGAATAAAGGGATAACGGTTGCGCTTTCCGGGCTAGGAGGCGATGAGTTGTTCGCCGGTTATCCAAGCTTTCGACGCGCGCTTCGGTTTAATGCGATGTCGCAGATGTCGAAGCGCGTTTTGCGGGCGGCGGCGGGTGTCGGACAGCTCGCGATAAATGGATCGGTGCAGCGTCAAAAGTTCTGGCAGTTGGCGAACAGTAAAGGCACACCTGAAGACGTCTATCGCATCTCGCGCGAGATGTTTTCACAAGATGCGGTGATGCGAATTACCGGACGCAAGAGTGATAGATACACGCGCAACGGAAGTCATCAAGACGGCGACATCGTCAATGCGATTTCACGACTCGAGTTGACTGGTTACATGACCAACACTCTGTTGCGCGACACGGATGCGATGAGTATGGCTCACTCGCTCGAGGTTCGTGTGCCGTTTGTAGACACGAAAATTATCGATTACGTGCTTTCGCTGCCTGGTAAATGGAAGGCCCCGTCGCCTGATGGTCCAAAGCCTCTGCTTGCCGATGCGGTTGAGGATTTGCTGCCGAGACAATTCTTGAACCGACCGAAGATGGGATTCACGTTGCCGTTTGAGAAATGGTTGCAGGGGAAGTTACGGGACGAAGTCGCGCCGGTGTTGGAACGACAGACTTGTGGATTGAATGCAAAGGCGATTGGAGAGATTTGGAACAGGTTTCTAACAAAGCCACGTGCGATAGGATGGTCGCGGCCGTGGTCGTTGTATGTGCTTTCCAGGTGGTGCGAAATCAATGGAGTTGGTTAGACAGGATTTACAAGATTTCTCAAGATGAAGGTCCTGCATGTCATACCGTCCGTTGATGAGCGATCCGGTGGACCAGCGACTGCGATTGTTCCGATGTGCCAGTCGCTGATGTCGCACAACATCGATGTGTTGTTGTTGAGCACGACTGCAGGATTGCCTGATCCGTTGAAGCACGGCGAGGTGTCGGAATACAAGGGTGTGCCCGCGATCTTCTTTCCGGCGCAACTGGGCGAGTCGTTCAAATACTCACGACCGCTCTCGTCATGGCTACGTGCGAACATTCAGAACTTTGGTGTGGCTCACATACATGCGGTGTTCAATCATTCTTCTGTAGCCGCCGCGCATGCCTGTCAAAAGGGTGGTGTTCCTTACGTTGTCAGGCCGCTTGGAACACTCGATCCGTGGAGCATGATGCAGAAGTCTCTGCGCAAGCGTCTTTTCTGGCAGATCTCAGGCAAAGGACTCTTGCACAATGCTGCTGCTGTGCATTACACGAGCGACGCCGAGAAGCTTTCGACCGAGTTAGGTTTAGGTTTGAATCACGGAACCGTCATTCCACTCGGCGTCGAAGCAGTCACAAATCCCACCAGCAAACTCGCGGAACTGTTTCCGACGCTTCGCGATGTTCCGTACCTGTTGGTGTTATCGCGTCTGCATCCGAAGAAGGGCCTGGATGTTTTGATTGACGCTTTTGTTTCGCTGCCGGTGCAGTTTGCTCAGTGGCGGCTGGTGCTTGCAGGTGATGGAGCCGAAGAGTACGTCTCGATGCTCAAATCGAAAGCGTCGGCAAGTTCACATAAAGACAGAATCACGTTCACGGGCTGGATCGAAGGCGATCGGAAGAATGCCTTGCTTAGCGGCGCCGCTTTGTTGGTCCTTCCGTCACAACAGGAAAACTTTGGTTTGTGTGTGATGGAAGCGTTGTCACACTCGGTGCCGGTAATGGTTAGTCCGAATGTAAATCTCGCTGCGGAGATCGCCGCGGTAAATGCAGGATGGATCGCACCAGTAGAAAAAAATGCACTCGCAGATAAATTGACTGAAGCGCTCGCGGATAGAGAAGAGCTCACGAGGCGTGGTCGCGCTGGACACGAGCTTTCACAAAAGTATTCGTGGGAAAACTCAGCGCGACAATTGGCTGACCTGTATCGCGTCGTGATCAAGCAAGGACGAAACAATGGCATCGCCCACGTACACCGAGTTTGAGTGGCACTCTGAAGTAGCGGGCAATGGTGAGTCAGGCGAAAAGCTGACGCGCGTTTTTGTCGAACTGGTACAGAAGCTTGAAGGAGTGAATTCGATCTGTGATCTAGGATGCGGAAACGGTCACATTAGCGGGTGTCTTGCGAATTTGGGGTTCAAAGTTATCGGAGTTGATGGTTCGGCAAGCGGGATCCGGATCGCGGAACATGATCTGCCACGCCCGTAAGGGAACCAAAGCATGATCGCCCCTACAGGACGTTCCAGACTAATTGCCTATGTTTGAGCTGATCACACCACTAATACTTACTTACAACGAAGCGCCAAACATTGCTCGTGCGCTTGGTGGACTGAACTGGGCCAAAGAGATCGTTGTGGTCGATAGTTTTAGTGATGATGCGACGATTCAGATCGCAACTACATTTGCAAACGTGCGCGTCGTCAAAAGAGCTTTTGATTGCCATCGAAATCAGTGGGAATTCGGGTTGAACGAAACAGGGATTTCCACGCCATGGATCCTGGCGCTTGATGCGGACTATGTCGTGACTGAGGATTTGATCGCCGAACTAAAAACGCTGCGACCAAGCAACGATACCGCCGGCTACCGGGCAAAATTTATTTACTGCATCAACGGCAAAAGACTTCGCAGCGGAATCTATCCGCCAGTGACAGTTTTGTACCGGCGCGAAGCTGCGACTTATGTGCAAGACGGCCACACGCAGCGAGTCGCGATCGAGGGTGTGATTGGAGACTTACGTGCGCCGATGTTGCACGACGATCGCAAGTCGTTTCGACGTTGGCTCAGCTCACAGGCGAAATACACTGACCTGGAGGCGCAAAAACTGGTCGAGGCCGATCCGAAGAATCTGGGCAGAGCCGATCGACTGCGGCGCTGGGTAATCGTCGTACCGCCTGCGATTCTTGTTTACTGTTTAATCGTGCGCGGAGGAATTCTCGATGGGTGGGCAGGTTTTTATTATGCCTTTCAGCGTGCAATGGCTGAGTTGATGTTGAGCCACAGATTACACGGATCAAAAACACGGGTTTAGATGTTTATCCTCGGCGTTAATGCATACCATGGGGATGCGGCGGCGGCGCTTGTCTGCGACGGTCGCCTGATCGCCGCAGCGGAAGAGGAACGCTTCAATCGCTTCAAGCACTCCGCTGGATTTCCCGAACAGGCGATTCGTTATTGTCTCAAGGCCGCGGGTATCGGACCTGAAGAGCTGGACCACGTCGGAATCTCAAGGGATCCCTCGGCCCACCTTCACAAGAAAATCCTCTTCGCGGCCACGCGCGTTACCACCCTCGCAAGATCGCAGATCAGAGATCGACTCGGCAATGCGGCGCGAGTACGGGATCTTAAGGACGAACTGGCGCGCGTTTTTAGTGTGCCAAAAAAACAGCTACGCGCGCGTTTTCACAACATCGAGCACCATCGCGCGCATCTTGCGAGTTGTTTCTTCGTTTCTCCATTTGAACGTGCAGCGTTGTTGTCGATCGACGGCTTTGGAGATTTCATTTCCACGATGTGGGCCGTTGGTGAAGGGAACTCGATCGATGTGCTGGGCCAGGTCGAGTATCCGCACTCAACCGGAATCGTCTACACCGCGACGACGCAGTTTCTTGGCTTCCCGCATTACGGCGACGAAGGAAAGGTTATGGGCCTCGCGCCTTATGGCGAACCGCGTTTCATCGAAGAGTTTCGTGAAATCATTCGCACAGAGGAGAATGGGCAGTTTCGTTTGAATCTCGATTTCTTCCGCCATCACTCTGAAGGTGTCGAGATGACCTGGGATCATGGTTCACCTGTTATTGGGCGCGTCTACTCCGAAGAGTTTGCACGTCTGTTCGGACCCGCGCGCGCTGAAGGCACACCATTGTCGGAACGTGAACGCGATATCGCGGCAAGCCTGCAACTGCGACTCGAAGAAGTAGGCTTTCACGTTTTGAACAATCTTCAAGAGCGCACAGGGTTGACGGATCTCGGGCTCGCCGGTGGCGTTGCTTACAATTCGGTAATGAACGGTAAGATACTGCTGAAGACGCCGTTCAAGCGGATTTATGTTCAACCTGCGGCAGGAGACAGTGGAACGGCATTGGGCGTTTGCTATCAAATTTATAATGGCATTCTTAAACGCGAACGCGGTGAAGTCATGGAAGGCGCTTACACGGGTCCGCAGTTTTCAAACGAGGAGATTCGTACCACACTCGACGAGAGCAGGTTAGCGTTCGAGAGTTACACCGATGGCGAGGTTACGAAGCATGCAGCAAACGATATCGCTGCAGGATTGGTTGTGGGCTGGTTTCACGGACGGATGGAATTTGGACCACGCGCTCTCGGCAATCGATCGATCGTCGTGGATCCGCGTCGAGCTGAAATGAAAGATATCCTCAACGATCGGATCAAGAAGCGCGAACCGTTTCGTCCGTTTGCGCCTTCAATTCTTGAGGAACGCGTGGGCGACTATTTCGAGCAGACGCATCCGGCGCCGACGATGTTAATGGTTTATCAGATCCGCGAGGAACGACGAACTGAGATTCCGGCAGTAGCACACGTCGACGGCTCCGGTCGGTTGCAAACGGTATCGCGAGCAGTGAATGCGCGTTATTATCAGTTGATTTCGGATTTTGCGCAGTTAACGGGCGTGCCGGTGATTCTCAACACCTCATTCAATGAGAACGAGCCGATTGTTTGCACGCCTGAAGAGGCGATTGAGTGTTTCAAGAAGACGAAGATGGATGTGCTGTATCTCGGAAATTTTGCGGTGCGTAGACAGCCTGGCGCATGATTCCTCTGTGTACCTCTGTGTTCTCTGTGCCTCTGTGGTTGATTTATGCGCAGAAGACATTAACCACAGAGGCACAGAGGTCACCGAGGTTGCACAGAGAAGAAGCTCAAATTCCGGGCCCTATTAAGATGGAGATTTCACGATAATGAGGATTCTTGTCACAGGGGGTGCGGGGTTTATTGGCTCGCATCTTTGCGAGCGGCTCATCGGTGAAGGCAATGAAGTGCTTTGCCTCGACAACTTTTACACCGGCAGACGCGAAAACATTCTTCACTTGCTCGACAACCCGCGCTTCGAGCTCATCCGTCATGACGTGACTGAGCCGATACTTCTCGAAGTCGATCAAATCTACAACCTTGCGTGTCCGGCATCGCCCGTTCACTACCAGTTCAACCCGGTCAAGACCGTCAAGACCAACGTGATGGGTGCGATTAATATGCTGGGTCTTGCCAAACGCGTGCACGCGCGTGTTCTCCAGGCCTCCACTTCCGAAGTTTACGGCGACCCGTTGGAACACCCGCAAACTGAAACTTACTGGGGCAACGTGAATCCCATCGGCATTCGTTCCTGTTACGACGAGGGCAAGCGCATCGCCGAGACTTTGATGACCGACTATCACCGTCAGAACGATGTCGACATTCGCATTGCGCGGATCTTCAACACTTATGGGCCACGCATGCTCGAAAATGATGGTCGCGTGGTTTCGAATTTCATCGTGCAGGCGCTTCGAGGTCAGCCATTGACACTCTACGGCAAGGGCGAGCAGACGCGCTCGTTTTGTTACGTCGACGATCTTGTTGAAGGATTGATACGCTTGATGAACGTCGAAAAATTATACAAGCCGGTGAATCTCGGTAATCCCGGTGAGTTTACGATCAAGCAACTGGCCGAAGAGGTGGTGAAGATCTGCGGTTCGAAGTCGCAGTTTACGTATTTGGAATTGCCCGCCGACGATCCGCGTAAGCGCAAACCCGATATTACAAAAGCGCAGACCTTGCTTGGTTGGAATCCCACGATCCCGTTGCGTGAGGGTTTACAGAAGACAGTTGAGGACTTCAAAGCCAGAGTCAACGTTTAGTTGAAGATTCTGCTTCTGAACCAGTGCTTCTATCCTGATGTGGTCTCTACGGCACAACACCTCACCGATCTCGCCACTACTCTTGCAGCACGCGGACACGAAGTAACAGTCGTCGCCAGCGATCGTGGTTACGACGATCCGACGACTCGCTTCAAGCGTCGCGAACAGTGGAACGGTATCGACATCATTCGGATTCCGGCTGCGTCGTTTGGAAAGAGCAGTAGATGGCGGCGCGCCCTGAACTTTGGCAGCTTCCTGTTGCTGTGTTCCTTGCGTTTGCTTGCTTTGCGTCGCTTCGACGTCGTTATGGCCCTCACATCACCACCGCTGATCTCGTTTCTCGCTGCCCTCTTCGTAAAACTCAAAGGCGGCAAGTTCTGTTTTTGGATTATGGACCTTAATCCTGATGAAGCGATTGCTGCTGGTTGGCTGCAACAGAATTCTGCTGCGAGTCGAATTTTGGAGTGGATGCTGAACTACAGCTTGAAGGTCGCGTCGTGCACGGTTGTGCTCGATCGTTTCATGAAGGATCGCGTCGTGGCCAAGGGTGTAGCTGCGACGCGAATCGCGGTCGTGCCGCCGTGGTCACACGACGATCAGGTTGTTTATTCGGAAGCGGGCAGGGAAGAGTTTCGGCAGAGGCATAGTTTGTCTGACAAGTTCGTGGTGATGTATTCCGGAAACCATAGCCCGTGCCATCCACTCGATACGCTACTTTCTGCAGCACGTGCTCTCGAAGAGACAGGAGAGATCGTGTTTTGTTTTATCGGCGGTGGCAGCGAACAGGCGAAGGTGCGCGCGTCAGGATTGAGGAATGTGCGATGTTTGCCGTACCAGCCGCTGAATAAACTTTCAAGCTCACTCTCCGCTGCAGATCTGCATGTCGTGGTGATGGGTGACGAGTTTGTCGGCATTGTTCATCCCTGTAAGGTCTACAACGTCCTCTCAATTGGCGCTCCGGTTCTTTACATTGGACCAGAGCCGAGTCACGTCACTGACATAGCATCGCAGTATGGCCAGTTCTTTCTCGCGCGTCATGGTGATAACTGTTCGGTCTCGTCGCTGCTTCAGAAAGCAGCCAGTTCGCGCACACGTCAGCCAGTAATTGCCTTCGCAAAAGAAAGATTGTTATCGCGTCTGATTGATCTCGTTGAAGTTAGACAAGATGTACAAGACTTTTCAGGATTACAAGATACCTATCCTGTTACCCATCGCCCGGGAGGAAACTAACGTTGAAAACATATTTCGCCCTGTTTTCAATTGCAACTATCGCTTCACTGATCATCACGCCAGTCATTCGCCGGCTCTGTGAACGATACAAGTTACTCGACGTACCTCTCGACGGCCGGCGCATTCATCGCAGAGCTGTACCTCGCCTCGGTGGAGTTGCGCTCTATCTCTCCTGTCTGGCTGCACTCTCGATGCTGCCGTTCGTCGACAACCTGCTCACGCAAACGCTCAGTAGTTTCAAGTCTGACTTCCTCACGTTAATAATTCCGGCCACTCTCGTGTTGTTGCTGGGTGCATACGACGACCTGCGCGGCGCCAACGCAACCGTAAAGTTCATCGGGCTGGGCCTCATTGCCACGTTGTTTTACGTCATGGGCGGGCGCATCGACGCGCTCTCGATTCCACTGGTCGGTTCGGTTCAGTTACCCGTGCTGTTGTCGTTTGTCATAACGGTCGTTTGGCTCGTCGGCATTGCTAACGCGTTCAACCTCATCGACGGATTAGATGGCCTGGCTTCAGGCGCAGCTCTCTTCTCATCGCTTGTGATACTTGCTGTTTCCGTTTCGCAGGAACGAACGTTAACAATCGTCGTAGCCCTCGTGTTGTGCGGAGCGCTGGCAGGCTTCCTTCGTTATAACTTCAATCCGGCGTCGATCTTTCTCGGTGACTCCGGATCACTCTTTACCGGATTTCTTTTGGCAGCTCTCTCTGTATTGGGAACTCAGAAGGCCACGACCGCGGTTGCGATTGTGGTGCCGATTCTCGCGTTCGGATTTCCAGTTGTTGATACCGCGATGACGATGGGTAGACGGCTGGTTAGCCGGAAACCTGTATTTCAGGGCGACAACGAGCACATACATCATATGTTGTTGGCCCGCGGCTGGTCCCAGAGGCGCGCTGCGCTCGTGCTCTACGGCGTCTGTGCGCTGTTTGGCCTCGTGGCGCTGATCTTTCCGGCAACCGGATCAAAGCTGACGGGCTTCATGTTGTTTGTGATTTCGGTGGCGGTGATCACTGCCGTGGGCCACCTGCGTTATCACGAAGTCGATGAGTTGCGCGCGGGTGTTAAGCGGACGGTTGCTGATCGTCGTCTACGTGTCGCGAACAACATCAGGGTCAGACGTTCTGCGCTGGCACTGTCGAAGGCATCGGACCTTCACGAAATGTTTGAAGCGACAAGACACCTGCTCGACTTTGGAGAGTTTAGTTTTGCAAATGCTCAGGTGGGCCAGCCCGGACGCGCCGACATGAATGAGCGCGCGTACGTTGCGAGCTTGCAGCGTCATCCGAAGCAGTTGCTGGAGTTTCGCAATGGACGAGTGTTCTGGTGCTGGTCAGGAAAGACTGAGGAGGATCTGCCATTGCGATCGGATTGGTGCATTCGTTTGCCGCTGATGAAGGATGGTGTTGATTGGGGTTGGTTGAATTTCTATCGCAGTGCAGATAATGAGCCGCTGCTGGTGGACACAAATTATCTCGCGGATTTATTCCGGCGTGAATTCACAGATGCGACAGCGAGAATTCTGCTGTCGCATGAAGAGCCCGTCGCGGCGGCTGCAATGGCGATGACTGCTGAGAGTGCGAGATAGATTGTTAAGTAAGCTGATATTTGTTGCGCTCGTAGTTTTGATCGTCGTCACTGCCATTCCATACGGCACAGTCGAGGCGTGGTGGAAGGCGGCATTCATTTGTGCGGTGTTCGGGATCTCCATCGTCGCGCTCATCGAGACACTTACGAAACGTGTCGAGCGAATCGAAGGCGCTTCGATCCTCCTGCCCATGCTCGCACTGTCGCTACTGGCTTTTCTTCAAACAGTGTCGCTGGGCGCGCGGACCGAAGCGGACCTGCAGGTGTGGAACACCATCAGTGCCGATCCGTACCAAACTCGTTTCTTCGCATTGCAGCTACTCGCACTCACCGCATTTCTGGCCTTGCTCTATCGCTATGCATGCACAGAGAGCCGCGTCCGTGTGCTGGTCTATACCGTGCTCGCGATTGCTGTTGCCAGCGCCGTATTTGGAATACTGCGCCATTCAACGCAACAACAAACCGGTTTTATTCTTCCACTCCTGAAACAGAACCAGGGCTACGGCCAGTTCATTAATAAGAACCATTTCGCGTATCTGATGGAAATGGCGTTTGGACTCGGCCTCGGGATCATTCTGGGCGGGGTCGCACGAGAACGCATAATGATCTATGTCGCACTCTTACTGCCGATTTGGACCGGTTTGGTGCTGGCGAATTCGCGTGGTGGAGTTCTGGCGATGCTTGCGCAAGTAATTGTGGCGGCGTTGGTCCTAATCAGTGGACGGTCGGGTGACTACCAGCTTCCGAAAATCGCTCAATCCGCAGTCTTTAAATCTGTGCTGCTTGTTGTTCTGATTGTTGGCATTTTGTTCGGAACGTTTTGGGTCGGCGGAGATCGACTTGCTACCAACTTTGAAGCCGCAAGCAATGAGCTGACTTCGTCCAGCACTCGCGGAGGCGCCAGCAGAAACGAGATTTGGCGTGCAACGTTGAGGATGTTTGCCGCACATCCACTTCTCGGTGTTGGCCTGGGTGGTTACTGGATCGGTATCACTGCGTATCACGATGCTTCCGGATTGATGACACCGCAGGAGGCCCACAACGATTATCTCGAACTACTTTCGAGCGGTGGTCTGATCGGGCTTGCCTTAGGTGTGTGGTTCACAGTCGCTGTGGTTCGCAAGACGCGTCAGAACCTGTTGCTTAGTAATGGTTACAAACGAGCCGTTAGAATCGGGGCGGTTCTCGGAATTACCGGCGTCGCCGCACACAGTCTCGTCGATTTTGGTCTGCACATTATGACGAACGCGACCGTGTTCATCGTTTTGATTATGCTCGCAACTTCGAGAATCGACGTTCGCAGCGAGGTGTAATTGAAGGCGAAAGTAACATTGCCGCTTCTGCTGTTGCTGGCAATTAGCATTTCGCTAAACGCACTGCCGGTCCAGGACATCGGCGGCTCGCTTGCGTTTCAGGGACAGGACATCATTGGCGGAGCGGCCATAATTTTTAAGGCGCCCAGGCGCGTCAAAGACCTCACCGGTGGCGCAGCTGCGATGATGGCGGTCAGGCGTCCACCGCGAACAGGTCGTCCCTCTGACGTTGCGAGAAACAATTCCGATCGGCGCCCCACCAACACAACCGCAACGACTGACACGACCGCCTCAGCAGCAGAGCGTGCTGAAGCGCTTAAGACTCAGGGCAACACTTACTACGACCTGGGACAGTACGCACAGGCACTCGAAGCATATCAAAACGCACTCAAGCTAATGCCGCAGGATGCACAAGCGCAGGGTGCAATCGGCGATACGTACCTCACGCTGGGTAAATTGGCGGAGGCCGCGGGTGCTTACGAGAAAACCATTCGACTGCAACCCGATAACGCGGCCGCTTACAGCAACCTCGGTTACGCATACGACAAGCTGGGAAAAGTTTCCGACTCGATCACAGCGCTGAGCAACGCTGTACGGCTCAAGTCGGATGACGATGTTGCCTTCAATAATCTCGGTGCAAGTTTGTATAAGGCCGGCCGTTATCAGGAGGCGCTGGAGGCTTTCAACAACGCAGTCCGGCTCAATCCAAACGATGCTGATGCATTGAACAATCTCGGTGCGGTTTATTACGCGCTCGAACAGTACGACCGAGCCACGGAAAGTTTTCAGAGAGCCGTTAACGCCAAAGCCTCGTCGGCTGATGCTCAGTACAATCTCGGCAACGCTTACTACATGAGCGGGAGACATCGCGAAGCCGCCACGGCTTATCGGAAGGCGATCGAACTGAATCCAAACTACGTCGAAGCACGAACGAATCTCGGCAGTTTGTTGATATCACTGGGCGATCCGCGAACCGCAACCCAGGAGCTCTTGCAGTCGATTCGGTTACGACCCGGCAACGCTGTCGCTTACAACAATTTGGGTTACGCGTATGTGAAGATAAGTGAAACTGTGGATCGGACTGCGGCTGCGGAGTATCTGCGTCAGGCAGTGGAAGCCTACAAGCAAGCCCTTCAGGCGAAACCTGATTATGTGAAAGCATTGAACAACCTCGGAGCGGCATATAACAAGCTGGGCCAGTACCAGGAGGCGGCGGATTTACTTACGCGCGCCACACGCGCCAAGCCCGACTTTCCGGAAGCGCACTACAATCTCGGCACCGCGCTCTACAACCGCAATCAGTTTAAGGAAGCAATTGCAGAGTTTCAGCAGGCAGTGCGTTTAAAGCAGGACTACTCGGACGCGTATAACAGTCTCGGCACAGCACTCTACCGAGATTCGCAATTTGAACCTGCGATTGCGGCGTACAAGAAGACGTTGTCACTGAAGCCCGCAAATGCAGAAACCAATAACAATCTCGGCACTGTCTACTTTAGAACCAAACGTTATCAGGAAGCCGCAGCTTCGTTTAAGGAAGCGGTCAAGATCAAGACAGACTACAGTGAAGCGCATTTCAATCTCGCGCTTACGTATGTTGCCCTCAACGATAAGAAGGGTGCTTTAGAGCAGTACAACCGGTTGAAGAAGTTGAACCCGAAACTCGCCGACGATTTTTTTCAGAAGTACATGAAGAAGTAAGAATCTGTGTAACCTGTGGATAGAAAATCATTGACCTAAACATTCAGGAACAGTAGACTTACCGGAACAAGCGGGGCCGTGGTTTATCGTTTCTGAGAAGGGATACTTTAGATGAACCAAAAACGACGGAACGGTTCGAGAGTGATTGCGGTCTTTCTCCTGTTCGCAATCGCACAGATTGGTCTTCAAGTTGGACTCGCTGAGCCCAACACTGCGACCAATCCAACCTCGCTTCCGCAGCAGTTTGTTGCCAGGTTGACCACAAGGAACAATCAACCGATCACCGTTAATGGTCTGAGCGCAAGTACAGGTGCTTCGATCTTGACGGGTGCGACGATTGAGACAGGCGCCGATCAATCGGCCACTGTCAACCTTGGACCACTCGGTCAACTCGACATCGCGCCCAACACGAAGCTCGTTCTAACTTACGACGAGAACGGCAATGTGAAAGCCGTTATCGTGTACGGCTGCGCGATTCTGACTGCGAAGAAAAAGACTACCGGCGAAGTTGCCACTGAACAGGGATCAGCCGGTAAGACGGATCCCGCAGTTGGTGGTGTTCTCGATATCTGCTTCCCGCAAGGTGCGACGGCTCCGACTGTTGGACAGGGAGCTGCGGCGACGGCCGGCGCTGGAGCTGGTGCAGGAGCACCTGCAGGTGCAGCAGCTGGTGGCGGTGGCGGCCTCTTCGGATTAGGCACGGCCGCGACGGTTGCAATTTTCGCTGGTATTGGCGCCGCAGCTTTGACGCCGCTCGCATTCCAGGACAATCCAAGCGGCGCAGCGCCGTAAGGTGAGTTTTAAGTTTCATACGAAGGCGTGATCCCATGCACGGGGTCACGCTTTTTGTTTTCTTCAAATCTCTTACCTAACATGCGAATCGCTTTCACGACCCTGGCAATTGGATTGTGTCTTTTCCTTATGCAGGCTTCCGCGCGCTTTGGATTTTCGCGGTTACTCACAAGATACGGAGTCGCCACGAACTCAATTCCGGCAGCAGATCAAGCAGTTCAACTCACTCCCACCGATCCCGAAGCACACCGCGCACGTGCTTCTATTCTCAATCGTCTGCAAATGCCGGCAGAAGCGGTCAAGTCTTTCGAAACAGCCGCCAGCCTTCGCTACCGCGACGACTATCTCTGGATCGAACTTGGCAACACACGCGAAGAACTCGGCGACGCCAATAGCGCGCTCGCCGCTTTGGACCAAGCCATCCGCTGGGCGCCTCACTACGCGCACACACACTGGCAACGTGGCAATGTTCTCCTGCGTATGCGAAGACCGGAAGAAGCATTTGCTGAACTCCGTAAGGCCGCAGCCGCAAATCCAAAGTACACCGCGAACCTGATCGATCTCGCCTGGGGCATCTCTGGTGGCGACCTCAAAACGACCGAAGCAGCACTCGAAATAAAGGATGACGCGACCCGACTTGAACTCATTCGTCTCCTTGCGCGCAATGGAAAAGGCAAAGAAGTGGTCGATCAACTCCGTTCGATGTCCATACCTCTCTCGGCGGAAAAACAGAATGAGGTGGTGCGACTACTATTTACTGCCAAAGCTTATCGTGAAGCCTTCGATCTCTGGCGGGTTTCAAATCCCACGAATTCGATCCTCATCAATGGTAGCTTTGAAGAGCCGGTCGCGTTCAATGACAGCGGACTCGGATGGATAATTGCTCCTGACCAGAAAAGGCAAGCCGCAATCGACGTTTCAGAAAAGCTGAGTGGCACGAAAAGTCTGCTCGTTAAATTCGACGACACATGGTCTCCCAACACGCCGCTGCTGTCCCAAACAATCGTTGTCGACGCCGACAGGACCTATCGTTTATCTTTCGCCGTCAAAACAAAGGATCTCGTGTCTGGTGGTCCGCTCGTGATTCGTGTCAAAGATGCCAGCAACGATCAACTACTGGGACAATCAGAAAACTTTCCTTCTGCGACGAGCCCCTGGCGAGTCCTGAACTTCAATTTCACCACCACCGCGACCTCGCAAGCGGTTATTATTCGCCTGCAGCGCAACTGTGAAATGTCGCCGTGCCCGATCTTCGGTACTCTTTGGTTGGATGAGTTCCATGTCGAGCAGACCGAACCGGCGACCAAAAGGTAAGTTAACAAGCATGTCCAAACAGAAGACCGCCCCCGATCCAAAGGACATCACTATCGAAAGAATGTCCGAGCACGATCTCCTCGAGGTTGTTGAAATAGAAGAACGATCCGGACTGAGCCGATGGGGCTGGGCGGCATATTACGCGGAATTGCAGGGCGCTAATCGCGATTTAATGTTGGTAGCGCGTCCTTTGATGCCAACAGTGGATTCAGGGCCGATTGCCGGTTATATCGTGGCCCGGGAAACTGCTGGTGAGTTGCACATTAATAATTTCGCCGTGCGGCCAGAGTTCAGGCGTCATGGTATCGGCGCGACGCTACTCAACCGGGTGCTTGAGGAGGCTCGTCAACGCAAGGCAAATGCGGCATTTCTGGAGGTTCGCAGCACAAATCACGCAGCCCAGGCGCTTTACGAAAAGTGCGGTTTCCGGGCTATTGCACGGCGTGCAGATTATTACTCTGAACCGCAGGAAGATGCCGTCGTCATGAGTCTGGATTTGGGGTAAATTACCCGCTTGATTTGGCCACCCTATTGGGCTACCATTTTTCCCGTGCGACATAATCACATGGAGGTTCCAGGCCCAACGACCTCCGATCACCATCCTGCCCACTTTCATTCGTCTGAAAGGAGACATGCACGAACATGGAAATGACAACTACGGATAGTCTGAAAGAAGAGTTGATAAACAGAGATCCAGAATTTCGCGAATTAGCACGAGAACATCATAAGTACGAAGAACGTCTTAGTGAATTATCAGCTCTTTCCTATCCGAGCGACGAAGAACAGCTGGAGGAGATTACTCTCAAGAAAAAGAAGTTAGCGTTGAAAGATCAGATGTACTCGATGATACTGCAGTACCAGAAAAGCCAGAGCTTGAGTCACTGAAACTGCGCGGCAGCTTCTCCGAGCTAAAAGAATTGAAGGGGGACGTAGAACCAAGAGTTTGCGTCCCCTTTTTAGCCACAAAAAAGCACAAAGGGAGAAACAGCCACAAGAAGGCACAAAGAGTTTTGGTCACAAAAAGGCACAAGAGTATTTCAACATAAAGAGACACAAAAATTTTTAAGTCATAAAAGGCATAAGAGTCGCAAATTGATTGATGAGAGTTCTGTGGTTGATAGGTAGGCGTTGAGAATAGTTAAAGAAAGTATTCCATATATCGTGATTCCGGTGCTGCTCGCTGCTGCTGCGACGGCTCTCGGATATTGGTACGTTGCCGGATTTCTCTTTCTGGTGGCGCTTTTTATGGCGTTCTTCTTCCGGGACCCTAAACGGGTGCCACCGTCTGACACGGACGTGGTCGTGTCGCCTGCCGATGGCCGTGTAACTAGAGTTGGGCCCATGGCTGCCGAGGCAGATGCGCCGACCGTCGTCAGCATCTTCTTGTCACCTCTTGATGTGCACATCAACCGCTCGCCAATTCCGGGAAAGATTGTCGATGTTATCTATTCGCCCGGGAAGTTTTTGATGGCGACCAATGAGAAGGCGAGCCTCGTAAACGAACAAAATGCATTGACGATTCAGGGTGAGAAGATTACGGTCGTTTGCAAGCAGATCGCTGGAATACTGGCGCGACGGGTGGTTTGTTGGAAAGGGAAGGGCGATAATCTGAAGCTGGGCGAACGGTTCGGAATGATTAAATTTAGTTCGCGTACGGATGTGCTGCTCCCTGCAAATGTGCAAGTGACCGTTAAAGAAGGCCAGCGCGTGCGTGGGGGGACGACGGTGATCGGGAGAATCTCATGAGTCTGACAACAGATGAAGTGGAACGTCCGAATCCCCCGCGAAGAGGAGTAAAAAAGGGACTTTATTTAATTCCCTCCGCATTTACCGCGGGCAACATCGGTATGGGATTCCTTTCGGTGATGGAATCGCTCCGTGGATTTCAGCTGCTGGGTGGCGGAACACCGGATCTCGTTGCGGCAAGAGATCACTTCGACACAGCGGCTATCGCGATCGGATTCGCCTTGTTGTTTGACATGCTGGATGGTCGTATCGCGCGACTCACCAAAACTACCACCGAGATCGGTGTGCAACTGGATTCGATTGCCGATGTCATTACTTTTGGACTTGCGCCGGCTGTACTCGCTTACGTCTGGGGATACGGATCGACACTTGCCGAAAGAACCGATCTTCATCGGTTCGCATTTTTCCTGTCGTTCATGTATTTGATTTGTGGTGCGTTTCGTCTGGCGCGCTATAACGTGCAGGCGTCGCGGCCCCGAGTTCTCGCCGAAGGCACCGTCAAGGTGGATAAGAAAAGCTTTGTTGGTCTCCCAATTCCCGTTGCCGGCGGCCTGATCGCAGCGCTCGTTCACTTCTCACCGGTGCCGTTGATCTATTTCGGAACTGAGAGAGCAAGAATCTACTCGGCTTTGCTGATGGTGTTGGTTGGGTTCTTAAGTTTGATGATGGTGAGTACGTGGCGCTTCTCGAGCTTCAAAACAATTGGCACGAGTAGTCGGAGCATGCGACCGATCATTCTTGCGCTGTCTGTTCTGTTGCTGATTATTTTGTATTCACAGTACGTGCTCCTCGCGATCGTAGTTGGGTATATTCTTTACGGATTACTCTCACGGATGGTAGGGATCTTCTGGCGGCGGGGTGACGCTGCGGAAGGGAAGATCGAAGCCAATCCCGTGGGCCGGCACTGAACTACTAAAAGAAATCTTCCTTTGATTGCGCGACTTCATTCCTCCGGGGCCGCCTATGTCACAAGTCTTTATTAGCTATCGGCAAACGAATGACGAGCAGAGAAAACGAGTCCGTGACTTTGCACAGCGTCTGCGCAAAGCGGGCGTAGATGTTGTGCTCGATCAATTCTTCCTGGACGATCACCCGGCTGGTCCAGACGAGGGCTGGGCCAAGTGGAGTAGCGATCGGGCGTTAAAGACGGCGTTCGTTCTAATCGTCGGCAACAAGGCATGGTTTGATTGTTTTGAGGGGACGCAGCCAGCCGGGACCGGCCTCGGAGCTGCCTGTGAAGCAGGCGATATTCGCACTCGCATCTACAAGGCCGCCAACGTGATCCCTAACATTCGCGTTGTTCTGTTTAAGGAGGGCGACGATAAACATGTTCCAGATAAGCTGAGTCCTTACCATCGCCTTCATGCGCAACGAGATTTTGCGAGTTTAGTTCGCTGGCTCGGTGCCAAGGTGCCCGGCAAACGGGCAAAGACCGTCAAGTTGCGACAAAAGGACAATCCTTTCAAGATCGCGGGAGCTCTGCCACCCACACATCTCAGTTACATCCAGCGAGTGTGTGACGGCGAGTTTGAGCGAGTTATCCAGCGCGGCGATCGTTTGATTTCTATCAGTGGAGAGTTTGGCATCGGCAAATCGAGCCTGATGCAGCAAGCCCGCCGGCTTCTGCCCGATCATCAATTCTTCGGCCGTGGCCTCGCAGACTTATGTGGGCATGATGAGCATCTGTTCATGAAAAACTTCTTCACTTTTTTTGCAAACCGATTTGGTGCTATTTACGGATGGGATGAACTGGAAGATCATGTCAACCGCTGTTCGTCGGTATTGTTCCTGGATGATATTGGCGAGGTTGGAGCGCGAGGGCTCAGTGCTTTAATTCCCGCACTCGTTGCGAGATTGACCGAAGGCGAAATCAAGCTTCGCGTTATTGCCACCTCTTCACAGCCGCTGCAAACCATTTTTGCAGCTCGCGGTCTGGCTAACCGAAAGTATAGTAAGCCCTGGACGCGCATCATAGTCGGTACTTGCAGTCAGGCAGAGGCGCACGAGCTTTTGGAATTGTTGCCGGCTCGTTCACGCGCGATTGCGATGGCTGCACTCGCTGATGTCGAGCGAATATCCGGTTTTGCTCCGCAACCGTTGCAATGCCTCTGTTCTCGTTTGTACGACGGTGAGTGTGAAGGTCTTACAGATCAGGAGCTTTCGAATCTCATAATGGATTCCGCGAATTACGAATGAGTAGCCTAACAAATCCGTATCGCGCCGCTGGTACGTTTGCAGGGCCGTCTTACACTGAACGCAAGGCGGACAGGGATCTGATGCGGGCAATTGAGCAGAATCAGCGGTTTCCATATGTGTTGGCCCCAAGGCAAAGCGGGAAATCCAGTCTTATCACTCACGCACGTGCGAAGCTCAGTCCACCCGAATACCGGACAGCGTTCATCGATTTTTCTATATTCGATCCAGAGGACATCTCCGATATTGGGAAGTTTCAATTGAGATTCTTCTCGGAGTGGCATCGATCATTGCGTGTGAAGCTGCCGCTGGATCCGGCGGAGAGATTTCTCGACAGGATTGATCGGTTACTTCAGCATTTTCCCGATGCCCGGCTGATTACCTTCATGGATGAAATCGATGCTCTCCTCCCGATTGAATTCAAGGATACGTTTTTCAGTATTGTGCGAAACACCTTCAATGAGCGGGCCACAACACCGGAATTCACGAGGATTCAATTCATTCTGGCGGGAGCAGCACGCCCGGAGGAATTGATTTCCGATCGCCTGCGATCACCATTTAACGTTGGTGAAGCCATCGTCCTGGATGAGTTCTCTCTACGGGAAACCGTGGAGATGTGCACGCCCCTCGCGGCAGTGTCGCAGACATCGGCTGAGGGAATCGCTGAGACGATATATGGCTATGCAAATGGCTCGGTTTACTTAACGCAACTCATTTTGGAAAGGTTATGGAATTTAGCGGTTGCGAAAGACGCTAAATGGGGCATGCCATCAAACCTGAAGGTTGCGATCGAAAAGACTGTCGATGAGATCATTGCACGCGCCGATCAGGATATTCACTTCAAGAATATCAAGATGGCGTTTCAGAGTCGCAAAGAGTCGGCCTCAGTGTTTCAGAAGGTCATTGCGGATCGCAGCCAGGCGACGTCGTCAGAGCGCGAGTTACTCTGGTTTACCGGCCTTTCACCACGTGACGGTACGAGACTCTACCGCAATCAAATTTACGAAAGAGTTTTTCAAGCCGGTGGTCCACTCGACTTGGAGGTTGAGGTTCGCGTTCGCTTTGGGGAAGGTGCGGTCACTTCGATTCCTCACAACTTGCCCTCGCTGCCGCCGTTCTTTGGTCGTGAGGATGAGCTTAAGAGAATAGCCGACGTACTCGACCCGGAGAGCCGTAGTTGGGGTGCGTTAATAGATGGGCCAGGCGGTATCGGTAAGACCTCTCTGGCCGTCCGCGCTGCTTACGACGTACCAGTCGATAATTTTGACCGGATCGCTTTCGTGTCGCTCAAGGCGCGTGAACTTGACGACGATGGCATTCGCGATTTGAGTGGTTTCTTAGTCAGCGGGCTCTCGGAGCTACTTAACGAACTCGCTCGAGAGTTGGGTCATGCCGAGACTGTGAAACGTCCAGTTGAGGACCGGCCGCGCATGCTTCTGGATGCCCTTCGTGGCACCCGCACGTTGCTGGTACTCGATAATCTTGAGGGTCTAACCAAGCCTGATCGCGACATCATTTTAACTTTTGTCAAAAGGTTACCACCTGGCTGCAAGGCAATTCTCACTTCGCGCATGCGTATCGGTTCCGCCGCTGAGGAATTGGTTCTCACTAGACTTGGAGAGCAGGACGCCCTCGCGATTCTTGCGAAACTTGCCGAGACCAACCCTGTACTCGCCAAGTCCAGCGAAGCAGAACGCCTGGTACTCTATCGCGAAACCGGCGGCAATCCTCTATTGCTTCGCTGGGTCGCTGGGCAAGTCGGTCGTGGGAGCTGCACTACTTTTGAAGATGCGATTGCTTACTTGCACTCCTGTCCCGCAGGAAATGATCCACTTGAGTTTATTTTTGGCGACGTGGTTGAGGATTTTAGCGAGATTGAAACGCGGGTCCTCTGCGCGCTTTCCTATTTCGCACTGCCGGCCAAAACCGAGCACATTGCGGAGGTTGCCGGAGACCCTCGGGCTGAGATTGAACGCGTCCTGCAAAGCTTGGGCAATCGTTCTCTAGTCGTTGCAAGCGACCAGCTGAGAACCTTCGTAATCGCTCCAAGGGTCGCTGATTTTCTGAGGAAAAGAAAAACCAAAGTGATGGAGGAGATTGGGCGCAGCTTGGAGAGGGTTGTGTACGCGCTGGTAGTGGAAAACGGTTACCAGGGTTACGACTGTTTTCCAAGACTCGATGCCGCATGGCCCACCGTTTCGGCAGCGCTGCCACGGTTTTTAGCAGGGCCTAACGAGCGTCTCCAGATAGTGTGCGAAGCGCTCAATGAATTTCTCCACTTTACAGGCAGGTGGGATGAATTGATCGCCCTCTCAAGGGATGCGGAATCTTTTGCCGTGGCGTCCAGCGATTTCTCGAACGCAGGTTGGCGCGCTTATCAAGCAGGGGGGATTTATTATCTTCGCGGCCAGTCGGCAGAAATGATCGCCTGCGCGGACCGAGCCCAGTCCTATTGGGAGAAGACACAGACGGGAGAGCGCGAGCGTGCGTATGCAATCCAGATGCGTGGCATGGGGTACCGATTACTCGGTGATTACGGAACTGCCGCACATCATTTTCGTGAGGCGGTGGCCGTTTTGCGCTCATTGGGTAAGGAGAGCGAAGATGTCACAATCGGCCTGAATAACCTTGCAGAGTCAGAGCGACTATCCGGGGACTTCCAAGAGGCGGAGCGTGATTATCGTGAGGCGCTGCAGATCGCTAAGTCGCTTGATTTTCGTGAGGGAGTCGCGAATATCACTGGGAATCTGGCGTCGTTGGCGTTCGAACGCGATGACTCGCTGAAGGCAGAATATCTTTGCCGCGAAGCGCTGACTGTCGCCGAAGAAGTTGGTCGTTTGGATTTGATTGGTCGAAACTCAGGGCGATTGGCGTCTTATCTCCTCGATCAAGGTAAAAAAGCGGAAGCGCTCCAGTACGCGAAACGCGCGGTTGAGATTTTCGTTCAACTCGGTTCCCCTCATCTCGATGAGGCCCGCAAGATTCTTGAACAGTGCATGTGAATTGCGGAAGTATGTTCGTCTCGGATTTTCTTTGCGCGATTGCGTCTTTGCGTGAGATATTCCTTACGTTTCAGTGCGACTTCATTCCTCCGGAGGCCGCCGCATGTCACAAGTCTTCATTAGCTATCGTCAAACGAATGACGAGCAGAAACAACGCGTCCGCGCTTTCGCCGAGCGCCTGCGCGACGCCGGCGTCGACGTAATCCTCGATCAATTCTTTCTCGACGACAATCCTGGTGGGCCAAATGATGGTTGGCCCAAATGGAGCAGCGACCGTGCACTGAAAACGGACTATGTTCTAATCATCGGCGCTTCAGAGTGGTATCAATGTTTCGAAGGCACCCAAGCGCCAGGTACTGGTCTGGGTGCTGCTTGCGAAGCGGCCGACATACGTACGCGCATCTACAAATCGGCTAATGTGATTCCAAACATTCGCGTCGTTCTTCTAAAGGACGAGGATGATAAGAGCACACCCGACAAGCTCAGTCCTTATCATCGCTTTCACGCCGACCGTGACCTCACGAATATCGTTCGCTGGATAAACGGTAGCATTGAGACAGGCGACACACCGCCAACATCAATCCCGCATAACCTTCCGTCGCTTCAGCCCTTCTTTGGTCGTGAAGAGGAATTACGCAAGATCGCCGATGCTCTTGATCCAGAGAGTCGCACGTGGGGCGCGCTTATCGATGGTCCGGGTGGCATGGGCAAGACATCCCTCGCAGTCCGCGCTGCTTACGATGCACCACCTGAGGCGTTTGAGAGGATTGTTTTTGTTTCGCTCAAGTCTCGCGAACTCGACGATGATGGTGTTCGCGATTTAAGTGGCTTCCTCATAAGCGGTCTAGTGGAACTGCTCAATGAGCTGGCACGAGAACTGGGCCACGCTGATATCGCAAAAGCCAGAGAAGATCAGCGTCCGAGAATGCTCCTTGACGCGCTTCGAGGCACGCGCACGCTGCTGGTACTGGACAATCTTGAAAGTTTGGTCAAGACGGATCGCGATACTGTTTTCACCTTCGTCAAAAAACTGCCTCCCGGTTGCAAAGCCATCCTCACGTCGCGGCAACGAATCGGCTCTGCGGCGGAAGAATTGATCCTTGAAAAGCTTAGTGAGGAAGCCGCGCTAGCGACCTTGGTAAAGCTCGCCGACAACAATCCAACGTTAAGGAAGACCAGTGAAGCCGAGCGTTTGGATCTCTACCATGAAACTGGTGGTAATCCACTGCTTTTACGCTGGACCGCTGGTCAGATTGGCCGTGGAAGCTGCCTCACCTTGCCCGATGCCATTGCGTATCTCCGTTCGTGCCCCAAAGCAAACGATCCACTGGAGTTCATCTTTGGCGATCTCGTTGAAGATTTCAGTGAGGCGGAGACGCGTGTGCTCTGCGCGCTTACATACTTCACGCTGCCGGCGAAAGTTGATCACCTCGCCGAACTTGCTGAGTGTCCTATAGATGATGTTGACCATGCGCTACGCAGCATGATTAATCGCTCGCTTGTAGTGCCAAGTGAGGAACTAAAGACATTCGCTCTCGTGCCCCTCGTAGCCGATTTTTTGAGGACGAAAAAGCCAGAGGTCGTCAAGGACACTGGGGATCGATTGGAGAAACTAGCCTATGCCTTAATCGTGGAGAACGGGGACCGCAATTACGACCGCTATCATGTGATTGAGGCTGCCTGGCCCTCGGTCGCTGCCGCACTTCCGCGCTTTGTCGCAGGGCCAAATGAGCGACTTCAGACTGTGAGCGATGCGCTCTTCCAGCCTTGCAATTTTAGCGGGCGCTACGATGAGTCGCTTGCTCTTAACAGGGATGCAGAGAACCGGGCGGTATTAGCCAAGGATTTCTGGAATGCGGGTTGGCGGGCGTTTCAGGCTGGTTGGCTGCTCAGCCTTCGAGGGCAATCAGCCGAAGTGCTGGACAGTGCAAAACGCGCCGAAGGCTACTGGCAGGAAGCGCAGGCTGGCACACGCGAGCGAGCCGTTGCAATTCGCTTGCGCGGCATCGGACATCAATTGGCAAAAGATTATGAAGCAGCTATCGTCGCCTATCGCGAATCTCTAGAACTTCGGCGCAGCTTAGCTCCTGAGAGCGAGGATGTTTCAATTGGCGTCAGCGACCTTGGCGACGTCGAGAGATTGGCCGGCGATTTTGAAGCGGCTGAACGCGATTACAACGAGGCGCTGAGGATCGCAAAGAAGATCAATGATCCGGAGGGGATTGCGATTTTTACGGGTAATCTTGCTGGTTTAGCAGTGGACTGTGAGGACTGGTTGAAGGCGGAACCATTGGCGCTCGAAGCCTTGCGCCTTGCCGAGAGTGTGGGCAACTTGAGGGTTATAGCGTCGGCTTGCCACCACCTTAGTTTGGCTCTATTAGGCCAAGGCAAAAAGGCTGAAGCCATTCCGTACGCCAGACGAGCTTTGAGCATTTACACGAGGCTCGGCTCGCCTGACGCTGCTAACGCTAAAGAAGCCGTCATCGCCTGCGAGAACTAGAAGATGGTTGAACGGTTGAACGGGCTCTGCCCAAAAAGTCCTTATCGGAGTTCTTCTCTGTGCAATCTTTGTGTCCTCTGTGCCTCTGTGGTTAAGAAATTGTTCGTAAAAACAACCACAGAGGACACAGAGACCACACAGAGAAATCAGACTTTTCGTGCAAAGCTGGTTGAACGGTTAACGTTACATTGGCTTAGCGGCTTTGCTAGTCATGGTTCGGCTTTGAAGCAGAGTCTGAGGGGCGGGCGAAGGCCAGTAATCCGTGTTCAGTCGTGAGAATTACGGCGTCGCCGACGATGATTGGCGATGCCGAGCTCGTTAGTTCCTCGCCGGCCGGGAGAGTGTTGACTTGTTTACCATCTTTTAGGCCAAGCACAACACCTTCCGAACTCGAGAGCGGCGTGAAGAGCGCGGTTTCGGCGACGGTCAACGGTTGGGCGGAGATGCGGCCGGGGAGTTGTTTCTTCCAGAGCATCGCGCCCTTCAGGTTAAGAAGATAGGCGAAGTTGTCTAAAGAAGCGGCGAGTAGAGAGTCGCCGGCAAGCACAACTGCTTCAACACCCGCACCGGTTCGCTTGCGCCATTGCAATTTTCCCTTTTCGCTGCTCACTGAATAAACATATCCATCACCTGATCCGAAGAACACATCCTTCTTGTCCACCGCGACTGGTCCATGTATCGCGCCTCTGGTTCGGTAGCGCCAGAGTAGACGGCCCGAGGCTTCATCCAATGCGAGTAGCGTCCCATCTTCACTGCCAAGATACACCTTACCGTCGGCGACAACCGGCTGACCCCTAAACTCGAGCGCAAACGGTATCGACCACAACACTCCGCCAGTTCGCTTATCAAACGCGTAAGCTCTGCCATCACTACCACCGGCAAAGATCTTTCCGTGACTCAGCGTGAGCGCACCGCGCAATGGTCTAACCAACGGCGTCAGCCATTGCGTAACTCCACCTTCACGGCCGAGTGCGCGCAAGGCGCCCGCTGGTTTTTGTGTTTCGTTTGGTTCGACCTTTGTTTCCGAAGCGACGTATATCGCGTTTTCATCAGCCGCCGGGGACGCTGAGAGTTCGCCCCCAATTTCCGAACGCCAAAAGAGTTGTCCATCCTTCGCTTTTAATGCAACCAGCTGACCCCCTGAGAGAGGTAGATAGATTCGTTCATTATCGAAGGCTGGTGTGAGATTTGTGACGCTCGACTCGTATCGCCAACGAACAGTGAGTGGTTGCGATAAAAGCACATCACTCTTCGCAAAACTTACGACGAGACAAAGTGAAATGATTTGAGTTAAAGCCAGCATCCGTGTAAATCGATCAATTTAATCCGTCTAATCCGTGGCCAGTTTTGCGTTCGCTCGCGACGAAAGTATAATCACTCACTCTTTCCAATCCATGACCCAGAATCATGAAACCGTAATAATACTTGACTTCGGATCGCAGTACACACAACTAATCGCGCGACGCGTTAGAGAAGCCGGTGTTTACTGCGAAATCCTCCCTTTCAACACACCTGTCGAAACGATCAATGCGAAAGCGCCAAAAGGTCTGATCTTTTCCGGCGGTCCTTCGTCAGTTTACGACAACAGCGCGCCCAAGCCTCATCCACAACTGTTGCAGTCTGTCGATTGTCCCACGCTCGGCATCTGCTATGGATTCCAGGTCTTTGCGCGAGAGTTGGGCGGCGCTGTAGTGGCTTCACCAAATCGCGAATTCGGCTACGCGCGTCTAAAAGTCCTCGATGTAACGAGTCGCTTGTTTCAGGGGTTGCCTCAGGAGCTCGACGTTTGGATGAGTCACGGCGATCACGTCACTGAAGTGCCACCAGGTTTTCAGGTGACTGCTCTAACCGACGACGCGCTCAATGCAATGGAAGACGAGTCGCGCGGCATTTACGGTGTGCAGTTTCACCCCGAAGTGGCCCACACTCCACTCGGCGCGCAAGTGCTGCGGAACTTTTTGTTCTCGGTTTGCAACTGTCGTGGTGATTGGTCGCCTGAAGCCGTTATCGAAGAACAAGTCGAACGCATTCGGATGCAACTCGGTGACAAGGGACGTGTGGTCTCCGGGTTGTCGGGTGGAGTGGATTCAACAGTCGCCGCTGCGCTCGTCCATAAAGCGGTCGGAGATCGACAGACGTGTATCTTTGTCGATAATGGTCTGTTACGTGAAGGTGAATTCGAATCAACTCTGTTGCTGTTGCGTCAGAGTATGAAGTTGAATATCCACGGCGTGCGCGCAGGTCATCTTTTCCTTGACGCACTCAAAGGCGTTACCGATCCCGAAGAGAAGCGGAAACGCATCGGCAAAGTCTTCATCGATGTGTTTGAGGAAGAGGCGAAGCGTTTGGGTGACGTTGGGTATCTGGTCCAGGGCACGCTGTATCCCGACGTCATCGAGTCTGTGTCCGTGCGTGGCCCATCAGCGGTGATCAAGAGTCATCACAACGTTGGCGGACTGCCGGAGAAAATGAATCTCAAACTGATCGAGCCGTTGCGTGAATTGTTCAAAGACGAAGTGCGGCTGATCGGAAGAGAGTTGGGAGTTCCGGAAGAGATCCTTGGGCGCCATCCATTCCCGGGTCCTGGTTTGGCTGTGCGCATTCTTGGAGATATCACAGAGGAGAAGATCCTGCTCGTGCAGGCTGCGGATCGGATCTTCGATGAGGAGTTGCGACTCGCCGAGTTATACCATTCGGTCTGGCAGGCTTTTCCAGTACTGTTGCCGGTCTCGACCGTTGGTGTAATGGGAGACGAACGCACATACGAACGCGTGGTGGCGATTCGCGCAGTCACAAGTGTTGATGGAATGACCGCCGACTGGGCGCGACTTCCACACGATCTCCTGGCCAGAGTTTCGGCGCGAATCGTTTCTGAGATTCGTGGTATCAATAGAGTCGTCTACGACATTAGCTCTAAACCACCTTCAACTATTGAATGGGAATAAGATAGTTCACAGATCACGCAGATGAATCTGTGTAACCTGTGGATGGGTTGACAAAAAATGCAGGACCACCAATTCGTACACCTTCACCTTCATACTGATTACAGTCTTCTTGACGGCGCCATTCAAATTAAACCTCTCTCGAAACGCCTTGAAGAATTAAGGATGCCCGCGTGTGCCATGACCGATCACGGCAACATGTATGGCGCGATCTCTTTCTACAACGCAATGAAGAGTCGAGGTGTGAAACCGATCATCGGTTGTGAAACTTACATCACGCGTGGCAACCGCAAGGAGAAGGCCGCCAGCGCCCCCGGTGAAAAGGCAAACTTTCATTTGATCTTGCTCGCCCAGAATTACGAGGGTTATCAGAATCTTGTGCGGCTTACTTCAAAAGCCTATACCGAAGGCTTCTACTACAAGCCGCGCATTGATAAAGAACTACTGGCGGAGCACAGCAAGGGGTTGATCGGTCTCTCAGCCTGCATGTCAGGTGTGCCGTCGGCATATCTGGCTCAGGACAAGTGTGAAGAGGCTGCCCGGGCCGCGATCGAGTTTGAAGAGATTTTGGGGAAAGGGAATTACTTCCTCGAAATTCAGGAGCACGGACTCGACGCTCAGAAACGCATTCGCAAGTCGCTCGTCGATCTTTCCAAACGCACTGGCGTGCCTCTGGTTGCGACTAACGACGCGCACTACCTGATGCCTGAGGATTCGAGGGCCCATGATGTTCTCCTTTGCATCGGGTCAGGCAAAACCGTCAATGACACGAACCGTCTTCGCTACCAGAGTCCATACTTCTATGTCCGCTCGCAGGAAGAGATGTGGAAGATCTTTGGAAACGAGTTGCCGGAGGTGTTGACGCGCACGGTCGAGATCGCCGAACGGTGCGAACTAAAACTGCCCGAGAACGTCAACTACCTTCCGCAATATCCGATACCGCAATCGGAACAAGGCCTTTCGGCTGACGACTACTTCGAGAAGGTTGTTCGCGGTGGCTTTGAGCGGAGACGTCAGCAGGTTTGGGACTCATTGGCGGCGCGTGGGGGGTTGAAACAGCCGCTCTCGGATTATCAGACCCGCCTTACTAACGAGATCCAGATGATCAAACAAATGGGTTTCGCAGGCTACTTCCTCATCGTTTGGGACTTCGTTCGCTACGCCAGGGAGCATGAAATCCCCGTGGGTCCGGGACGTGGCTCGGCCGCCGGATCGCTCGTCGCCTACTGCCTCGAAATCACCGACGTCGATCCACTCCAGTACGATTTGCTCTTCGAGCGGTTTCTTAACCCTGGACGTGTGACGATGCCCGACATCGATATCGACTTCTGCGTCCGGGGTCGAGGCGACGTGATCAATCACGTGGCGGGTCTCTATGGACGCGACTCGGTTTGCCAGATCATCACCTTTGGAACGCTTGCCTCGAAAGCCGCTATCAAAGACGTCGGCAGGGCTCTGGAGGTCCCGTATGCAGAGGTCGAACGTATTGCCAAACTCATACCTCCACCGGTCCGTGGCCGCAACGTCAGCATCGGCCAGGCACTTGAACAAGTACCTGAACTCCGAAAGGAAGTAGAGACCAATCCACAGGTTAAAGAAATACTTGAGATAGCCCAGCGTCTTGAGGGCTGTGCCCGTCACTCCTCAGTGCACGCTGCGGGCGTGGTCATCTCACCGCTTCCGCTTCAGGAATTGATCCCGGTCGCGGTCTCCGGAAAGGAAGAGCTTACGACGCAGTATGTCATGTCGGACCTTGAAAAGACCGGCATGCTTAAGATGGATTTTTTAGCGCTTACCGCTTTAACCGTTATAAATGACTGCTTAATTAGCATTAAACAGCTGCTTGGTGAGGAGATTAAATGGTCGGAGATAGCGCTTAACGATGCTAAGGCGCTTAATGTATTTGCAGAAGGAAGGACTGAAGCGGTCTTTCAGTTTGAGTCTTCGGGAATGCAGGAGATCTGCAGGAAGCTGAAGCCGAAAGGCATCGAAGACCTGGCGGCACTCAACGCTCTTTATCGTCCTGGACCGCTTGATGGCGGAATGGTGGATGAGTTCATTCAGCGTCATCACGGGAAGAAGAAAGTTAGTTACATGGTGCCGCAGATGAAGGAGATCCTGAACAACACCTACGGCATCATCGTCTACCAGGAGCAGATAATGCAGCTCGCACAGATGCTGGCGGGCTATACACTTAGCGAAGCCGATTTAATGCGTCGCGCGATGGGTAAGAAGAAGCGCGAAGAGATGGCTGTTCACGAAGAGAAGTTCATCACGGGCGCGGTCGAACGCGGTATTAAGCGTGAAAAGGCCGAGAAGATCTTCTCACTGATGGCTCAGTTTTCAGATTACGGGTTCAATCGCAGCCACAGCGTCGCCTATGCCTATCTTGCGTTCCAGACGGCTTATCTGAAAGCACACTACCCGGAACATTTCTACGCGGCCGTTCTCTCGAGCGAAGCTCAGGATGCCGCTAAAGTGTTTAAGTACTCAAAGGAGTTACGCGCCCAAAAGATCGCACTCTTGCCGCCTGACGTTAATGAAAGCAATTCCGGCTTTACTCCCTTAAGCGGCGCCATCCGTTATGGGCTTACCGCAATTAAGGGACTTGGCCAATCCATTGTTAAAGCAATCTGTGAGGCACGTGAGAGCGGCCCATTCCGGTCGTTTTTCGACTTTGCAGAACGAGTGGAGTCGACCACTCTGAATAAGCGCGTCTTTGAGAGTCTCGTCAGCGCGGGTGCTTTCGACTCGCTTAAGGACGCCCGGCCGATCGAAGCCTGGCGAGGCGGACTCTTTAACTCCATTGACGCGGCACTGTCTCGAGCGCAGCGAGCGAAGCGTGAGAAGCTGATCGGGCAAAACGGTCTGTTCGGCGCCATGCCGGAAGAAATCGACTATGCCAACGAGCTTTCTCCAACCGCGAAAGGTTGGACTTCAAGTGAGATGTTAGCTGCCGAAAAGGCGGCACTCGGCTTCTATATTAGCGGTCACCCCCTGGAGCGTTATCTGGAGATTTTGCAACGTGTGAAGGCAATCAGGTCCACCGAACTCGCTGAGCTTACCAGTGGAATTCGAGTCACCTCCGGAGGGATAATTGGTGACCTCCAGATCCGCACCACAAAGAAGGGCGACAAGTTTGGCCTTTTCCGTTTGGAGGATGAAGCTGGCAGCACCAAGTGCGTCCTGTGGCCGGAACCCTACCGTAAACATGTCGCTCTCGCGCAGAATGAACTGCCAGTGATTGTGATTGGAAGGTTGGAACTGAGCGAGGACAACCCGCCCACAATCATCGTCGACCAGTTGCAGAGCATTGATGCCAAGGCAAAGGACAACGAGTTTCTGGTGTTGCGAACACCTGAGCACGACGACTTTTCGAGTCTTTGCGATTCGATCCTGACCCTCATCAATGCAAATCCCGGCGACTGCGAAGTAACTCTGGAGGCGGTCGTTGGCGGAGAGACTGTTGTGAGAGTCAAACCAAATGATGCGCTGCGGGTCAGAAGAAGCACAGAGTTCGAGGAAGCGCTCAAGGCTCTGGGATGTGGGGTGAGTGTAGAAAAGGCCCAACGGACTTGATTAAATGCGCTATCCTGCTAATCCTGTTAACATCTTGAACATCCTGTCAATAAACTGATGGCAACAGATGATCCAGGTAAAAAAACGGCATTCGAGCGCGTTCAACTCGCTCGCCACGCCGACCGGCCTTACACGCTCGATCTTATTGAACGCCTGTTTGAAGACTTCGTCGAGCTTCACGGAGATAAGCGTTTTGCGGAAGACCCGGCGATCGTTTGTGGCATGGCCCGCTTTCACGGCTTGCCGGTTATAGTCGTCGGCCACCAGAAAGGCCGCGACACTAAACAACGCAGCTACAGAAACTTCGGCATGCCGAAGCCGGAGGGTTATCGCAAAGCTCTACGCGTGATGAAACTCGGCGAAAAGTTTGGCCGCCCAATCTTTACTTTTATTGACACTCCGGGCGCATATCCGGGTATTGACGCTGAAGAACGTGGACAAGCCGAAGCCATCGCTTACAACCTGCGCGAGATTGCAAAGATCAAAGTACCGATTATCGTAACCGTGATTGGTGAAGGTGGATCCGGTGGTGCGCTCGCGATTGGTGTCGGCGATCAGGTGTTGATGCTCGAGAACGCGATCTATTCCGTTATCAGTCCCGAAGGCTGTGCTGCGATTCTCTGGAAAGACAAGGATAAAGCCTATCTTGCCGCTGAAGGTTTACGGCTTACTGCACAGCACCTCTCTGCAGAAGGAATTGTCGACAAAGTGATTCAGGAACCCCAAGGCGGCGCACACAACGATTACGATCAAACGGCACGCTATCTGGATTCAGCGTTGAGTGAACGCCTTGCCGAAGCAGTAAGTTGTTCACAAGAAGACAGGTTGAAACGTCGCTACGACAAACTCCGCGCTTTCGGTCGTTGGGGATCGGATGGTAAGGACACTGGCCCAACACCGCCGGCTGGCTGATTACTTGCGCTTGCAGCGATTGTTGCTAAAACGGAATATCGTCGTCGGATAAATCTGCCTGCGAATCGGGTGGGCCGGCGCTCGCCCCCGCCGAAGCTGCTCGCTCGTGCGTCACATCGTCGCCGCCTCTCGATCCGATGAACTGCATATCGGTCGCAAAAACCTCAAGCGAGTGACGCGGTTTGCCGTCCCGATCGATGTACTCTTCCACTCGCAGGCGACCCTCAATGTAAACTTGTTTACCTTTTTGCAGATACTGTGAGGCAGTTTCCGCGAGACGGTTCCAGAGTGTGATACGAAACCACGTCGTGTGGTCTTGCATCTCGCCATTTCGATCCTTGCGCCGTTCGTTCGTCGCCATACTGAAGCTACAAACGGGAGTACCCTGGGCGGTGTAGCGTAGCTCGGGATCGCGACCGAGATTTCCCACGAGAATTATTCTGTTGAAGGACATGAGGAGCCTTTCTTTTTATCTGGGTTTACTGACGCCGCGATACTACAAGCGAAAAACCGAAGAAGCAAGCGAACCAAAATCTTTAATGCGATAAATATCTTAGCCAAAGAAAAGCACCGGAAGTACAAAAGTATGGCTATCGCGTTCAGCAAATGATTTCTGGTAGACTGTCGGCACTGTTAATCCGGTCAGAAGCATGAAGCCGCGAGTTTACATAGAGACCCATGGCTGTCAGATGAATGTCGCTGATACCGAGCGCGCGGCCACTGGACTCCGTGCCTCAGGCTATGATCTTTGCGCGTCTGTTGACGAGGCAGACATTGTCCTGCTCAATACCTGTTCAGTTCGTGAAAAAGCGGAACGAAAGGTTTACACGCGTATCGGTGAACTACGCGCCGAGCGGCCGGGCAAGCAGGATCTTCTCGTTGGTGTAATGGGTTGCGTGGCCCAACTGGAAGGCGAAGCCGTTTTCGAACACGCTTCATCCGTCAACATGGTGATTGGCACACGCGCGACCGATCGGATTCCTGAGCTGATCGAACGACTGCGCGAAGGAGAAAACCGGGTTCTCGACCTCAGTGAACGCGGCGAACACGATTCATGGGAAGTTTCGCCGGTCGAACGCCACTCACCGCACGTCGCTTTTATTCCCATCATCGAAGGCTGCAATAAATTCTGTTCGTTCTGCATCGTTCCTTACTCGCGTGGTCGCGAACGTAGTCGGCCGGCAAGTGAGATCATCGCTGAAACGAAAAGACTCCAGGCGCTTGGCTACAAAGAGATTCACCTGATCGGGCAGAACGTGAATAGCTACCGGCCACGCGTTCAGGATGGCCTGGAAGGATTTTCTGGAGCAACTCCTTTTTGTCGTTTGCTGCGGGCTGTTGCAGCTACGGGGTTGCCGCGCATTAAATTCACGACGTCGTTTCCACGTGATTTCCATCCCGACATCGTCTCGGCAATTGAAGAGAACCCGAACCTGTGTGATTGGGTTCACCTACCGGTGCAATCCGGCAGCGATCGTATTTTGAAGTTGATGCGTCGTGGCCACAGACGTAGTGAATATCTCGAACGGATTCAGCGCATAAAAAACTCACGCAGGCGTTTAGCGCTCACGAGCGACATCATCGTCGGTTTTCCGGGCGAGACCGACGAAGATTTTCAGGAGACCGTCGAGCTTGTCAGAGAATGTGAATACGACAGTCTTTACATCTTCAAGTATTCGAAGCGCGCAGGAACGCCGGCAGCCGAGTTTAATGATAATGTTTCCGAGTCGGAAAAGACTGCGAGGTTCCTGGAGCTCGAAAGAGTTCAGCGCGCAGCACAGGAAAAGATTTTTGAATCATATGTCGGGCGCAAGCTCAGTGTCCTCGCTGAAAAACAGAGCTCTCGTTCTGAAGAGGATCTTTCAGGACATTCGACCTGCCACAAGGTCGTGAACTTCCGTGGCGAGAGCAGTCTCGAAGGTGAAATAGTCGACGTGCTGGTAACGGCAGCGAAGACAAACAGCTTGTATGGAACTCTAGTTGGACGGTAGGGTAAGGGGTACCTACTTATGGAAATCGAGGTCAAGATCCGAGCGTTAATGATGGATCCCAACAGCGGAACGCCAATTATTATCTTGAAGGACGTTCAGAGTGATACGATGCTTCCGATCTGGGTGGGCGCGTATGAGGCAAACGCCATCGCACTGGAGATTGAGAAAATTGCGCCGCCTCGGCCGATGACTCACGATCTGCTGCGAAACCTGATCGTCGAATTGGGTGTGCAAGTCGATCGGGTGGTGGTGACAAGCTTGCGAGATAACACGTTCTTCGCTGTGATCGAGATGCATAACAGTGAAGGGAATCGAATGGTGCTCGACTCAAGACCTTCCGATGCAATTGCGCTAGCGTTGCGAGCTGATTGTCCGATTTACGTCGACATGGAAGTAATCAAAGCTTCGCGCAACACGATTCCGACGGAAGACTCCGAAGAACCCGACGTGGTTACTGGTGAAGAGGAATGGCCCGACGTCATCGGAGAAGCCGGCGATCTACCGATGTAAACCTCTGTGTTTTCTGTGTCTCTGTGGTGGTCTTTAGCTGGAGTTTACATCAACCACAGAGAACACAGAGAATTGGTAAATGAATGATGAACCCATGGAGCGATAGTTTGCCACTGTGCAGCGAATGGTAATCGCCATCGCCAACCAAAAAGGTGGGGTAGGGAAGACCACTACCGCCATCAATTTGGCCGCCGCTTTTGCCCGCAAAGGACAACGTGTCCTACTTCTCGATCTCGATCCCCAAGCCAACAGCTCTATCTCGTTTTTAGATCCACGCGCTGTCGAAAGATCCGTTTACGAGCTGATGATGGACGGCGAGGCGCCGGTCGAAGAGTCGGTTTATCCGAGCCCGGTGGAGAACCTTCACATCGTTCCAGCACGCATTAATCTCGCCAAACTCGAGGCGAAACTTGTCGGTGATTTTGACGCCCCGTTTCGTCTCAAAGATCGTCTGGAACCGTTTCGGCAGCAGTACGACGTAATTGTTATTGATACGCCGCCGACACTCGGGTTGATCACCGTGAACGCCCTGGTTGCCGCTTCACATGTGTTGATTCCGATCCAGTCTTCGTACTTCGCACTTGAAGGAACGGACGATCTCCTCGAAACGATCGAGAAAGTCAAAGCGCGTCCTAATCCAAATCTCGAACTGCTCGGTGTGCTCGTAACATTGCATGACAAACGAACGACGCTGGCGCGCGAAGTGCACGAACAGATCCGTTCGGTGTTTGGTCCAAAACTTTTCGAAACAGTGATAACAAAGAGTGTCAGACTGGAAGAATCACCTGCCTATAAAGAGTCGATTTTTAGCTTTGCTCCAAACTCGTCCGGAGCCATTGAGTACGGAAAACTTTGTGAAGAGGTAATAAGCCGTGTCTAAGAGGGGATTGCCTACGGGCCTCCAGATGCGCCACGACGCGCATTACGTCGAAGAGTTGTCACAACACCGGCCGCAACAGGTCGGCAGGATGATAGCCGTGGACAAGCTCGATCCGAACCCGGAGCAGCCACGTGTGGAGTTCGGCGACCTTACCGAGCTGACGGCCTCGATTGCTGAGAAGGGGGTGCTCGAGCCGTTACTCGTTAAACCTAATCGACTGACCGGGCGCTGGATGATCATCGCCGGTGAACGTCGCTGGCGTTCTGCTCAGCGAGCGGGATTGAAAGAAGTTCCGTGCGTCGAGATGGAAGTCGATGAAGGCACGGTAGCGGAGATTGCGCTCATTGAGAACATGCAGCGCAAGGACCTGACCGTTTGGGAAGAAGCAGACGGGCTGCTCGCACTGTGTGAACGATTTGGTTATACGCACGACGACGTGGCGCGCAAGGTGGGAAAGAGCAGGACGACGGTTAGCGAAGCGCTCGCAATCGCGCGCATTCCGGACGACGTGAGGGAAGTGTGTCGTAATGCTGATATCAATGCGAAGTCATCGTTGCTGCAGATCGTGCGCCAGCCTGACGATGATTCGATGAGACGCTTAGCTAACGAGATCGCGACGCGTGGTTTGAATCGGAATGATGCGAGAGAAGTGCGACGTCAGGAGATGGGACCACGTGTTGTTCCGGACAATAAGCCTTACACGTTCAAGTACGCTTCACCGGATAAGGATTTTAATATTGAGGTAAAGTTTCGTGCTTCGCAGGTGAGTGACTCAGAAGTCGCGCTAATTCTCAGAGCTGTGGCTGACGAGATCGATGTAGTACCGGATTAAGAAGATTTGCAAGGTGAACAAGATTATCTTTGTTAATCCTGTTTCATCGTGTTCATCCTGTCCCAGATACCGTTAGTAATTAACCCGCCTGCTTCTTCCTCTCCGCCGCAGCTCGCTTCTGTAACGACTTCGCCCAACGCTCAAATGTCGGCTGAAGAGGTTTGAAGAGGCGCGCCCGGAAGCTGTGTTTCTTCTCATTCCAGGCTTTCAATTGCTTTTCAGTGTACGCACGCACGGCGGGTTCGAGTTGGGTCTTCTTCATCGAATGCTTCAGCGTGATGTGATAGTGCTGGGCGACGAGAGAAAACACGAGCGCGACCAGATTACTTTTAAAAGATAGTCTCGGAACTATCTTTTTGTGAAACGGTTTGTCAGCTGGTAAGAGAACGTTGATGGCGATCTCGAGCCATGCGCCCTTGGATCCCTGACGCGGGTGATAGAGTCCGGGTAATTCGGTTGCCTGAAACGCGCCTTTGATTCTCGGATCGTTAATGAAGGGAACAAGCCTGATTCGTTCAATGCCACGCGTGTGTTCGCGTGGCAAGCTATCGAAGGCGTTCTCGATTTGTTCCTGGGTGCCTTTGGGTAGGGCGCCTTCATATTGATTTTCGATACGTATAGCCACAGTGATCTCTTCCTAAGCTAAATAAACGTCGAATATAGGAAATGGTCACTTTAGGGGAAGGCAGTGAAGGTGGTCAAGTGAGGGTTCAATCTGTCACTGCGCCTTTACTCGCACTGCTGACAAGCGCGCGGTATTTGGCAAGGACGCCGGAGGTGTAACGCGGCGTGGGTGGGCGCCAATTCTCGCGCCTGCGTGCTAACTCGTCATCAGGAACATTCAGTTGCAGCAGTCTTTGTTCCGCGTCGATGGTAATTGAATCGCCCTCGTGAACCAGGGCCAGATTGCTGCCGATCGCGGCTTCAGGCGCGACGTGCCCGACAACCATTCCATAGGTCCCGCCCGAGAAACGTCCATCCGTAATGAGAGCGACTGAATCACCGAGTCCGGCGCCAATCAACGCAGAGGTCGGCGCCAGCATTTCGCGCATGCCTGGACCACCTTTCGGACCTTCATACCTAATCACCACCACGTCACCGGCTTTGATCTGAGACGACAAGATCGCCTCCAAACACGACTCTTCAGAGTCAAAAACTCGTGCAGGGCCAGTGATGACTTTGTTCTTTACGCCAGAGACTTTAGCGACCGCGCCTTCGAGGGCGAGATTGCCACCCAGGATCACGAGGTGACCTTCGGGATAAAGCGGCTTTTCAAACGTGCGGATTACATCCTGATCGTCTGCGGGAGTTTCCGGAACCCTGGCCAGCACCTGTTCGATCGTCTCGCCGGTAATCGTCAAGGCATCGCCATGCAGGAGGCCCTGGGTAAGCAACATCTTCATTACCTGCGGAATGCCGCCGACCTTGTGCAGGTCAGTGGCGACATACTTACCTGACGGTTTCAGGTCGCAGAACAGCGGCACACGCTTTCTGACCCTTTCAAAGTCATCCAGCGTGAGTTCCACCTTTGCCGCATGAGCAATTGCCGGCAAATGCAAAACCGCATTAGTCGAGCCACCGACAGCCATCACGACTGCAATCGCGTTTTCAAATGCTTTTCGCGTTAGAAGCTGCCGCGGCAGAATCTGTTCTCGCACCGCATTCGCCAAAGCGGCTGCAGAGGCGCCGGCATTTTGCACAACCTCATCACTATCAGCCGCCATCGTTGAAGAGTGGGGCAGTGATAAACCCATCGCTTCGATCGCAGACGACATCGTGTTAGCGGTGAACATCCCGCCGCACGACCCGACACCGGGACAGGCGTGGCGTTCGATCTCAAACAGATGATCCTCGCTGATCCTGCCCGCACAAAACTGTCCCACCGCTTCGAAGGCGCTGACGATCGTCAGATCCTCACCATCAAAATGTCCTGGTCTGATCGTTCCACCATAAACAAAGATCGATGGGATATTCAGTCGCGCAATTGCGATCAGTGCCCCAGGCATGTTCTTGTCGCAGCCACCGATCGCCACGAGTCCATCAACTGACTGCGCCTGGCAAACCGTTTCGATCGCATCGGCAATCACTTCGCGCGAGACGAGGGAATACTTCATCCCTTCCGTGCCTTGCGATATTCCGTCGCTGACAGTGATTGTGCCGAACGTTTGCGGCATCGTGCCGGCCTGTCGGAGAGTTGTGACGGCGCTTTCGGTGAGACGGTTCAAACCAGCGTTGCACGGTGTGATCGTGCTGTAGCCATTCGCGACGGCGATGATCGGTTTTTGAAAGTCGGCATCCTGAAAGCCGACGGCGCGGAGCATCGCCCGGTTTGGCGATCGCTCCACGCCACGTGTGATTAGATGACTGCGCGCGTCGGCGCTTTTTTTGAACTCGTCAGGCACTAGTTGCTGGACTTATCGATCAATCGACTTTGTGAAAGCCACGGCATCATATCACGCAGACGTGCCCCGACACGTTCGATCGGATGTTCTCGAGCCGCGTCGTCAAGCTGTTGGAAACGCCGGCGACCGTTACGTGCTTCTTTCATCCAGTCACGGGCAAAAGCCCCTGACTGAATCTCTGCCAGCAAACCCTGCATGCGTCTCTTTGTCTCATCATTTATCACGAGTGGACCACGCGTCATATCGCCGTATTGCGCGGTGTTAGAGATGGAATAGCGCATCTCCGAAATGCCACCTTCATAAAGCAGATCCACAATCAATTTCATCTCATGGAGACACTCGAAATAGGCCATCTCGGGCGAATAACCAGCTTCAGTCAATGTTTCGAAGCCTGCTTTGATTAGCGAAGTCAAACCGCCGCAAAGCACTGCCTGTTCACCGAAAAGATCGGTCTCTGTTTCTTCACGAAACGAGGTTTCGATCACACCCGCGCGGCCGCCACCAATGGCGGATGCATAAGCGAGGCCGATGCGCTTTGTGTCGCCTGTTGGATCCTGACTGATCGCAATCAGGCAGGGCACGCCGGCGCCGCGTTTGTATTCGTGTCGCACGAGATGTCCAGGGCCTTTGGGCGCCACCATAAAGACGTTCGCGTCCTGAGGCGGCTCGATGAATTTGTAGTGGATTGAGAAGCCGTGTGAAAAGGCGAGGTACTTACCCGGCGTAATCGACTCAGCGATTTCGCGCGCATAGATGTCAGGCGCCAACTCGTCGGGAACGAGCATCATCACGATGTCTGCTTCGGCAGCAGCCTGTGCCACCGGCAACACCTTTAGTCCTGCGTCCTCGGCTTTGTTCCACGATGCGCTGCCATGGCGCAAACCCACGGTAACGTTGCATCCCGAGTCTTTTAAATTATTAGCCTGTGCAAATCCCTGACTGCCATAACCGATGACAGCGATCTGTTTCGCGCGTATGAGATTCAGGTCCGCGTCTTTGTCGTAATAGATATCCATTGTCGATAAATCCTTTCAAAACGATCGGCTTTGCCCTGGAAATCAGAACTTGATTTGGACAGGGTCAGTACCACCTTGCGGTAGCAGGTGGGTACGAAGTAGATACGCTCGATTTGCTAAGGTCGCCGCGCATGCTCCCACCCGCTACCGCGAGGTGGTACTGACACTGTCCAAGCCAGACTCTGATGTCGCTAGCGAGAATTCTTCCTCGACGAGAGAAGCATCTTCTCGCGTTGCTAATCGGTTAATTGCGATGTGTCCCGTGCGGGTGATATCCGTCACGCCGATCGGTCGCAGCAATTCGATAAACGTGTCAACCTTTTCCTTGGTTCCCGACGCTTCGACAATCATTTCAGTATGTGAAATGTCGACGACCTTCGCGCGAAAGACACTTACCAGACTCAACACTTCCTGCCGCTCGGATCCTGCTTCTGCAGAGACGGTGATTAGCGCCATCTCGCGTTCGATGTGTGGCCGTGTAGTTACGTCCTGAACCTCGCGCACTCGCGCCAGTCGTTCGCATTGCTTGACGATTTGCTGAATCGTGCGATCGTCGCCCAGCGTAACAATGGTGACGCGCGACCAGCGCGGATCGAGACTCTTGCCAACAGAGATGGTTTCGATATTGAAACCCCGTGCGCTGAACAGACCAACGATCCGCGACAACTCTCCGGGCTCGTCAGCTACAGTTATTGAAAGCGTATGCCGCATAAACATTTTCAATTGTCGATTGCCAATTGCCGATTTTGGAATTCGAAACGACAGGTTCAAATTGGCAATCGGCAATCGGCAATTGGCAATTCATTGCACGATCATGTCGCGCGCGTTAGCGCCAGCCGGCACGATCGGAAACACGTTCTCTTCTTTCGAAACCACAATATCCATGACCGCCACGCCTTTGTGGTTCAACCCCGCTTCGATAACATCTCGGAGTTCCTCAGGTCTCTCCGCACGGAATCCCGCTGCACCGTATGCCTCCGCAAGTTTGACGAAGTCAGGCGCGACTGAAATATCAACCTCCGAGTAGGTGCGATCGTAGAACATCTCCTGCCACTGCCGGACCATACCGAGGTAGCCATTGTTCATGATCAGCACCTTCACCGGTAGTCCATACTGGATAGCGGTGGCAATCTCCTGATTCGTCATCTGAAAGCCACCATCGCCGACGACCGCCACCACCAGTTGATCCGGAAACGCGAGCTGCGCACCGATAGCCGCGGGCAAGCCGAATCCCATCGTTCCGAGACCACCGCTGGTAATCAACTGCCGTGTTCTCGTAAACGGGTAAAACTGCGCCACCCACATCTGATGCTGGCCCACATCGGTGGTGACCAGAGCTTCGCCTTTTGTCGCACGATGCAGTTCGCGAATGACGCTTTGCGGCTTGATTTGATTTTGTGAACCTGTGTAGCGAAGAGGTTGCGAGCGCTGCCAACCGTGGATCTGTTCCCACCATGGTTCTCGTTGCTGGATCGATTCCTCTAATTGTTCCGAATGTTGTTGGGCAAGTGAGTAGAACTGGTCCAATGCCTGTCTTACGTCGCCTGTGAGCGCAAGTGTCGGCGCTACATTCTTTCCGATGTTCGCCGGGTCGATATCGACGTGAATCACCTGAGCCTGTGGTGCAAACGTCGCCAGCTTGCCGGTAACTCGATCGTCAAATCTGACTCCGAGGGCAACGAGCAGATCGCTTTCCGCAACCGCCATGTTTGCCGCGTACGTACCGTGCATACCAAGCATGCCTAGACAGAGAGGATGGGAACTCGGAAATCCTCCGAGTCCCATCAGCGTCGGCGAAACGGGGAGACGCAGAGCTTCTGCGAAGCAGAGCAGGGAATCGCCGGCGCCGGAATTTGTGATACCGCCTCCGATGTATAAGACCGGACGCTTCGCGTTCAGCATTGCCTGAAGCGCTTGCCGGGCTGGTTTGTCGGCCAACGGTGCCGGCTTGTTAGAAAATGGAAAACTCACGTGGTCCAGACGCGAATAGTTTGCCTTTGCGGCGCTTACATCCTTCGGGATATCGATCACGACTGGTCCTGGCCGTCCCGAACGCGCGAGGTGAAATGCTTCGCGCACGACCGCGGCAAGGTCCCTTGCATCGCGAACGAGATAGTTGTGTTTCACGCACGGTCTCGTAATTCCGACCGTGTCAACTTCCTGAAACGCGTCTGTCCCGATCAAGTGCTTCGGTACCTGACCGGTGATGACAACCAGTGGCGTTGAGTCCATGTAGGCGTTCGCGATTCCAGTCACGGCATTCGTTGCTCCTGGACCAGAGGTAACAAGCACGCAGCCCACTCGTCCTGTTGCGCGCGCGTAACCTTCAGCCATGTGCACCGCGCCTTGCTCGTGCCGCACGAGATAGTGCGTGATGCGATCGCGGGCCCGCCACAGTTCGTCATAGATATGAAGAACGGCTCCGCCCGGATAGCCAAAAATCGTATCCACACCCTCCGCGACGAGTGCCTGAATGAGCACCTCCGCACCGGTCGGCAGCTCGGCAAACGTGTCCCCCGCTGCGGTTGGGAGGCGGTCACCAATGTGTTGTCGTGCAATCATGATAGGGATCTGCGACTCTAGCGTTCATTGGCAGTGTTTGTAAAATTTATTCTTTTAAGATAATAATAAACTTGATTCATCGACTACTTTGATCGGATGTGGTAAAAAGTTCACGCTTATGGAAATGGCCCAACTGGAATACTTCTCGCGAGTGGTGCAGGAAAAGAGCTTTTCAAAGGCTGCTGACAAGGTTTTCCGTACTCAGCCTGCGGTCAGCATCGCCATTCGCCGTTTGGAGGAAGAGATAGGTCTGCCGCTTTTGGATCGCACGCAGAAGACGCCTATTCTCACGGAGGCCGGGCAGGTAGTTTATGACTATGCTCAGCGCATCCTGGGGTTACGCGATCAAGTGGGGCAGGCAATTGCCGAAATGCAGAGTCTGAAGCGAGGTCTCATTCGCGTGGGTGCGAATGAGAGTACATCGCTTTACCTGTTGCCGGAGCTGATTCTGAAGTATCGCGAGCGGCATCCGGAAGTGAAAGTGGAAATATTTCGCCATGTCTCCCACCGTCTGCCACGCGAAGTGCTGGAACGAAATGTTGATTTTGCATTGATGGCTTCAGAACCCGGTGATCGCGACCTTGAGGCATTTCCAGTCCTCAAAGACGAACTCGTTTTGATTATGAGTCCGAAACACGCGCTCGCATCGCGGCCTTCGGTAAAGATCAAGGACTTAGGAAACGAACCCTTTGTCGCACACAACGTGAACTCTGGCTCGCGCGTCAAAGTGATTGAAGCGTTTGCCAGGCAACACACACCGCTGAACATCACACTCGAGCTCGCAACAATCGAGACGATTAAGCGGTTCGTACAGAAGCGAGTAGGGCTGGCATTTGTGCCGCGTATGTGTGTGAAGGAAGAGTTGGAACGAGGAGCTTTGGTGAGTGTGCCGGTTCGTGGTCTTACTCACAATCGGACGCTCTGGGCTGCCCACCGTCGCGGCGCAAACTTTTCTCCCGCCGCCGCCGCCTTTCTGGATGTCTTGCGAAAGCACGCTGAAGCTGATATGTGATCGAGTACCTGTCACTGGAAGCGAAACGATCAAAGCTGTGCACCTAAGGCGGTCTCTACTTCTAATCGTCATAGTTACGGCTCTTGGTCTGTTTACCAATTCCTTCGCGCAATCCGAGCGCGACAAACCCACACTCAAAGACTTCGGGTCCAGTTTAAAGAAGTTCAAATGGGATCCCGAGAAAAACCAGACGGTGATTAACGAGCAGGGAAGTCACGACGGTTCTGATGTCGATGTTATTCGAATCGAGACGTCGCTAGTCACCTCGGATGTCCTGGTCACCGACCAGCAGGGAAGGCCGATCCGTAATCTTGCGGCAACTGATTTCGAGGTGAGTGAGGAGGGTGTCTCGCAGCAGGTTGGTCATTTTGTACTCGGTAACAACCTTAGCCTGCCACGCTCGATCGTACTCATCATTGACTACAGTCGGAGCCAGTTTCCTTATATCGCTGACAGTATCGAAGCTGCGAAGGGGTTTGTTGATAAGCTTGGTCCATATGATCGGATGGCGATTGTTACCGACGACGTCGAGTTGTTAGTCGACTTCACGAGCAACAAACAAGAGCTTAAAAAAGGACTCGACTCGCTGCTGGCAAGGACGAAAGGCAAAGGCGGGTTTCTTGGAGTCGGTGGTAATCGACCGCAGTTTGGCAGAAGCGCGCAGTACAGTGCGTTGCTGGCGACGCTTAACGAGGCATTTACCGCCGAAGACCAGAATCCCATCGTCGTATTTCAAACGGACGGAGATGAACTCGAGTACCTGCGAAACTCACTGATCGTTTATGAGGTGCCGCCGAATCTGCCGCCTGAGCTGGTGCGGGAAGTGCAGGAGCAAATCGAACAGAAACGCAAGCTGCAGCGCGCCAGCATAACTGAGTTTAGTCTTGACGATGTGTATCGCCTGGCGGAGAAGTCGCGCGCCACGATCTACTCAATCATCCCGCGCATGCGTTTGCTCGAGCTCTCTCAGGCTGAACAGATCAGGCGATTGACGGAAGAGGATGACAGAACTATAGCCACGTGGGCAGAAGCGTCCGTAAAAGGCAAAGAAGCTTTTCAGAAACGGCAGGAGGAACGCCGGCGGAAACTCACCCCAGAGCTCATGAAGGCACGATTGGACCAGGAGCTGAAAGTGCAACAGGCATTGGTCGACTTAGCCCAACTCTCAGGAGGCTGGGCCGATTTCCTGGAAACCCGAGCGCAAACCACTAATATCTACAACCGCATCGTCGCCGACTTCAACCAGCGCTACATCATCGGCTACTACCCAACAAACAAGACCCGCGACGGAAAGCGACGTCGCATCAAGATCACAGTAAAAGGTCACCCGGAGTACGTCATCACGAGTCGAAAGTACTATTACGCGCCTGCTCCCTGATCGTGTGAAACCAAGTTGCACCGTCAGGGCAGGTCTAGTAAAAAGTTGCTGTATTTCGCTTCAGTGTAAGTTTACAAGTCGTAGTTGGAAGGGAACTAGTCCATCAAGGAGCCACTATGTCTCTTGTCCGCATAAGTCTTTGTGTGCTCACCATCGTGCTGTGCCTGATCGGCAGTGGTTCTCCTGCAACCACCCAGGACGTCAATCCTGATCCTGGCGCGCCGTATCTCAATCCAAAGCTCCCGTTAGACCAGCGCGTGAATGATCTCCTCTCACGCATGACCCTTGAGGAAAAAGTCTCGCAGATGATGAATGCTGCGCCGGCAATTCCGCGGCTCGGCATTCCGCAGTACGACTGGTGGAATGAAGCTTTGCATGGCGTCGCTTTCTCAGGCGTCGCGACAGTTTTCCCTCAGGCGATCGGCCTCGGAGCTACCTTCGACCAGCAGCTTGTCAATCGCGTGGCGACTGTGATTTCCGATGAAGCGCGGGCCAAGTACCACGACGCGCAAAGACACAGTAACTTCGACCGGTTTTATGGTCTAACGTTCTGGTCACCAAACATCAATATCTTTCGCGACCCACGTTGGGGACGCGGGCAAGAGACTTATGGCGAAGACCCTTATCTAACAAGCCGTCTGGGTGTTGCTTTTGTTAAAGGACTTCAGGGTGACGATCCGCGGTATCTGAAAGTTGTTTCAACTCCGAAACATTATGCTGTTCATTCCGGGCCAGAACCTGAGCGCCATCGCTTTGACGCAGCTGCAGCCGAACGGGACCTGCGTGAGACGTACCTGCCGGCTTTTCGCGCCACCGTCATGGAAGCTCGTGCGGTATCGGTGATGTGCGCTTACAACCGCACCAACGGCGAGCCGTGCTGCGCAAATACCCATCTGCTCGGCGATATACTGCGCGGTGAGTGGGGCTTTAATGGTTATGTCGTTTCTGATTGTGGTGCGATCGACGACATCTACAAGCGGCATAACTTTGTAAAGACTGCGGAGGAAGCTTCGGCACTGGCAGTCAAAAAGGGAACTGATCTGGAATGCGGAGATAGCTACAAAGCCATTGTAAGTGCTGTGAAGCAGGGCTTGATTTCAGAAGCCGAGATCGATCGCGCGGTGAAACGATTATTCGAAGCCCGCTTTCGACTGGGGATGTTCGACCCATCTGATATCGTGCCGTATGCGAAAATACCATTCTCGGTGAACGATGCACCGAAACACCGTGAACTTGCACTGGACGCTGCACGCAAATCCCTAGTTCTCCTGAAGAATGAAAACAACACGCTTCCTCTGCGCAAAGATCTGAGGTCGATCGCTGTCATTGGACCAAACGCAAACGACGTTCAGGTCCTGCTTGGCAACTACTCCGGTCAACCGTCGCGTGCAACTACGCCGCTCGATGGTATTCGTCAACGCGTCTCGGCGAATACGAAAGTCTTGTATGCATTGGGAACTCCTCTCATGGAAGTCTCCGCCGTACCAGTGCCGGCTGCTGTCTTACGTGGGCCGAATGGCGAACGCGGTCTCAAGGCTGAGTATTTTCCAAACAAGGCGCTTGAGGGTGGCCCCGTCGTGACGCGCATAGACGCGGACGTGAATTTTGACTGGGGCATGATGAACCCTGCACCCGGTATTCCGGCCGACGATTTTTCTGTACGTTGGACTGGCAAGCTTGTCCCCACGGAGTCTGGAAAATATCGTTTCGGCGCTATCGCTGATGATGGCGTGCGAGTGTATCTCGATGGCAGGTTGATTGCGGAAGATTGGAGCGATCATGCGCCTGCAACTATTACGGGCGAGGTCACACTTGAAGCAGGCAGGAGTTACGACGTAAAGATGGAGTACTACGAAAGCCGAATCGGCGCAGTTGCAAAACTTGCGTGGCAACCGCCCGCGGTTAATATCCCATCGCCCTTTGACGAGGCGGTTAACGTCGCGAAACAAGCAGATGCTGTCGTAATGATTCTCGGTCTTTCGTCACGACTCGAAGGCGAAGAGATGAATGTGCCTGAACCAGGTTTCCTTGGCGGGGACCGGAAAGAAATCACGTTGCCTGCGCGTCAGCAGCGTTTACTCGAGGCGGTTGTGGCAACTGGCAAGCCGGTTGTTCTGGTTTTGTTATCCGGAAGTGCGCTGGCTGTGAATTGGGCCAATGAACACGTTGCTGCGATCGTGCAGGCATGGTATCCGGGTGAGGAAGGTGGGGCCGCTATCGCAGATGCGCTCTTTGGTGATTACAATCCGGGCGGACGTCTGCCGGTGACATTTTACAGATCGGTGGATCAATTGCCTGCATTTGACGACTACCGAATGGATGGCAGAACGTACCGTTTCTTCAAAGGCGAACCACTCTATCCGTTTGGGTATGGTCTCAGCTATACGCGATTTAAATACTCAGGCTTCAGCATCTCAGCCGCTCGCATCTCAACAGGAGAAAAGGTGACGGTGAGTGCGACCGTGGAGAATGCCGGCGCCAGAGAAGGCGATGAGGTGGTCCAACTTTATGTGACAGACCTGGAAGCCTCGGTTCGAGTTCCAATTCGATCGCTCACAGGAATCGAACGAGTACACCTGAAGCCCGGTGAGCGCCGTACCATCCGGTTCACAATCGAGCCACGACAACTCGCGGTGATTACAAACGATGGCAGAGCTGTAGTCGAGCCAGGTGAATTCAAAGTAACCATCGGTGGAAAACAGCCGGGCTTCACAGGCACCGCAGACGCCGCAACCACCAGCTTCGTCGCAGGCCGTTTCGCGCTGACGGGTGCGGCGAAGGAAGCAAAGTAGTTTTCATTACTAAGTCTTCTTACAACAGACCTTCAGGCCAAGCGTCCACAAACTGAGCACCTTAACCTGCAGCGCGGAGCCTCCTGATGTGTGCTTGATAACGATCAATCCGCCCATCAGAGAAGCCATGGCGCGTCTGATAATACATATTATGTTAGTTAGGGCTTTGCCTCATAAATAGCGTTTGCCTCAAAATTCGCTCGTCTGCCTCAAAAATCAATTTGACCGCAGACGCGAAGGTTGAGGCAAGCGCCAGATATCAGAACTTCGTAATGCCTAGCGCGTTCAGCATCTGTTCTTCCTCACGAGTTAGCTTACCCTCGGTGAGTCGGATGAACAGGTCAAAGGATGCTTCACGAAATTCGGAATAACCGAATAGCACTTCCATCGCAATATCAAGCGATTCAATTACAGGAGTGCTCTTGATCAGCCGAGTCTCGTAATACTTCCGAAGCATCGCAAAGTTAAATCCGAGCCTCAGCGCCGCGTAGTATTCTCCCTCGAACGGCTCAAAGGCTTGCTCCCACAGGTCGCGTTCGACTAGTGGAGTCGGGATCGGATCGTCTTGATCGTCTTCCGTAATGGTCGTGTTAACATTTACTTGCATGGTCAGTTCCTTTCTCTTAAGCGTGATAGGAATTGGCTGTGTAGGGTCGGCGAGTGTTAGTAGCACTTTCCGGCCCGCTTCATTTGAGGCTGCCCACTATAGACACATTGTTTCATCTGTGCAAGGTCTTTAAAACCAAGAGGGCCGATCTCGTGTCGGCCCTTTGGTCAATTTGGATTAGATATTTGCCGTTCTCGAAGGTGGGAGCCGCTATCATGGATTCCGGGTTTCCGTACCAGTCGGCACCTGGTTTTGAGCCCTTACGCTCCTACGGAAGTTGGCCTTCGGTGTGTATGGTCGGTCTAAGCCACAGCCATTTCCTCTCTCACTAGCTCGCGATGCACAACACTCTCTATTGTGATCGTCTTTACTCTGGTGTCCTTCGTGTAACGACGTAAGGCTTGCATTACCTCTGCTACATGTTCAGGTGACAGGAGCCGTTCCGCTACTTCCATTCTTAGCTGGAAATCGGAGTGAAAAGAAATCGGTTGCCGATCATTTTCCCACCTTGAAACTTCTACTCTTTGGACACCCAAGCGTTCAGCGAGTTTTGCTCCGGTAAGCCCCAATGCCTTTCGGAGAAAGAAAATTTCATTACCATTCAACCGTGATTCTTGACGCACTAACTGCTCAGCGAGCCAAGCCGTAAAGTCGTCTGGATCGGGAAGCAGCGGCATTTCAGCATCGCAATTGCCGCACTTGTACAGAGTCCAGTCTTTCAGGTAAACATCGTCTAGCCCGCACTCTGTAAAGTGGTAGTCGCCGAACCGCTTCTCCATCTTTTCAGCGTTGCAATTTGGGCAGATTAACATCATTTGTCTTTCGTTACTCCCTCCAAGGTCTAGTTGAGAAATCCGTTATTCGGACAACATCCTTATCCCTTTTGGGCACCATCAGAAAGATATGTATGGGGTCTCCCATTTCATCTACCCCCTCGACGGTTAACGTCCAGAAGTTGCTGTCTTCCCCCATGTCTGTTGCTCTACTGCTAGGATTCTTAACTACCTTTAGTAAATTGGCGAAGTTAGGGGCGATAATTTCTATATCACCCGTTTCGTCTTCTCCTTTCATTTTCTTTTCAAGCAGCTCACCTATGCGCTTAGATACATGCGGCGATGGAATACACCGCCAGCGGCGGATTAACTCCCGTGCTCTTTCAAGTACCTCGGCACGCCGTAGGTCGAATTCTGCCATTCCTTTGATGCCCTTTTTGTACGATTCGTTCTCGTCCAAGTGAATGTGTAACACTGAGTTACCTCCTGTCAAGGCTCTTTTGCCGCCGCCCCATCCGATCCATTGTGTAGTATAGCCTAAGAAGCATTACAGAGAGTAACAATTTGGCACATGAGCTAATCTCCCTATAAAATAAGGCGAAAACACTATAACACAATTGGCAAAATCTTCAAAATGTTTTGCACAGGAAGAATGTTGACATGGTAACTCATTGTTACTATAATCATCTTACAGAAGGGAGAGCGCAAATGAGCCAAGCCTTAAATGCCGCAGTTGAGGAACTGAGAGAGCAGTTAGCCAATAGTATTGAAATCTTGAAAGAAGATCCAAAAATGGGTGAAGTCCTTAAACTCCATGCCGCTCTTAATACGATGGAAGGGCTGATTGGAATGCCTCCTACGTCTCTATCAGCCGCCTTTGCCCTAGAACCGACCACGATGATACCTCCGGGAGAGTTCTACGGTATGAACGCCCTGAGGTCCGCCAAGCGATTTCTAAAAATGAAAGGGAAAGCAGGAGCTTCTCTTACGGAGATCATCGGAGCAGTTAAAGCTGGTGGGGCCAAGATCGAATCGGTGGATAAATTGAGAGTGTCTCTAGGTAGAAGCACCTTAGACGTGGCGAAGGTCGGTCCAGATCACTATGCGCTGCTAGAGTTCTATCCTCACGTTCAACGCGGAAAGAAAGGTCGGGGCACCACAGAGGTCGAGGGCTTGCTTAGCCCTAACGAGGAAGACGATCTACCCGGCTATAAACTAGACGAAGGCGATATCAAAGAGTTTATAGACGAAGTGGATAAGGACAAGGCCAGCGAGGCAGAAAAACAATAAGTTAAAGCCCTGCCAGTTGCTTGAACAACCGACAGGGCCAATTGAAAACTTAGCGATTGCTCGCACCGTTTCCAGCACAGACATTGTGAGCCATCGCCTAACCAAAAGGCAAGGACACAATGACCGACACAACTCAACTCTCAGAACGTCAAATCAAAGCACTTCAGATCGCAGCGACTTCCAAACTCACACGCAAAGGCAAAAGCAATGTATGGATCGTTCCGTCACAAGCGGGCCACGGTGAATACGAAGTACGTCCCGATCCAGAAGCGCCGCGCTGCACCTGTCCAGACTTCGAGTTTAGAAACGCCGCTTGCAAGCATGTACTCGCAGTTGAATACGTTCTGCAACGTGAGACGAAACCTGACGGCAGCACGGTTGTTACTGAAACGGTCAAGGTCACACGTCAGACCTACACGCAGAATTGGCCCGCGTATAACAAGGCGCAGACGCAGGAGAAATCAGAACTGCAAGCCTTGCTCTACGAACTATGCAAAAACCTTCCTGAGCCTGAACAGAAGCGCGGCAGAGGTAGACCATCGCTCGGCATGGCAGACGCTATCTTTTCATCCTGCTACAAAATCTATTCGACTGTGAGCGGTCGCCGCTTCTCAACCGATTTGAGAGAAGCAAAAGCGCGGGGCTATCTCGCACGGTTGCCGCATTACAATTCAGTGTTTCGCTATCTTGAATCCGAGTCATTAACACCATACCTCTACGAACTTATTAAACTGAGCGCACTGCCACTTAAATCGGTTGAGACAGACTTTGCGGTTGACTCTAGCGGCTTTAGTACCGGACAGTTTATGCGCTGGTTTGATGTCAAGTACGGCGAGAAAGAGGACCACCGCGTATGGCTCAAACTTCATCTTATGTGCGGCGTGAAAACTAACATCGTCACGAGTGTCGAAGTGAGTGACGGATACGCGCATGATTATCCGTACTTCAAAGGCTTGGTTGATCGCACGGCTGAATCAGGTTTCACGCTGAAAGAGGTAAGCGCAGACAAGGGCTATCTCGGGGCGGATAACATGCTGGCAACGCTTCAGCGCGGCGCGATCCCGTACATCCCGTTCAAGACTAACTCGGTGCCTCAATCAATTCACACGCCCAAGTCAGAACTGTGGACTCGGATGTTTCATTTCTACATGCTGAATCGCGCGGAGTTTCTACAGCACTATCACAAGAGATCGAACATCGAAACGACGTTTCATATGATCAAATCAAAGTTCGGTCAGAGACTCAGAAGCAAGACGCTAACGGCACAAGTCAACGAGGCTCTGTGTAAGGTTCTTTGTCATAACCTCTGCGTGGTGATTCAGTCGGTCCACGAACTAGGTATTGAAACTAATTTTGGGGCAGAAATGCAGCTTGCCTCATAAATGCCGTTTGCCTCAAAATTCGCTCGTCTGCTTAAAAAATCAAAATGACTTGTTTTATACGGCAGTAGAAAACTCCGCTTCGATTCCCAATTCGTGGACGGATTGAATCACACAGCAAAGGTTATAACAAAGCACCTTACACAACGCTTCATTGATCTGCGCTCTGAGCGTTCGACTGCGCAGTCGTTGACCAAACTTTGCCTTGATCATGTGGAACGTCGTTTCGACATTAGACCGCTTGTGATAGGGCCTTATACAATAGGTGTGTGCAGTCGAAATCCGGAAGCGTGCGATCCTAACCGCAGACCGCGTTCGAATTGAACATGCTCCAGAAGTTGGAAGAGAGGTAAAATTGCACGTCGAAAATGAATATTGTTGACCGGACCACCAAGCGACGAATCGGTTTGTTTTGGCACCTTCGAAGTTGCTTGAGTTGGATACCCGATGGCGATCTATTCGGAATTGAGGAGATCGTGCTTGAGGACCGGCTGGGAGCAGCAACACATACTTCGCCTGATTGGCGTCATGCGATAGAGGGCCGCAACTTGGCTGTAGGTGGCCAGTACTTTCACAGATATAGAGACGAGCCACCGTCGATTGTCTTGTACATGGACAGTGCTTATCGTGGGATACCTAAAATCTATTGGTTGTCTCCCGTAATGACCCTCCAACTTGCGCATACATTGGCTCACGAGGTGGGACATCATCTGATCGAAGAGAGAGGATACGTTTTTGAAAGAGGCGAGAAGATCGAGTGGCGCGAGTACCGGGAGGAACTCGCCAATCGTTATTCGTTCAGCGTACGCCAAAGAATGCTAAGACGCTGGCACTACCGCGTGGCTAGTTGGCTGACACGAGATTTGGCTGGGTGGCATTACGCGATCGGAATTGCTGACTGGAATGAAGGCCGGTATGAACAGGCTGCTACCCGATGGGAGATTGCATTTTGTCTCGACCCAAACCGACAGGATGCTGATTATTGGTATCACGAAGCCAAAAAGGCATTGGCTAATCACCCTCTCTCAAGATAGAAACCGGGCGCTATCATCACTAATAAACAATCTTTCGCGTACCTAACCTCCTTCCTTAACACACTGCCATTGAAGACTGGAACTCTCAGGCGAGTATGACCCTAGCAGACTTGCGATCCGAAAGAACAAATCCAGCGAGCATCAGCCACATGGTCTGCGACCCGACCAGGATAAAAGCCAGTCTGACTGAAGAGGAAGTACCAAGGCTCACGCAACAACAGGTATTACATACTCCTGAAGGTTGGTGCCAACTCGAGTTTAACGACAGGGTTTTCATAATGCTCCCGCTGGACATGCAATCAGAAAAATTGTTCGGAGACTCAGTGCGGTACCGTGAGATTTACGGCAATGGGAAACTCAGTGTGATATTTGTGGGCGACTTAATAACTCCCGTGAACCCCGATGAGTTACGAAAGAACAAAGTCTTTTCATGTAACCTCGGTGAACACCCAAAAGCGGAGAACCTTTGTTTTTTTCGATTACGGAGTCGGCCACAATTGATGGCCAAAGTTCTGGGCGCGAGCGGATTCGAACCACTGGCCTCACGGTCCCGAAACCTGCAACCTAACAGTGCGCCTGTTACGTTGTGACCACATTCACTAATATTTATCGCGGATCGCAGCCCGTTGGGATTGCACTAATATGCGCCTAACAACACCTATTTCCATTCAAGACCGACACAGTTTTCCCCACATGTTCTCAACGTATACACAACGCAAGCTCAAACATCAGTGAGCCGGCGCGGCGGTTCAAGTCGATTAATAATGATCGGTGTTGGATCGGCGAATCACTGGAGAACAGTACGACATGCTGCAATCTGAGCCATCGCGCGCAGGTTATGTCGACTTATCGCATTTGTTACTCCAATAGTGTTGACCCAGTCAGTCTTGGCGGACCTTTCAAAACCAGAGTCGATACCCGAACTGTTGAGCGGAAAGAACAATTTAAGCTTGAGGACTTCAATTGTTACTGAATAGTTCCCACCATCGTAGTTATCTGCCGTATTAATTGCCTTGATCGCATCAAGTAATGCCTGGCTGCTCCATTCCGAATCCATAGAAGCAACCAATCCGCTTATAGCAACCAAAGCTCTTGCCTTGACTGATTTGTCATTAATTCTTGCCGCTGTATTAGTAGCAAGTTGCAGGTAATCGGAGGCGAGATCTTTTTTTCGATTCTTTATAGCCGTCTCTGTTCCCTCAAGAAAAAGAAAGGTTTGCAGTTGCGGATCGTTTATTCGATTTGATTGATTAGCGACATCTTGCCACTTGCGTTTACGTATTGCGATCCTTCCAATTCGAAAGTGCAGATAATCCATCATCTGGTTTCGAACAGCTTCGTTTTCCAGGTCTCCAATTCGCTTTTCCGCTTCGGCGAATTTCTGAGCCTCGATTAGCTCGTGTATCCCCTGAACCAACAAGGATAGTTTCTCGTCGCTGTCTTTCGAAACTTTTGCCTTCTCAAACGCTGAAGCCCCATCGTCGAACTGGAAGATATAGCCCTCAGCCGCCTGCCGCGCGGCCAGCTGCGCTATGCTAGCTAAAACGTCGTTAGTGAGGTTGGCGCGTTGGCTCATAAGTTCGTAGTTTCTGCTTAGCTGTGCCCCTCTAGTGCCGTCATCGAGATTCAAGCGGACTGCATATTCGTTCAACTTTCTGCTTAAGAAATAACATTGAATCAAATACTCCTGATCCAATTCTGTTTGCGGTTGCAGTATAACGAGTCTTTCCTCCAGGAATCTGTAGGCAGAAACCAGGTACGCCTTTGCTATTTCAATATTAAATCTTCCTGGCGGCGGCGAAAGGTTAGTGACGAGTGAGCCAAATTCAATGTGCGGGTCGCTCCTGCTATTGGACCGACCTTGAGTAACGAGCAGTTTCTCTCTGAAGGCATAGGCCGAAAGAATTGTGGCATGGTTGGGCGTGTAGATCGGGTTCCCCGCAAGTTGTGACAGTGCTGCCTGATAAAGTCTTGCAGCAGAATCCTGATCCTGAGTTTCTAATTGATAGAGATATTCGGGGAAGGCCCTCGGTACGCCGGCGTTAAGCAGTCGGGCGGCGAGCTGCGCAGACTGTTTCGGATCGATCCCAAGACTCGACCGGGCTATTTCCAGTTGGTCTTTTAGCGATAGGTTTTGGCTCTGACTCACCTCTTCCCTGAGTTTTTCATAACGCTCTAGTGCTTTAGTCGCACTAAGCGAATCATGTTTTGCCAGACTTGAGATGAGGGTCTTTATACCGGACGCTACTTTGCTTCTTTGTTTGCTATCAATGGTTTTAGACGAATACTCCAGAAAGAAACGATCCAACATTTTCTGAAAACCGGAACGAGCGTACGATGTGTCGTGTTCCCAAAGCAGATCAAGTGCGCTTGATATCAGCACTGCTTGTGATTCAAAATCGTCGATTTCTTCGGCACGGTCAGTTATGTCATGCAAGACTGAGATTGCCTGAATTCTTCGACTTTCACGTTCAAGATCGTCATTGGCTGGTTTCGGTATTGATTTCTGCGCGGTCTGCTCGTTGGGCGCCTGAGCAACCAGGGTCGATTCAATCGTCTGCGTTGGGTAACCGTAGCTGGTAGGCAGGCCTACAGAAATTTGCACTAAGAGAGAAATCGCGGTAAGAGTAAAACGCAATTCGTAAAAATCCTCAGGTTTGCAGTGAGCAAGAGAAACTCGAAGAAAGAGTTCCCCAATCGCAGGAAAATCCGATCACCAATTCAGGGGGTTTGCCAAATTGTGACCTGAGCCGTTGTCGTGCGGCGAGCGCGCCACCCTTCGGGAACACTGCCGACTGCACGGAAACTGCTCAGGGGCTTGTCACTCTATTTCATCCTCTGTCTTAGAGCAGGTGCCACAGCCAGAACCGCCGTTTGGAATAAAACAGCCGTTGCAACCAGGGTTATTACAAGTACAAGCACCACCTGCGGAACAGCACTACTGCAATTACTGGGGTTGCATCCGGTCTCTTCTGCTTTGGCCGGTTGCTGCATAGATCTGCAGCCTTCAAATGTATGTTCGTTGCCAAGGATCGAGGCAAACACCTGCGGACTATTTTGGATCCCAGTCGCAGCTTGACTTGCTGACTTGATGATTAATAAATAACTCTCCAGAAACCAAGTTAGTTAGGGCTCGACAGTTTCCTTTATGAGGCAAAGCCCTGTCCAATTTCCAGTTACTGAGTTACTGAGAGGGCTTTTCCTCAAAAGTCGATATTGCCCCCAGAGTATGTTTTCTGCCTCAAAAAGTCTTTCCGCGATTCATCGCACTGGTTGATCGCGATCTACGGCAGGAGGTCGTTACATAGTCGCGTTCGACTCAGCAACTGCCGAATGGTTACTTGTCAGGACAACTTGGGCAGGTCCCCGGACACTGCGCTATGCACGAGTTGTATATCTTGCAGCAAACTATATTGTTGGCATCGCATTGCTGGAACCGCTGCAAGCACGTCTGACAGCACGTCGTTGATTGTGTGTTAGTGGTTGGAGCCAGCAGCACCATCAGAGATAGCAACAGCACAACTATCCCGAGAATTCGTCTTGTCATGGTATGCCTCCTCAGGTTGATTCATACGCGAACCATAGATAGTTTGGGAGGAATTCTCTCTAGCAGAGCGTCGAGTTTATCACGCTTGTCAAAGTGCTGCCTATTACAAGTCAATTTCATTTTTGAGGCAAACGGCGTTCTGGATTTTCACGATACGTTCGTTAAAGAAGATGATCGCTGCCCTACGAGAATCATCCCCAATCCGGTCAATGTCTGCTTCATTTCAAGAGTTTCCTGAATGATTAGAGCTTCGGAGAGCCATATGGATTGCCCTCAACAGTGCATCGAAGCGGGAGGAACTGTACGGCAATGTTGTGCCGCCATTGCAACTGGGGATATTGACGATATGCCTTTTTGAGTTTTGCTAGGGAGAAATAACCTTCGCGTAAATGTATCTTTCCGGGACGAGTCCCCAGATGCGCGAGTCGCTTGAGTTATCACGATTATCACCAAGCACGTAATAATAGTTCGACTTCACGTATACCGCTTCCTGCGAGCGATGTGACTGATTGAGCCTCGCATCAACGTATGGCTCGTTCAGTTCCTGACCGTTGACTATCACTTTGCCCTCACGTATATCAACCGTGTCGCCCGGCAGGCCAATGAGCCGCTTGACATAAGATGCAGACGGGTCGTCGGGAAACAGGAACACAACCACATCGCCGCGTTTCAAATCCGGCTCTTCAAACCGATCAAATCTCTCGATCTTGAGGAGTTGGCCCTCCTTGAAACTCGGCAACATCGCAGTGCCTTGCAAGGTGATGTAGTTTCTTCCCTGAAAACCACAAGCAACGGCGAGGGTCACTATGATGGTTATAATAATTGGTTTTGCGAGTACCGTTCTTCGCATATTATCGCGTTAGCTAGCCTCATAGGCTATTTTCACAAAATGAGAAACTCTGTCAAACCTTATCGGCGCGGATGTGTCATTGCACTGCTTGCTCCGGGTGGGGCCGGTGCGCGTTGATTCGCACACAGTCCAAAGCAGAAATCCGCGTCATAAGAAAAGTACTCGCGCGGTTGCAGTGCATGCATCGTCACGTGTACCGGCAGCTTTGAGGTGCTAGGGAGAAATAACCTTCGCGTAAATATGTATCTTCCGCGACGAGTCCCCAGATGCGCGAGTCGCTTGAGTTATCGCGATCAAGGAACATTCGTAGGCGTGTGCTTGTCTAATACTCGAATGATCACCAATTGGGTCTGCCGAACTGAACGAGCCCATCAGCGAAATAGTATGCTTGGATTGGAGGAGACAGCCTCTGAACGAGAGTAAGAGGCTCACGCTTGAACCGCTCACCAATGATCCGCCGTTTCATCCTGGCATTGCTCGGACCTGAATGAATCGGATTAGTTCGTGAGTTCGTAGAGTGCAAGGCAGATGGTTACAATGACGGCTATGATAATACCAACTGGAATTGGTCCATACATAATCCCTGTCCAGACACTGTAGCGCCACTTCCAATCGGTTTCTTTTGGTTGAGGTTCTTCCATACGTGAAGCTCTCCTTGTAGCTCTTATATACCGTTACCCTCCAGTAGTAAATCCTTAGGCGCCAGATAGGTGAGACTCCGTGTCCGGTGCTGTGCAATAATCCGGTGACCAATGAGCAACTCCGTCAAACCTGATCGACGTGGATTCGTCATCGTACTGATTGCAGCGTGTGGAGATGGGATATTCTTTCGACGTACTACAGGATGAAGTCGGGCGGATGAAGTCTGAAGATGTCTAACGAACGACTCAGAAGGAATCTGACGTTTTGTGGTTTGATAATACTCGCGTGCAGTTTATTGGTTTTATCGCTAGGAAGCAGCACCGCGGTATCACAGGTAAAGAATAAACCCGCACCGAGCACCTCACGAAAGCGTCCCGTCCGGAGGCGATCGCCAGTTATTGTCGAGCCTCCACATGTGTCGGTCGCGGCGTCGAATCAGTTGATTCGTTTTTGTCCTTTCGCACCCACGTCCAACACAAACCCTGAGGTAGAGTTGTCTGCCAACGGAACCGTGATGAATCCCGAAAAGGCGCAGTTCTCCTGGGCCGTAACCGCAGGTCGTCTTCGTGGTCAGGGGACTACAGTGATCTGGGATTTAAGCGGAGTCAAAGAAGGAGTTTACATCGCGACAGTTGAAATGAATGAAGGCAAGCACACGGTATCTGCTTCGACTACAGTAACGGTTGCTCCAAGTCCTAACTGTGACAAACCACCTCCGCCTTGTCCAACGGTATCGGTAAGTTGCCCGGATTTCGACTTCAAAAAGCCAATAGTGTTTGAAGCGAAAGTTAGCGGTAGTGATCCCGAGATGAAACCGACTTACACATGGACGGTCTCAGCGGGACAAATTATCAGTGGCCAGGGAACGTCCAGAGTCACGGTTGATACGTCAGGTGCTCTTCCTCCAATCACCGCAACCGTTTCGGTAGGCGGCGCCGATCCCTCGTGCACCGGTACTACTGCTAGCTGCACGAATACCGTATTCGAGCCGATTTCTGATCCACTCCCTGTCCACATTACATCGTCCGCGTCACTGATTAATTTCTGTCCGCCTGAACTGCACTCTTTAGACTGTTCGATTCGCCGCGAGGTGGCGCTTACTGCAAGTGCGGGTGGCCCAGATGTCAAAGCCAAATTAAAATATTCATGGGCTGTATCGGCGGGTCGTGGATGGCGTCGAGGACGGTACTTACACAGCCAGCGTTGAAGTAAGTGACGGTGAAGCGCATACAGCTAGCGACTCAACAAAGATGACGATCAAACGCTTCACGGCATAAATAAATCTCAATGTCGCTTTTGACTGGATGAACGCTCGCGTGTGACGCGGCTCGAGCGCGTGTATCACCATTCCGAACCATCTTCAAAAGATCTTTTTGGAGTTCACGTATTGAAAGAGATCATGAGGCGAAAGTTCTTATCAAAACCACTGGCCGCCACGGAGGGCCGCCCCTACAGTACGTCCGTTGGGGTCGGAGAACATTTCAGTAGGGGGTTTTTGATCGCCGGCGAATAGCCTTCAGTTCGTCGTGAGTCGGTGGAGTCAGACGTTCGCATTCGCCAAGTTCGAGCGGTGCTGGTTTGTCTGAACGGGAAATGAGGGTCCATGCGACTGTTGGAAACTCCGCACGCAATCCCTTGAGCTGATCCAGAAATGGCAGATCGCACTTCCAGAGTTCATCGTAACCATCAAGCAGAATCACTACTGTTCCAGATTTAAGCAGTCGATTAAAGATCCGGCGCCCGCAAGGCGCATAAGACGCAAAACTCTCATGAAGCGCCTCATGAAGCGAACGATCGGGCTGCCACCGTGCTAAGGAAAAAAGAATAGGCACGCGACCAGCCGAATCATAGCCTATGTACTTCCGGCTGAGGGTGAGCGCCGCGAACTGTGTCCAGGTTGTTTTGCCTTCGCCTGGTCCGGCGAGAAGCACGAATCCCCTGCGTACCTTATCTTCGAGCGCAGCAAACCCTTGAAGTTCAACCTTGCCGGCCAGAACTGGTTCAAGAGCGACCAGCAGACTACAAGTATAACGTTGTCCCAATCGTCGCGTTGGTGATACCAGCCAGACGAATCGTCGCGTCGTTATCACCGGCAAACGTTTCAGCGTTGCCAATTCCTGCGAACGCAAACGACGATCGATCACCACGAGGATGATGACCGTAACGATGAGGTCTGAAGCGAGATTCAACAGCAGACCCGACCAGTCGCCTTTGTGCTCCATCGTAAATGCTGCGAGGACGAAACCGGACGATACAACAAGTAACACAAGGTAAAGCCATAGCGATGGAGATGGTCCACCCTGAACAGGCGGGGTTGGCTCAGGTTGTGGCGTGTTGGAGATCGAGGTCATGCGGGCTGGTTAAGACGTTTTCGCGACAGACGTGCAGCGGTTTAACTGCACGTCTGTCGCGAAAGGAGAACAAGTCGCGGGATCAATGATGATCGTGCTTCGCGGCAGTTGGAGCAGCCGCTGCCGGTCCGGGATTGTCGACCTCGATAACAGTTCGCATCCACGGATGAATACAGCACTGGAATTTGTGTGATCCAACTGGAAGATCTGAACTTCCAGCCGTCGGTCCTTCTGCAGCGCCACCGGCGGGAATGAAAACTATCGAGCCAAAGTTAAGGCATTCGGGAGCCGGAACTGGGTTCCCGGAAATCCCGTTGAGCTCGTTAACAAAGCCGCCGCCAAAGTTCGCGACTGGTGTAAAGGTGTGTGTTTCGCCGCCTGTATTTTCAATCAGTGTCGGACGCCCAACGTTTAAATGCATTGCGCTCGGTTGATTTCTCCAGGCGTGCGCGTCCTCGGTTGCTCCGAGTTCCGCGATGAACTCGTCAAAGGTTGTGTGCCCGTTACCAACGCAAGCCCCATCTCCAAGTACTGCGTTGAAGCTGGTAGGCTCACAATCGTCAAGCAATCTGACCTTCTTGTCACCCTGGACGGCGCCGGTGCGTGTAGTCAGACCAAACAACGCGATAGCCGCAACCGCTGCCCAAACCATTGTTCGAAAATTTAACCTGCGTTTCATAAGATCAAACCTCCTTGTCCGGTCCGACTCGAGTCTAAGGGTGAGACGGAGGACTGAGCTCTGGGATGTTAGATAAAGCGTGGGAAGCATATACACCCCGAAACTGAGGTTGTCAATAAAATCAGTACTCTATCCGCAGGCTGATTAGGGGGCAGGGGTGCATCCGGCTTTGCCCGAAAAGTCCTTATCGGAGTTCTTCTCTGTGCAACCTCCGTGTCCTCTGTGCCTCTGTGATTAAGGAATCGTGCGAAAAAACAACCACAGAGACATGCACAGAGAAATCAGACTTTTCGTGCAAAGCCGGTGCAACCCGGTCGCGCTGTCCCGGCGCTGTCCTGGCTCCCTGCCGCAATCTGTTTCACAGTACTGCCAGCACGTAGCTCGACAGTTCCCTTCTTCACAGACACGAAGGTGTTGCCACAGCTCGTATCGACGATGAACTCATTGCGTTGATTTCCGGTTGAGATTACCTCACCGTCTCTCGTGGTAGCTTTTGCAGCGACGTTTGATGACGACGAGATCCTTACGCGTCCCTGATCCAGCATTCCCACAGAAACACTCTCATCCGCAAAGATCAATTTCACGTTCGATTCAGGTAACACCTCGACACGTCCGAGCTTGCCCAAACTGACCACTGCACTCGACCGGGCCGCAGTTGTGACCGTGCTATCAGAATTAACCGTCGCACCCGAGATGGCCGAGGTCCCGTTCACCGACACGCTGCCATCAATTTTTAGAAACTTCCCTTCATTCTTTTTACTTGCCTGAGATGAACTACTACCCACAATCGTGAGCGCACTTGCAGCTAATAAAAACAGAACAAGAACCAGCACAGGCATTCGAGCCAAACCAGTCATAGTCTCCTCCGTTGTCTTATGGTCCGTTGAGCTTTGGTGAAATTTCTTCAGTGGGGGAATGAGGACTCTATCATGTACGTCAACCAGGAATACCTAGATTATTGGATTTCCTCCAAGTTTTCGTTTGCCGAAAAATGCAGGTCCGCCGATTATCCCTGATTTTATTTAACGGTTGGTTTTTGCATACGAGTTGCAGCAAAAAACGGTGAAATTTGATTACAGCAAGATCCGCCAATTGCTAGTGGAAATTGGCGACCGTGACGTCACGAAATCTCAAGGAGTTTACGTGACAACGGTAACAGTTGATTTTAGGAAGATCTGGTAGTCTATCGTTCCCTCGTAGTTCAAAATTTCATCCAGCGTGGGTAGCGAACCCTGGAGTTCGTGTGTGGCGGATGGAGCCCCTGAGTCTAAAACAAACCTGAACAATAACTTCTCTGAAGGAGGAGGCCCTACATGACTACGCGATATCTCTCACGCTTTATCATTGGAGCAGCAGTACTGGCACTGACCTCTGCACTGCTTTTTAACGGGTCTACAAGTTCGGCTGCCGGCAAAGGCGATCGGACACCTCCCACAACGCCTACTAATCTTATGGTTACTGGCGTTACAGACTCGAGTATCAGTCTCTCGTGGCAGGCTGCCACAGACAACTCCGGCACCTTGTCATACAAAATTCAGATCACGAACCTGAATAACTCCTATTACAACTCGGTCGCTACAGTGGGCCAAAATCAGACGACGTACATAGCGAGGTTTCTAGCTAGCAACAATAACTACACGTTTACGGTTTCTGCGGTAGACGGCAACGGAAATAAGTCTGGCAACAGCAATACGGCGAGCGGAAAAACTCTCTCAGACACGACTCCGCCAACCGGGATGAGCCTACAGGCATCTGTTCTTGGACCATCGCAAGTGCAGTTGACATGGACCAGGCCCACAGACAGCATACCAAACAACTGCTGTGCTTATAGTTTTCTGATGAACGGTTCCCCGCTTACGCAGAATATCAACTGGGCGAGTGCGCCGGCGAACAGTTTATCTGTGATCATTCGGCACCTTCATCCGAGCACAACGAATTCGTTCAACGTTAAGGCGAGCGACTATAACGGCAACACGACGACCAGTAACACGGTAAGCGCAAGCACAGATCCCAGCAATGACACGACGCCGCCAAGCGTACCGACCAATCTCCACCTCGTTAGCGAAAACGGTTGTGCGGAAGTGTTTCTGGGCTGGAACCAGGCGACCGATGAATCCGATGTTCAGAGTGCGATCGAGTATGAGATATACGTAAACGATGTGCTGAGCCCGTTGCCCGTGTCTGCGGGAATTGACGTTGATTTCGTCTATGGCACTGCCTTTGGCGACAATATTTTCACGGTAAAAGCAGTGGACCGCGCGGGCAATACTTCAAACGCCAGCGGCCCTATCAAATTATTTCTCTGGCCGTGCTAAAATCTCGTCGTATTGGTTGACCTGACAATACGGCTCCAATAGATTCGCGCCCGGATCGACCTGGTCCGTTACGTGTGACATACCTCGAGTAAGCCTCACGTAGTCAACTTAAACCGAGTTCTGTTTCGACCCTGCGCCCCCGGTCGGGCGCAGGGTTGCCTCATCGTACTCATGAATTCTGAGACACCAGAACTGGCTGGGCTACTGGCGCGCGAACAGGCTATACGCCGTGAGACTGAAATACTGCGTGACGCCAACTTCGCGCTGACTAAAGATCTTAGCCTTGAAAGAGTTGTCGAAACGCTGCTCGACTTTCTCAGCCTATTGGTTCCGTACGACAGCGCAAATGTGATGCTGCGGAATGGAGACTCGCAGTTCGTTGTCAGTGCTCTTCGGCGTTATGAAGCATTCCAAGACGTCGAGACAGCTCGATTCATTGCGTTAGACGCCAATACCAATCCGATTTTGCAGCGTATCTGTTCGACTAAACAGACTGTCATCGTCGCAGATACGCACAGAGAGCCCGGATGGCAATGGGTCAACGGTGCCGGTCACGTTCGGAACTGGATCGGAGTGCCGCTGGTCGCATCAGGCAAAGTCATTGGTCTTTACTCGGTTGACAAGGCAGAACCATTTTTCTTTAAGGCAGAACATATCCGTTTGGCTGAGACGCTGGCTTCACGCGCGGTCAGTGCGATTCAAAATGCGCAGTTGTTTGAAGAAAGCCAGCATTATGTGGCGGAACTCGAGGAACGCATTGCCGATCGCAAGCGCGCAGAAATGGCGCTGCGCGAAAGTGAAGAGCGTTATCGCGAGTTGTTTGAGAACGCGAGGGACGCGATTTACGTTCACGATCTGGAAGGAGATTACATCAGAGTAAACCGCGCTGCCGAAACTTTGTCCGGATACAATCGTGAAGAAATTGTTGGTCATAACTTTGAGGAATTCGTGGCAGTAGAAGGTTTCCGGTTTGGCCGAAAAACTTTTTATGCAAGGCTGGCTGAGCAAGGTGAAACCGCCTTCGAAGTCGATGTGATAGCAAAGGACGGACGGCGGGTACCCGTCGAAGTTCGTAGCCGGGCGATCTATGAGAACGGCGTCATGGTCGGGGTACAAGGGACAGCCCGGGATATCACTGAACGCAAACTTGCGCAAGACGCACTGCAAACGTTTTCGCGCCAGCTAATCGAAGCTCAAGAGGATGAGCGACGCCGAATCTCCCGCGAGTTGCACGACCAGATAGGACAGATTCTGACTGCGATTAAGATGAATCTTCATTCTGTGCAGGAAGTTCGACGCGTCTCGGAAATAAGTTGCTACGTCAAAGACAATCTTGAGGCTGTCGATGAAGCACTCCGTCTGGTACGTGATCTTTCCCTTGATCTGCGTCCACCAGTGCTCGACGATTTCGGGCTGGTTACCGCTCTCTGCTGGTATGTCGATCGTTATACCAAGCGCACCGGTTTGGAGGTCGACGTGATCATAAAATTGCCCGATCGGAAACAACGTTTCTCACGTGACGTCGAGACAGCCTGCTTCCGCGTAGCGCAAGAAGCGTTGACCAACGTCGTGCGCCACGCGCAGGCCTCTCAAATAACTTTGCAGCTCGTGAAAGACGGAAGTGTTTTACTATTGTCGATAACGGATGACGGTGCGGGCTTCGATCCCGAGCGTTTGCGAAAACGCGCGCCACGTGCCGCCACTCTTGGTCTCATTGGTATGCAGGAACGAGCACATGCCGCGGGCGGCACAATTGAAATAGATTCGGCAATTTCCCATGGTACAGAGGTCCGCTTGAAGTTTGATTTCGAATCTATCAGAAGCCACTCTGACGAATGAATTGCGCCATCCTTTTCTCAAGCGCCTTCACCGGCCTGTAGTGCTTACCCGGACGGGGCTCGCTTGTTTTGATAAACCAATCATCATACCGGGCGGCGCTGAGCACACCAGCATCATTCCCAAGAAGTTGCGTGATGTCGATCATGCGATCTTTCATCGCCTCAACCCATCTTTCCAATAGAAAGCGCTGCGCTCGAGGCGCCACGCGATGGATACCAATATTCTGCTCGCGGCCGCTTTCACACTCTTCCAGAAAAAGCCGCGCCTGGACCAGCGCTACCAATAAGCCACCGATATCGAATTGTACTATGTGTGTGGGCGCGGCTTCGATTCCTCGAGACACGAAGGTATATGGATATCCTAAGTAAGCAATCCGGATTGGCCCGGATGGTCCATGTTCGGAGGTAATGTCCCAGGAACCGGACGCTACCCTGAAATGTGGTTTCTGTTTTAGATCTTTTATGATCGGACGAAACTCCCGGTCACCACTGGAGGCACTAATTAGTTTTATGTCGGCCTTGTGATTGAGCGGCCATTTGTCTCTGAAGGGAGTGCGACCGGAACATCCCACGACGTAGTTACAACGGACCATCAGTTCTTCGACGGAATCCAGTTTTGTTACGCGGTTTTCAAGCGCTGAAGGAAGAGGCAGTTTCGTACTTGGGTCGCAGTAAAACACCTCGTTGCCTTGCGTCACGGCCAGCTTCGCGACGTTACGCCCAATGCTTCCCATGCCAAGTACGCCAACTTGCTCTCCTTGCAGAGGCCGGCCCCCGAGGAACTCTGTATTCAGTTTCTCAATGAGACATTGCGAGAATATTGGACCACCAATTTCCAGTTTGACGGCGGCTCTAGCCCATGACATCACGGCAAACGGCGGGAATTTCTCTTCGAACAGGAACATTCCCCGAGATGTCTGCTCAACGCCGCACAGGGAATAACGCTGAAAGACTTCGGGCGGTACGCCCGTAATGCAAACGCCGCCATCGTCCAAGACGAGGATACGTTTGATCCTGCGTCCGGCGAGTTGTCTGGCCGCGACTTGCCATAGCTTTCGCGTGTCCTGTTCGAAGTAGTTATTGAATTCACCCGGCGGCGGCATTGTCGATTCAACAACAGTAACTCCCAGCTCGCGCAACGCCTCAATGACCTCGGCACTGTTGGAGTAAACCTTGCCGAGCGCGAAGATATTTTTCAGATTGATTCCCATCGCGCCCGCAGTCTTAAAGAGATCAATTGTTTGTTTAAGCATGTGCTGGACAGCAACCAGCGCAGTGTCTTCGCCAAAGTGAAAACCTGCGCCTCTGGAACAGTTCAGTATTGCTTGAGTTACTTCAAGAGGGGATGAGTGTGAGTGTGACATAAGCTATGAGGTGCCAGACAGATGCCAATGATTAAAACATCGCGGGGAAGCTCACCAGGTGACCTAACCCTGAGGAGAGAGGCTCTGGTTCGCTCGGTTCGCGACGCACTTACGTTTGATTTTACTTAGATGTCAAACAAGAGAACGCCATCGAGAAAATTTTGTTCTCTAGAATGAAGACACGGATTGTGGAGTTTTGCCCCTCTTTGTGAATGTGTGGACACTTCAAACGTATTGTGCGAGCGCATTCCGTAACCGCACTCACAACACGTCCCGTGTAATGAAAGATCTGCAAAGACGGAGGTTTGCGCCGCAAATCCGGGGCTGGTCGCCTTGACACTGGGAAACGCAGACTGCTAAATTACGCGGTCTTTTTCTGCACTGAATTCGAGTCTGTGTATACATAAAGGAGCTGTTTTGATTAGCGAATCCGGTTACCTGTTCACCTCTGAGTCCGTCACCGAAGGCCATCCAGACAAAATTTCCGATCAAATCTCTGATGCAGTACTTGACGCCGCACTGAGCGTCGACCCAACCGCACGTGTAGCTTGTGAAACTCTCGTCACCACCGGATTGGTGGTTGTCGCGGGTGAGATCACGACCAACGCGGTAATCGACTATTCCAGAGTTGCTCGCGAAACAATTCGTGAAATTGGTTACACACGAGCCAAATATGGGTTCGATTGCGACACATGCGCCGTGCTGTCGGCGCTCGATAGACAATCGCCCGACATCGCGATGGGTGTCGACACCGGAGGCGCCGGTGATCAGGGCTTGATGTTTGGCTTTGCCTGTAACGAAACCCCGGAGCTGATGCCACTTCCGATTCAATTGGCTCATCTGCTTTCACGGCGTCTCTCGGAAGTGCGCAAATCGGGCGAACTGCCCTATCTGCGTCCTGATGGTAAGTCGCAGGTGACTGTCGAATATCGTGATGGCCGTCCTTTCCGGCTCGAAGCAATTGTTGTTTCATCGCAGCATGATCCAAATGTCACTAACGAACAACTGCGGGCTGAGATTGAGGAGAAAGTAATCAAGCACACTGTTTCGCCTGAGCTTCTGGATAAAGACACGAAGTATCACATTAACCCCACTGGGCGATTTGTTACCGGTGGACCGCAGGGCGATGCGGGAGTAACGGGCCGCAAGATTATCGTTGACACTTACGGCGGCTATGCGCCTCACGGTGGGGGCGCCTTCTCCGGAAAAGATCCGACGAAGGTCGATCGCTCGGCTGCTTATATGGCGCGTTATGTGGCGAAAAACATTGTCGCTGCCGGACTCGCAGATCGCTGTCAGGTCCAATTGGCGTACGCGATCGGAGTCGCAGAACCAGTCTCTGTCTCGATTGAAACCTTTGGTACTGGTCGAATCAGCGACATCGACATATCAAAGCTCGTGCGAAGCAATTTCGAACTGACACCGCGCGGCATAATCGAATCACTCAATCTGCGCCGGCCGATCTATAAGGCCACCGCTGCGTATGGTCACTTCGGACGTAATGAGGAGGGCTTTACGTGGGAGAAGACAGATAAAGCCGAAGCGCTGCGCGCAGGCGCTGGAGTCTGATACTAATCGGGCATTCATAATTCAAGTAAAGGATTAAATAACAAGATGAGTTCTGCACCATCCGTCGAATACGACGTGAAAGACATTAGCTTGTCAGGTAATGGCAGGCAACGCATTGAATGGGCTGAGCGTGAAATGCCTGTTCTCCGTCTCATCCGTGAAAGATTTGCCGAAGAGAAACCGTTGAGCGGCGTAAAGCTTGTCGCCTGTGCCCATATCACCACGGAAACTGCGAATCTGGCTCGCGCTCTTCAAGCCGGCGGCGCGGAAGCCATTTTGATTGCTTCAAACCCGCTCTCGACGCAAGACGACGTCGCGGCATCACTCGTTGCGGACTGGGGTATTCCAGTTTACGCAATCAAAGGCGAGTCGACTGACACTTACAATCGGCACGTGAGAACAGCCCTCGATTCACATCCCGATATCATTATCGACGATGGCTCGGACGTGGTTGCTACTCTGCTGAAGGAACGCGCGAGCCAGATCAAAGAGATCATCGGCTCAACCGAAGAAACGACTACGGGAATTCAACGACTGAAGGCGATGGAGACTGCGGGTGTGCTGCCCTTCCCTTCGATAGCAGTCAACAACGCGCAGACAAAACACTTCTTTGACAACCGGTACGGTACGGGGCAATCGACGCTCGATGGCATTATTCGCGCTACGAATATCCTTCTCGCGGGTCGTACACTCGTTGTAGTTGGCTACGGCTGGTGCGGCAAAGGTGTTGCGCTGAGAGCGCGCGGTATGGGTGCTAATGTCGTGGTGACGGAAGTTGATCCGATCAAAGCCGTCGAAGCGGTAATGGATGGATTCCGCGTCATGCCGATTGACCAGGCATCGTCCATCGGCGACATCTTCGTAACTGTCACAGGCAATCGTCACGTGATCGATGGTGAGCATTTCTCGAAAATGAAAGACGGCGCCATCGTTTGCAACAGCGGGCACTTCGATCTCGAGCTAAACCTGGTCGCACTGCGAGAGATGGCAGGAGATCCGGCAACGATTCGGCCGTTTGTCGAGGAGTACAAAATTCAGTCGAATAGCCGCAGGGTCATCGTTCTTGGTGAAGGCCGCTTGATCAATCTCGCTGCGGCTGAAGGCCATCCGGCAAGCGTGATGGACATGAGCTTTGCAAACCAGGCACTCTCGGTTGAGTATCTTGTAAAGAACAAGGAGACTTTGACTCCGGGTGTTCATCTGCTGCCAGCTGAGGTTGACACTGAAATCGCGAGCCTCAAGCTTCGCGCGCTCGGTATTTCGATCGATACACTGACCGCCGAACAACTCGAATATATCTCGAGCTGGGAAACCGGTACCTAGCCACAAAAGGTTTAGTTAGCCACAAAAAGGCACATAAAGCACATAACAGAAAGAATCTCCTTTATGTGTTTTATGTGCCTTTTTGTGGCTATTAATCTTTAGTGGCTTAGGTTCGGACGCGGGAGAGGAAGTATGTTCCGGCGGCAGTGAAGATTACGAGCGGCGACCAGCCGGCGACGGAAGGTCTGAGTAGTCCGTGATTTCCCAGTTGCTGGAAGCCACCTCCGACAGCCCAGTACGCAATTCCCACTACAACTGCGGCACACAACGCGATCACAGTTCCCTTCCGTCCGAACGATACCGCCAGAGGCATTCCAATCAATGCCATGATGATGATTCCGAACGGGCCTGCGTACTTTCGTTGTAGCGCGACTGCGAGTGACGACACGTCGATTCCGCGTTGCTTTGCTGCATCCAGGTAGCCACGCAAGTCTCGCGAGCTGAGTTGTGAAGGCTTGTCGATTGTCGGCTTGAAGACTGCGGGTGATTCAACACCCGCGAGAGTGATTTCCGCGTCAGACTTACGTTCGACCCCCAATCCCTTCAGCGTAAGCGTTTTAGCTTCAGTGATCTTGAGATGAGTTGAATCAGTCCAGAATCCGGTTTTTCCACTCACAACCTGCGCCAGATGAACTGCTTCTCCATCGAGCTCGTAAACTGTCGGCTCGATTAATTTACCGTCCTCACCAAACTCGTATGAATAGAACCTGCGTGTATCAGTGGACGCGAGCCACTGTCGTCCGGTGCGCGTGGTGACACGTGCTTCGCCTCCCCGAATCCGTGCACGCAACGCGTCCTGTTTGAGGTTGCTGGCCGGCATCACGTACTCCTGGACCAGCCATGAACCAAACGCTATCGCGATTGCAAAGCAAAGGCCCGGTAACATCAATCGATAGACACTCTGACCCGACGCCCACCACGCTATTGCTTCATGTCTGCGCGCAAGCAAAGCGTATGTAAGCAGCACAGAAATCAGCATCGTCGCAGGAGAAAGTTCGACAGTGATCAGCGGTAGCAGAAACAACAAATACCTCGCTACCAATCCAGTGCCGGGGTGTGTGATGGCGATGAAGCGCCAGAGTTCAAACAATGTGAAGATGTTGAAGATCGCGGCCAGCGCCACAAAGCACACCAGAAAGCTAACGACGAGCGAACGAAAAAGCGTGGCGTCCATCAAGCTTGGAAACCCAAAAGCCGAGAAGCCGCGATGTTTTGTCCCGCCCGATTTCATAACTGGGCTCGTTGCCTTTGAGCTACGCGACAAAATCGATGCCGAGGAAACGAACGGCACGCGATTGATGAACAGAAGCAGAAGACTCAGAGCAATGATAAAGATCGTCGCCAGCCAGGGACCAAGGTAAGGTGAGACTGTGCCTGCGCGTGACATCGACTCACCGAGCAGGGACAACAGGTAGTAAAGAATCACGACGATGATCGTAAGCAAAACACCGACGCCGCGTCCGCCTCGTCGTATTCGTAAGCCCAGAATTGCTGCGAGCAACGAAAACACGAGTGGCGCCAGCGACAGGGCAGACCTTCGGTTGAGAATTCTCAAAGCTTCGTTCTGTTTTTCTATCGATCCGTTTGCGACTCGTTCGCGTAAGTCGTTCCAACCCATTGCGTCAGCATTTGGGTCTTCTTGATTGAGGCGCTGAACGATTTCGGCGCGGCCTGTGTTAATCGAGAATCGCAGCTGATCCGAACGCTCAACGATGTAAGACTCCTGCCCGGCTCCGTCTAATGCGTTGTTTGACGGGGCGGGTGCTGCAGACTGTTCTTCCGCCGGCGCGGCAGGAGATTTTGTCGAGAGGACATCAGTCAAAACCAACTCAGACTGTTCGCCGGATGAATCAATACGTCCAGAGCGAGCGGTGTAGACTCCTGTGGTTCCATCTGAGCGTTGTCCGAAGATGAAAACGCGTCCCCAGGTACCCAGTTCTTTATTACCGTCGCGAACGTAGATGACATATCTAGGCAGGGTGTTGAATGTACGTGGCTCGACCGGTGAGTCGAGTTTTGCCAACATTCCTTCCAGTGCGATACGTTCAAGGTCTCTCGCCGCTTCGGGAGCTTCTTTCAGATGCAGGTACGTCGTGGCGCCTGTAAGTAAGAGTCCAACGAGGAGTGCCGGCCAGATCATGGTCCACGATCCGACGCCGGCAGCCCGCATGGCTACTATCTCGCTATCGCTTCCCATGCGTGAGAAGCCGACGATTATCCCGGCGAGCGTCGCAAGTGGGATCGAAAAGGTGAGCACTCCTGGTAACAATGCTGCTCCGATCGAGCCGAGCAACGACACCGGCAGGTCAGCGTACATTATGATTTCAGCGAGACGAGCGGCCTGCTGGGCTAACAGTATTGCCGTGAGCAGCAATAGGGAGATCAGGATGTACGGCGCCATTGCCCCGACAATGTATCGAGGGATGAGAAAATTCTTGAAGTTAAAGATTTTTGTCAACAAATCCCGGTTTGCTCAAGTAAGACATTAGATAACGAGTCAGCTAGCCGGCCTCACGCGCGGCATGCGTTCAAGCACTCGACCGATGATCTGAAACGTCAGCTCTGCCATTTCGCGCTCTGTTTCCTTCGACGTTTCCCTCGCCTCTTCAGCAAATTTTGCCGGCGAGAGTTTTTCTGCGCTTCGTAATTGCGAATGAAGTAGTTTCGAGACTGCGCGACCTCTCCCACTACTACATTGCAAACAACGAAGCGACAAGTCCGCGCCCAGATAAACTGCTTCATCTCCAGTAAAAGCTCTCTGACAATTCGCACAGGTGCGCAGGTCCGGCAGAAAACCTTCCAGTTTCAACAGCCACACTTCAAAGTAACGCAGCACTGCATCGAGATCTGTCGGCGTTTCCGATGCCGCTTCGAAACATGCAAGGGCCATTCGAAAGAGGTTGTCGTTTGCCTGGTGCGGTGGCGAAAAATCGATCAGCAGATCGCCCATGTATGAAAAACCGGTGAGTATCGCGGCGTTTGACGAAAGGTTAAAGCGTGACTTTAAGATCTCGGCGTTCCGGAACGAAACGAGTTCACGATTCTCTTTTTCGTAGTACGTGAGGTTGATAAATGTGAACGGCTCGAGTGAAGCGCCAAAACGATTCTTCAGTTTTCTACAACCCTTGGCGACTCCTCTAATCAATCCAGCCGAACGGCTCAAACAGACGACAATCTTGTCAGCCTCCGCGAGATTGTAACTGCGAAGGATCAGAGCTTCAGTTTCAAATAAAGCCATCTCCGTAGCGTCAAGGGATGAAGTATAGGATCCAGCCCAACACCAGACCAATCACCATGAACTCAGCAAAGACTTTAAGTCCATAGACCAAACGCTCCCGCGTGGTGTCTTTTGCCATGGCTCCGAAAACTATTGAAGCGAGAGCTGCAAAGAGGGCCATTACCAGGAAGTGTCTCAAGGCTTCCTCCCAGCGGCGATATCAAAAGCGTCGAGCAGGTTCAGATAATTGAGAAGACCAGCGATTAATAGAAAAGTATTGCCGTATTCGTATGTAGCTCGTGCTGCTCTGACTGGATCATCAGCAAAACCGTAGTCGAACAACCACGAAACAAGGTAGAGCGCTCCGGTGCCGAGGTTCGCAATCATCGGAGGCACTTGCAGCAGCGAAATTTGCCCATCGCTCGTAAGATCGAAAAGATGACCACCCATCGCGAGACCAACAAAGAAGCAGACCCAAACGGCGCCTCCCATCAACAACGCTCGAAACCATCTTTTAACCAGCACATGGCCGAGACCCGGAATAAACCAGGCTGCAAGTCCTGTTAGCCATGCAGTGCCCGGCACGTCATCGACCTGCATGTGTTCAGCTTTCACCAAAATTAAATCCTCCAACTGCCCGTGTAATTGATTAAGGTTTTACATCAACAAGAATTCTCACGCAAAGGTGACCACAAATTTAATCGCGGATTGATCGCCTTGCTCTTAACGATTCACATTAGCCGTCGGCAAATCGACCTCTGATAACTCACCTTAGGTGCTTAGCGATAGAGAAGGTACGGTTCGCGTAATTTCTTAAACTCTTCAAGTGGTTTCTCAGTCGACTTTCTGATCTCGTCCAGCTCTGTTCCCTTCTCAAACGCCTCTCGGATCTTTGCAGTTCCGCTGATCACGTCAAACGGATTCTTGTCGTAGACATATTCGTACGGCGGTACCTTCCAGCGAAATTCGTTCGGATACATGTCGTGCGCAAGCTTCGCCATCGCGATACCAGCGAACCATGGTTCAAATGAATTCCGATCAAGAACATGAATCTGCACACCGCCACAACTCACGCCGCCATGCTTTTGAAAGGTCGGCTGGAATACACACGCTCTGAAGAATACCCCTTCGAGCTCAAGTGCATTTAGTTTTTCGGCGTAAGCATCAGGATCGATATAAGGTGCGCCGATTAGTTCAAAAGGTCGTGTCGTTCCTCTTCCTTCCGAAACTTGTGTGCCTTCAAAGTGAACTGTGCCGGGAAAGACTGTCGCTGAATCGAGCGTCGGCATGTTCGGTGAGGGCAGTACCCATGGCGCATCTGTGTCGTCGTGCCAGAACTCTCGCCGCCAACCATGCATCGGAATCACTTCCAAATCACAGCCGATCTGAAAGTGTTCATTGAACATTCGCGCAAGCTCGGCGACCGTCATGCCGTGCCGAGTCGGGAGTGGAAACTGCCCCACAAACGAAGCAAATTCAGGTTCAAGGATATTCCCTGCGATGCTTGTACCGTTTATTGGATTCGGACGATCGCAAACGACGACTTTCTTTCCGAGCCTCCGGGCAGCTCTCATGCAATTCGCCAGGGTGTAAACAAAGGTGTAGATGCGGCAACCAACATCCTGCATGTCAAAAACGAGTACGTCGATGTCCTGCAGCATCGCGTCGGTGGGTTCACGCGTTTCACTGTAAAGTGAATGGACCCGCAGTCCTGTTTTGCGGTCAAGGCCGTGACCGGTTTCGATCATGTTGTCCTGGACATCACCCCGAATTCCGTGTTGTGGACCAAACAAAGCTCGCAGTTGGATCTCTGGATGCTCATGGATCAGGTCAGCAGCATGATGAAACGAGTGGTTGACGGACGCCTGGTTGCAGATCAGCCCAACGCGGGCGCCTCCAAGGTCCCGATGCTTTTCTTCAAGTAATCTCTCAAGTCCGAGCTCGACGTGTTGGAGTTGCTTGTTTGCGTGCGCTTTTTCGCTTTCGCGTTCAAGAGTTAAAGTCATACCTAAAGTCTCCTAGCCGCACAGAACTGATCCGCCATTCACATTAAGCACTTCGCCCGTGATGTGATTCGCCCACGCGCTACATAAAAACACGATTGGCGCCGCAATGTCTTCGGGTGTTGCCACCCGACCTAAAGGAATATCTCTGGTAATCGATTCATATTCCGCTGCGTCAGCAAAGGAAGCTTCAGTCATCTCGGTTCGTACCCACCCAGGCGCCACACAGTTAACATTGATACCAAACGGTCCCAACTCCGGCGCGAGCGACTTGGTGAAAGAGATCTGGCCGCCTTTAGATGCAGCGTAATTGGAAACATTGGCTTCTCCGCGCTGCCCTGCCGTCGAACTGACTATAACAATTCGTCCAAATCTCTGTTCCTTCATAACTGGAACTGCGGCTCGGCAAACTGACCATGTCCCTTTCAGATTAATGTCCATGGTCCTGTCCCAGAGCTCTTCCGGAATCGATTCAACCGGAGCGCCTTCCCAGATGCCGGCATTGCAGATCAGAAAGTCGATGCGGCCGAAATGCTCAAGTGTTTCCTGCATCAGTCGCTCTGCTTCCACTAGTTTCGACACATCGGCCTGAACCGCAATGGCTTTTACGCCCTGCGTTTCAGCAAGGTTTACGACAGCAGTCGCGGCAGCTTCATCTCTGACGTAATTGATGACGACATGCGTGCCGCACGAAGCCAGCAGCGAAACAATCGCTTTCCCGATGCCTCGCGAGCCGCCGGTTACAATTGCGACGCGTCCAGCCAGGCCGAGACTGTTGTTCTGCAAAGGTGGTTCGGTTCCCTTCCCGGGCGTCGACGGATTCATGCAGGAGTGGAGAATGAAGCGAGATCTGCTTCGCGTACGTTAGCGGCCTGGTTTACAAACGCGCGGAACAATCGTTGAGAAAGCAGATCCTTTTCCCAACCAAGTTCCGGATGCCACTGAACGGCCAACACAAAACGATCAGCGCGCGGATCTTCCAATGCTTCAATGATGCCGTCGTTGGTCCATGCAGTCGCAATCAGATCGGCGCCTACTGATTCGATGGCCTGGTGATGATGGCTGTTGACGATCGAATCAGACGACCCCGCAATTTCGGAGAGCTTACTATTCTCCAGCATCTTGATTCGATGCGACGGTCGGTCGCGAGGTGCTCCCTGTTCGTGCTTAATCGCCTCAGGTACTTGTGAACCGATGTCCTGGATCAAAGTTCCGCCACGAGAGACATTCAATACCTGCATGCCAAAACAGATTGCCAGCAGTGGTAATCGTCTTTTCTCGAGGGCCTGGATAACCAGTAAATCAGTCTCATCTTTGATAGTTTGCACTGTTCCAAGCGCAGGGTGTGGCTGTTGCCCGTAACGCAACGGATCGACATCTGAGTCGCTTCCGGGCAGCAGAATACCGTCCAAACTGTCGACTGCTGCGTCAATGTAGTCTGCGTCGGGAATCAAGCTTATGTGAACCGGGGCGCCGCCGGCGGCCGCCACGGCTTCACTGTAATGGCGTGACAAATAGAACCGATCAGTGGTGTGTTCGATGCGCATCGTGATTCCGATGCGTGGTCGTTTTTCCATAACGTACGCTACCGCCGTTCAGCAAAACATCGTCCGCTATCATAACGCATCTGGCCCGCAGATGGCGTCCTTGACTTACATTGAAACGAGTTCCTATAGTCTCGGTAAAGAAACATGAAGAAAAAAACTAATAGGGTTCGTAGCACTACAGTGCTGCTCGTTAGAAAGGACACCCACGTAGCGCTCGCGGGAGACGGGCAGGTAACGATGGGCGAAACCGTTATGAAAGCGAGCGCACGAAAAGTGCGGCGACTTTACAACGATCAGATTCTTGCGGGATTTGCCGGTGCAACCGGGGACGCTTTTGCTCTCTTGACGCGGTTCGAAAGCAAACTCGAGCAGTATCACGGAAATCTCGAGCGCGCAGCGATTGAACTCAGCAAAGAATGGCGTACTGATAAGATATTGCGTCATCTCGAAGCACTGTTGGTCGTTGCCGACAAAAAAACTTCTTTTCTCCTGTCGGGCAATGGCGACGTGATCGCCCCTGATGAAGGCGTGCTGGCGATTGGTTCGGGTGGGTCGTATGCACTGGCAGCTGCTCGTGCGCTGATCAAGAACACGGATCTTTCAGCACGCGACATCGCGGTCGAGTCGCTTCGCATTGCCGGAGAGATTTGTATTTTTTCGAATCAGAACATCATAGTTGAGGAGCTTTAGAGGTCGTTTCACAGGATTTACATTTTCGCCATTAAATCATGTGAAGCTAAATCTTGAGCTTTGAAATAAGAAAGTTGTTATAGGCAATGGTTATTTATCTCGCTGGCGAAGTAGATGAAGAGGCACGGCTCGATGAGATGTCGCCTCGTCAGATCGTGACTGAACTCGACAAACACGTTGTGGGCCAGCGCAACGCAAAACGAGCGGTCGCAATTGCTTTACGAAACCGTGTGCGACGGCAGAAGTTGCCACCCGAAATGGCGGTCGACGTGATGCCAAAGAACATCATCATGATCGGGTCGACCGGCGTCGGCAAGACTGAAATCGCTCGCCGCCTGGCCCGCATGTCAAACTCTCCGTTTCTGAAAGTTGAAGCGTCGAAGTTTACCGAAGTCGGGTATGTCGGCCGCGACGTGGAAAGCATGATTCGCGACCTCACCGAAATCTCGGTTGAGATGACGCGTCAGGAAAAAAGCGAAGAGATCGCCGAAAAAGCTGAACTGAACGTTGAGGAACGAATTCTGGACTTGCTGCTTCCGCCGCCGCGTTCAGCATCGAGTTTCTACGACTTCGATTCCGACACAACTGAAGAGCCGTCCACTGAGCTCGAGACTTCAACCCGCGACGAACAGTTTCAACGATCGCGTGAAAAGCTTCGCACCCAACTACGCAGTGGCAAGCTCGACAATCGTTTGGTGGAGCTCGAAGTGAGAGAGAAAAACTTCCCTGTCATCGAGCTTGCTGGTCCACAGGGCGTCGAAGAGATGGGCATCAACATGAAAGATATGTTGGGCAATCTCTTTCAAGGTCGGACCAAGAGACGAAAGATGCGGGTCGACGAGGCGATGGAGTATCTGATGCAGGAAGAGGAAGAACGCCTCATCGATATGGACCAGGTTGCCCGCGCGGCGATCGAGCGAGTCGAGAATTCAGGAATGATCTTCCTTGACGAGATTGACAAGATTGCCGGACGCGAGTCGGGACACGGTCCGGATGTGTCGCGCGAGGGAGTACAACGGGACATCCTGCCGATTGTCGAAGGAACCACAGTTAATACTCGCTACGGCATGGTGCGCACGGACCACATTCTCTTTATCGCCGCCGGCGCATTTCACGTTTCCAAGCCTTCAGATTTGATTCCGGAGTTGCAAGGGCGTTTTCCCATTCGCGTTGAACTGGAGTCGCTTACAATCGAGGATTTCAAACGCATTCTGACCGAGCCCCGCAATGCGCTGATTAAGCAGTACCAGGCGATGATGGAGACTGAGGGAGTCAGCATCGAGTTTACCTCTGACGCGATCGATTCAATCGCGAACTACGCGGCGCAGGTCAATCAGCAAACGGAGGATATCGGCGCGCGACGTTTGCAGACAATCATGGAGAAGCTGCTCGAAGAAATCAGCTTTGAAGGACCCGATCTGGAACCAAAGCATCAGAGAATTGATGCTGCCTATGTGTCAGGGATGCTCTCGGAGACTGTTAAGGATCAGGATCTCAGTCGATACATTCTGTGACAAGACGTGGACCAACCCATCCACAGATTTCACCGATTACTCTTCTGTGTAATCTGTGGATAGTTCTCTGTTTGATCTGCCTCACCGGATGCGGCAAGCGACGTCCTCCTCTGCCGCCGGTCGAACGGGTGCAGCAGCGCACGGAGTTTCTTTCTGGTGCGCAACAAGGCAACGAAGTGATTCTGAGTTGGCCGGCGCCGCCAAGAAACGCGCCGGATAGCAGCGTGCAAAGTATCAGACGCATTGACGTCTATAGGCTCGCTGAAAAACCTGGCGCGCCTCTCGCACTCACCGAAGACGAATTCTCCGCTCGAGCTACAGTCGTCGGTTCGGTCACTTACCAACAGATCCAAACGGCGGGCGACACACTCACTTACAGAGACGTACTCGAACTTGCCGGCCAGCCAACTCGGCTCCGCTATGCGATTCGTTACGTCAATGCGTCTGGCCAAAGAGCAGCCTTTTCAAACTTTTTGAGTATCGAGCCCGCTGCGCGTATTGCCCAGGCGCCGACGCTTCTTTCACCGCCGAAGATTTTCGAAGACTCGATCACTCTCTCCTGGCAACCGCCGGCAGCGAATATCGATAATTCGACGCCAGTGAATCTGCTCGGTTACAACGTCTACCGTACGGATGAGTCACAGGCTGAGCCCGCCGATCAGCCACTCAACTCGGCGCCCATCTCGGCCACGGAGTACGCCGACAAGAATTTTCAGTTTGGTAACAACTATCGCTACGTGGTTCGCGCAGTTTCACTCGGCACCGGCGGCGCACAAGTGGAAAGTCTCAACTCAAACGCTGTTTCCGTTTCACCGCTGGATACATTTCCACCGGCAGCGCCTGAGCGTCCCAGCATTGCGGCGCCAGAGCCAAACTCGGCACGGCTCGCCATTTTCTTTGCCGCAAATAAGGAAACGGATATCGCGGGCTATAACATCTACCGGTCCACAGATCCGGATTTACCGAAACAGAATTGGACGAAGCTGAACTCGACGCTGCTGACTCGCACGACTTACCAGGACGACAAAGTTGAACCAGGTAAGACTTACTACTACTACATCGTTGCAGTTGATAAAGCCGGGAACGTCAGTCAGCCTTCTGAGGTAGGCTCAGAAAAGGCGCCTTAGCAGATGAAGATTTGTCGCATTTCACATCCAACTCTGGACGGTCCGCGTTATGGCGGAGTTGTCGGATCAAACGTCTTCCTGCTTCCGTCTAACTACAACTTCGAGAACATCGTCATTCCGAATGGTGAAGGTGATCTGCCCCTGAAAGATGTAAGACTGCTTGCGCCGGTTGTGCCCTCAAAGATTGTCTGCGTCGGCAGAAACTATCGTGAGCACGCAGCTGAGCTGGGCAACAAAATGCCTGATGAGCCACTTTTGTTTTTGAAAGCGCCGTCGGCATTGATCGCCACTGACGAACAAATCGAACTGCCCGGCGCGTCGCAGCAAGTCGAACACGAAGGTGAACTCGGTGTCGTGATCGGCCGAGTTGCACGCAAAATCTCGATGAATGACGATCCAATAAGCTATGTGTTTGGATACACGTGCGTGAACGATGTGACTGCGCGCGATTTGCAGCGTAAAGACGTGCAGTTTACACGCGGCAAGTCGTTTGACACGTTTTGTCCGGTTGGCCCGTGGATTGAGACTGAGATCGATCCGAGCAGTGTCACTGTCGAGACGCGTCTAAATGGTGAAGTAAAACAAAAAGGCAACACGGCTGACATGGCATTTCCTGTCTCCTTTCTTATAAGGTATATCTCTGAGATCATGACACTGTATCCCGGCGACCTGATTGCGACTGGAACGCCCGCAGGCGTCTCGCGTATGAAGCACGGCGATACGGTTGAAGTAGAAGTAACAGGTATCGGCATTCTCCGAAATGGGGTTTCAAGCGCCGACCGCTGATATGTGCATTTTGTGCCTTTCGTGGCACCAATAGGAGTCTTGTTATGAAATTCTTTCTTGATACCGCCAATCTCAATGAGATTCGCGAAGGAGCAGCGTTAGGCCTTGCTGATGGAGTGACGACGAATCCATCACTCATCTCAAAGGAAGGCGATGTCGACTTCAAACAACACATCGCCGCGATCTGCGAGATCGTTCAGGGGCCAGTCTCTGCAGAAGTAACGAGTCAGGATAAAGACGGCATGGTTCGTGAGGGACGTGAGTATTCAAAAATCGCGCCCAACGTCGTCATCAAGTGCCCGCTGACGCGTGATGGTCTCAAAGCTACACGTCAACTTTCTGATGAAGGCATCAAAATAAACGTCACGCTCTGTTTCTCGGCAGCGCAGGCAATCCTCGCAGCCAAGGCAGGCGCGTCGTTTATCAGTCCATTTCTAGGTCGCCTCGACGACATCGGCGAAAACGGCCTTATTCTGCTGCAGAACATTATTGAGATCTATCAGAACTACAATTGGAAGACTGAAGTGCTGGCGGCGAGTTTGCGTAATCCGATTCACGTGATCGAGGCCGCGCGCATGGGCGCGGACATAGCGACGATGCCGTTCAAAGTCATCGATCAGCTGTTCAATCACCCTTTGACGGACAAGGGGCAGGCACAGTTTCTGGCTGATTGGGCCAAGAGGAAGTGATCGGTCGAGATATTGTTGTCAGCGTGCGGAAATACGATGGCCGCGAGCATCGTCGCTGGCCGGCCCGAATCGCAAAGTGCGACGGATCGCTACTGGTACTCGACGCAGTTTTTGATGAAGAGATCCAACACGATCTGCTGGGAACAATTTCATCTGGAACGATCAGCACGGAGTATTACTGGCTCGATCGCTGGTACAACGTATTTCGCTTCAGCGACGCACAGCGGCAGTTGCAGAACTTCTACTGCAATCTTAACCAGCCGCCAGTCTTTGACGGGCGCGTGTTGAGTTACATCGATCTCGACATCGATGTGTTGGTTGCACCGGATCTCACGTACAGGATTCTCGATGTCGAGGACTTTGAGGAAAACGCAAGACGCTATGGTTATCCCGATGATGTTCAGACAAGCGCGCGCCAGGCACTGACAGAAGTGATCGAATTGATCGAATCACGAGCGTTTCCCTTCAACGAATAGATATGGCCTCGAAACAACAACCAAAACCAACGAAGTCCAAACTCGAAACACTGCGGGACCGGAGTCTTCAGGCGGAACAAGGTGGTGGCGCCGGGCGCGTCGAGAAGCAGCATGAAGCAGGAAAGATGACGGCACGCGAGCGGATCGAGTTCCTGCTTGACGAAGGCTCGTTTGAAGAGTTTGACAAGCTGGTGGTCCATCGTTCCAGGGACTTCGGGTTGGATAAACAACTGTATCCCGGAGACGGCGTAGTTACCGGGCACGGTTTGATCGACGGCCGGAATGTATTTGTCTTTGCGCAGGACTTCACTGTCTTTGGTGGTTCCCTTTCCGAGACTCACGCCGAAAAGATCTGCAAGGTGATGGATCTGGCGATGAAGGTCGGCGCTCCGATCGTCGGACTAAACGATTCCGGTGGCGCGCGCATTCAGGAAGGCGTGGTCAGTCTCGGCGGTTACGCGGACATTTTTCTGCGCAACACCCTCGCGAGCGGAGTGGTACCGCAGATTAGTTGCATCATGGGCCCGTGTGCGGGTGGCGCGGTTTATAGTCCGGCGATCACTGACTTCAACATCATGGTAAAAGACACGTCTTACATGTTCATTACCGGACCGGACGTGATCAAGACCGTGACGCATGAGGAAGTTACGAAAGAAGCCTTAGGAGGCGCTGTTACTCATAATAGTGTCTCCGGAGTCGCGCATTTCGCAGCTGACTCAGACGAGCATGCACTGCGAATCGTGCGTGAGCTCTTCTCTTTTATTCCTTCGAACAATCTTGAGGATGCGCCGCGCCTGGAGGTGAGTGATCCAATCGATCGAGTTGAGCCAAAGCTAAACGACATCGTTCCAGAAGCGTCAAATCAGCCCTACGACATTCGCGACGTTATTAATGCAGTTGTCGACGATGGTTATTTTTTTGAAGTCCAACAGATGTTTGCGCCGAATATCTGTGTTGGATTTGCACGGTTAGGTGGGCGACCGGTCGGCATCGTGGCAAACCAGCCGGCATTTCTCGCCGGTGTTCTGGACATTGCTGCTTCGGTTAAGGGAGCGCGATTTGTTCGCTTCTGTGATTGCTTCAACATTCCGCTCATTACTTTTGAAGACGTGCCCGGGTTTCTGCCGGGAGTGTCGCAGGAGCATGGCGGCATCATCACTCACGGCGCCAAGCTTCTTTACGCGTTCGCTGAAGCAACCGTGCCGAAAGTCACAGTGATTACGCGGAAAGCTTACGGCGGAGCATATTGCGTGATGGCGTCGAAGCACATTCGCACGGACGTTAACTTTGCCTGGCCGTCCGCAGAGATCGCTGTCATGGGTGCTGAAGGAGCAGTTGGTATTCTTTACCGTCGTGAGATTAACGAAGCACACGATAAAGAAGCCGCTCGCACCACAAAGATTGCTGAGCTACAGGACAAGTTTGCGAATCCGTACATCGCCGCTGAAAGAGGATTTGTCGATGAAGTCATAGAGCCGGCTTACACTCGACCGAAGTTGATCCGCGCCCTTTCACTGCTCGAAAACAAACGCGACACCAACCCGCCACGCAAGCACGGCAACATACCACTGTAAGCCGCGGCAAAATCTATTTTGTAGGCTCGAAGGCGATTAGTTTTGAGGCGGGGTCGAAGGTGATCTTGAATGGGAATAACGCGCCGCGACCGAGGATGATCGGCGTTCCGGGTGCGACTCCCGTCAACATGTCTGTGGGCACACGGTTCAGAACCAGTGTGCCGATACTCACCGTCTGTGGCGCGACTCGTCGGGATTGGAATGTTCCGCCGCCAAGGTCATGAGTCATGTCACTGCGTTTGTGGTTGGCGCCTGTTGGGCCTCGTTCATTAAGAGCAAGCCCAAGTGCGGATCCGGTGTCGAGTAATGCGAGTCTGGCGTCACTGAGTCTGACAAAAGGACGATTGCTACCAGCTTCACGAACCCAGCGCACAACTGCGCCATCCTTCGGCACGTCCGACAGTCGTAGTCGATACACAGCCGTATCAAACACTCGCAATTCGTGATTCGGTAAATCAACCGAATATCCGTACGGGCTGAACACTTCTGTCGGATCCAACACTCCGTCAATTGCACCTGGCAAGGTGTTCACAACTGCAGCCGCGAAGCTACCAGGAACATTGTTTCCGGATCTTCCGAGTGCTAGTCCGGAGATTCTCGATTCCTGATCTGACGAAATAGGCGACGTGCTAAACCCGCCAACGAGTGAGCGGCGTGATTTAGCAATAGAGAGTCGTGCGCGATCGACAACGTTGCGACTGATGAGCGAAACACCGGCGCCCGTGTCGATGACAAAGACGAACGGGCCGGCGCCATTAATCCATCCCTGCGCCACCAGACCGCGGTCGCGTTCGTCGCGCAAACGAATAGGCGCGATGACGTCTGCGGGTCTCAGTGGCTCAACACGTTGATGGGCGATTCCTGTAACAGGAACCGCCCATGCAACTATTGCAACACTGAGAGTACTTAGAGCGATAGCAAGTTTAGCTTTGCTCACTACTCCGGACCTCTAAGTAACTGAATTAGTAGTTCCGGTTTCGGTTGCGCAGCTTGTATGTCCACAATGCTGACCCGCCGCCGCCTGACAGCGCACCAATCGCTGCGCCCTTCTTGCCGCCGATCAAGCCGCCGATTGCCGCACCGGCGCCAGTACCCATCGCAACGGTCAGTTTGTCGCGGTGCTTATCCCAGAAACTGCGCCTACGTGGTTCATAGTTGTAGTAAACGCGGTTTGACGAAGCGCGGCTGCCTGAGTTGCGGTAAACGACACGACTTGTACCGCGGCTCACAGTAGCAGCTTTCTGTTCACTTGCTGCGGCATAGCCGTCCGCGAATCCAGTCTTGTAAGCAGTCTGCTCGCCGGCTGTATTAAATGCTGCCGGAACCATCTCGTTGTCGGAGACAGGTTCATTGGTTGGAACAGCACCAGGCGTCTGCGCTGCTGTGGTCGTCTCAGCCGCTGCCGGCTGACTCTTATGCATAACCAATGCGCCGACCGAACCACCGATGAGGGCCGCAATCAACGCCACTGGAAGTAATTTGTTTGTGAAAATCATCGCTCTGCTTCTCCTTGCAAAAGATCCAGTACTTTCCCAATCAGTCGGGTATGCTGCAAGAGCCATTCCTTCAATGTCGGGGTTTTGAAGAAGAAGGGTAAAGAGGCTTGATTCTACCAATCAACGCTGAAAAATTGTGGGTTGCAAGAAATTCACAAACTAATCCCAACGTTTTGGTTATTAACGGATTTGAACAGTGTACCCGATATGGAGTCACAGTATCCGATATCGGAGCACAGATAAACGCGGATGAAGACGGATTTAGTCCATAATCATCCGCGTTCGTTATTCGCGTATCTGTGGTCTAGTCTCAGGCTGCTGCTGCGCGCTGTGCCGGTTTGTCCTTCAACAGCTCGAGCGCTTTTTTCAACTGCAGATCGTCAGCAGGAGCTGGTTTCGTACCTGGGGCCGGGGTGACATCTCGCTTCTCATTTCCCTGCTGCTCTGGTTGTTTGATCGAGTCGTCGTCGTTGCCGGTCAATTCGTCGGGGTCGACCGACTCTGAAACTTCCTGCCCCTTAACTTCAACGCTTGGAGCAACACCCGAATGAGCGCGATCTTCACCGAGGAAGGTCTTGCCATTTGAGCTTGCCCACTTCACGGTTGTCAGTAAGAGACCATCGCCACCACGAAGTGAAAAGAGCTGCTGTTCTGTGCCTGCGCCAAAACTCTTCTCGCCCACGACCTGGCCGCGGTTTCGCTCAATCAAAGCGGAGGCGATAACTTCAGCTGCTCCGGCGGTGCCAGTATCAATCATTCCGACTACCGGACCGGTAAATAAATTCGCTCTGGGATCTGCCGTAAATGTCTTGAGGGCTTTTCCCTCGCGTCCGATGGTTTGAGCAATGACACCGTCCTTGATGAAGAAGTTTGCCACCGTCACAGCATCGTTTAGCGAGCCGCCGGCTGTGTCGCGAAGATCAAGAACGATCTTCTGCGCGCCCTGTTTCAGAAGATCCTGAAGGCGCGCCTTCGCTTCGTTTGCTTCGCCTTCATTCAGGCTATTAATTCGAAGAATGCCAACGCGGCCTGCTTCCATTCGTCCTTCGGCAGCAGCCGCACGCGCGCTTCCACGCTTGACGTTCACAGTGAGCGGGCTCGAGTTAGCTCTCAAAACTCTGAGTTTAACTTCAGTGCCGGCAGCACCGTTGAGGATTTGTTTGGCGTCGTAAAGCGAGATATCGCGAGTGGCTTTGTTATCGATGTACTCGATAATATCGCCGGCTTTGATTCCAGCCTGATCAGCCGGTGAGCCCTTCATCGGAGCGATTACATAAAGATACGACGCGACTTGTGAAAGCTCGGCTCCGATGCCGACGAGATTGTCCTTATTCCCGGCATTGAATTCACGTACTTGTTCGGGTGTTAGATAGGTCGAGTATGGATCCAGTCCATAAGCGAGGCCGCGCAATGCGCCTGCTCGAACCTTTTCCATATTTGGTTCATCGACATAGTCGCTCTGAATGTGCTGTAGCACACTCTCAAAAATCCGCAATTGTGCATTCGGGTCATTTGCCGGCTGCTGTGCGCGGGTGGAAATCCAGCCACCAACAGCGGTATAGAGAGTTAGTGTTGCAGACAGCAGAGTTAGAATGAACTTGGTACGAAATGACATTTACCTACCTCATGGATTACGTTAAAGCCCGAACCATTAAGATCGCACATTTTGCGAATCGAAACGTATGATACAGGCGCTATTTATGGGGCGCAAGCTAAAGCTCTTCTCTGTGATCCTCTGTGTTCTCTGTGCCTCTGTGGTGATCTATAGCTGAGACCAAATCAACCACAAAGGCACAGAGAACACAGAAGATTACAGAGAAAACCCCTTCAACATGAATACAACCAAAGATCGGATCATCGGACCTGTGCTCGCTCTCGATCTCGGCGAGAGACTCGTGGGTGCCGCAGTGTCTGACGAAAGACTGGTGACGACCAAACGACTACCATCCCTCAAACGCACGAATTGGAAAAAGCTGCTTCTGGACGTTCAAAACCTGCTGGAACGCTTTGACGCCAAAACAATAGTGGTTGGTTTGCCGTTAAGGATGGATGGAACTGATGGCGACGCTGCGGAAAAGGTCCGCAGGGTCGCTCTAAACCTGGCGAAATCGGTCCAACAACCGGTCTACCTGCAGGATGAGCGCTTGACTTCCCTGGCAGCCATAGAGAATCTAAAAGCCGAGGGTCGTACAGCCGACGAAATCCCGGCACTCGTAGATGGCGAGGCCGCGGCAGTGATCCTTAGAGACTTCCTGTCGGATCAGAACAGAACCCGCATTGACCCCTAAGAAGACCGAAACCTAACGAGACGAATGAAGCGGCTGATTATATTGACAATCGTGGTAGTTATCCTGGCAGCGGCAGGACTCGGCGCCTGGACCTACTCGGACCTGCACAAACCCATCACGCACTCGAAGAGCGGACAATACATCGATATCCCCAAGGGCACATCGCCCGGCGCAATCATAAAGAGACTCGCTGATGAAGGAGTTATCAAAAACGAGTGGCCCTTAAAGCTTTACTTGAAGGCGACTGGCAAAGGCTCCACGCTGAAAGCTGGCGAGTACGACTTTCCATCCCCGATTTCCCCACTCGGAGTCCTGGCGAAACTACAGCAGGGCGAACGTCGATTGAATCGCTTAACGATCATCGAGGGATGGACACGTTGGGACATTGCGCGTGCGATGGCGCAGGTGCCCGAATTCAAGCTCGAAAATGATGCTCAGGCGCTGGAGTTAATGAATAACGTGAGCCTGATCAAGGATCTCGATCCTGTTGCGCGGAATCTGGAAGGCTACCTGTTTCCTGATACCTACGAATTCTCTCCGGAAACTACGCCGTCGGAACTGATTGAGATGATGGTGAAGCGTTTCCGCAACGTCTGGAAACCGGATTGGACTGAACGGGCTCGAAGTCTCAGCTTCACGCCACGACAAATTGTAACCACCGCATCAATCATCGAAACTGAAGCCAAGCTCGCTGATGAGCGACCTTTGGTCGCTTCGGTAATTTACAACCGGTTGAAGAAGGACATTCCACTCGCCGTCGATTCAAGCGTGATTTATGCATCGAAACTGGAAGGAAAGTGGCGTTACGACGGAAAGGTTTATCTCAGCGACATCCAAAGACGCTCGCCATACAACACGCGCCTTTATGCAGGCCTTCCTCCGGGTCCAGTTGCTTGCCCCGGTGAAAGTTCACTGAAAGCCGCTTTGAATCCCGCCACTTCAGACTATCTTTATTATGTTCGCAACCCCGATCGTGACGATGGCGCCCACAATTTCTACGACAATGGCGCCGGGTTTGAAACCGGAGTCCAGGCACTCCGCAAGTGGGAACGCGAACGCGATGCGAAAAACGCCAAAAACCATTAGCCACAAAGAGGCACAAAAAGCACAAACTGATGAGTTGAGACTTTGTCGTTTTCTGGAATGGAGTTTTCATTTCCAGCTCAGGGTTTTCTTTTTGTGGTTTCTGTGCCTTTTTGTGGCTAATCTTTAGGCAACAATTTGTGGCGTCCGTCATTCAAAGTCTTGCTTGTCTTTGATTGACCGTTACTCTATTCTCGGTTTACGAGTCCCCGGTGAAGTTGACGTGAGTTAACAAAAGGTATCGCTATGTTGCGCATAATTTCTGGTCTACTGGTATTAATTGCCTGTTCAGTTCCAGCATTCGCACAGGCTGCAAAAGGTGTTGACAAGCAAAACGAGCGCGTCCGCGATAGTGGTTCGGATCGGACGCCTGCAAACAATGGCAATAAGACGGATGTCGGCGCCGGTCGCGGCTTTGACTTTGGTAGAGACAAATCGACTGAGGCGCCACGACTGCTAAATCCTTATCGATTGACTGGTCGTCGCGACGTGATCGTTAATGCGGTACAGGATCTCATGCGCGATCGAAAGTTGGTGGTCGATGACGCGGCTACCAGAATCTCTGAAGGGATTATCGTGAGTCAGCCTTTCACGTTCACGAAAGGAGCGGTGGTTGCCGAGGCTGATTTGAGCCGGTACGGGGATGTTCCGGCGGAGAGTGCAAGAGCCTGGACGCGTGGTCGATATACGCTGACTGTCGAAGTACAACCGATTGACGGCAACACGGCGAACATTGTAGTTAATGCAAAGGTTGAAGGTCGCACTGACGGAGCAACCGGAGCTGAGTGGACCACACTGCGCAGCAGTGGACTTGCTGAAGATCAGTTTCTCGAAGGATTAATAATCGCTGTCACGGGCGCAGCGCCGCCGGGACGGAATCTGAAGCCCTGAGTTAAGGCATTACGTAAGCTAGAGCATTCAATGATTAACGACCCAATGCACTCTGAAGCAGCACTCGCACGCGAGCAAGAATCAACTAAACGAAAACTGCTTGCGGTGGTTTGCGCTGTAGGTATCACGGCACTTCTCCTCGTCGGCTACGGCTACATTCGCAAATACCACGCAGAAAGAATTATCGCCAGCAACACGCCCTCAACAGTCGTCGATTCTGGTCCAAAAGGCCCTCCGGTTGCTCATATAGTTCTCGATGAGCCAACGCTCGAGAAAGGAATGACTACGATCGGTGGCGTGGTCCGCAATATTTCCAGGCAGGAATTGAATGGTCTTTCAGTAGTTGTTGAACTGCGGCGCCGAAGAGACGGGGGACTTGAACAGAGCACGTTAGCGGTGACACCGACTCAACTCCAACCCGAGCAGGAAGGTTCGTATTCGATTAAGGTGCCGGTTCAGGATTTTGCTTCGATTCGCCTTGCAGGACTGAAAGCCGATCCGCAGTCAGCACTCGTTGCTTACTCTTCGTCACAAGGGAAAAAACGAACTCCGGAACGACTCGAGCCGAGAACGATCGTGGTTAAGCGCAGTGGAAAAGCGGGAGAGTTTATTAACTCGCCTGACAATCCAGGGCGCATCCCGTAGTCTCCCACTTATACCCTTTGAAGTTTTTGTTTAGGGGTCGGCGTGCCGATTGTTAAGGTGAACTCTGAGAGTCGAATGAAGAAGATTCAGTTCACAGTACACACGCTCGCTTTGTTGTTGGCGATGCTCTTGAGCGCCGTTGCTGTCTCAGCCCAGTCAGCTTCGAGTCAAGGCAGGCCTCCGAGTGATGGGCCAAGTAGAACTAAAGACGACGACACTCCCCTCACAACCTTTGAAGAAGAACTTCGTGCAAAACGGGCGATAAAGATGGCTGAAAAAGAGCATCAGGAGAATCTTGATCGCGCCCGTGAAATTCAGAAACTCGCAAAAGAACTTAATGAAAGTCTTAAAGGTAAAACTGTCATCGAACGCGAAGACTTGAAAAAGATCGAGCGTCTGGAAAAGCTGACGAAGAAAGTCCGCGGCGAAGCGGGTGGTGACGATGAAGACGTGACCATTGCGAATCCTCCGAAAGATCTTCCGGCCGCCGCCTGTCAGATTGCTGAGAAGGCAGAGTCGTTATCGAAGGAAGTACAAAACACGCCGCGGCAGGTTGTATCTGCGTCAGTGATCGGTAGCGCTAATGTTTTACTTGAACTGATAAAGCTAGCTCGAACATTCGGTCGCCTGCAGTCGACACAGCAATAGCCATGTTCAGGACTATTCTCTTCCTTCTTACAGTCTTGTTAGCTAACGTCATCGTGGTCGTCGCTCAGGACGATGACGTAGTTCGCGTTAATACCGATCTCGTCGTACTCAACATCACAGTAACGGACAAAGCCGGACAGTATGTAAAAGCGTTGAAGGCGTCTGACTTCAAAGTCTACGAGGACGGCGTTGAAGTTAACCCTGACAAGATGGCAGGGTTCTCAGTGCACGAGTCGCCGTATGCAGCGGTTGTCCTTCTGGATAGTTCCGGAAGTATGGAAGCAAGATTTTCACTCGCGCGTTCTGCGGCGATTAGATTTTTAGACGGGCTGCGCCAGGAAGATGTCGCTGCAGTTTACCGGTTTGATTCGAAAGTCGAACGTGTGCAGGAATTCTCTGGTGGCAGAGATCTGGCGCCGGTCGCATATGCAATTCGAGCAAAAGGGATGACGACACTTAATGACGCGATTGTTGAAGCGGCAAAGACGCTGGCCGATCGCCCGGAGGTGCGCAAAGCCATCGTAGTTTTATCGGATGGGATGGATACGTTTAGTAAGGCATCGAGTGATAAAGCGGTTGAGAGTGCGTTGGCAGTTGGGGCGAGCATTTACGCCGTGGATATGTCGAGCATCGAGGTAGGCGGATCCGGGACAAGGCAGAGTGCGACGTCGTTGAAAGGCTTTGCTGAAAAGACAGGTGGAAGATTCGTCGCGACACCAGGTGGACAAGCGTTGCGTGATGCGTTTACAGGGATTGCTGATGAACTCGGTCACCAGTACACAATTTCATTTCATCCCTTGAATAAGAAACGCGATGGGAAGTGGCGCACGCTGGAGGTTAAAGTTCAACGTGATGATCTGGTGGTCAGGACGCGTAAAGGCTATCGCGGGCCGAAGTGACTAAATCCTGTCTGACTTTATCGTGAAGTCTTCGTCATCGATTTCTCACGATGCCTTTCGAACGCAAGCTCAATCAACACTTCGAGCATCTTCGGAAACGAAAGCCCTGACGCTTCCCACATCTTCGGATAACCAGACACCTCTGTCAGTCCCGGCATCGTGTTCAGTTCATTAACAACGAGTTCTCCGCCATTCCGCGGCAAGAAGAAATCAACTCGCGCCAATCCCGCACCATCGATCGACTGAAACGCACGAATCGCCATCCGCTGGATCTTCGTCGTCATGGATTTAGATAACGGCGCCGGAACCACAAAGCTCACGCGGCCCGTGTTCGTATACTTTTCAGTGTAGTCCAGAAATCTCGCCGCCTCGTCATATACAACATACTCACCAGGCAAACTGGCCTTCGGCTCATCGTTTCCGAGTACGGCACATTCAATCTCACGCGCGATGAGATCTTCCTCAACAATAATCTTCCGATCGTATTGCGCCGCCAGATCGATCGCTTCCCTCAACGACTGCTTATCCGTTGCACGCGAAACGCCAACTGATGACCCTAGATTTGCGGGTTTCACAAAACACGGCAAACCAATCTCAGCAATTACCTTACGTATTACTTTAGCCTGGTCTTTTTGCCACTGAGACCTCAGAAACCAGATGTACTTGCATATCGGCAATCCAGCTTGAACAAACAGTGACTTCATCGCGACTTTGTCCATGCCGCACGATGAAGCGAGCACTCCGCAACCCACGTAAGGCACGTCAGCCATCTCAAGTAATCCTTGAAGCGTGCCGTCCTCACCGAATGGTCCATGCAGTGCCGGAAAAACTACGTCGAGCTTTTCACCGGACAACGTCTGAGCATCGCCCTCGAGCGCGAGTAAACCCTTGCGAGAAGGATCGCCCAAGAGTGCGACGTCCGCAGTTGCTTCATGAGTCTTTGAAGGTAATAACGAATGGACTGAGGCGGGCAGAAGTTGAGCCGAGTGCGCAGGTGCGAGCCACTTCCCTTCCTTCGTGATTGCGATCGGAACTACATCAAACTTTTTTCTGTCGATGGCTTCAACGATTGCTCGTGCCGATCTGACTGAGACTTCATGTTCACCTGATCGCCCACCAAAAATCACTCCGACCCGAACCTTTTTAGGCACTCTTGTAGTTCACCAGCCTTTTACAGAATTGTCTTACCCAACGCCGACAGAATCAGTTCCACACCTAACTCAGCCGTCTTGTTGTTCACATCCAGCGCCGTATTGATCTCTACGATTTCCAGCGAACGCATGCCGCCGGCCTCCGCTATCTTTTCCATTCCGAGGTGTGCTTCACGATAGGTTAGTCCGCCGCGAACAAGCGTACCCGATCCGGGAGCATCTCCCGGATCAAGTGCATCGACGTCAAATGTAACTGCATAACCGGCAGTACCTCCGGAAGCTATCTTGATCGCATCGTCCATGCACGCATTCATGCCTCGTTCATCGATCTCTCTCATCGTGAAGAAACGCATGCCGAGTTGATTAATCAGTTCCCTTTCGCCGGGATCAATGTCGCGTGCACCAACGTGTGCGCATAGTTTGGGATCGAGTTTCGGTGCAAAGCCCGCGACGTTGGTCAGTTCCGACGTGCCGTAGCCGAGTAGCGCAGCCAGGGGCATTCCGTGAATGTTACCTGATGGAGTGGTGTCGGGCGTGTTCATGTCGGCATGAGCGTCGAACCAGATGAGGCCAAGTGTCTTTTGCTGTTTCTTATAGTACGAAGCCACGCCTGCAAACGAACCAATCGCGATTGAGTGATCGCCACCGAGAATTAGTGGCAGTTGACCCGAGTTGAGGATGTTTTCGACTTCGGCTGCCAGTTGTTCGCAGGCATTTCTGATCTCGCGCACGTATTTGAGCTTATCATCTGCTTCCGGGTGGGACTGCGGACGTTCAAGCCGCAGATCACCAAGATCGTGAACGGAGTAGCCGAGCGTTGCGATGCGTTGGTTCAGGCGTGCTACACGCAGCGCGGCTGGACCAATATCAACTCCGGCCATGCTCGCGCCGTAGCCCAGCGGAACACCGAGGACACTGACGGATCGTGTTGATTCTGTAGGCATGTGTATACCATCTTGTTAATCCTGTAAATCTTGTAATGCTGTCTCATGTTTAGACAGGATTTTCAGGATGAACAGGGTCAACAAAATACTTACCCACCAAGATCAGTCTAATCTGTGGATAGTTTTACGGTCTAATCCGGTACAACATTCTCGGAAATGGTATCGTCTCGCGAATGTGCTCAATGCCGCACATCCACGCCGTGCATCGCTCAACTCCCATTCCGAATCCGCCGTGTGGAACACTGCCGTAGCGCCGCAGATCGAGATACCACTGAAACGCTTCTTCCGGAAGCTCATGCAAAGCAATCTGCTCTTTCAAAAACTCGAGCGACGTTGCGCGTTCCCCACCACCAATTACTTCGCCATATCCTTCCGGCGCCAGCACATCAACACCAAGCGCAAGCTCAGTCCGCTCCGGATCTCGCGCCATGTAAAACGCCTTCACAGCGGCAGGATAGTGATGCACCATCACGGGTTTGTCGAACTGGCTCGAAATGTAAGTCTCATCAGGGGCGCCAAAGTCTCCGCCCCATTCAAACTTCGCTTCCATCGCGCCTTTTTCAAACCCCTCATGAAGCATCTTCACCGCGTCGTCATAATGAACCCGTGGAAACGGCGGCACGATTGCTTCGAGTTTCGACGTATCGCGTTCGAGGACTTTTAACTCTTCACTTCGCTGCTCCAATACGCGCGCTGCGATGTACGAAAGCATTCGCTCTGACAAACTCATCACGTCGTCGAGCGTCGCATATGCCATCTCCGGCTCAACCATCCAGAACTCAGTCAGGTGCCGTCTTGTTTTTGATTTCTCGGCTCTGAACGTTGGCCCAAAACAATAGGCCTTACCAAAAGCCGCCGCCGTCGCTTCGTTATAGAGCTGACCCGACTGGGTCAGATAAGCCTTCTCACCATCGAAATAATCAACTTCGAAAAGCGTTGTCGTTCCTTCACAAGCTGCGGGTGTAAAGATCGGAGAATCGCAGAGCGTGAAACCATCGTTGTCCAGGAAATTCCTTACCGCCTGAACTACTGTGTGACGAACCTTCAGGACCGCATGTTGACGCCTCGATCGCAGCCACAGATGCCTGTGGTCCATGAGAAACTCTGTGCCGTGTTCTTTGGGAGTAATCGGATAATCGTGGACTTGCTGAAAGACTTTTGCATCGATCACGTCAATCTCATAGCCGCCCGGCGCACGACTGTCGGCGCGCACAGTACCTTTGATTGTCAGCGCGGACTCCTGGCCGAGCTGTTTCAACTCTTCCCACAACTCTGGCGTAATAGCGTTCTTCAGAACGACACACTGGACGACACCGGTGCCGTCGCGGAGTTGTGGAAACAGGATCTTGCCGCTCGAGCGCATGTTGTAGAGCCATCCTTTAAGAACTACTTCAGCGCCGACGTGCTTTGAAAGTTGGTTGATGTAGGTGTGGTTATCTGCAGCGATTGCGTTTGATTGCGTTGTCATTGAGAAACCGAGCGTGTAAACAATTAGTTGATACGTTCCTTTACCATCCGGCGTAGTGTGGGGAATCGTTCAAGCCATTCGGCGGCCTGCAAAACAATTTCGAGCGTGGGTTGAATGAAGTGCTGGTAGACTGCGGCCCTTCCGGCAACTGCTGTTTGGTATGAGAATGTTCCGGTAGCTTTCAGGCCGCGCTGAATCGTCATCAGTCTAAACTCTATCGCGAAATCATCCGGGTCGATGGCGCCGAGACCAAGCAGGCGTCTTTCTTCGAGCAGGAACAAGCGATGGTCGCGCAGTTCAGCCAAAGACGGCGGGCATGGCTGGCGATCCAGCAGGAACGACACGAGGTCATAACTCGCCGGACCCATCCGCGCATCCTGATGGTCCACGATTCTGATTCGATTCCGCTTGTCGATCATCAAATTCGAAGCATGGTAATCGCGGTGACAAAGCACACGCGGTGCGGCTGCGAGTTCGGCGGCGATGTCGTTAAGTTCCGCCTTCAGCTCGGCCACTTCAGCATGCCGTAACTTCTCGCCACGGAAACTGCCAAAATAGTGATCGAAAAAGAAGTCGAGTTCCCACGAGAGTTTCGCCTCGTCGAAAGCAAGTCGACTTGCGATTGAGTGCGTTTCGAAAGCCCGCGCAGTAGCCTTCTGGATCTTTGCAATCAGCGCGATCGCTTCCTCTTTGTACTGATCGCACTGTTCTTCGGGTTCATCCTCATAGACCTGAAACAACTGGCGGTCGCCCAGGTCTTCCTGAACAATAATTCCGGCGGCGCCGTCCACAGCATAAATCTCCGGCACCGGAATTTCGCAGTCGAGAAACAGACGGGTTACATCGAGATAGGGATGAAATTCGGGATCGAAGGGCTCAGCGTAGACAGCGGCTATTGCAGTGCGCTTCTTCCAACCAATCCGGTAATACTTTCGCGTCGACGCATCGGGTGTTAGAGGGACGACCTCCTTACTTGCGACTCCTTGCTCGGTGATGAATCTCGCAAGTCGATCTGACGCGGAGGATTCAAATGCGTTGGAAATCACAGGTTTTGGAGCACTCATGAGCTAATGTTGAATTGCCGATTGGCAATTTCCGATTGCCAATTGGCGACGCTTCAATCGTGTTTAGTAGTGAACACGTTTGAAATTGGCAATCGGCAATTGGAAATTGGCAATAAGCGGCGTCGGCCGCGATTGTATCACAGCGGCACAATAAAGTTTTCACCCTGAAAATGCCCCGGAACGGCCTTTTCCGGAGGCTTTTTGCCTTCGACCAGGCTGCGCGGCACGACTACCGCGTTTTCAATTGTTTCGTTGGCCCTGATCTTCACGTTATCAGCCAGAACCGCCCGAGTGATCTGCGCCTCCGCACCAATTTCAACGTTGTCCCAGACTACTGAGTCGGTGACGGTCGCTGACGGCGCAATGTTGCCATGTGCTCCTGCGACAGATGTCTTCCCTGTTTCTTTCAACAACTCAACGCTGATATCGAGATAACGCTTAAGCGTCGAAAGCTCGCGCCACTTTCCTGAGGCAACATGTGCGGCGAGAATCTCACCGTTGGCGATTGCCTTTGGATAGACGTGGATCACCGAGTCAGAAAACACACCACGCGGAACGTATTCGAGGATGCGTGGTTCCATGATGTGAATTCCGGTGAACATCAACGGCAAAGATTCGGCTCCGCTGTCTACCGGCATACCGCCGAATCCCTTTATTCGACCAGCCTCAGTTTCCACGACGCTGAAGCGTTCGTAACGAGCGTTGGGAAGAAGAACGAGTGTCGCGATTGCGTTCGAGTTGCGATGAGTCTCGAGGGCCGCAGCTAGATCGATGTCTGTGATGATTTTTCCGTTAACGACTACAAAAGTCTCACGATCGAAGAAGTCACGCGTGTTATCCAGCGCGCCACTGGTTCCCAGTATCTCCGGCTCCTCAACGTAATGAAGTTTCACACCAAACCGGCTGCCGTCGCCGAGTGCTCTACGAACGGACTCCGGACGATGGTGTAGGTTCACCGCGATCTCATCGATACCGTAACCGGCAAGATACTGAGCGACGTAACCGACGAGTGGTTTGCCAAGGATTGGGATGGCGGGTTTAGTGCGGTCTTCAGTAAGTGGCCAAAGGCGTGTGCCGTAACCGGCAGAAAGAACGATTGCGCGCATCAGCCGTTCAGCTCAGGAAGCCTTTGAGGCGTCGCGCATTACGAGGTCGAATGTTCCGGGGGCTACTTTGCGAAATCGGGTGTTGCGGTTGAGTGAAACCGCTACACTGATGGTTGGGTTTTGACCGGTAAACTTGAAGCCGCCTTCAAGCAGCCGGTTGTAGAGCTCGTTGACGTGCAGTGGTCCACCTTCTTCACGAAGCAGAAGCGTTACGGCCTGCGGAATGGTCCGATCGATAAACCGATCGCTCAGCACTTCGGCGTTATTGCGAACAGTCGGGATCTGCTGCCGACGTTCCACGGGAGCCGCCGCAGGACGCAATGACGGCTGCGGTTGCGATTGACGCATGGCCGCCTCTAATTCTGCATCCGAGGGCAAACCCAGATTGATATTTCCCGAGGCTAGAACTGACGAGAGAAGCCGGTAAATCGCGGCTTCTGTCTGGCTCGCTAAAGTGTCCATTTCCGCGAGTTCGGCGCGAACACTATCAGCCTCCGCCTCCAGTTCCCGTAGACGCGCAGCCAGATGCATACGCGCCGCGCGCGACTGGCGCAGGCTTTGTTCCAGGCGTGACAGCAGGTTCTCGCTCATCGGCGGGCATTCTACAATAATCCGCGTTTATCTGTGGCTAAAAACTTACCGATCGCGGTCCAGAATGTAGGTTGGCAGCGCTCGCAACGAGTCGCTGTATTCAGATTCGGGCAGAATCTCGAGGGCCGAACGCGCATCTTCCGCAAACTCAATGGCCCGCGTTCGCGCTTGTTCCAGGGCACCCGTTCGCGTAATTGCTTCAAGGAGATCCTGCTGTCTGACGGTACTATAAGTACCTTCAACCAGGACCGTCTGAATCATCTCGCGCGTCTCGGGTTCGGCCTCCCGCAAGTAAATCAGCGGCAAGGTCACCTTCCCTCCCAACAGATCCGCGCCCGCGGCTTTGCCTAACGCTTCTTCACTCGAAGTAAAGTCAAGCACGTCGTCAATCAACTGAAATGCTGTGCCCAGACTGAGTCCGTAATCGCGCAGAGCCGTTTGTTGATTCTCATCCGCGCCACCGAGGATCGCACCGATTTCACAACTCGCGCTGAAGAGATATGCAGTCTTGCGTTTGAGCACATCAAGGTACTGAGCTTCACTAACGTCTGCCTTGCTCAACAACGTTAACTGCAACAGCTCGCCCTCAGTCATCTTCCGCGTAACTCCTGTAAGAATGTCGAGTATCGGAAGAGATCTCTCAGCTAGGCTGGTCTCGAAGGCGGACATGTATAGCCAGTCGCCCATCAGCACTGCTGTCTCGTTTCCATAAAGCGCATTGACGGTGGGTCGCTTACGACGCGTATCGGCCTTGTCGATGATGTCGTCGTGGACCAGTGTGGCGGTGTGCAGAAACTCCATCACCGTCGCCATGCGAATCGAGTTGTAACGACCACCGTCACCACCGACCGCGTAGTTCGACAGAATCGTCAGCGCCGGTCGCACTCGTTTACCGCCAGAGGAACGGAGATATTCCCCAAGGTAATCGATTACCTGCACGTTCGAACGTGCCTGTCGCTCAAACTCCAGCTCGACCTGTACGAGATCGTTTGCGATCACGCTAAAGATACGGCGTGCTGAAATCTGTGCTTCTTCGTCGAGCGCGATGATGTGGCCTGACGTAGTCATTGAGAACTGAAGTCGCTCTTAGTTTGAACGATAGTTCGTAAACTGCATATGAATGCCGAAGTCTTTATCCTTAAGTTTGGCGATAATGTCCTGAAGCGTGTCGCGGTCGCGACCTGATACCCGAACGATGTCACCCTGGATCGAAGCCTGCACCTTGACTTTGCTGTCTTTGATGAACTTGACGACCTCTTTGGCCTTCTCCTGTGGGATGCCTTCCTGAATTTGTGCGCGTTGCCGAACAGTGCCGCCTGCCGCCGGTTCGATCTTGCCGTAGTTGAAGGCTTTCAGCGGAACGCCACGGCGCACGAGTTTCTGTTGCAGGATGTCGTTCATGTTGCGCAGCTTAGTCTCATCCTCGGCGCTCAGCACCAGTTCGTGCTTCTCCATGATGACGCTCGCCGAGCTGCCTTTGAAGTCGAACCGTTGCCGAACTTCTTTAATGGTTTGATTGAGAGCGTTTGTTACCTCGGCTGAGTCGACCTGGGAGACGATATCAAAGGAGTTCTGCTGAGCCATTTGACTGGAGAATACCATCAAAAGGGCAGCATGTGAAAGTTGCCACAAAGAGACACATAAGAGTCAAAAAGCACAAATTACTTTGTGAAATTACGGGAGTCGGGGCAATTACAGGCGGAAGAAGTTTTGAAAATTCTCGGTTGTCATACGAGCTATTTCTTCTATCTCAACGCCGTGAATCCCCGCGAGACAGCGGCAGACCTCAACGACGTAAGCGGGCTCGTTTCGTTTGCCCCGATAAGGTATGGGCGTCAGGTAAGGACAGTCCGTCTCGATCAGCAAACGATTCAGAGGAGCTTCCCTGGCGACGGCGCGCAAGTCGTCTGCTTTTTTGAAAGTGACGATGCCGGAAAACGAGATCATGAAACCGAGTTCGACAGCTTTCAGTGCCAAACCCATGCTGCCACTGAAGCAGTGAAACACTCCGCGACGTTTGGCGCCGGCATATTCACTGAGAAGGATCTCGATCGTCTCGGACTCGGCTTCACGTGTGTGAATCACAACAGGCAGATCACACTCGCGTGCCGCGTTAAGTTGTCGTTTGAAGACTTCGATCTGGACATCGCGTGGTGAATTGTCGTAATGAAAATCCAGACCAATCTCGCCCCACGCGATCACGCGTTTTGATTTTGTGAGCGTCTTAATCTTCTCTTCGGCGTGGTCGTCATAGAATCGTGCATCGTGAGGATGTACGCCGATCGCCGTGTAGATATTCTCGTGTTTTGCTCCTAACTCCACAGCGCGCTCAAACGCGCCACTGTGCGGATCGCCGGTTCCAACGTTCAGAATCTTCGAAACCCCGGCCGCGCGCGCACGAGCGATCACTTCGTCGCGATCGGCGTCAAACTCCTTCCCATCAATATGCGCATGAGAGTCGATAAACATGAGCCATAAAAAAGCACAAGAAGCACAAAAAGCAAGTTCTATATTTTGTGCATTTTGTGCCTTTTTGTGGTCCTACTTCAAGCGTGCACCGTTCGGGACGTCTTCGGTGAACGTCGCGATCACGGGGCGACCTTCTTCACCGTACGACGCGGCGACGACCATTCCCTGGGATTCGTAGCCACGCAGCTTGCGTGGTTTGAGATTCGCAACGATCACAACCTTGCGACCCATCAGTTTCTCAGGCTCGTAGTATTGCGCGATGCCGGCGAGTATCTGTCGTGGCTGTTCTTCACCCAGATCAACTTTGAGAAGCAAAAGCTTATCAGCCTTTGGTATGCGCTCCGCAGACAGCACCTGGCCGACACGCAGGTCCACTTTTGCAAAATCATCAATCTCGATGAAGCTGGTTACACCAACTGCGTCAGCTTCGGTTGCATGTGTCAATGGCGGTTCTGGAGCTGTACCTACGTTAATTTCAGACATGATCTTCCCTTTATCCAGACGCGGAAATACCGCCTGGATCTCGTTTATCCTCACGCCTTCCTTGAGTTCTCCCCATTTCAAGTCCGACGGATTGATCTGCGCCGGAGAGCCTTCCAGTCCTAACTGGTTCCAGATTGCTCGACTCGCATTGGGCATCACCGGATACAGTATTACGCTCAACCAGCGAAGCGATTCTGCCCCGCAGTACAGGACAGCGCCCAGTGTCTCTTTCTGGTTCTCATCTTTCGCAAGGTCCCAGGGTTTTGCATCTGAGATGAGCTTATCGACACGTGCGACGACGGACCAGGCGGCTTCGAGCGCTCTGCTGAATGCAAGGTTTTCGAAGTGCAACATGAACTGGTCACGCGTCTGCTCGATGAAAGAAGCAATATCCGTTACCTCAGGAATACGTCCCGAAGGAATGACCGAATCGCAGTAGCGCGAGATCATTGTGAGCGTGCGGCTCGAAAGATTTCCCAAACCACTGGCGAGATCACTGTTCGCCCGATCGATCAAACTCTCATAACCGAAACGCCCATCCTGACCAAAGACCATCTCGCGTAGTACAAAGTACCGGATAGCATCGATCGAAAAATGTTTTTGCAAAACGTCAAGCTCGATCACGTTGCCGAGCGTTTTCGACATCTTGCGACCGTTTGGATCCAACCACATTCCATGAGCCACAATCGCGCGCGGTATTTCAACGCCTGCCGCGATCAAAAACGCGGGCCAGTAAACCGCGTGAAAGCGGAGAATGTCCTTCCCAACAAGGTGAAGCGCCGGCCAAAACTTCTCGAAGCCAACCGCTTTCTGTCGTTCTTCGTTTCCAAATCCGATCGCGGTGATGTAATTGATGAGCGCGTCAAACCAGACGTACATCGTATGCTCCGGGTCGTCCGGAACAGGCACGCCCCAACTGACTGACGTTCTCAGACGGCTCACCGAAAGATCCTGAAGCCCGCCGCGAACAAAACTGATCACTTCGTTACGTCTTGTTTCAGGTCTGACGAAGTCCGGTCGATTCTCGAAGACAGACAACAACGCTTGATCGTAATCTGAGAGTCGAAAGAAATAGCTTTCCTCCGACACTCGATCCAGTGGCGTGTCATGAATCAGACAGGTCGGTGGATCACCTTCCTTCTCAGGTTTCTGATACTCGTCTTCGGTTTTGTACTCGGCGCAGGGAGCACAGAACCAGCCTTCGTAGTGGCCTTTGTAGATCGCGTCGTTGCCCTTCGGTGTTTTTGATCTTGCAATCCGGCGCCAGAGCTCGCTTACACCTTCGTAGTGAAATGGTTCAGTGGTGCGCATGAAGATGTCGTAGCCACCGTGTGCGGTATCTAAACCAAACTCGCTGGTCATCGTCTTGAAATAGCTAACGACGTAATCCGCCTGCTCTTTGGGGGTGCGTCCGGCTTTCTGTGCGGCGCGCTCAATGTTGATGCCGTGTTCGTCGGTGCCGGTCAGAAAGTAAGTTTCAATACCGCGCTGTCGTTTGGAGCGCGCAATGGTGTCGGCCACGATCATTGTGTAGAGATGACCGAGGTGCGGAAGACTGTTGGCGTAATAAATTGGTGTAGTGACGTAGAAAGTATTCATCTCCAGGCGCGAGTGCTTTCACTGATTTGTTTTTCTTTTTGTGGCGAATGCAAAAGCTTTAATCCTTTCCTTTGATGAGAGACATAGCTTCAGCACGCGTGCGGGGGTCGGAACGAAAGCCACCAAGTACTGCCGACGTCACAGTCTTTGCATCAGCCTTTCTCACGCCGCGAAGCGTCATGCAAGTGTGTTCCGCTTCGATCACGACCATCACGCCAAGCGGGCGAAGCCCCTCGTACAGAGTGTTGGCGATATCGGTCGTAAGTCTCTCCTGCAGTTGCAACCGGCGCGAAAAAGTTTCTGCGAGACGGGCCAGCTTCGAGATGCCGAGAATTCGCCCCCCCTTCGGAATGTAGGCGATATGACAACGACCGACAAACGGCGCGAGGTGATGCTCGCACAGCGACGCGATACTGATGTCTTTCACGATCACCATCTCATCGTGTTTGTCACCCGGGAGAGGAATAACGTGTTGTGTTGGGTCCTCTCGCATGCCCGAGGTTAACTCAGCGTACATCTCGGCAACGCGCTGTGGCGTGTCCTGCAAGCCCGGGCGTTCAAGATCCTCTCCGAGACCTTCGAGAATCATGCGCACGCCCTGCTTGATTTGTTCTAAGTCTACCTGCTTTGTCATCCGTGTTATCCGTGGCGCTTTTGCGCGAGCGCCAGTCGCGCCGCTTCTTCAACTACCTTCAAAGGTACGTTTGCCCTCGCTGCAGCTTCCCGGCACTGCTCAAATTCAGGCATCTCGTTTACAACGCGTCCGTCGAGGTGAGCTACTTTAACATCGATCGGTCCATACTGCGTTTCAACCCGCACGATACTTCTTTCGAGAGCCCGTCGCGAAACTTCGTAACTGCGAATTCCCAGCGTGGTCGTTTCCATAAACAACAACTTCATGACTGCTTCTTTCTCTTCACGCCCGCAGAGCACTGACAGGAGAACTCCTGGCCGGTTCTTTTTCATCTGTACCGGAGTAAAGAAACAGTCGAGCGCACCGAGTTCAAGCACGCGATCCATTACGTGACCGAGGATCTGCGGCGAGGCGTCGTCGAGATTTGTTTCCAGCATCCACAACTGTTCGTCATTTGCACCACTGACCTCAATTTCGCCCAGCAGCACACGCAGAACGTTTGGAAAGTTCTCATATTCCCGCGTACCGGCGCCGTAGCCGGTTGCCTCGGTGGTCATTTGAGGAATTGGTCCATACTCGCTGCAAACCGTTGTAATAATCGCTGCGCCAGTTGGTGTAAGCAGTTCACCTTTGATGTCGGTGGCATAAAACGGCACGCCACTGAGCAACTCGGCAACGGCTGGCGGCGGAATGGGAAACTGGCCGTGGGCCATCTTAACCATCCCGCTACCGACGTGCAGTGGTGAACAGAGAAAACGTTCGATCTTCAACGCGTCGAAACAGATCGCTGCGCCGACGACATCGACGATCGCATCCAGCGCTCCCACCTCGTGAAAGTGAATGTGATCGATCGGTTCGTTATGGACCCGCGCTTCAGCCTGGGCGAGTCGTGTGAAGATCTGTATGGCGCGTTGTTTGATCGCCGCTGATAGTCCGGAGTCTTCGATAATCTGTCTAATATCGGAAAGGTGCCGGTGTTTATGTTCGTGTGCGGTTTCTACTCGCGCATATGTAGCGCTCAGACCGGAGCGATTCACCGTCTCGAAGTTGATACCAAAACCATCCATCGGCAAAGTTGACAATTGCGTTCGCAGATAGTTCGGATCTACGCCAGCCGCTACCATCGCGCCGAGTATCATGTCGCCGCTCGCGCCGGCAAAACAATCGAAATAGAGAGTCTTCATAATTGCAACAACGGCAAAACATCGCCTGCTTGGCCACGATCACTTCACGCAAAGACTTGAAAGTTGCCCAGCGATGGTAGCAGATAGGTACTCCATGGTTCTATTGACCAGGGTCGGCTTCAAAGGACTACAGGATTAAGCAGGATTTACATGTAAATCTTGTTACATCCTGAAAATCCTGTGAAGCTAATTTCCAAAGCCAAGGCCACCCAGAGAATCATTTTTGCTATACTCTCGCCTTTTGTCCTATGACCCTAACGGAACTTCAACACAAACTACGCGAACGAATCCGCGCGGCGTCGCGCGAGACGTTTAGCGTCGAGCTACAACAGGTCAACTCCGAAACTCCGCCGCGTGCGGAGTTGGGAGACCTGGCTTTCCCGGTATCGTTCGAACTGGCAAAACTGATCAAGCAGGCTACCGGCGAGAAACAAAATCCACGCGCAATCGCGGAAAAGCTCAAGGCTCAACTTGAAGACGTCGAAGAGGTGTCGCGCGTTGAGATTGCCGGCGCCGGTTACATCAACGTGTTTTACGATCGCGCCCGTTTGCTCGGTATATTTGCTGGACCAATCCGGCCGGAAATAGAGCGACTTGATCGGCCAAAAAAGATGGTCGAACACACCAGTATTAATCCCAACAAGGCGGCTCACATCGGCCACGTTCGCAATGCGGTCCTGGGCGACACGTTTGTGCGAATTCTGAAGGCAGCCGGCGATCGAATCGAGGTGCAAAACTACATCGACAATACCGGTGTTCAGGTAGCAGACGTCGTTGTCGGCTTTTTACATCTCGAAAAGTTGGACCTGGACGAGATCAAAGCTCTCGACGCGTCGCTGAGCCAGGATTATCCATTTGACTACTACTGTTGGGATCTCTACACGAAAGTCGGTCTCTTCTACCGCGATGAAAAACCCGGTGGCGAAATGAATCCGGAGAAGATCAAGCTGCGCAACGAAGTTCTGCATGCACTCGAGGAAGGCGGCAACACGATTGCAGAACTCGCCGACTACGTCGCCACGCGCAACGTCGAATGCATTCTCGACACGATGCAACGTCTCGACATTCGTTACGATCTACTTGCGCGGGAGTCAGATATTCTGCACCTGCACTTCTGGGAACGCGCCTTCGAGTTGATGAAAAAAGCAGGTGTTATCCGTTACGAGGCTGAGGGACGTCACGCCGGTTGCTGGGTTATGCCGTTTGAATCGCACACAGGCACAGACGAACATGAGTCAGACAAGATCATCGTGCGTTCGAATGGTACTGTCACTTACACGGGAAAAGACATCGCATATCAACTCTGGAAACTCGGCAAGCTCGGGCTCGATTTCCATTATCGAGTTTTTCGAAACTACGACGAGGGGCATGTTCTCTGGGTTACTCAAACTGAACAGGAAGCATCAGCCACCGAACGGCCGCACTTCGGCGGCGGCGTGACTGTCTATAACGTTATAGATTCACGTCAGTCGTACCCGCAGGAGATCGTGGCTCGTGGAGTTGCTGCGGTCGTGCCGGAAATCGGCGAGGATGCGAGCATACATTTCAGCTACGAGATGGTGGCACTCTCACCAGCAGCTTGTGAGGAGCTCGGCATCGAGTTGAGCGCAGAGGATCGCGCGCGACCTTACATCGAAATGAGCGGGCGCAAAGGTCTCGGCGTCAAGGCAGACGACCTGATCGATCAACTCGAAGCCGGCGCACTCACGGAGGTTGAAAAACGAAATCCGGAGCTTTCCAACGATGAGAAAAGAGCGACGGCGCACGAGGTTGCCGTGGCAGCATTACGTTACTTCCTGCTGAAGTTTACGCGCAACACCGTCATTGCTTTTGATTTCAGGGAGGCACTCTCGTTCGAAGGCGAAACTGGTCCATACTGCCAGTATGCGGCGGTGCGAACGAATTCGATCTTTCGCAAACTGCCTGACGAAACTGTCGCTGCGTCAGATTCGTTAATCAAACAAATAGCAGCAGACAGCGCTCTGCAAGCAAAAGTTTCGGAGGTGTTGTCGGGCGAGAGCGGAACGGAAATCTGGTCGCTGGTGATGTTGTCGCAACAGCTTGATGAGGTCATTTTACAGTGTCGAAATTCCGCGGAGCCTGCTAATCTTGCAAAGTACACCTTCTCCCTTGCCCGGGCTTTCAGCCGTTTCTATCACGATCATCGAATCCTTACCGAGCAGGACGAAGTTCGAAGGGCTGTGCTGATCGCGGTTACGAAGATCATAAGAACTCAGTTAACAACTGCGTTAGGGCTTCTAGGAATCAATGTACCGGAGCAGATGTAAAAGTAGCCGGCTAAGATCGGAAAAACACCATGCTAATCGTAATGAAACACGACGCGACTGACAGCCAGATCGAAGCTGTCCTCCGCGTCATCGAGCAATTAGGTTTGAAAGGCCATCCGATGCCGGGCGCCACTCGCACGGCCATCGGCATCACCGGAAATCAGGGCGCCGTCGATCCGTCGCACTTTGAAAATCTCGCAGGCGTCGCGGAAGCGATTCGCGTTAGCAAGCCTTATAAACTGATCACTCTCGACTTGCGACCCGAAAAGACTGTCGTGCGCGTTGGCGACGCAACGATTGGCGGCGATGAGCTGGCGATTATCGCCGGTCCGTGCGCTATCGAAAGTCGCGCCCAGGCATTTGCCATCGCCGAAGCCGTTCGTCGAAGTGGCGCACGCTTCTTCCGCGGCGGCGCTTACAAACCGCGCACCTCACCGTACGCGTTTCAGGGGCTCGGCGAGGAAGGGCTAAAAATACTCGCCGACATTCGTGAAACTTACGGCCTAAAGATCGTCACTGAAGCATTGGACGAAGCCGGAGTGGACCTGGTTGAACGCTATGGCGACATGATCCAGATTGGCGCGCGGAACATGCAGAACTTCTCTCTGCTTCGTCGAGCAGGCAAGGCGCGATTGCCAGTGCTGCTCAAACGTGGACTCTCAGCCACGCTGGATGAATGGCTGCTCGCAGCAGAATATGTGATGGCAGAAGGCAACTATCAAGTCGTACTCTGCGAACGCGGCATTCGTACGTTCGCTCAACACACGCGAAACACTATGGACCTCGCCGCGATCCCTGCTGTGCGGCGGATTTCGCATTTGCCGGTTATCGTCGATCCGTCGCATGGGACGGGCAAGAACTTTATGGTGACACCACTAGCACGTGCGGGCGTGGCTGTCGGTGCTGATGGACTCATCGTCGAGGTTCACGATCAACCCGAGCATGCGCTTTCAGACGGAGCGCAAGCGTTGACCCTGGATCAGTACGAACAGATGGTCAGCGAAGTAAGATCAATATACGAGGTAATCGCGCCTGCTGCGGTGGGATAATCCGTGTCAATTCGTGGTTAATATTTTCGGTAGATCGCGAGCGAAGACAGATTTTGGCACAACTTGATCAAATCCGGCCGCGAGTGCGCTCTTTTGTAGCTCCGTCTGGACATGCGAGAAGAAACCGAGCAAAGGAACAGCACGCAGTTCATCATCAGACTTCAATTCGGTTGCTATGGCCGTGGGATCCATTTTCTGGTTGTGTAAATCGACAATAATCAGCTTTGCTTCGCGCGCCTTCTGAATCAATGCCTCTTTGTTCCGCGGAAAACTGATCTCAGCCCCCACCGCCTCCGCTACCGCGCGGATCTTCGACGCAAAAAACATATCGTCCACAACTGCTATAATCACGCCGCTCATGAAGATTCCCCCTTTGACCGACGCCGAAAAGCTCGAGCTGGGAGAAAACTCAAATCACCAGCCGGAATCGACCTACGGTAATAAGCTCGTCATCGCATCATACAACATCCGTTATGCACGCGGCCCTTATCTCATCTCAGGCGGGCTGCGACGAAAGATCGGTTTGCTGAGTCTGAACGGGCGTCCGGAACACGTTGGCAGCTTAATCTCCGGCGCCGCACGCGCATTCTCCGATAACAAGTTGTTGCCGCGCGTCGATGTACTTGCCTTGCAGGAAGCAGATAAGCGCACGTTGCGCACGGGTGGTCATCACGTCGCGAAAGAACTTGCAGAACAGTTAGGAATGCAGTGGGCTCATGCTCCGGCGGGGGTTCCGCGGGGCGTAGTACCGGTCAAACGACAATGGTGGCTCGACTTCGAGGAACCGATCGATCTGCATGATACTGGCGACACAGGTGTGGCGCTGCTAAGTCGCTTTCAATTGAGTGACGTAACGCGGATCGATCTACCGTGGCAGGAATGTCCCTGGCGTCCCCGACTCGCTATGGCTGCGACGATCTCTGTCGGAACGCATCGGCTCAGAATCTTCAACGCGCACGTCGACCCACATGCTGCGATTGACGGGCAGTTAGCCCAGCTTGAAGTGATTGCGGCACAGGCCGAAGCTGCCACCACGCCGACAATCGTGCTGGGAGATTTCAACACGCTCTCGCGACAGAAATGCATCGACACACGTTCCTTTCTCGAGTCTCGTGGTTACACGACGCCAATTCCGACGGGCACCGCGACCTGGCGTGGTGGTGGTCTGCGAATGCATGCTGATTGGATTTTCAGTCGTGGAGTTAGGATCGAGCGTTGGGGTGTTGCGAGGCCATTGAACGTTTCGGATCATTGGCCCATCTGGGCCGAAATCGTTGTTGGACAGGATTGACAGGATTATTTCAGGATTAACATGTAAATCCTGAAACCATCCTGTCAATCCTGTCCAACTAAGACCAATGCATATCACCAGCCGCGACAATTCCCTTCTCCGCGAAGCCCGCGCCGTTCGAGACGGCAAGAACCCGGATCTGATCTTTATCGAAGGACTGCGGCTATGTGAAGAAGCGAACCGCTCGAAGCTGGAAATCGAAGCGGTGATCGCATCCGACGAGCTTCTGCGTAAGGACCGTGCGGCGATCGCAATCGCTGAATTATCACACGTCGCAAAACGCAGTGCGTCGGTCAATGAAAAACTACTCGCTTCGATCTCCTACACGAAAACACCACAAGGCATAGTCGTGCTGGCGCGTAAACCTCTGACGTCGGAGAAACGTCTGGCAGAGGGCCTCGCGCCGAATTCCCTGCTAGTGGTGCTTCATCAGATCAACAATCCGGTTAATGTTGGTGCAATTCTGCGCACGTCCGAGGCTGCCGGCGCTGCAGGAGTTATTACGACTGAGAATACAAGCGATCCGTTCTCACCGAAGTCTCTGCGTGGAGCGATGGGGTCGGCGTTCAGACTACCGATTTGGAGTGGGCCGTCATACACGAAAACGATTGAATGGTGTCGAGCTCGCGGGATCGTGACGGTTTGTGCTGACGTTGGCGGGGCAACCGCTTATACCGCTTTTGACTGGACCGGAGCCCGGGCATTGCTGCTTGGACCAGAATCGAGTGGCTTCAGCGTCGAAGAATTGATGGAGGCCGACCATGCAGTCACAATCCCGATGAAAGGCAGCGCAGAAAGTTTGAACGTCTCCGTAGCTGCCGGTATCCTATTGTTCGAAGCCGCTCGTCAAAGACAAGAGTAGACCAATCTACAAAGCTTTTACGCAGACGTTCGTTGCTTGAAATGGTTCTACACTTCGAGCGCCGCTGATCCATGCGACGATGGTGTAGATTCCGGGCTCGTTCTTGTACAGTTTAATGGGAGCTAAAAAACCTCCGTCGTCGAAGAAGTCAACTACTCCCTCAACTCCATCAGCATACTTGAACGGCGGCGGCGCTTTGGGCCGCAAAATCATCGACTCGTTTGGCAAAGAATAAGAGCGCGTTGAATTCAGCCAGTTAACGTCCCGCGCCAAGGGCAACGGTTCATAAAAAACTTCGACATAGTTCAACCCGTATCCCTTTCGAATCTTCCCCGCAATTATCACGCTATCGCCGGGCTTCCACTCGCGCACTATTGGTCTGACGTCGACATGTCGCGACACAAAAAGTTCAACGAGTCGCAAACGTAGTTCATACACCGCAATGCCGAGACCAACGTGCGTGTAGTGTGGCGCAAGAATCGTCTTGCGGTGCCCGTCATTCGGCGGTTTTTCCTGATAGAGCCGCACATGTAGGTAGGCAGTATCCAGCTTCAGGGCATCACTCTTGGTTGACCATGTATTGTCAGCCGCAGAGATGTTTTCGGCTGTAGAATCCGTTCCCCCGGCAAACGAGTAGCGATGATATGGCTTAAAACCATCGCGTCCCCAGTGGCTGGCAAATGCGCCTCGAACCATGTCCAGCGCGTGCTTCGTCGCAACTTCCGTGGCGAGTTCATCGAGCTCGACGGTCGGCACTTTCTCTACCTCGCGTTCTTCGTTGATCATCTCGAAGAGGTTGGCGCGGATCTCCTTGATTGTCTTTTCCAGTTCATCTGGTGAGGACTTGCGGTCGAGTAATGCGGCGCCGATTGCGGTGCTTGCAGATTGCAGAAAGTCGCGCCGTGAGACTTTCATATTTCGGTCTAGATGGCCCTGATTGCGTCTCGATAAACAGCAGACATGTTTTCGGGATTGTCGATCGACACTCCGAGATCCCGCAGCAGTCCGTCCTCAAGCCCGTAGATCCAGCCGTGTATGACCAGTTCCTGCAGGCGCTGCCACGCACTTTGGACGATCGTGGTGCGGCACACGTTCAAGACCTGTTCGATGACATTGAGCTCACACAAACGATCGAGACGCTTGTTTTCATCACTTACCTGCGCGAGTAGTTCTTCGTGTTCGTGTAGGACGTCCTGTACGTGACGCAGCCAGTTGTCGATCAACCCGAGTTGTAGATTATCCATCGCTGCCTTAACACCACCACAGCCATGATGTCCGCAGACGATGATGTGGTCTACTTTCAGGACATCTACGGCGTACTGCATCACCGACAAACAATTAAAGTCGGTATGGTCTACCACATTCGCAACGTTCCGGTGTACAAACATTTCACCCGGCACCATGCCAACGAGTTGTGTTGCCGGCACTCGGCTGTCTGCACACCCAATCCACAGAAAACGTGGCGACTGCTGCTTAGCTAAGGTTTGAAAGAACTCGGGGTCATTGGCTTTGATGTTTTCAGCCCAGACTCTGTTCTGATCGAGAAGACGTTTTAGATCCTTCATAGTTTGTGAATTATTGAGTTCGACTTTTCCACGACGGTTTTGGATAACTCTTCAATCTGCGCCAAGGCAAAGTTACACTACCGTTCTCGTCCACACGCACGACACGGAAACCCACCAGAATGTCCGCGCGTTTGTTGCTGGTTGACCGCAAGACATAGGTCATGTTTTCAACCACGGGAAGCGACGATCCGTACCTGAATCTTTCCAGTGCGAAGCCTGCACGATTGCGCCGGCTCAGCGATGCGGCTTCGAAATAGTCTGCGGGCGGCGTGATGTTCGTTAGACCAGTCACTCCATAGCTGTCCGGTGTTACAGATTCGAGCGGCACGTCACCCAGCGCGACTAACACGCCGAGCCCCTCGCCGGTGATGCCGGTAATGAATCGACCGTTGAAAAGCTTGAGCTCGGCCCATCCTAAGCGTGGATCGACCCAACCGTTCAAGCCGTTTCCATGTTGTTGTTTTGAGAACGAATACAGGCTTGCGTACATGCCAAAGGCTGGTCTGCGTCCGCTCGCGAGGTCGGTAAGAGAGACGACGCGACGTCGACCGGGTGGATACATCCGAATGAGGCCCGTATCCGGAAGGCGTAGAAAATCTGCGAATTGTTCTTCGATTTCCGGCGATGGGACGAGCAGAAGTTTCTCAGCAGCATTGGGTTCGTATTCGTCTACCCATACATTCCGCCACACGATCGCAGATTGCGCTGACGCCGAAAACCCGACGCAAAGGATGATCAGCAGAGCGATGCTGAAAGACTTCACGACGGCAAGTTAATCATAAAGCCGTAAGAAGACAAAAGATCACGAACGAGCTGGGTATACTAACGATCCTAGGGATGCCATCAACATCTATCATCCCTCGACTGATGAGTATAAAGCGATCGAATATAGAAGCGCGGGTGAGGGTCAGACGGCTGCGAATTCGGGGCACTTCACGTTACATGAACCGGTGACTACCACGAGACACATCTACTTAATTGGGGCTGGGCCAGGTGGTGCCGCGACATTCAAAACACCCAAAGGTACAGTGCCGGTGAGCGGAGAAGTGCATTTCGGTGAACACAACCCCTGGACCGGCGGTTTATTCGGACACAGTAAAGACCTTACTCGGCCTTGAGTACGCTTCAATAAAGACACCAAAATGAGAAAAAGAGAGACCTTGCTCCTGTGCTTACCTACTTTGTTTTTCATTGTGAAGGACATAACTGCGACGATTGCCATTCTATCAACTGAGCCTGGAATTACGGCCAGAGCAAGCTTCTATTACTCAATCGCACTATTGCCGGGGACGCTTTTCGTCTCAAATGGGAATGCCTTCTTCGTCAATATACTCTTCGGAGCTTTCTTAGGTGGGCTTCTTTATTTATTAGAGACTCGACGAAAGCGTCATCAAACTGAAAGTCGGCAACATTAAATGATTCAATGACACAACCGGTTGAGGCGGAAGGTTCTGCTTGCTCTGGGGAGATCTCAGGGAACCTGTAGCCTAACTCGTGGAGAGAAGGGTTAGACGTAAAGAAGTTTGCCTGGGAATCGTGAAGCTGATGGCTAGCACTATCTGGATTGCTCGTACTGGGAGACGTAAGCAGAGACCCAATTAACGATGTGTTCCTGCTGGCGGCGCGGGAGCTTTGAGACACGATCGAAGACCTCACGAACCTTGCCAGCCGGTCTGCCGTTGCTCTTAGCGGCTCGGGCTTTAGCGCTCGACGAATCCACAATCAATAAATCTTCAACGCTGACGCCCAGGGCCTCGGCCATCTTTGGCAGCACGTCTGAGCGGGGCGGCTTCTCGCTCTGTTCCCAGAAAGCGATGTTGGGCTGAAAAAATCAGGTGCGCAGCGCCTGCTCACGTCACCCCGCTCTCTGTTAGTAACCAGGATGCAGCTATAATGGCCCTTCATTGAGTAGCTTTCGTCGTCACTTTTGCGTTGCTCTAATTGCTGTCTTTTCTCTTTAGCTGCTGCTCTTAAACTGCTGCTGTTCTTTGACAAAAAGGCGCTCGTCTGGACGGGTGTGCGGGGAGTAATTATCCGTTCTTAACCTCAAAGGAACGGGACACCGAAACGGGATTGGACTACTTCGAAGCTCGATATTATTCAGGGGCTCAAGGGAGGTTTACGAGTCCGGATGAACCGTTTGTTGGCCAGGATGAAGACGATCCGCAGACGTGGAATCTTTACTAGTTAGGGACTATCATCCGAACAATCAACTCGGACAACGGGTAAAAGATGAACGGCGGGATATTAAGATGCACACTCATGACCTCGCTCTCATGGAGACGCTCGTGAACATCCGCGAACACCTATGTCATTCATCTCCGCCCCCGGCTTTGTCCAGTTGGACGATTGCTTCGGCTACCCCACCGATAGCCAAGCCCGCCACATAGAACGCCACCAGCCATAGGAGCACCATAACTACAAAGCCAAACAGGGTTGGCCCCCATGGGAACAGTCGGAATAAGAATACGGTGATGAGGACGACGACAAGACTACATAGCCCAAGGAGCAAAAAGTTCCGGGCGATGCGGTGCTTTATATCTCGTTTGCTTTTCATGCCTTTAATTCATTACGAAGCGAAATAACTATGTAGATCGCTTTCCGAATAAGGATCCCGCCGCCACTTACGGATAAGAAACTAAATGAAAGTTCGCGTAACTCTTCCTGTTTCACTTATATCACGTCAGGCACAACTCAAGGCGGAGTTTGCTTAGTTTCCACATATCATTCTATCCCATTCTCAGTTACAAGAACCCAGGGCCGTAGTAGATCTCAATACCATCCGCACCCGGTTAGGCCACGTCGCGATTGATACTACCCAACATCTACCCGGAAACCGATCTGGGGTGAAAGCTAAGGCAATGCCAACTTTAAAAATAGAGTAGACCAAATGGCCGAGGCGATGGACGAAGACCAAGGGCTGATGACATCCTGCGCGCGCTCTGTGGATCGAATTTATGTGGTGTTCGTTAGCTGTTTTGGCTGCTCGGAGCTGGCTAGAAAAGCTGAACGCCACATAACTGAATTGGCCACATAAGCGAGAAGGAGAGTGTCTTCCGACATTGACTGTTACCGCGATTGATTTCCACTATTCAGTGCTCGATTTGGAGAAGTGGTATAGAAACATTGTCGAAGACCTATAGAGACCACATCTGGTATCGGACCGCCGGCCACACCATCACCAATACATACGATCAGGTGGGTCGTCTGACTGACTTCAGCGGCAACCTCGGCGATGGCGCAACTCGCACCTACGCCACTGGAATCAGTTATTCATCGCTCGGCAGTCTGTCAAAGGAACAGTTTGGCACCAACACTCCGGTCTATCACAAGCTTCACTACAACTCGCGCTCACAAATCTGCGACATCCGCGCTTCGAATGTGAACGATGATTGGGGTGGTGAACTCGGCGCGCTGGTTAATTACTACAGCATGCCTTACGCAGTCTGCGGTAATGGTTCTGATAACAACGGCAATCTGCTGATGAGCCAGACCATCATCAACAGCTTCTATATCGAGGATCGTTACACGTACGATTCACTCAATCGCTTGAAGTCAGTCGGTGAGTTTCAAAACGGAGTTACCAACACCGGCAACCAGACTTACGACTACGATCGCTGGGGCAATCGCATCAGTCTCACTGCCAGCGGCACCGGCATCAACAACACCAGCTTCGAGATCAAGAGTGCGACGAATCGCATCTATGCGCCCGGCGACTTGGCTCTTTCCCCTACCTCTCGAAGAATTCAATACGACACCGCCGGTCACCAGAAGCAGGACACCTACACCGGTGCCGGCAGTCGCACCTACGACGCCGAGAACAAACTCACCTCAGCCGCAGCCAACAACAACCAAACAGCCACCTACGTCTACGACGCATCGGGCCAGCGCATCAAGCGCACCGCCAACGGCGTCGAAACCTGGCAGGTCTACGGCTTTGGTGGCGAGTTGCTGGCCGAGTATCCGGCGAATGGAGACAAGTTAACTCCGCAGAAAGAATATGGCTATCGCAATGGAGAGTTATTAGTAACGGCTGAAGCCGGAGTCAGTACGCGCACGAATGTCGCGCTTGCGGCCAATGGTGGCGTCGCCAGTGCTTCATCCACCTACGCATGTTGTGGTTGGAACTTCGCGCCTGCAGGCGCAAACAACGGTAACCGCAGCGGTACCGGTTGGGGCAGCGGTGAAGGCTGGAACGATAATCCGCCTGCGAACACTTTTCCTGACTGGCTGCAAATCGATTTCAACGGCAGCAAGACCATTGATGAGATCGATGTGTTCACGGGACAGGACAACTGGCAGTACCCGTCAGAACCTACTGAGGCGATGACCTTCAGTCTCTATGGCCTGACTGGCTTTGACGTGCAGTATTGGAATGGCAGTGGTTGGACCACTGTGTCTGGAGGCAGTGTCACTGGCAATAACAAAGTCTGGCGCAAGTTCACCTTTGCTCCCATCACCACCACCAAGATCCGCGTCTTAACAAATGCCAGTATTGACGGCTACAGCCGCCTCACCGAAGTCGAAGCCTGGGCTACTCAGCGAGTAGTAGCGCGACAAT